>Ga0209415_10014973_pt1 | contig 12623 bp, 16 predicted proteins | sample PeaSoiSIISIP2007_FD_187696 | JGI IMG/M metagenome (GOLD analysis project Ga0209415, IMG submission 187696) | Peat soil microbial communities from Weissenstadt, Germany - SII-SIP-2007 (SPAdes) (version 2) | ecosystem: Environmental > Terrestrial > Soil > Wetlands > Peat | place: Germany...
TCCCGTGCTCAGTTCTTTGCCCAAACCCTTACTTCAAACATGGCCCCATGTGTCTAGTTCTTGGGGGTGCACTACAGTGCCTCTCTTGACGCCTGTGATTTAATCACAAATAGAAAACGCTCCCGCCGCATACGGGAGCGTCCTCAGAAACCTTGTGTTCGCGCAATTCAAGGTTACGCTTGGAGTGTGCCGAAATGCAAGAGTCTACCGTTGATCGCACTTCTCCGCTCGAATCCGCTTCCGCGCCGTCTGAAAAGCATGTCCCTGATTACAGGCAAGTGTGGGCACGAGCCGGAGGAAAAGTAGCACTACATCTTCTTCGGAAACGCCTGTTTCAAAAGTGGTGTATATGGCGCGACGCGGCCCGCAGTTTTCGCGGTCACATACGCACTCAATCCGCCATAGGTCTGGCGGCGGTAAGTCTGGGCCGACATAATCATCAAGGGGTTCGGAATGTTCGGACAGTCGCCCGCAGGTTATACACAGAAAAGTTATTGGCCATTCGTCCGTGGGCGGACTCTCAAGATGTTCAAATGTTCCTAATGGGCTTTGATGCGGGAGAAAGTTGGGCTGATTGCAACACGGAAGAAGAATCGCTGGCCCAAATGGCCGCACGTTTGTCATGGCTCACCTCACAAAACATAGACGAAATCAATATAACTCTTGACATGCTAAAGCGGCAATGGTATAAAAGTCAATATGAATCGCCTAGACGCCGCGACGCAAGCCAGAGTGATTAGCTGCCTAATCGAAGGATGCTCGATTCGCGCCACAGTCCGAATGACTGGCGCGGCCAAGAATACAGTCGTAAAGCTCCTAGCTGATATTGGCTGTGCGTGCACTGCCTACCACAATCGAGCCGTTCGCAATCTCAAGGTGCGTCGTTTACAGGCGGATGAAATCTGGTGTTTCGTTGGAGCGAAGGCAAAGAACGTCAGAGCGGAAAAGAAACTCGAAGGGTGGGGCGATATTTGGACGTGGGTAGGAATCGACGCGGATACGAAGCTAGTTGTCTCTTACCTTGTTGGCGGTCGAGACGGCGGATGGGCGAAAGAATTTATGGAAGATTGTGCCAGCCGGATCAAAAACCGCGTGCAGATCACAACAGACGGTCACAGGGTCTATTTGGATGCGGTTGAGAACGCTTTCGGAGCGGACATTGACTACGCGATGCTGCAAAAGATTTACGGCGCAGTCATGGAGAACGAGACGCGCTACTCTCCGGCAAAGTGCATTGGATGTGATCTTAAAGTAGTCAGCGGCGATCCCGATCCCGCGCACGTCAGTACCAGTTATGTAGAGCGCCAGAACCTCACGATGCGAATGCAGATGCGGCGGTTTACTCGGTTAACAAACGGATTCAGCAAAAAGGCAGACAATCACCGTCATTCTGTTGCGCTGCACTACATGCATTACAACTTTTGCCGCGTGCATCAGACCTTGCGCGTCACGCCAGCGATGGAAGCGGGGCTGTCGGATCACGTTTGGAGTCTTGAGGAACTGTGTGCGTTGTTTCCAAAGCCTGTGGTTCGATCCTCTACAATCGAGCAGCAATTACTGGCTAAGGCGCTTTCGTCCTAGCGAAAAGCGTAGCTGCATGTATCGCTTCCGGTAGTCCCTGATCTTATCCGCCACCTGTGAAAGCAGATGCTCAAATTCCTCGTCCTTACTGTACACGTCTGCGATTAGAGAGAGGAACGATCCGCTAGTGAATGTGTCTACCTCTATAATTAGTTCTTCGATCTGCGCTGTAACCCCAGTCGAAAAGTATCCCACTGTCCCGTCGTGATGAAGCACCACGGCCTCAGTCTTTCCGCCAACCCCATTGACGCGGCGCTTGGCTTGTTTCATCACCCTTACGCCATAAAATAACATTGCGTCCGCGCCCATTCGGATATTAATATCTCGCAGCAAGGCGTAGGTTTGGTGAATACCACACCCGACTGAATCGTGTTTCCTAGGGTCAACTGCCACTACTAAATCGTTCTGCCAACGGCAGAGATTCGTATGGCCGTTACTGTTCACCGCCGTTAACAAGGCAATCCCCTCAGGAACCAATTCCGCCGCAAACCCTTTGTAGAAACCTAACGTGTCACGGTTGATCTTTCTAAAGAGTGCGTTTGCATCAACCAGGATTTCCGACCATGTGCGGGAACTAGCCAAGAAATCCCGTTCGATGGTTTGTTGAGCGTATTCAATGAAGTGAGACAGTCCGGCCCCGCCGAGCAGTATGCGGCCATGCGGCAATTGCAGCACTGATAGCTTGTCGCACTCTCCCTTGCTCTCTTGCGAAATTGTTTCCTCGGTATCAGCTAGAAGCAGAACTCCGTCTGTGCATTGTAGGCCGACAATTGCGGTCATGCGTTTCCTCTCGGGGAGACGCCTAGGGAACGGTCGTAGGCGGCTAATCATAGCCCGCCCCCCGTGGAAAAGGAAACTGACCCACTACCTTCCATTTGCATCGGCGGGCGATTCGGAGGAAAATATGCGACACTCGCGGGTGCCGACTTAAGGGCGGCTATTATCTTCTGAGTTGCGGCCGCCAATGAACGACCATAGTAACGAAACCTAGTTACGAAATATGGAGATCCGGTCGCACGACATTCTTCTTGTAGGAGGCGGAGGCGCAGGGTTACGTGCCGCTATCGCCGCCGCCGAAGTCAATCCAAAACTCAGCATCGCTGTTGTCTCGAAGGTCTATCCCATGCGCAGCCACACCGTTTCCGCCGAAGGCGGAGCCGCCGGCGTGGCCAAGCCCGACGACACTCTTGACGAACATGCCTATGACACGATCTCTGGCGGCGACTGGATGTGTGATCAGGATGCCGTCGAAGCCTTCGTCAAGGAAGCGCCCCTGGAATTGCTACAGTTGGAGCGATGGGGCTGTCCCTGGAACCGGGAGCCGGACGGACACATTGCGGTACGCGCCTTTGGCGGGATGACGAACCGGCGTACCTGGTTCGCCGCCGACAAGACCGGCTTCCACATGCTGCACACGCTGTTTCAGACCACGCTCAAATACCAGCCCATCACCCGCTATGACGAATACTTTGTTACGCGCCTCCTAGTCGACGACGGGCGGGTGCAAGGCGTGGTGGCCATTGAGATCATGTCGGGAAAAATCCAGGCCATCACCGCGAAGGCGGTGATTCTTTGTACTGGGGGCTGCGGCCGAGTTTTTCCGTTCACGACGAATGCCAACATCAAGAATGGCGACGGCATGGCGCTGGCGCAGCGCGCTGGAGCGCCTCTGAAGGACATGGAGTTCCTGCAGTACCATCCCACGGGCCTACCCTTCACCGGCATCCTGATTACCGAGGCCGCGCGGTCCGAGGGCGGCTACATGCTGAATAAGGATGGTTATCGCTACCTTCAGGATTACGACCTCGGCATGCCTCAACCCAAGCCGGTATTGCGCTCGATGGAACTCGGCCCCCGCGACCGGCTGTCGCAGGCGTTCGTGAAAGAGGATCAGAAGGGGCGCACGATCCCGACCGAGTACGGCTCGGTGGTGCACTTGGATCTACGGCATCTGGGAGAGAAATTGATCAATGCCAAGCTCCCGTTCGTGCGCGAGCTTTGCATGAAGTACGAGAACATCGATCCGGTCAAGGAACTGGTTCCGGTCCGGCCCGTGGTGCACTACATGATGGGCGGCGTGAGCACCGATATTCACGGCGCCACTCCGATGGCCGGCCTTTACGCGGCGGGCGAGGTGGCGTGCGTAAGCATCAATGGCGCCAACCGGCTGGGATCCAACTCCCTGCCCGAGTTGCTGGTGTTTGGCGCGCGGGCGGGACGGGCGGCGGCTGAATTCGCGGTCGAGCAGAAAGAACCGAATGGCAGCGTGTTGGCGCAAGCTACCGATGAGTTGGTGAGATTGGAAAAGCAGTATCTCTTCAAGACTGGTGGCAAGGAGCGCATTGCAACGCTGCGCGAAGAGATGCAAAAGACAGTCGAGGCTGGAGCCGGGATTTATCGTGAGGAGTCGTCTCTGAAGCAGGCGAGTCAGAACCTCCACGATCTGCAGGAGCGGTACCAGAACGTGGGGCTGGATGACCACGGCCGAACCTTCAACACCGAGCTGATTTCAGCGCTCGAACTGGGCTTCATGCTCGACGTCGCGCAATCGATCGTGGAGTGCGCCTTGCATCGTACCGAGTCTCGCGGTGCGCATCAGCGCACAGACTTTCCGGCCCGCGACGACCAGAAGTTTCTGGCGCATTCGCTAGTGCGTCGGAACGCGGATGGTTCCTTGCCGGTCGACTATTTGCCGGTGAAGATCACGCGCTGGCCTCCGGGTGAGCGAAAGTATGGCGAGGGTTCGCACGCAGCAGCGCCCAAGCAGACAGCTTCTAAGCAAACCAGGTGAGTTGAATGGCTGAAAAGATCGTGCTGGAAATCGCGCGTTACGCTCCGGATCGGGACGAGGTGCCTTCGTTCCAGAAATTCGAGGTTCCGCTCCGCAAGGAATGGGTCGTGCTCGACGCACTCAATTACATCAAGGACAAAGTGGATGGCACGCTGACTTATCGCTGGTCATGCCGTATGGGGATTTGCGGCAGTTGCGGCATGATGGTCAACGGCGAGCCCAAGCTCACTTGCGCCACCTTCCTTTCGTCCTATGGCAACAATGCCGCGGTGCGTGTCGAACCGCTCCGTTATTTTCCCGTGGTGCGCGACCTGGTCACGGCGCTCAGCGATTTCCTGGTGAAGCTGCAAAAGGTAAAGCCCTGGTTGATTCGAAAAGACCAGCCGCCGCTAAGCGAAGGCGAATTTTTGCAGACGCCTGAGCAACTGGATCTCTACAAACAATTCAGCATGTGCATCAACTGCACACTGTGCTATGCGGCTTGCCCGGTGGTGGGTCTGGATCAGGAGTTCGTGGGACCGGCGGCACTGGCGCTGGCGCAGCGCTATAACCTGGACAACCGCGACCAGGGATCGGCCGAGCGCTTGGCGACGCTGGCCCATCCGGACGGCATCTGGGGTTGCACCTTCGTCGGCGAGTGCACGCGCGTCTGCCCCAAGCACGTGGATCCCGCGGGGGCAATCCAGCAGTACAAGCTCACCGCCGCGCTGGATTGGGTGAAATCCTTTATATTGCCGCGCGGGCACAACCCGCATCAGGCAGGCCGCCCATGACCGACGAGACCATGACCGACCCGACCATGACTGACCAGGCGGCTCGTTCCGAATTTCACCCGCGCTGGTATCGCGAGCGCGTCTCCACCTGGTGGTGGCTGGGTGAGTGGCACTATCTGAAGTTTATTCTGCGCGAGCTTACCAGTATTTCGGTGGCGTGGTTTGTCGTGTTGACGTTGTTCCAGTTGCGGGCGCTGTTGCGCGGACCGGAGCACTACGCGCGCTTTGCCAGCCGACTGGAATCGCCGTTCATGATTGCGCTCAACGCGATCGCCTTCTGTTTTGTAATGTTTCATACAATTACATGGTTCAACCTCGCCCCGCGCGCAATGCCGGTGCGAATGGGGGGAAAGCGCATTCCCGAATTTCTGGTTGCGGCTCCGAATTACGGGTTGTGGATTGCCGTTTCGGCATTTGTCGGCTGGTTAATATTGAGGACGCCGTGAATAAAACATCGACGATCAAACACTCGGCGAAACCCAGCAACGAAGCCTTCCTGTGGCTTCTGTTCAGCGCAGGCGGAGTCGTGGCGGCGGTCCTGATCCCGATGCAGCTGTTTTTGTTTGGATTGGCATTTCCCCTGGGCTGGCTTCCACAACCGACCTACGAGCATCTGATGGCGTTGGTACACTCGCCCGTGGCGCGGCTTTATTTGTTTGTCCTGTGCGCACTGCCCCTGTTTCATTGGGCCCACCGCTTTCGGTTCACGCTCTACGACGGGCTGCAGGTGAAGCACCTGAACGAAGTGATTTTTGCGTTTTGCTACGGCGGGGCTCTGCTCGGAACCGTCCTGGCTGCGTATCTGCTGTGGAATTTCTAGAGCAGGTGGAGCGGCGGGCGTCTCGCCCGTTCACCAGCAAAGCCTGGATCGAGAAGGATTAGAGATTCCGTTTCACGGAGGTCAACTTGGAACTTAAATTAAAGACCATTTCGAAGGACGGCATTCCGGAGGCCGTTTCCAAGGTCGAATTGTATCGCTATCTGAACGAACCGGAAGAAGCGGAGTCGATCTGCCACGACATCCTGGCGGCCGACCCTGGAAACCAGCTGGCGACCCGGTTATTGGGATTGACGCTGACCGACCAGTTCGAGGGGCGTCACCCAGACCGCTATCCCGAGGCGGAAAAAATCTTCCAGAGCCTGGCCGATCCGTATGACCTCCTATACTATCGCGGCCTTCTGCTCGAGCGGCGGGCCAAGGCCCAGATGAAAGCAGGAGTATCGGCGCACAACCTGGTTGGCTCCGTGCAGGAGGCGATGCGCTGCTTTGAGGACGCCGAGAAGATCCGTCCTCCCCACAATGACGATGCCATGCTGCGCTGGAACCGATGCGTCCGGCTGCTAGAGAAGCTCGGCCATCCTCCAATAGAAGAGAAGCATCCCGGCTTCCAACACGACGACACCGCGCCCATCGAGATTATGCGCCGCCCAGGCGGACGGACTGCGAAGTAGGCGGATTTCGGATCTCTCATCCGCGCCAAGTTAGCGCCGCCGTCCCGGCGGCTGTCCCGCAGGCGTCCGCGCCCGCCGCCTCGTGGGCCTTCTCGCGCCACTCTTATCGATTACGTTTCTTTTTTCGCGGCGGGCTTTTCCTCAGCTGATGCGCGCGCTCGAACTCCGCTGCCAATTCCCGCGAGTCCAGATTCTCGCGGATGTGCGCGAGCCGTTGTTCCAGCTTCTGCAGCACGTCGCTCAGGTTCTTGCGGTTGGTGATAGCGATGTCGCGCCACATCGAATAAGGACTGCCGGAGATACGCGTCATCTCACGCAGGGCCCGTCCGCCGATGTCGAGCACGGGCGCGTCGGGCCCGAATTCATCGACCAGCGCGGCGGCCAGCGCGGTCGAGATCATTTGCGGCAAATGGCTGATCCAGGCGCAGAAGCGATCATGATCGACAGGATCGACGACCGCGATTTTGGCGCCCATCTTCTCCGCGCAGTGGATGAATTCGCCGCATTGTCCGGCGTGAACGTTCTGGCCGGGGAGGGGTGTGAACAGCCACGCCGCGCCTTCGAAAAGATCGGCGTCGGCAAACTCCACGCCAGCGCTCTCTTTGCCCGCCATCGGATGCCCGGCGAGGAATCTGGGCCCGGCATTGCGTCCGAACGATTTCGCGGCGCGCTGAACAATCTCCGCCTTGGTGCTGCCCACGTCGGTTACCAACGTCTTGGGCGGCAGCGCTGGACCGAGCCGCCCGACCAGATCGAGGATCGAGATCACGGGCGTTGCCAGTACCACGAGATCGCTGCCGCGAACGGCCTCGGCGGGATTGGTGATTCCGGATTGAATGGCGCCGCGGTCCTGGGCGCGCTCCAGAACCGGAGCACGATCGCACCCGATAATTCGCCCGGCAAGCCGGCGTTTCTTCAGCGCGAGGCCCAGCGAGCCTCCGATCAAGCCGGTTCCGATGATGGTGACTCGCTTAAAGGGCATGGGATCGCTAGAAGTTTGTCATCCCGAGCGAAGCGAGGGATCAGCATTGTTGCGGCGAACTGCAGGTCCCTCGCTGCGCTCGGGACGACAATTCTAGGAAGTTTACGCGATCTCGCGCCCCACCGCCGGGGCGATCATGCGGAGCTGATCCATCAACCTGGCAAACTGTTCCGGATAGAGCGACTGCGCGCCGTCCGAGAGCGCTTTATCGGGCTGGTGATGAACCTCGATGAGCATGGCATCGGCGCCGGCGGCAGCCGAGGCAAGCGCCATGGGAGCCACTTTGTCGCGCCGCCCGGTGCCGTGCGATGGATCGGCGGTCATGGGCAGATGCGAGAGCTTATGAATAATCGGGATCGCGGAAATGTCCATAGTGTTGCGAGTGTAGGTTTCGAAAGTGCGGATGCCCCGCTCGCACAAGATAATTTCGTAGTTGCCGCCAGCCAGCAGATATTCAGCGGAGCACAGCAGTTCCTCGATCGTAGCCGCGATGCCGCGCTTCAGCAGCACCGGCTTTCGCACTTTGCCCAGTTCGCGCAGCAGATTGAAGTTCTGCATGTTGCGCGCGCCTACCTGGAAGATATCGACGTAGGGCAACATCAGCTCGATCTGGGATATCTCCATGACCTCGCTGATCACGAGAAGCCCGAACTTGTCGCCCGCCTCCCGCAGCAGTTTCAAGCCGTCGTGGCCGAGCCCCTGAAATGAATAAGGAGAAGACCGTGGCTTGAAGGCGCCGCCGCGGAGAACGCGCGCTCCGGCTTTAGCGATCAGTTCACTCACGGTGAACAGCTGCTCGCGAGTTTCAACCGAGCAGGGCCCAGCCATCACGACGATCTTCTTGCCCCCGATCTCAATCCCGTGGGCGAGTTTGACCACGGTACCTTCGGGACGGAAGCTACGGCCAGCCAGTTTGTAGGGCGAAGTGATGCGGTGAACACCCTGCACACCCGGCAGCATTTCGACCACGGCGGTGTCGAACTCCCGCGGAACTCCGACGCCACCGAGAACGGTCTGGCGCGCTCCGGTCGAACGGTGGACCTCAAAGCCGAACTGAACCAGTCGATCGATCACCTGCTGGATCTGATCTTCACTGGCCGAATCTTGCATTGCGACGATCATGGGTGCGCTCGTTTTCCCCGGTACTCTCTCAATGGTTGAACTTTGAATCGGTCTCGCCGCCGCGGGCCGTCGGCCCGGAGTCGGGAACGATTTCGTGCTGCTGGATGCTGCGCATCACGTCCATGATTCGTTCATAAATCTGCCCGAGATCGCGCGCGGCTAATGGGCCGGTGCTGCTGCCCTGCACATTGGCGATCACCTCGCGTTCGCGCTCGGGTTCATAAATGGGCAAGTTGGTATTGCGCTTTAATCGTCCAATTTCGACGGCAGCGGCAGCGCGCTCGTTGAGCAGCGCCGCCAGTTTGCGGTCCAGTTCGTCGACTTTCTTGCGCCAATCGGAAATGTCCATGGGTAGCTCTGAACTCTCAGCTATCGGCTCTCAGATCGGCCCGTCGAAGGACTCGCTGTGACTTGCCACCGAAGATATTCTCAGACGCCCTCTCATTTACGGGCTGAGAGCTGAGAACTGACAGCTGAGAGCTGTCTTACGAATTCTGCCACAGTTGCGGCTTCCCGTCCCGGATTTTGTTCGATGGCATGGACGATGGCGCTGCCGACCACCGCGCCTTCGGCAAACTTACCGACGGCAGCGAATTGCTCGGCGGTTGATATTCCGAAGCCGACAGCGATGGGAAGGCGTGTGAAACGGCGTATGCGCTTGACGAGAGTCTTGGCGTCTCCGGTCATCTGCTGGCGCGCGCCGGTGACTCCGGTGCGCGAGATGGCGTAGATAAACCCGGTTGAAACCTGGGCGATCAACTTCAGACGCTGGTCGGTCGAGGTGGGCGCTGCCAGAAAGATGGTGGCGAGGTCGTGCTTGCGGGCCTCGCGCAGATACTCGGCAGATTCTTCGACGGGCAAATCGGTGATCAACGTTCCGTCGATCCCGGCCAGACGCGCGACCTGGCAGAACTTTGCGAGACCCATGCGCAAGATGGGATTGAGGTAGGAGAAGATCACGAGGCCTACGGATTGGGAATGCTCGCGGATTTCAGAGGCGAGCGTCAGCACGTGCTGCAGCGAGGTTCCGTGCTTGAGCGCTCGCTCGCTGGCGCGCTGAATGACCGGACCATCGGCAAGCGGATCGCTAAACGGGACGCCTAGCTCAATCACGCTCGCACCTGCGTCGATGGCTGCGAGAATGACCTCGCGCGTGGTGGCAAGATCGGGATCGCCGCAAGTTACGTATGCGATTAGCGACGGCTTGTTCTCGAAGTGGAAAGGCACGCAAGCATTGTAGACGTGGAGTCGAGTTCTGAGGTCTGTTGGAAGCGCTTTCGGAGGCAGAGTTTACTACTCAGTCATTCATCCCCCTGCTATGGTCTTTGAAAACAAAAGACTTAGGGGCGGTTCTGGCCAGGTCTTTGAGGAATAAGGACTTACTTGTAAGGTGTTTTAAAATCAACAAGTTAGGGTTGGTTTTGGCGGAGATTTCGACGCGATTTTTCGTGTATGTTATTGAGGAATAAATATCTTACATGGAAATTGTAGAGGAATTGCAGATTGCAGAGGTCGGATTGCACCAGTGAAAAAGCACTATTATTGACAAGTGTAAATACAAATGCATATCATTGGTGCAAGCGCGATATTAGAGGCGAACGGCTTCGACTGGGACAGGGGCAACCGAGCCAAGTGCGAGAAACATGGGCTTTCCATCGCGTTATCGAAAGCCTATTTACGCACGCGCTGGCTATTCTTCCGGACGCGGCGCACTCGCAGAGGGAAAAGCGCTTGCGCGCGCGATCGGACGAACGGATAAAGGGCGCGGCGTGTTCATCATATTCACGCTTAGGCGTAGGGGCGATGAACTTCTGATCCGGCCCATCAGCGTCCGCTACATGCACAAGAAGGAGATCGAGGCATATGAAAAAGAAAATCCCGACCTTTAAGAGCGACCGTGCGGCGGCGGCTTTCGTCGATAAAGCTGATCTATCTCAATACGACCTTTCGGGCGCTCAGTTGGTGCGCTTTGAGATCAAGCGCAAAGACAAATCCATCAATCTGCGTTTGTCCGAGGAGCTTTACGACGCGGTGCGCGAGCGAGCGGCCCGCGCGGGCCTGCCCTATCAACGTTTCATTCGATTGACGCTGGAACAGGCCCTCGGCGCGGGGAAATAAGGCGAGCGACTCTCACAAAAGTGCTTATTCGTAAACCTCGCGCCGGTGTGCAACCCGGGTGATGCTGACAAGTTTCGCTTCATCATCAATCAGATAGACTACGCGCCAGTCACCTACTCGAATGCGCCATTGGTCCTTGTAGCCTTTCAGTTTCTTGCATCCTGGAGGACGGGGATTGTCGGCAAGCGCCAAGATCTTGCGATCGACTCGCCTGAACACGGAATCGTCCAGCGAGTCTAATTCTCTCTGCGCCGAGTGCTTGATTTCGAGCGAATACTTAGCCACGGGGGCGTGCGCGCTTCAGGCGGGTCGCGCGGTATTGCTCGTAGGGAATGCCTTTTTCTTTTCGCCGCGATTCGGAGACAAAACCATCCCAGAAATCTTCCCAGATGGCGCCGTGTTTCTTCAGGTCGATCAGAACCCCGACCTTGCGGCCCTTCTCATCGGTGACGAACTGGATTCCGGTCATAGCTTCACAGCCCTTCAGATGTCGACATTAGAACAATAGCATTCTGTTTTCGGCATAGGCAAATGCTGCTCATGGGCACTGCCCGACTCAAGCCAGAGGCGGGCTTGAATGAGCCGCCGTTTCTTCGCCGGCACTGGATGTTGCGGACGGAGTAGAATAAAATCCATGCAAACACCGGTCGTGCCAGCACCGTCGCCACGCGCCTTAGAAACGCCTAGCTCTCTTCGCGAAGCGGTTCGCATAGTGATCTTTCAGAATGAGGGAGGACGCCCCCCGACCGTTTTCGCCGAAGCAACACAGTACGGCGATGCTCCAGACCTCGTTACCGTATGCAGCAACTTTATAAACCGGGGCGAGACTTTGCAATATCTTGAAAATGAATTAATGAAGTTTCCGTACATGCGCACGATTGAGGATTTTGTCTGCCGCTACGGCATCACGTGGGACTTCAATCAGACCACAATCAATAATGCCTGCGGGCGTGTGGCGTATTTCAACGATCAAGTTGCTCGCTTCACCAGATACAACTGACGCTCATTGTGATTGACACCGGGTACCCCACTTATCGCGTATATTGCGATGATGGGCAAAATTCCCACGACGACCGACAGCTAAAATGTTGAATACAGTTCGGATTACCCACTCATTCGCACAGAACGCGAATGAGTGGGGCACCCGCTAATCCAGCTTCAAATTCTCCCGCAAAATTCCAACGTCCTTGTCGCCGCGGCCGGAAATGTTCACGATCACAATCTCCGACTTCTTCATCTTCGGAGCGCGCTTGATGGCTTCGGCGACGGCGTGCGCGGATTCGAGAGCGGGAATAATGCCTTCGGTGCGGGCGAGCAGGACGGTTGCTTCGAGGGCTTCGGCGTCACTCGCGGGAACGTATTGGGCGCGGCCCGTATCTTTGAGCATGGCGTGTTCAGGGCCGATGGATGGATAGTCAAGTCCAGCGGAGACGGAATGCGTCAGCGCGATTTGGCCCGATTTGTCTTGCAGCACGTAGGAATAAGTTCCTTGCAGAACGCCCGGCGAACCTCCACGGAAGCGGGCTGCGTGCTCTCCTAACGCTTCGCCTCTGCCTCCGGCTTCTACGCCGATCAGTTCTACTTTTTTGTCTTTTAGAAAATCGTAGAAAATTCCGATGGAGTTCGAGCCTCCGCCGACGCAGGCGATGATGGCGTTGGGGAGTTTGCCTTCGCCTTTGCGGATCTGGGCGCGGGCTTCGCGTCCGATGACGCGATGAAAGTCGCGCACCATGGTGGGATAGGGATGCGCTCCGAGCACGCTGCCGAGCAGGTAATGCGTGGTGCGGACGTTGGTGACCCAGTC
>Ga0209415_10014974_pt1 | contig 12622 bp, 13 predicted proteins | sample PeaSoiSIISIP2007_FD_187696 | JGI IMG/M metagenome (GOLD analysis project Ga0209415, IMG submission 187696) | Peat soil microbial communities from Weissenstadt, Germany - SII-SIP-2007 (SPAdes) (version 2) | ecosystem: Environmental > Terrestrial > Soil > Wetlands > Peat | place: Germany...
TTCAGGATCGTCGATGGCCGCACCACGGTGCCGCTCCGCCTTGAACCCTGGGGCACTGTGTTCGTAGTGTTCGAGAAACAGACCGCCGCGGCGTCTCGCGTGATTCCCCCCGTCCATGAGACCAACGTGGCCACCGTGACGGGGACCTGGAAGGTCAGCTTTGAGCCCGGTCGCGGCGCTCCCGCTTTCATAACCATGAGTGCGCTGTCGGACTGGAGCCAGAACACCGACCCCGGTGTGAAGTATTTCTCCGGAGCCGCAACATATGCGACGGCGCTGCAGGCCTCGCCCGACTGGTTCAAAAAGGGCACGCGCCTCTTGCTCGACCTCGGAGACGTGAAGAACCTGGCTGTGGTGACGGTGAACGGCAAAGAGGTTGGAGAAATTTGGCACGCCCCCTGGCGCCTCGATGTGACCTCCGCGCTGAAGCCCGGGACAAACGAGATCGAGGTGAAGGTGGTGAATGCGTGGGTGAACCGGCTGATCGGAGATGAGCAGCCCGGAGCCTCAAAGATCGCCTTTACCGATGTAAAGCCGTACAAGGCAGATTCCCCATTGTTGCCATCCGGCTTGCTTGGACCGGTGACGGTGGTTGGAACCGACGCGCGCTGATCGCGTGCATCGTGATTCACGATCTTTGGGCGAAGTGCAATTCGCTTCGCGTTATTCCAGGTTGAGAATTACTTTCCCCGACTGCCCCTCGCGCATCACCGCGAAGCCCTGCTCGAAATCGGCGAAGGGCAGCCTGTGCGTGATCACCGGGCGAATATCCAGGCCCGATTGCAGCATGACGGTCATCTTGTACCAGGTCTCGTACATCTCGCGGCCGTAGATTCCTTTGATGGTCAGCATGCCGAAGATCACGGTCCGCCAGTCGATCACCATCTGCTCGGAGGGGATGCCCAGCAGGGCGATGCGGCCGCCGTGGCTCATGTTGGCCACCATGTCCGCGAAAGCCTGCGAGTTGCCGGACATTTCCAGGCCGACGTCGAAGCCTTCCTTCATGCCGAGCTCGCGCTGAATGTCGGCGAGAGTCTTCTGGCGAACGTCCACCACCGCAGTCGCTCCCATCTTCTTTGCCAGCTCGAGCCGATACGGGTTCAGGTCGGTGATCACGACGAAGCGCGCGCCGGCGAATCGCACCACCGCCGCGGCCATCAGACCAATGGGCCCCGCTCCGGTGATCAGCACATCCTCTCCCAGCACCGGGAATGTGAGCGCCGTGTGCACCGCGTTGCCGAAGGGATCGAAGATGGAGGCGATATCCAGATCGACGTGCGGCGCGTGCACCCAGACGTTGCCCATGGGCAGCGCGATGTACTCGGCGAAGCAGCCGGGGCGGTTGACGCCGACCCCGCTGGTGTGCGCGCACAACTGGCGCCGTCCGGCGAGACAATTGCGGCAGCGCCCGCAGACCACGTGTCCCTCGCCGCTGACAATCTGTCCGGGGAAGAAATCGGAGACGTTGGAGCCGACCTCCACGATTTCCCCGACAAACTCGTGTCCGATGACCATGGGCACGGCAATGGTGCGCTGCGCCCAGTCGTCCCAGTTGTAGATGTGAACGTCGGTGCCGCAGATTGATGCGCGCTTCACGCGGATGAGGACGTCGTTGATGCCGATGCGCGGCTCGGGAACGTCTTCCATCCACAGACCCGGTTCGGCGCGCTGCTTGACGAGGGCTTTCATTTGTCACCAGTGTACGCCGGGACATGGCAACCCTCGCGCTACACTGGAATCGCTCCCCATGGGTCGGATCTGCACGCGCGATGAGTTGCTGCGTCTCCTCAATGAATGGCGCGCGCGGGGCAAGACCGTTGTCTTCACCAACGGCTGCTACGACATTCTGCATCCCGGCCACATCCAGCTACTGGAGGAAGCGCGGTCGCTGGGGGATGTCCTCGTTGTCGCGCTGAATTCTGACGCCAGCATCCGGCGCGCCAAGGGGCCGTCGCGGCCGATCAATTCAGAAGCCGATCGCGCCGAGCTCATGGCCGGGCTCGCCGCCGTCGACGCCGTCACGCTCTTCGATGAGGAGACTCCGCGCGACCTGATTGCCGCGCTGCTGCCTGACGTGCTGGTGAAGGGCGCGGACTGGTCGCACTTCGTGGCCGGCCGCGAAGAAGTGGAGGCCGCCGGCGGCCGGGTGATGACATTGCCGCTGGCGCCTGGTTACTCCAGTTCGGCCATCATCGACAGGATCCTCGGAACGCCGTGACGCATCCCGCAGTTCGAGATTTGCTCCAGAGCCTGGGACGCCACGCCGCTTTCCAGGAGGCCGTCGGCGAATTGCTGCGCGATCCCTCGGCGCAAATTTCGCTGGCCGGACTCACGCCCACCGCGAAGGCGCTTTACCTCGTGCTCCTCTGGCAGGCCACTGAGCGCCCGCTCATTGTCGTCACCGACGGAAACGCCTCCGCGGAGACTCTGGCCGAGCTCACCGGAACATTCTTCGACCTGCTGGTTACGGCCCGCGAAACGCCTGCACCGCAGTTGCTTCCGGCGCTCGACGTCCTGCCCCATCAGCGCCTTTCGCCGCACACGGAGATCGCCGAGAAGCGGGCCATCGGGCTCTGGCAGCTCGCCTCGGGCCGCAGCACCATTACGGTAACGCCCGTCGCCTCGGCCCTGCTAAGAACGGAAACCGCCGACTTCTACCGGCAGCTCGCGCTGACCATCCGCGTGGGCGACGAAGTTCCGCTGGAGGATCTGCTCGCGCATCTGGACAGCATCGGCTACGAAAAGCGCGAGCCGGTGGAAATGGTGGGCGAGTACTCGCTGCGCGGCGGGATTCTGGACATCTTCCCGGCCGAAGCGGAAAACCCGGTGCGCATCGAGTTGTTCGGCGACCTGATCGAATCGATCCGCCGCTTCGATGTCGAAACGCAGCGTTCCATTCTGCGCACCAGTGAAGTGACGGTGCTGCCGCTGATCGAATACCCGCGATCGGCAAAGCTGTTTCATGAACTGGCCGAGGTGGTGGAAACGCCGAGCCCGGGCGACCCGTTCGCCGGTTGGGAATTCGCGGTCCCACTGGTGCACCCGCGCGACGCTTCCCTGCTCTCGCTGGCGCACCATCCCGTTGTCGCGCTGGACGAACCCGAGCAAATCGCCGCGGCGGCGGACCGCCTTTGGTCGCGCCTGGACGCTCCGGATCGAGCCGTGTTCGTGCGGCCGGATCGCCTGTTCTTCACGTGGGACGAGTTCCGCCCTCGCGTCGCGCACTCCGCCCGCGTGAGTCTCCGCCAGCTCGATCTGGCCGGCCCCGCCGCTGCCGCGCATCACATTGCCACGCGACCGCCGATGACCTTCCAAGGCAATGTTCCAGTGGCCATCGCCGAAGCGCGCACGCTCGTGGAGCAAGGCAATCGCGTGGTGTTTTTCGCGCCCACCGCGGGCGAGCTGGAGCGCCTGGCGGACATTTTCAAGGAATACTCGGTGCCTTACCAGCTCGCCATTGAGCCCGGCCAGGCCGGTCACGGTTATCTCGCCGAACACTCCTACATGGCCGGCTCGGTGGCCAGCACGTTCCTGGTGAAGGGCGCGGTGCGGCACGGCTCGGTCTTCGTGGATCAGCGCGTCGCCGTGTTCGGTTCCGAGGATCTGTTCGGCGCGTCCGATCTGATTGCCCGGCAGGGGCCATCCAAAGCGAACCTCGCCGCCTTCACCGCCGACATCTCCGATTTGAAGCCCGGCGACTATGTGGTTCACGCCACTCACGGCGTGGGCCGATTCCTGGGCACGCGTGAGATTGTTCAGGGCGAGCAGAAGGGCGACTTCATGCTGCTCGAATACGCCGCCGAAGCGAAGCTCTACGTGCCGCTGACGCGCATGGACCTGGTGCACAAATACCGGGGCGCGGGCGAGGGCGCGGCCCCTCCGCTCGACCGGCTCGGTGGGGTGACGTGGTCGCGAACGAAGTCGCGGGTGAAGGCAAAAATGCGCGACATGGCCGACGAGCTGCTCAAGCTCTACGCCGAGCGTCGGATGGCCGCGGGCTTCGCGTTCTCCACCGATTCCAACTGGCAGCGCGAGTTCGAGGACTCCTTCGAGTTCAGCGAAACGAAGGACCAGGCCTCCGTGGTGAAACAGATCAAACGCGATATGGAATCGGCCACGCCCATGGATCGTCTGCTCTGCGGCGATGTCGGGTTCGGCAAAACGGAAGTGGCCATGCGCGCGGCTTTCAAGGCGCTTGGCGACGGCAAGCAGGTGGCCGTGCTCGCGCCCACCACGGTGCTGGCGTTTCAGCACTACGAGACGTTCCGACGGCGGTTTGCGCAGTTTCCTGTGCGCATCGACATGCTCTCGCGCTTCGTGCCGCCGAAAGAGCTGAAGCAATCGCTGGCCGACGTCGCCGCGGGCAAGGTGGATGTGGTGGTGGGCACGCACCGGCTGCTTTCGAAAGACCTGGAGTTTCGCGACCTGGGCCTTCTGATTGTCGATGAGGAGCAGCGCTTCGGCGTGCGCCATAAGGAGCGGCTCAAACAGCTCCGCAGGAACGTGGATGTGCTCACCATGAGCGCTACGCCCATTCCGCGTACGCTGCACATGTCGCTGCTGGGAATCCGCGACATGTCCGTCATCGAGACGCCGCCCAAGGACCGCCTGGCCATTCACACCGTAGTGGCGCACTTCGATGCCGAGCTGATCAAGACCGCCATCGAGCAGGAGCTGAGCCGCGGCGGCCAGGTGTACTTCGTGCACAATCGCGTGGACAGCATCTTCGAGCGCGCGGCCGCGATCCAGGAGCTGGTGCCAGACGCGCGCATCGGCGTCGGCCACGGACAGATGGGTGAGGCGGATCTGGAGAAGGTGCTGCTGCGCTTCATGCGTCATGAGAACGACGTGTTCGTGTGCACGACCATCATCGAGAACGGCATCGACGTGCCGCTGGCGAACACCATGATCATCGAGAACGCCGAGCGCTACGGATTGTCGGAGCTGTACCAGCTTCGCGGCCGGGTGGGGCGTTCGAACCGGCGCGCGTACGCGTACCTGTTAGTTCCGCAGGACACCGAGCTCAGCGAAGTGGCGCGCAAACGGCTGGCTGCGCTCAAGGAGTTCAGCGATCTGGGCGCCGGGTTCCGTATCGCCGCGCTCGATCTGGAACTGCGCGGAGCGGGCAACATTCTCGGCGGCGAGCAGCACGGCCACATCGAGTCGGTCGGCTTCGATATGTACGTGCGACTGCTTGAAGAGAGCGTAAGCGAGCTGAAGGGCGAGGTGGTGCCGCTGGAGGTGCACTCCTCTCTGAACCTCGGGCTCGACATCCGCATTCCGCCCGAGTACATAGCCGAGGAGCATCAGCGCCTGCGCGCGTACAAGAAGATCGCCGACGTTCGCACTGCCGAAGACGCCGAAGCCGTGCGCGCGGAACTGGAGGATCGCTACGGCCCGCCGCCGGGAGCCGTTCTCAGCCTGCTCAGGTTCTCATTGGTGAAGAGCGCCGCCGAGCGGCTGGGCATCGAAGCGGTGGATCGCCGCCAGGGCGCGCTGAATGTGAAATTTCACAAGGAAACGCGCATCGACCCGATGCGCCTGATGGACATCGTGCGCCATACGAAGGACGCGCAGTTCACGCCCGCCGGTGTCCTGCGATTGCCGCTGGATGGCGTCGCCGCGCCCACCGCGGTTCTGGAGTTTCTGGAGCAGCGCCTGGCGCAGCTCGCGCCGGCGTGAATCAGGATGGCGCGGTGATGCATCTCTGAAACCAATGATTCCTCGTCCTCTGCTGCATCTCGAAGGAGGCGCCCTGTTGGGCGCAGCGCTGCTGGCCTACTATCACGTGCACGGCGGCTGGGCGCTCTTTGCCATGCTGTTTCTCGTACCTGACACCTCGATGGCCGGTTATCTGATCAACGTGCGAATCGGCGCCCCGATGTACAATTTGCTGCACACCACCGTCGCGCCGTTAGCGCTCGCGGCCTGGAGCGTTGCAACAGCCCAGCCACGGCGCTTCTCGTCGCGCTCATCTGGCTCGCGCACATCGGCTTCGACCGCATGCTCGGCTTCGGGTTGAAATTCCCGACTTACTTCAAGGACACGCATCTGAACCCCGAGCGCCATCGAACGGCTTGAGCGAAAATCCCATGTCATCGCCGGGCTCCTGCCAAAAGAGTTGGCCGTTCGCCTGGTTCTGGTAATGCTCAAGCAACATCGATATTACTCGCGCGTCCGCGCGAACACCTCCACCCACTGCCCGCGCGAGGACCAGCGCGCCATCGGCTCCAGGCCGAGCACGCCGTGCGCTTCATCGGGACTCATCTCCGGCTCGTATTCGTAATACCGGCGCAGGAACGACTGAACCGGGCGGAACCGCAGCACGCCCCATTGTGGCTCCCACGTCCGCGAATACAGGATCAGAACCTCGGGATGCACCGGCGCCAGCGCACGAAGGGTGGATTCATGCAGGTCCGAAGTCTCCACTGCCCGTATCGGATGGCCGACATAGCCGAACTCGGGCCGGCGTAACGCCGAGGTCAGCGGCCAGGCGGTGTACACCTTCGCACCGGCATAGTGGCTCTCCACGAAATGCGCCGCCTCCTCATGGAGCCGGACGAAATCCACCATCGCGAGATTGTTCTCATAAGGAAACGGAAATGGCGGATTCACGAACATTCCAGCCACCAGCCCGGCGGTCATCGCAATGATGGCGGGAACACGCCAGCGCGCCGACAGCGCGGTCAACGCCGCCGCCACAGCGCAATAGAGCAGCGGCAGCACCGGCACCAGATACCGTTCCAGAGCCGCGCCGCCGAGCAGGCTCACCAGCAGAATGTGCCCGGCGGCAAACAGACCCACGATGGCCCACGCACGGCTTCGAAAGATTCGCGTGCGCCTGAGGGCGGCAACGATCGCCACCGCGCCGATCCACCGAAAATCCGAGATAAACAGGAAGTAGAAACGCCGCAGCAATGCCAGCGACGCGCGCACGGGATTCAGTGCGTAGCCGACGTTGTAGTGCGTGAAACCCGGGTCGCCGAAGATGTATCCGGTCGCCGAACGCAGATAGAGCAACCACGCCCCAAGAGCGACAAAGGCAGGAACGAACAGCGCCGCCGTGGCCAGCCGCCTTTGCCGCACCAGATCCGCCACAAACAGCAGCGGCAGAATCACGCCCGTTTCTTTGGTCAGCACCAGCGCGACACACGTCACCGCTGCTACTTCGTACCGTCTCTGCAAATAAAACAGCAGCGCGGCCACTGTGAACACCATGGCCGGCATGTCGAGCTGCGCCATCATGGCCTGCGTGTCGAACAACGGGTCGGCCACCAGAAACAGAACCGCGATAAACGCCGGCGCGCCGGTTGCACGACGGCACAACTCGATTCCCAGCAGGAACGTAAACAACACACCGAGACTCGCCAGCGCCAGCATGGCCAGCCGCGTCGCCGGAATCGAATAGCCGCAGACGCGCCACACTGCGGCCAGATACGCCATCACACCCGGTGGATGCACGTTGGGTACCGTGGATCGCGGCACCCATGCGCCGTCGTGAAGGATGTCCAGCGCGGCCGCGACGAACTGCCCGTGTTCATCCCAGAAATACGGCAGCGTAACCAGCGACGCATGGCTGGCGAGCACGATGGTCGCGAACATCACGAAGAAATACGCGTACACCAGCGGGCGGATGCGTCTCCGCGATTCGGTCGACGCGGTCATCTACTGGATGGGGGTTCCCGACTGTTGCGGCTCCAGATGAATCTGACCAAACGCAGATTCGTACTGCGACAGATTCTGCTGCAGCAGATTGCTCAGCGCCTTCGCCTGCTGCGGGCTCAGGTACACGCCCTGGAAGTTGTGGATGGAGACGTGGTCAGGCGCCGTCTGATTGACCGTGCCGAACAGGAGAAAGAAGTCCCACAGATTCACGCGCACCTGCACACTATTCGCGTAGCTCTCGCGATAGTCGGGCGTGTTGGTGAGCTGAATGCGCGTGGGCGGCGGCTGGACGGAACTCATAGACCTATCCTGTCACAGCCGCCCCCTGGAAGTGGGCAGGCGCTTCAGACGCCGCCGGCAGTTTCGGCTTTCCGGTTCAGATCTTCGGCGAGGATGATGGCCTCGGCCAGCTCGCGCATCGGACGACGCAATCGCCGGCTCTCATTCCGCAACCGCAGATAAGCCTCTTCCTCCGTAAGGCTGTGCCGCGCCTGCAGCAGGCCTTTGGCGCGCTCCACCAGCTTGCGCGTTTCCAGTTGCCGCTTCATGTCCTCGGTCTCTTCGCGCAGGCGGGCGTTCTGCTCGGACAGCAGCGAGTTTTCCACGGCCACGCCCATCTGCTCGCCGATGAAAGTGAGCAGTGCGACTTCATCGGCCGTGTAGTCGTGCGCCTCGCGATGGTGAACGTTGATCACGCCCACCACGTCCCCGCCGGTGACCAGCGGCACCGAGAGCATCGCCTGGTAAGTGTCTTCCACCAGACCCTTGAAGTACTTGAACCGGTTGTCGGAAGGAGCGTTCGACGACAGGGCCACCACCGATTTATGTTCGGCGACCCAGCCGGCAATTCCCTCCCCTACCCTCATCCGCAGATTCCCGAGATCGGAAGCGTGCGGAACCTGTGAAGCCCGCAGTACTACCTCGGCCGTTTCCTTCTCCAGCAAGTAAACGAGACACGCATCGCAGTCTGTCACGTGCGACGTGAGTCCAACGATCTCGCCCAGCATTTCGTCCAGGGATCGCTGCGAACTCACAATGTTACTGATGCGATGCAGCAATGCGACCTGGGTCGAAGGGGGCTGGCTAGCGCACATGGTTGCCATAATTCAGGCTAGCCGCGCTGGTGGCTGGGGTCCAATCGGAAATTTTGATTGAAGCCATACTCCGCCACCACCCGCTTGTGGATTTAACCCTGGGATTTAACAATGCCGCAATGCAATTGCCATCACCGCGCCGCGGCCGCCAGGGAGCGTCGCCTATCCTCCGTCGCTGCAACCCCGGGACCCAGCAGGCGAACCGCACGGAACTTGCCCGTCGTTGACAGCAACGGAGCCGCCCATTCGACGCGCACACCCCTGGAGTGCGCCCACGCCAGCGCCGACATGGAGCCTCCATACAGCCCGCGCGTCTCGCTCAGGAAGTATCCGAGAACCTCTTCGCCACTCGTGCGGCATGCGCCCGGCCGGATGCGCAGAATCATCTCGGTCTGCGCCGAGCCCTCCGCCACGCCGCATCGCGCCACCGACGCCTCAACGTCGGCGAGTGTGCACCCGGCGATTTGGAACATGCGGGAATAGGGATGGCCGGCGTCGCCCAACACCTTTCTGGCTATCGCCAGGAAATGCTCTTCCCGGTTCTCCATGTAAGAGCGGATTTTGCGTTCGGGGTCCGGATCGAGGGGGGAGCGAAGATGGCGAACAAAGGCGAGCCCCATCCGCGAGTATCGAATCAGTTCACGCAACATCAGTTCGGGTGAGTATATCGCATTTGTAATGCAGCGTACGAAAACTCTGAGCCTGATTTAACGGTGTTGCCATGCACCTGGCGAGGCGTTTGCGCAACAATGTTTCAGGAGGGTGCTGCTCACTCAATGCCTGACGCGACTCTTCGCGTCTACGCCACCGCCGGCGAAGCGGCTCGAGCCTGCGGCCAGCGCGCCGGGGAACTGCTGGCAAAGCGTCTGGCGGAAGCGGATTGCGCGACTCTGGCAGTTTCCGGCGGGAGCACGCCGAAACTGATGTTCCCCGTACTTGCCGCGAGCGCAGTCGAGTGGAAGCGGGTGCACCTGTTTCAGGTGGACGAACGCCTTGTGCCGCCGGAGGACGCGCAGAGCAACTATCGCCTGATTCACGCTGAGCTGATCACTCCCACGGGGATCCCTTCGGAAAACGTGCACCGCATTCGCGGGGAGATGTGGGCGGATTCCGCCGCGGAACGCTATGCCGAGGAGATACGGCGCTTTTTCCGAATCGTTCCAGGCGTGTCCCCGGTCTTCGACGTGGTGCATCGCGGCATGGGCGCGGAAGGACATACGGCCAGTCTCTTCCCCGGCCAACCATTGATTGGCGACACGACGCGGATCGCAGCGGCAGTCACCGTTCCCGTTGTCCCTCTGGAGCGCGTAACGCTCCTGCCCGGTCCGCTGATGGCCGCACGCCATACGCTGATGCTGGTTTGCGGCTCCGACAAGGCGCCGGCGCTTCAGCAGGTCCTGACCCGCAAGTACGAGCCCTTCCACATGCCCGCCCAGGTCGGCACTTTCGAGAATCCACGGGCGGAGTGGTACGTCGATTCGGCCGCGGGTGCGCTGATTCGCCAATCATGAAGACTGCGCTGGTCTTCTCCGCCGGCGGAATGTTCGGCGCCTGGGAAGTGGGAGTCTGGCGGGAACTGGAAGGCATCGTCACGCCGGACATCGTCGTCGGAGCCTCCATCGGCGCGCTCAATGGATGGATGGTGGCGAGCGGCTGCCCGGCCACTGAGCTGGAGCGCCAGTGGATGGATCTGCAGATCATTTCGCGCCTCCGCGTCAGAATGCCGCGCCGGCCATTGGATGGGTGGCTCGATTCCCGGCCGCTCGAAGCGTTGATCCGCGAGATACATTCGCGGTACACGCCGCGCGTCGGATTTGGCGTATTGGTAACGGACACGATGCGTCTGCGCCCCCGGCTCTTTCGCACGCCGGAGGTAACCTGGGAGCACCTGGCGGCCTCCGTCGGCATGATCGGCGTTTTTCAGCAGTATCGCATCGGTGGCCGTGTCTACTCCGATGGCGGCCTGCTGGGTGCGCTCCCGCGCTGGGCGGCTGCCGAGATGGGCGCCGAACGTGTCGTCGCCGTGAATTGCCTTCCGCGGTTGCCTTCCGCGCTGATGACCGCAGGCGTCCGGGCCGTGCAGTCGCTCGCCGCGTACCGCCCGCCGAAGCTCCCCGCGAACGTCGAGGTGCACGAAATCTCTCCCGAGGGTCCGCTCGGCTCAACGCGCGAGTCGCTGGTGTGGACCGAAGCAAACACCCGCCGCTGGATCGAGCAGGGCCGAGCCGATGCGCGGGTCTGGCTTGAGCGGAACGCCCTCAAAACATGACTTGCCACGATTGTTTTGGCGATACAATGGTGGAACAGTCCATGTCCACGTTTCATATTCATCGTCTCCGCGAAGACCGGCGGCAACAGTTCCGCTCGACGCCGCACGCCACCGGCGTTACGGCGATTCGGCCGAAGGACTATGAGAAAGAAGCTGAGGTCATTGAGGCGGCGTCGGCCTATTCCGCCTGGGCGACGCTGCGGAATTCGGAGACTCCCCTGAAAGTGGGGGACGTACTCGAGGATGATAAGGGCTTGCTGTCCATCTGCAAGTACATCGGTTTCGATGAGGCCCACTGGGCGGTGCCGGAAACTGTGGCGGCCGCGGTTGCGGTGGACGCGGGTTCACCGGCTCCATCCGCCAATAACTGTTAGAATTGAATTACCGTTATGTTGTGTGATCCGACCCGACGGGAACGGATCAATTCCTTCGCGCTGGTCAGCTACGTCTCGGGACCGTCTGGGGCTTTCCTTGATGATCTGCGGCAGGAACTTGTTCCCGGCTGTTTCCTGCGCGCCCACATCAGCATCCTTCCTCCCCGCCCTTTGCAGGTTTCCTCCGAAGACGCGTGGCGGCAGATCTGCGCGCTGGCGCCGATGTTTCCGCCCTTTGACCTCGGGCTGATCGATGTCCGCGTATTCCCGGTCTCGGACGTGCTCTATCTTGCGGTGGGACCGGACAACGACCGGCTCAGGGAGATGCACGCCGTCCTCAACGCCAACGGTCTGGAATTCGCGGAACCCTTTGAGTTTGTGCCGCACATCACCCTGGCTCAGGACGTGAAGCCGGAAGACGTCCCCGTCCTGAGGGAGATCGCGGGAAAACGGTGGGCGGAGTATCGCGATCGGCGCAGCTTCCGGGTGGAGACGATCACCTTCGTGCAGAACACGGAGGGAAACAACTGGATCGACCTCGGTGAATACCGACTGGGCAGCGGTGACGTCAAGCTTCTGGAGCCGATGGCGCTGGGCTGAATAAAGACAACAGTTCGTCTGGTCGCGGTTTCAGCCTTTGTCGAACATCTCCAGTTGCTCCTTTGAGACCGGGCGTTCCCGCCGGCCCTTCAGGGGGCTTCCCACCACCCCCAGCACCTGGATGCTGGCCACTGCCGCCCGCGGCACAAAAACCTTCTGATTCTGATAGCCAGGATCGGGCGGGATGACGGTGAATCCCTGCGACTGCATCTGCAGCAGGTTATTAGACATAACCCCATCCATGATCTCGCCGTCGCGAAATTGCAGACGCAGCCAGAGGCCCGTGGTCTTCGGCCGGCTGGAAAACGTGCGCAACTCGCGGCGCGGTTCGCCCTGATCGAAATCGCGGACGAAGCAGATGAAGCGGATTTCGTCGTAAGGAATCACCGCGACCGAGCCGCTCGCGCTGAGCAATTCCACGCCCTGCGGCTGCAGCCACGACTGGGGACTGACAAAGCCGGCCAGCGTTTCGCGATCAAAACGCAGAACCAGCACTTTCTTGTTGGTGGACGCCGGCAATCGGCAGTTCCTTCACGACCTGCACTTCCAAACAATTTCGAGAATATTGTAACATTGGTTCGAATGATGGATATCGCGTCTGTGACGGCGGGCAGCCGTGC
>Ga0209415_10014975_pt1 | contig 12622 bp, 2 predicted proteins | sample PeaSoiSIISIP2007_FD_187696 | JGI IMG/M metagenome (GOLD analysis project Ga0209415, IMG submission 187696) | Peat soil microbial communities from Weissenstadt, Germany - SII-SIP-2007 (SPAdes) (version 2) | ecosystem: Environmental > Terrestrial > Soil > Wetlands > Peat | place: Germany...
CGTCAAAGTCTTCGACAAAGACATCCGCAGTGAACAGGCGCTGGGCGGCCCCGCCGTGACCGATGCTTTGGGAGCCTACCAGGTCGAGTATTCGGCGGCCGAATTTGCCAGGACGGACTTGCTCGCTGCCGACATCGTCGTGAGAGCTTTTGGGCAAGACGGCGCGCTGCTCAAAGAATCCGACGTCTTCTATAACGCGCCGCAACAACTGCGCGTGGACATTGACTTGTCCGGTCAGAGCTACGCGGGGCCTTCCGAGTTCGAGCAGACGGTCCAGACGATCAAGCCGTTCATCGGCGACCTTGCGCCTGCGGACATGGCCGAGGACCAGAAGACCCAGGACATCACTTTTCTGGTCAACAAGACGAGCCTGGCCCGCGGCCGCGTCGAGGCCTTTGTCATGGCCTACCGTTTCGAAAAGAACACAAAGGTCCAGGCGGCGGCGTATTACGGTCTCATCCAGCACGGGCCGGCGAGCGCCCCGCTGACGCAGCCGACGGCGGGCTCCGCGGCGACCAGTTTCGATTCCAAGGCCGCCTTCACGTTGGCGGCGCTCATGCGCCAGGACATCGCGTCGCTCATGTCCGCGCTCCAGGGAGCGATTGGCGCGAACGTCGTTCCTTACAGCCTGACCGCGGAGCTCGAGGTCATCAAAAGGCAGCTCAGCGACGCGCAGCAGCAGTACCTCAACAACAATCCTGCGCCCACCTCGCCGCCGAACCTGACCTTGAAGCTGGGGATCGCAGGATTGCAGGGAGACCAGGTCGCCGCCTTCAAGAGCCTATTCTCCGACGGCAGCCGAACTCCGCAGGAGTTCTGGGCCGCGCTCGCCCAGAACCCGGCGTTCCAGGCGCAGAAGGTTTCGCTGCTGCAGGCCGTATTCACGCTCTCGCAGTTGACCGGGGAGCAGATGGTCCTGACGGACCAGCTCATCAAGGCGCAGCAGATTCAGACGCCCGCGGACTTGCCCGCCCTGGCGGCGAACACCAGCCAGGACTGGCTGGCGGTGCTGCGGCAGAAAGAGATCGCGCCTCCGCCCGGCACTCCGGGCAGCACCGCCGCCGATCAACTCCAGAACTACGCGGCCGAGCTCGAGCAGAATTTCACGAAGGCGTTTCCGACCCCGGCGTTCACCGCCAGGATCAAAGCGGACAAACAGAGCCGGATTCCGAACGCGGCCGCGCTCAGCGGATTTCTGGACGCGAATCCGGATTTTGACCTGCTCACCACGCGCATCGGCGCCTATCTGGAAAAGCCGAAACCGGCGGCGGCACCCGCCGGCGCCCCGGGCCCCGATTTCGCCAACCAGTTGAAGAAGACCCAGCGCGTATTCAAGTTAGCCTCGACCTATGCCTCGGCGAACGCGCTGCTCGGGGACAATGTGGACTCGGCACACAAGGTCTATCGGATGGGCCAAAACAACTTCGTCGCGAAGTACGGCCCGCAACTCGGCGCCGCCGACGCCTTGCGCACTTACCAGAAAGCGACCAAGGCGCACGCACTCGCCCTGGCGCTGGCCGGCAACCTCAAGTCGTTGTCGGACGCGTCGCATTTGAGTGTTTTTCCCAACTACACCAAAACGATAACCGACGCGATGGTCAAGGAGGTGCCCGATCTGGACACGCTGTTCGGGCACGCGGACTTTTGCGAGTGCGAAGAGTGCCGGTCGGTGTACGGGGCGGCGGCGTATCTGACGGATATCCTTCACTACCTCGAGCACCGCGTGACGTCCATCAATTACGCCCCCGGCAAGAACGCGATGGTCGCGGAGGCCCTGCTGCGCAGGCGGCCCGACCTGGCCGATAGCGACCTCAATTGCGACAACACGAACACGGCGTTTCCCTATATTGACATTGCCAACGAGATCATGGAGGACTTCATCGCTCCACCGGTGGTGACCGTGGACATTTCCTTCCTGCCCAAGCTCGCGCCGGGGCCGATCGATGGCGGTCTTTGCACTGCCATCGTGGCCGCGTTCCAGGCCGCGTTCCAGGCCGCGGGCCAGGCAAATGTCGCCCCGGTGCTGACCACAAGCGCCGCTGTCTCGGACAAGTATTCGATGGGCCGGCTCAAACCCGACGACACCTTCGTGACGGAAGACCACTGGATCATCCGCGACCAGTTCGTGGTGCTCAAGGCGACCAACCAGACAACCAACATAGCCGTGCAGCTCCTGCACCAGACGCTGCTTTCCCAGGACGCGGTCAACGCGAATCCCGAGTACGTCAACATTCCGGCGTACAACTTGCTGAAGGCGGATGTCCGGCCCTTCACGCTGCCGTTCGATCTGTTCGAGACGGAAGGGGAGATTTACCTGGGCACGCTGGGGACGGCGAAGGCCGATTTGATTGACGCGTTCCGGCCAGAGCATCAGGCCGCCGTGGCTCCCTCGGCCGCCACCCAGTCCGATCTCGACATGGCGTACGCCTATTTGAACGTGAACCAGGCGGAGCGAACGCTCATCTTTCAGGCCGATTCCGCCCACCAGAATCTTTACTGGGGCGCCCTCGCCGGGGGCACGACGGTCGAACTGGACCTGTTTATGAACGCCACGGGGTTGAGCTACAGCCAGGTGCTCGACCTCCTTGCCTTGAAGACGATCAATCCGGCGCTGGACAGCGTGATCGTAAGCGACGATCTCTCGTGCGATACGAACAAAAAGCACATCAACAACCTCACGCCCGGCAAATTCGACATCATCCATCGCTTCTTGAGGCTGTGGCGCAAGACGACGCTTACCCTACAGGAAATGGATGCCCTCGTGCAGGCCTCTGCGCTCGGCAACAAAGGCATCACCTCCGACCTTGCCTGGAAGCTGCAGTACTTTCTGCAACAACAAAAGCTGTGGTCGTTCTCCGCGTTTCAGTATCTGGCGTTTTTCGGCGAGCTCGACACGACTGGAACCGACAGTTTCTATGACAGTCTGTTCCAGAATCGCGCCGTCACGAATCCATTGAATCCTGACTTCGCGGTTTCGGCCGTTACTCGCATCGCGCCCCCGCCGCCCGCGATCACTGGCGTCCACAAAGGCCTTCTGATTGGCGCTCTCGGCCTCGCGCCCAGTGATCTCGACACAGTGAGCCAGAAAACGGACGGCCTGCTGTCCCTCCACAACATCTCGTACTTCTATCGGATGGCCCAGTTGTCGCAGGCGCTGTCGGTTTCCATCAACGATTTGCTGGTATTTCTCGACCTCATCAACATTTCTCCCTTCACGGATCCGCCGACGACGGGGGCGTTCTACTCGAGGTGGCGCACGGTCATCGCCAGCCAGTTCACCGCGGACGATTTGAATTATGTCCTGCGGCAGCAGAATGACAGCGCCGGCTCACTCATCGCCTCTGACGACGTGGTCGCCGCCGCGCTGGCGGATTTGCAGGCGAAGCTACTCCAAGTGCAGGCGGCCACGGCCGTCGTTCCCGACCCCAAGGGTCAACTGGTAAAGAAATGGCTCACCGACCCGCTGCTCAACTGGAATGCCGCGCTCGTCGCGAAGCTGCTGGATATCCTCGGCACGCAGGACGACACGGAGTTCCAGCAGAAGGTTGACAATAACCAGAACTTTCTGCTGAACCTTCGGGTCCAGTATCACGACGTGGTGCTCACGGCGGACCTGCCCGCCCTCCCCCCGCTCGTGGTGTTTCCGGATTCGCTGGCCTCGCAGATTTCCTATGACCAGGCGAATCTCAAGCTGCAGCTCATCGGGGTCCTGAGCGCCGCCGATTGGGCCGTGTTGAACGGCCTCTCGGGCAATGGCCCGTATCTTGCCGCCCTGGCGCAACTCTTTAAGGCTTCGCAGCCGACGAGCAACGCTGCCGCCAATCTCTTCTTTGCCACGGTGGCCGACATCAACGCGAACCTGCGCGTGCTCCTATCCGCGCAGATACCCGGGCGCTACCAGCTTTTCCTGACGGCGATCTCGCCCGTTTATAACACCGTGCTGCAGCAGAACGCCGTGCAGAACGAGCTGTGCGGATGGTTCAAAATCAACAAGGACGTCGCGTCGGCGATCGAGAGCGCGCAGCCCGGAATCTACACCGACTTGACGAACGCGGCGTTTGTCGGCAAGGCGCAGCCGCTGACGGCGGCAAACTATCCGAACCAATTCAACTGGTATCAGAAGATTGCGAAGGTGTGCTTCGTCGCGAGCACGCTGAAGTTAAGCGCCGAGGGTCTGGCCTGGTTCATGCAGCATCCCGCCGATATCCACAGCCTGGATTTGTGGAACCTGCCGATCGTCCCGGTGGCCGGGCCCGTGGGGTCGTTCGCTTCGTTCGAGGTCATGGTCAATGTGCTTAAATTCGACCAGTATTTCCCGGCGGTGTCGCAGGTAACCGCCGCGGCAACGAAAACCGTATCGGTCTATAGCGTGCTCGAGGACGCGATCAACGCCGCGCCGCTGGCCACGACGGAGGCGGATATCGCGAGCCTTGCGGGATGGGACCCGGTCCAATTGGATCCGCTCATCAACGCGCCCACGAACTACCTGAACCTCAGCCTGGCCGCTCCCTCGGATCTGCAGGACATCCGCATCCTCCTGCGGCTCCGCCAATGCTTCGGAATAATGGGCAGCCTCGGCGCCAAGGCCGCGGATTGCGTCGCCTGGATCAAGCCCTCGCTCAGCTACGACGACGCGGTGCGGATCAAGCAGGCACTGAAGAAACGCTACCCGGAAGACCAGTGGGTCGGGGTAACGCAGCCACTCCAGAACACGCTCCGGCAGGCGAAGCGAGACGCGCTGGTCGCGCATCTGCTGGCAAACCCGCCGGCGGGCCAAAGCTGGCAGACGAGCGACGACCTGTACAGTTATTTCCTCATTGATGTCGAGATGATGGCTTGCCAGGCGACTTCCAGAATCGTGCAGGCCACGAATTCGGTGCAGATGTTCGTCCAGCGGTGCTTTTTGAACCTGGAAGACAAGATCACCGTGGATCTCGACCTGGATGCGGACTGGTCGCAGTGGCAATGGATGAAGTACTTCCGTTTGTGGCAGGCGAACCGGAAGGTGTTTCTGTATCCCGAAAACTGGATCGAGCCCGAATTGCTGCCCGCCGAAATCAAGTCGCCGTTCTTCGCGGAGCTGGAAAACGATCTCCTGCAAAACGATGTCACCCAGGAAAACGTCGAGAGCGCGTTCCTCAGCTACCTGGAGAAGCTGGATGGAGTCGCGCGGCTGGAAATCAAGGCCATGTGGTACGAGGACGCCAAGCAGACGTTGCACATCGTCGGCCGCACTTACGGCGGGGACCCCCGGACTTACTACTACCGGACTTTTGAGCAGAATCGGCGCTGGACGCCCTGGATCAAGATCGACCAGGACATCGCCAGCGACCACATCGTGCTCACCGTGTTCAACCATCGCATTTACCTGTTCTGGGCGGTGTTCAGCGAGAAGTCCGCCACGGTGACCTCGGTGACGGTGCCGCCGCTGCCGGGAAGCTCCAGCAGCACGATGGACATCGACAAGCCGCCGAAATACTGGCAGATTCAGATGGCCTTTACGGAGTATAAGAACGGCAAGTGGACGCCGAAGATCGTGTCGAAGGGCGATGCCACCGGCTCACTCATCGTCTGGCAAAGCTGGGATGACAACCAGCTCGATCCGGATACAAACGCATACGGCGCCTACGCCCCGGTAAAGCCCGATTTTCTCTTCACGCCGCTCGACATCCCCAGCCTCGACTTTCTGAAGAACCTCCTGAGCGGCGGAACACCCAAACAGCCGAACACTTTTCTAAGCGACCTGCTAAAGGGACTGGCAGGCACCCTGGACAGCAACGGCGACCTTCAGATCAACTGTTATCAGCAAACCGGCCCCAACGCGTATTACTACCAGGGGACGTTCGATCTCGATCCGTGCAAAGGCTATCCCGTGGTCACGTCCAACGACGAGGGCCTGGTCACCACGCTCTTTGACCGGAGCCAGTTCGACAACATGCTGGATACGGAGCAGTCCGACTCCCCGAGCGATGCGCTGGCCGTCAAAAGCGTTGCCTTTCTGAACGAGACTCCCGGCACGTTCGCCAATCTGGTGTCTTTGCAAATGGGCTTTCTGGACCGGTTGCTCAATATCATTTACCAGATCATCTATGGCATCTACTATCAGCCCACGGAGTTCGCAATACGCGAGGGGGGAGTTCCGGTGACCATTGGCACCTTCCTGCCCTGGTTCTACGAGGATCAGTCGCGCACTTATTTCGCCCAGCCGGAAATCAGCGACAACGCCGATTTTGAGTTCACCTACCAGGACCTGGAAGCGCTCATCCTCGCGTTGGTGGAAGGCGATATGAACAAGATGCACGAGATCCTGGCGACGTTCCCCCGGGGCAAGGCGCTCTCCCTGCTGGTCCACTTTTACAACCACTACCATCCGCTGGTTTGTTCGTTCATGCGCATCCTGTTCGACCAGGGAATCGACGCGCTGATGTCGCGCCCCACGCAGCTCCAGGGGGATGTCGTCTTCGATCCCGCCCCGGATAAATTCGACTTCGGCCAGACCTATGGGCCGACCGCCCTGATCTACTCGGGAAAGCCCGTGACCTATAACGGTCCGAGCGGGCCCGTGACCGATCCAGACCCGGGTTATCCCAAGGGCGAGGTGGATTTCGATCCAAAGGGCGGCTACAGCCTGTATAACTGGGAGCTGTTCTTTCACGCGCCGCTGATGATTGCCGAGCGCCTCAGCCAGAATCTTCAGTTCGACGATGCCGACCACTGGTTCAAGTACATCTTCGATCCAACGGACGGTTCCGCCTACCCGTCGCCCGACAAGTACTGGATGACCAAGCCGTTCTTCATCAACGTCAATGACAAGTACACCGCGCAGGACATCAACAACATCATGTTGGGGATCAACAGCAAGGACTCCGCGCTGGTGCAGGACGTCACGGACTGGCGGAACAACCCGTTCCAGCCTCACTACATCGCGCAGTATCGTACGGTAGCCTATCAGAAGACCGCGGTGATGAAGTACCTGGATCACCTGATCGCCTGGGGCGACAACTTGTTCCTGCAGGACACGATGGAGACGGTGATGGAAGCCGAGCAGCTCTATGTGCTCGCGAACCAGATTCTGGGACCCAAGCCGCTGGTCATCCCGCCCGCGTTCGAGACACCCGTGGACAACTTCGGCCAGTTGGAGCAGAAGCTCGACGCGTTCTCCAATGCCCTGGTGGACATCGAGAATCTTCTCCCGCTCCAGCAGGTCACCGGCTTCGTCAGCGGCGGGCAGCAGAGTCTGCCCCGCCTGGAGACGCTCTATTTTTGCATTCCGCCCAATGACAAGCTGATGGGTTATTGGGACACCGTCGGAGGGCGCCTGTTCAACATCCGGCACTGTCTGAATCTGCAGGGGCAGTTCGCGCCGCTGGCGCTCTTCGCCCCGCCCATCGATCCGGGACTTTTGGTGCGGGCGGCCGCGGCCGGCCTGGACATCGGCAGCATCCTGACCGACCTGAACAGTCCGCTGCCCAACTACCGATTCAGCGTGATGGTCCAGAAGACCATCGAGTTGTGCAACGAAGTCAAGTCGCTCGGTTCGGCCCTGCTGCAGGCCATGGAGAAGAAGGACGCGGAAGACATGTCGCTCCTGCGCTCCAAGAACGGCATCGCCGTGCAGAAGGCGGTGCTGCTCGTCAAGCAGCAACAGGTGGACGAAGCCACGCACAACCTCGAGGCGCTCCAGCAACAGCAGGCCCTGGTGCAAACACGGATCGACTACTATCAGGGCCTGATCAGCGGGGGCCTGAGCAGTTGGGAGACCACGTCGCTGGGGCTGAGCCAGTCGGCGATAGGCGGCGAGAATGCGGCGGTGGCGATCGAATACCTGGGCAACGTGCTGGGGTTGATTCCGGACTTCGACGTGGGAGCCGAGGGTTTTGGCGGGAGCCCCAGGGCCTCGATAAAGTTCGGGGGAACGCAACTCGGGGGCGCGACGCGGGCGATTGCGGCGGCGATCCGGGGCACGGCCGGAGTCATGCACTCGCAGGCCAGCGTCGCTTCCACTCAAGCCACCTTCCAGCGGCGCCTGCAGGAGTGGCAATACCAGGTGAGCGTGGCTAACGCCGAAATGCAGCAGGTCTTAAAGCAGATCCTGGCAGCCACCGTCCGGCAGGCTGTCGCAAACCAAGAGGTGACAAATCAGCAACTCCAGATCGACAACGCGCAGGCGGAAGACAACTTCATGCACAGCAAGTTCACAAACACGGACTTGTACGCGTATATGATCGGGAAGCTTTCGACCACCTACTTCCAGAGCTACCAGCTCGCCTATGCGATGGCCAAACAGACCGAGCAGACGTTCCGTTACGAGCTGGGACTTGCCGATTCGAGCTACATCAACTTCGGCTACTGGGACAGTCTCAAGAAGGGGCTCCTGGCCGGCGAGCAACTCGCCTACGACGTCCGCAACATGGAAAAGGCTTACCGCGACCAGAACGCGCGCGAGTACGAGCTGACCAAGCACATCTGCCTGTCGCAGCTCGACGCCGCGGCGCTCCAGCAGCTCAAGACCAACCGCGAGTGTTGGATCAACCTGCCCGAGGAGCTCTTCGACATGGATTATCCGGGCCACTACCTCCGGCGCGTCAAGACGGTCGGCCTCACGATCCCCTGCGTGGCCGGGCCCTACACGACCGTCGGCTGCACGCTCACCATGACCAGGAATTCCGTGCGCGCGAACAACACCAGCGGCGGTTCGTATCCGAGGAAGGTGGTCAACGGCATCCCGGCCGACGATCCCCGGTTCCGGGATTCCGTGGGCTCGATACAATCCATCGCTACCAGCACGGCGCAGAACGACGACGGCCTGTTCGAGTTGAACTTCCGCGACGAGCGGTATTTGCCGTTTGAAGGGGCCGGCGCCATCAGCCAGTGGCACCTGCAGATGCCAGCGGGAGTCACGCCGTTCGATTTCAGCACGATCTCCGACGTGATTTTGCACCTCAAGTACACGGCCCGCGACGGCGGGGAGGGCCTTCGCTCAGACGCGGCCACGAGCCTGCAAACCCGAATCAACTCGATGCTGGTTGCGCTCAAGGACACCGGGTTGACGCGAATGTTCAGCGCCAAGCACGAATTCCCCACCGAGTGGTACGCGTTCCTCAATCCGGCCGCCGGTGCGGACCAAGTGCTCACGTTGAACCTCGCCCGCGATAGGTTCCCGTATTTTGCATCGGTCGCGCCTACGCTCAAGATCAAGAGTATAGAGCTGGTGGCGGACACGTCGTTGGCGGCCATCAACAAGATAACTGCCGCTCCGGCGCCATCGGCTCCTCCGCCCCTGAATTTCACTAAGGATGGTTTCTATGGAAACATGCTGCGGCTAATCCTCGACTATTCCGCAAGCAAGAAAGACAGCGGTGCCTGGACGATTACCAATCCTAATGCCAATCCGCCCATGACCGGTGCTCAGATCAATGACTTGATCGTGATCGCGCACTATGAGGTCTCGTTGGTTTGACAACTGTTCTGCCTCCTTTCGGACGGGGAGATACAACGTAAGCGGTAAGCGAGATACACCCGCCAGGACGATCTCTACAGATCCAGGGCGCGAGCGATGTCCTTGGCCTCGACGAGCAGAACCTCGTAATCGGCAGTGAGCTGGGCCGCAACGGTCCAGGTCGCGTCGCTCAGGTTATTCTTAAAGGCGACCTCATAGACGCCGCCGGGCGCAGCGGTCCAACTGAGGGAGGGGGTGTTGCCGAGATATTTGAGCGTGATGAGGATGCCGGTGGTGGAGGCGCCCGAGACCGCCGCGGGGTATAGCAGAACGCCCTCACTGGGATTGCCATAGCTGCCGAAGGCGCGGCTTTCCGTCAACAGCTTTTTCTATTTTTTCGATTTTTTTTGAGCGCCCTGGGGCACGGCGACGTCCGCCTTCGGATTTCGGGTTTCCGGCCTTACGCCTCCCGCCGCCGCTCCGTCTCCGCGCCTCAACGCACTCCCAACGTCCAACCTCCCCCGCCTAAAAATACACCCACCCCCCCATCGTTCAACAGGGGCGGACTGGCCGTTCCACTGACCTTCCCGCTCGTTGCGCGACCTTGCCACCATCACGGTCGGCGTGCTAGAGTTACGGTGTCATGCATGTCACAGTTGAAATGCCCGATCAAGTCGCCCGTCAGTGAGGAGAAACCCCTGGCGCGGTAGCCCGCCACGTCATGGAAGACGCCGTGATTGAGGGTTATCGCGCCGGGCGTCTTTCGCACCGGCAGGTCGGCGAGATGCTGGGATTCGACTACTGGCAGGCGGAGGCTTTCCTTAAGGAGGGCGGCGTGCCGCTGAATTATTCCGCTGCAGACTTGGAAGCCGACAACGCGACTCTGGACAAAATCCTTGCCGACCCGTGAGCGTCGTCGTAAATGGCCGAGTCGACAAAGGTCCCGACAAAGGTCCCCGACAAAGGTCCTGACGAAGGAACCGCTAATCTGCGCTAATCTGCGCTAATGGGATTCCCGACAAAGGGTTCCGACAAAGGGTTCCGACAAAGTTTTCGGTTGGCCGGGCTTTTGGGGCGGCCTCTAATTAACCGCGTTTTTGCCGTATTCTGCGGCCGGCCCTGGCCGGGTCTGGGTGGTCCGGATGGGGATGCCGAAGAGGCGGAGGCAGGTTTTGGCCTCAGTGCGGGAGCTGCCGGTGCCGAGGACGTGGACGGCGCTTTTGCCGGGAGCGGAGGTGCTTCGGAACAAGAGGCCGCCGGGGAGGATGCGCCAGGCCTGTCTGCCGTTGGCCACCGAGGTCACGCTGGCAGCCAGCCCCCAAAGGAGGGTGTCGCGAGAGAGCGTATTGGTGGGAGTCTGGGGCAAGGGAGTCGAGAAATGGCTCTCGAGGAGGCCCCAGGGCAGCAGCGTCGTCTTGGTGATCCCGCGCCGGGCCTCGGACTGGTGCTTGGCCACCAGGCCCCAGCCGAGCTTCCATTGGGTGAAGGAAGTTGTGTGGCGCCATTGGCCGAGGAGGCCAAGGAGGAATCGGTCGGCCTCGCCGACACTGTTTTCGTCGTGGCGTTCGAGCAGGCCGCAAAGTGATTTGGTGACCAAATAATCGCCGTCCTTGCTCGAGGAGAACAGCGGGTTGAGGTGGAGGAATGCGGGGTTGGCGGCGGTGCGCGCGGCGTCCTGGGGCGGCTCGGTGAAGGTCGCTGGCGCCGGCCCCGCTTCGGCCTCTTCGAGGGGATTAGGATTAAGATTAAGATTAAGATTAAGATTAAGATTAAGATTAGGATTAAGATTAAGATTAAGATTAGGAGGGGAAGGGGTCGCCGCGCGCCCGGCCTCGGCCTCTTCGAGAGCGCCTGGCTGGCCGCTTTCGAGGATCAGCAGGCGTTTGCCTTCGCAACGAACTATTCCGGCGCCTCCGTCCGGGCGCGTCCAAGCCAGGTGGCGGTCAGCCCTCCGCGTGAGGGTGGCCTGGTGGAGCTTGCTCCGTTCTTCGGCCCACGCGCCGGCGAAACGCCGGGCGGCGGATGGCGAATTCCAGGAGGAAGCCCAGACCAGCAACCGGGCCCCGCGCCTCCCTTCGTAGAGCGCTGCCCGGTCGCCGTCCCAGCCGCGCGCCAACCGGAGGCCGCGGTCCAGGTTTTTCAGTTGGCTGCCCAGCAGGCTGGCCATGCCGGCCTCGCCGACCGTGTCGTCGGTCAGGCGTTTCCAACCGCCCGGGAGGGTTTCGGCGAGGCCGATCTGCACCGGGAAATCGCGCCATTCCCAGCACTTTTGCGGGTGCATGATTTGGGTGGAGCTCACGGGCGGATGGTCGTAGATGTAATCCAGTCCGTCGAGGCCCCAATCGCGCAGGATTCCCGTGCAGAAGCTGTAGCCGAACGAGTAAGGCATGGCCTGGGCGCGCGCCAGCGCCTCGGGCACTCCGGGCACTTGCACGTCCGGGTCCTTCCAAACGCGGCGCATTAGGAAGTTCATGGCGAACTCGCCCAGGCCCGAATGGAGCAGGTTCCAAGCCAGGACATAAGTCCCCGGCTTGCGGCTCTCGAATTGTGCGGGCAAGGCCTCGATCATCAGCCGCGTCGCCGAGCCTTCCACGAGAAACGTGCGGGCGACGTCGGTGTCGGTCGAGGCCCGGCTTTGGTGGTCCTCGGGCGGGTCGATCGGCCAGTATTGGTCCTCGAGCGCGTGGGTGTACTCGTGGGCGAACACAATCCCGGTATCGAGGCCGGACAGGTCCTCGACCTTTTTTTGCGGCGGGTGTTTGCCGGCCGGGCGGTTGGTAGCTATAGGGCCGGGCGAGGGAATGCACATGGTCTTGGTCTCGGTGTCGTACAGGCCGGCCACGTCGCCTACCAGCAGGTCCTCACAGATGGTCCTCAGGTCTGCCTTGGGCGGAAGCAGGTCGAGCCAAACCATGAGCTCCTGCAAATCCGTCAGCTTGCGGCCGGGGTAATCTTTGGCGAGGTCGCGGTCCACCAGCGCGCGGAGTTCTTTTTCAGAGATCTCGCGCGCGGGCACGTCGTGCAAGAACTTTTTGCCGCGCAGGGTTTCCACCTCCCGGCGGATGTCGGCCATTTCTTTGGCGTTGGGGAGCTGGGAGGCGGACGCGCGTTCGGTTATCGCTGCGAGGCGGTAATTGGAAATTGGAGATTTGAGATTTGAGAGTTGGGAGGCGGAGGGGCGTT
>Ga0209415_10014976_pt1 | contig 12622 bp, 12 predicted proteins | sample PeaSoiSIISIP2007_FD_187696 | JGI IMG/M metagenome (GOLD analysis project Ga0209415, IMG submission 187696) | Peat soil microbial communities from Weissenstadt, Germany - SII-SIP-2007 (SPAdes) (version 2) | ecosystem: Environmental > Terrestrial > Soil > Wetlands > Peat | place: Germany...
GGCGTCCACCGGCGCGATCGTGATCAACCCGACCAACCCATTGATGGCGATGTATACATCTCCGATGGCGGCCGAGGGTCTCCCGCCAAGCGCGACCATTACGGCAACATCCCAAGCCGATGCGACGGCGAAAGCTACGGCCACGGTAACCATCACACCCACATCCGTTCCGGGCATGTACCCCAACATCACGGTTACGGCAACCGAAGGCGCGATCCATAACAACACATCGGATTTCACGCTGACCGTGGAATAAGGAACGGTCAGCAGTGAGCTGATTTTCAGGAAACCGAGGGGGGCAGACGGAACTTTTGCCCCAAAAGATGTCGCTCCGCAGTAACCTCCGGCGGGTTCCCGCATCCAACTAAACGGGCGCTTTCACATGCTATACTGCGTCAGATGGGGTGGCTGGGTCCCTCCACGTCTCCTAGCCGGGTATTTCGTACCGATTGTTTCGAAGTGAGGATTTCTACACATGGCTGGTAGTTCTCGTCATTCACACTTCCGTTCAACCTTCCTGATCATTTTCGTCCTGGCGCTGTTTGGTCTGCTGGGGATGCTGTTTGCGCAGAAGATCAGTCCGGCATCCACGCCCAGCAGCGACTCCGATGTCCGCGACAGCTTGAAGCAGTTCACGGAAGTCTATGAAACGGTGGAGCAGAACTACGCCGATCCGGTGAATGCGGACAAGGCGATTTATAACGGCGCCATTCCCAGCATGTTGCACCAGCTTGATCCGCACTCGAATTTTTTCGATCCTAAGTCGTACTCTGCCCTGCGCGAAGAACAGCGCGGCAAGTACTACGGCGTGGGGATGACGGTTGGACCGCGCAACAATAAGGTCATCGTTATCGCTCCGTTTGTCGGCACACCAGCATATCGGGCGGGCATACGGCCGGGCGACATTATTGCCGCCATCGATGGCAAGCCCACCGACAACATGAGCACCTCGGATGTCGCCGATCTGCTTAAGGGGCCTAAGGGCACTACCGTCCGCATTACGATGTTGCGCGAGGGCTCGGACAAGCCGCTGGAGTTTGCGGTTGTCCGCGACGAGATCCCCCGGTATAGCGTGGACCTGCACTTCATGATCAAGCCTGGGATTGGGTACATGCATGTCTCCGGATTCCAGGAAACTACCGAGCACGAAGTGGCCGAAGCGCTGGATGAGATGGGCGACCTGAAGGGTCTGGTGCTCGATCTGCGTCAGAATCCCGGCGGGCTGCTCAGTGAAGGCGTGGGCGTCGCCGACAAATTTTTGAAGAAAGGACAGTTGATCGTCTCGCATCATGGGCGGTCGTCCCCGGAGAAGCGTTACACGGCTGCGCACGGCAACGGCGGGAAAGACTACCCGCTGGTGGTGCTGGTGAATCGCGGAACGGCGTCGGCCGCCGAAATTGTCGCTGGAGCGATTCAGGATCACGATCGCGGGCTGATCGTCGGCGAAGTGACCTTCGGCAAGGGGTTGGTGCAAACCGTGTATCCGCTGGCCGAAAACACCGGGCTGGCGCTCACCACCGCCAAGTACTACACACCCAGCGGCCGGCTGATTCAGCGCGATTACTCGAACCTTTCTTTGTATGACTATTACTACAATCGCGAGGGCGAGGAGAACAACGCTAATCACGAAGTCAAGCTTACCGATGGCGGACGCACCGTTTACGGCGGCGGCGGGATTACTCCCGATGTGAAGCTGGCGCCTAATAAATCGAACAGGTTCCAGGAGGAGTTGCTGCAGCATTACGCCCTGTTTAACTTTGCCAAGCGCTACGCGCTCAGCCACAAGATCACGCAGAGTTTTGAAGTGGACGATACGCTGCTGCAGGAGTTCCGCAAGTTCATGGATGAAGAAAAAATCTCTTATACCGAAGCGGAGATGATCGAAAACAACGACTGGCTGCGCTCGAATTTAAAGAGCGAACTGTTCGTCGATGCTTTCGGGCAGGAGGAAGGATTGAAGGTGCGGGCCGAAACCGATCCGGACGTGATGAAGGCCCTGGACCTGATGCCGCAAGCGCGGGCGCTGGCGGAAAACGCCAAGAAAGTGGTGGCGGAACGGAATTCGGCGCCACCGGTTACGCGCTAACAGCGGATTTACCTCTGATCGCTCATTACCTTTTGCCCCAAGGCCCGGCCAAACCGGGCCTTTTCGTTCCAGCAACCCCCGCCCACCCGAAACTGCCGCTCGAAATGCCTCTTGAGTGTGTCCTCCAAAAGCCCTAAAGTACAGGGAGGGGAATCGCGGAGGCGCCGGTCTGCCAGCGGAAATCGTGCTTCAATCGGGGTGGCTTCAATCTGGAGCGCTTCAATTTGGACCATGGATTCCGGCAGTGCTGATGGCAATGGTGGCGGGCGTTCTTGACTGGCGTTATCGGCGGATTCCGAACTGGCTCACGCTGTCCGGTTTGGCGGCCGGCTTGGCGGTCAACACGATTCTGTACCGCTGGCCAGGCTTAAAAGCCGCCTTGCTGGGGACGTTATTGGGCCTTGGGCTGCTGCTGCCTTTTGTGCTGCTGCGCAGCCTGGGCGCCGGCGACTGGAAGCTGGCCGGCGCTCTGGGAGCCTGTCTCGGTCCGCGGCAACTGCTCGCCGTGCTGGTGGGCACGATTCTTTTGGCGGGAGTGATGGCGCTGGCGGTGGTGATCTGGACCGGGCGGCTGAAACGGACGCTGTTGAACATGGCGCACCTGTTGGCGGCGCTGTTCAGCCTGCGGATGCCAGGGTCGGAGGTATCGCTCGACGATCCGCGGTCGACCAGAATTCCGTTCGGCGTGGCCATGGCGCTCACGGTTTTGCTTTGTGCGGTGGGCAGAGCGATGGGGAGAATTTAGGGGCAATCGATCGGCGCAGAAGCAGGTCCTTCGCTTCGCCCCGGATGACAACGTTGTAAGGATGACAAGTTATAAAATCGGAGAGCGAAGTCTTTAGCAGGATCATGGGTCCGATGAACATCAAACGCATTGCGCGTCAACTCGCCACCACCGACGGATCGGAAATCGCCGAGGCCGCTTTGGTGCTGCCCATCGTGCTCATGCTGCTCTTGGGTATCGTCTGGTTTGGACGAGCCTTCAACATCTACTCGACTATTACTCAGGCAGCACAGCAGGGAGCAATCACGGCGGCGCGTTCGACATGCGCCACCACGTGCGGAAATAAGCCTGCCACCCCTGTCGCGGCAGACAGCGCCGTTTACGCGGTGATGCAAGCGTCCAGTCTCGATGTCACGCAGATTACTCTGCCGCCCGCTCTTCCCACCTGTGGTGGCGGGCCACCTCCACAAACTTGCAGCGCGTGCCCACCACCTTTCCCGCCAGGCGCGTGTTCATCGAACGGCAGCAACATCTACGTCTGCCAGAATGTGCAGCTGAATGCCTCCGGCACTCCCCCCCAATGCGGCACGGTGGTGAGCTTTCAATATCCATTTCAGTTCTACCTGCCCTTCACGTCCCTCAACTTCCAGAAAATTACTTTGTCGGCGCAGGCGCAAAGCAGGATGGAGAACTAGATGCTCTGCCCGCGAACCCTAGATTGGCGCGGTAAACCCCACTTCTCGAAAAGCGCGAGAAGTGGGGCACCCTCGCCTGGCGCACCTGCCCTGCTAGGGGAGGAGCGCGGGGCGGCGCTGCTGGAATTTGCTATCGCGCTGCCGCTGCTGGTGGTGTTTGTCGTTGGCATCTTCGATTTCAGCGGTGCTTTCAATCAGAAGCAGAAGATCGAACAGGCGGCGCAAGAAGGCGCAATCGTTGCCGGGGCGCAGCCGATGAGCGACATTGAGGCGAGCAACTTGAACCCGGATTCATTGAAACCAGTGGTGGTCGCAGTTTTCAATTCGCTTGCCGCCAGCGGCGTTTTGCCCAACGCCAACAAGGGCACGGGCTGCCAGATGCCACCGCCCGCGCCGGGGGCACCCACGCAACTCTCGTGGACTTACCAGATTTCAGGGTGTTCCAACGTTCTCGGCAGCACCGACCAATTGAGCATTACCATCAACCGCGGATTGGTATCGGGCGCAGCTCCCGCAGTTGTCGGCACCGTGGTGACGGTTACCTATCCATATCATTGGCGGTTCAATAGCGTGATTCAATTGTTGATCCCTGGCGCAAGCTATGCCGCCACCACGACCTTGACGGAAAACGCTACGGTCCATAATCAGATGTAAGGAGCTATGCCTGTAAAAAAGAAACTCTCGGGGCGGAACGAGCAAGGGGTCGTGATCACACTGGTGGCAGTGTTCATGCTGTTTGTGATCGGGGCGATGGCCGCTCTGTCGATTGACGTGGCCACCCTCTACACCGCACGCAGTGAAGCGCAACTGGCGGCCGACAGTGCCGCTCTTGCGGGGGCGCGTGTACTGGCTAACTCGGGGGCAACCTCGGATACGACGGGTGCGTCGATGCCCAGCGCATGGAACCTTGCCACAGCCGTCGCCCTGCAGGTCGCGGAGCAGAACCAGGTAGGAGGAGCGTACCTGGCTGCCTCCCAAGTCACGCTTCCACCACTTACCGCGAACGACACCGATCCGACCTTCACGGTAAAAGTGCAAGTAAATCTGCCGACTTTTTTTGCGCGTATCTGGGGTCGCACCCAAGTCACGGTGGCCGCGTCAGCCACGGCGGAAGCTTACAACCCATCGGGATCGGCCGCCCTGGCAAGCAGTAAGACGGCTACTCCGGTTGCGCCCCTTTGCGTGAAACCGTGGCTGCTGCCGAATATGGATCCCACAAACGGCACCCCGGCCGGACTACAGATCTTCGATCCTGCGACCGGGGCCATTAAGCAGAATCTGGTTGGTCAAGGTTGGCCGAACGCGTCCCCTCCCACCCCGAATTCCAATGGCCTATTCGCTGTGTGCGGGAATTGCAGTTCCGGCCCCCTCCCATCGCCTTTGCCCGGAGAATACTATCCCGCAGCCATCGATGGCCCCGCCCCCGACTTCCCTCACCCAACCCAGGCACTGCCCGCCTGTAGCGCGGGCTTCAATAACTATCAACTTGCGATCGCCGGCTGCGTTCAGCAACCCATCTCGTGCGGAGTTAATTCCGCTACCAACCCCTCCGCAATCAACATTGATACGAGTGTTTACGTCGCCAGCACTGGCAGTCGCGACTCCGACACGGTTCAGGCGGCAAAATGCCTCACGCACTACAACGCGCCTACGGACGCCGACAGTATCGACAATTCGGTGGTACCTGGTCCTCCCTATCAGCCCCCCTTCCAGTTCTTGGGAGGCAACCAGAACCCGGTTGCCGGAGCGGTCAATCAACCCGTTCTCGTTAGCGATTCCATCGTTACGATTCCAGTAATCGACGTGGCCGGCGGAGCCCCGCCTACCACCGTCACCGTGATCGGCTTCCTACAGGTGTTTCTGAACCCTCAATCGGTGCAATTGCCTATACCAGCGCCGCCCGCACCGACAGGGAGCTATCAGATTCCCGTGACCATCATCAACATGGCGGGCTGTGGAAACACGGCCACCGGGAATCCCATTCTTGGGAACGGCGCATCTCCGGTAGCGGTGCGGCTGATCTCGCCGCCTTAGGCGTAGATCTAATGCTCGGAGTCGGGAAACTTCTCTCTAAGTAGCTAAACAGCTTGCGGAAAAACTCGGCATTGCCTTTGCTTTTGGGTGGCGCAGCGGTTCACCGCTGCGATAACTGCTTTGTTTTGACTTAGGCTTTAGCCGCTGAGGGCGCTGCTCTTGCTCGGGAACGACTTCTTCCGCAAGCAGTGAGGGCGCAACCTTCCCGAACTGATTTTGTGAGCTAGGTTCCAGACAAGAGGACTTGCGAACTAAGGCGTTAGTAGTTGCCGGAATCGCGGCGCGTCAGGATGACGCGCTCGAGGGCGAGTTCGGTGCCGACAAATATGAAGTTGTAGCGGGAGCCGTTCAGCAACTCGGCCAGCACGTCGCGCGCGGGAGCGGGACCCAGATCGGCGATTACCTGTTCCTGTTCGGCGCCGGCGGGAATGGCGATGTCGGCCTGCGTCTGGCGCTGCACTTCGAATAGCACTTGCGAGAGCGTAGCTTTTTCAGCGCGGATGCTCAGCATGCCGTTGGTAAAGGTCACTTTCACGAAGGGCTTTGGCGGCGCCTCGGAAACGTCGGCAGGTTGCAGCGGGGCGGTGGTTTGTGGAACTGCGGCGGAGACTGACGGGGCTGCGGTAATGATGCTGGCGGCACTCGCGCTCGCGGCATTCGTGCTCGCGGCAGCGGTGCTCGCGACCAGCGAGGCCGTTTGAAGTTTTGCGGGATGCATGACCGGCAAATCGGTAGTCTTCCCGCCGACTGTGGCTGCTGCACCGAGCTGCATTGTTATTCGCTCCGGCTTCACTGGACCCGCCGCTAAGGCACCCGATTTTTCCGGCCTCATCGTCGTCGTCATCGTTGCCATAATCGTGGTTGCCGGGTTCGTGGCGCCCGGATTCGTCGTTCCGGAACTCATCGTTCCCGAACTCGTCGTTGCCGGACTCATCGTTGCCGGACTGATCTTCCCCTGCTCAGTCTTTCCCTGCCCCGGTTTTCCCGTGCCCAGGCTGACAATGATCTCATTCTGACTGGTCGAAACGCGATACGCCTGGGGTTCGGTGAGATCGAGCACGACGCGAGTGATCGGAGGGTTGCTGAAAAATAATCCCGAGCGGACGCCCTTCAGCACGCCGCGATTGACGTTCAGGGCGCGCAACTCGGCGGCGGGAAGCGCTCCGGGAAAGTCGATCACGATGCGATCGGGACCGCTGATGGCTTGGGTATCGGGCGCGACCGGCGCTCCGGAAGTTTGAATCTCCACCTGCATCGCATCGTCGCTGCCGCGCACAATGACATGCTCGACGCGAGCCTTATTGAGAGGTCGATTCTGCGCGGAAAGCGGCGCCAGCATCAAGGCGGCAACGGCCAGCAGGGCTCCGACATAGGAAAAACGTTGCATTTGAGGCTCTGAGCAGAGTCTAGCAGTTGCGGGATGGGGACTCCGTACCCAGAAGTCTTAGCACTAAAGACGGTATGAGCAATCGGGTCTCGAAAACGGTGAAGCCCAAGCTCGGATTGACGTTCGTCAAAGCGTCGCGATTCCGCCGTGCGTCACTTGCCTGCGTAGCCACGCGCTGAGCCGATGCCGCTACACAGGTCCCAACCCACCATGCAGCGCGGATCGCCCAGCGTAATGTCGTTGAAATCGGCGCTGTACTCGGCGGGATTGGCCAACTCGCCGTACATCCAGTTGAGTTCGTCGTGGGACGACTTTTGCCGGTTGCCGGCGGCATTCACGATGCCGGCAAACGTGGGTGAGGCCCAGCTTGTGCCTCCAACGGAATACCACGCGCCTTCCAGGTAGATGGGGGCGCAGCAGAAATCGGAAGCCACATCGGGATATCCGCGATGGGTCCCAACGATGCTCGCAATACCGCTCTGGTAACTGGGGATCGGCTCGTAAGGACTGATGTCGCCGCCGCCGCCGTTGGTGTAGTAAACCTCGTTCACAAAGTTGCCGTTTTGGTCGCGGTTGAAATACGTGCCGCCGACCGAGACTACGTTGGGCGATGCTCCGGGATAGATGCTGACGCCGATCCCCGAATCGCCGGACGCGGCAAAATACACGACTCCTCGAGTCGTGAAAAACTTGTCCCAGCTAATCTCTTTCTTTACTTCGGGGTCACCCCAGCTCATGCTGACTACACCACCTCCATTATTGGCTACCAGCTTTGCCGCGTATTGAACCGCATTCCAGGTGGGATCGGTGTTGACCTGATCGGATACGACCAGGAAGAGCTTGGCCTTTGGCGCCATGGCGTGGGCCCACTCGATGTCGAGCGCCTCCTCCACCAGCCATTCGGAATAGACGGGAGGCTTTTTGCCGGAATATTTGATCTCGAAGTTGGCGGGCTCTATGCCGTAATAGCTGTCGAAGGCTGCCAGGTCGGTTGCCGCGGTAGGGTAGTCGCCGGCATCCACGATGGCAATTGCGCCCCAGCCTCCGGCCGGCAAACTTGTGCTGGTGGCGACCGGGCAACCGGCGGGTCCGCTCACTAACTGATAGACGCAAGCGAGAGAGCCGGGAGTTTCAACGCCTGAAGGCGGCACGCTCTGGGGAGCGTCGGAGTCCACAAAAAAATAGTTGGTGTGATGGCGGCCGGGCTGAGGGATGCTCGACTCGGGGATGATAATCCTGTGTCCGTTGAAAACGGACTCGGCGCGCTGCGCGAAAGCCGGAGAAGAAGCGATGCCGAGAACGAGGGCAACCCCGATTGCCGTTGCCCCGGCGAGGGTGGAGATCACAGAGGAACGTTGCATTCGCCGACTCCTGAACACCGCCGGTAATGATGACGGTTGTATGGGCGAAATGCAAGTCTGAAACCGGGCGCGGGGCGCGGGTTGTGCAACGTATTGCAGCTTGAGTTGGCGCGCCGTCGCGGGCTGCAAAGCGGCGGCAGCGGCTATCGAGGAAATGTGAAACTCCGGACCGGCGCCCAGCCCTACAGGGGCACCGATTTCGAGGAGCCGGCGGCACCGCTAGAGCGATGCCCCGATACGAATCCCGAGTTTTTCGACAACCGGTGTTTCCCCCAGAACATTTCCTGGCTTTGGTTCTACTGGCTGCCGGCCGCTGACTTCAGGTCCCTGCGGATCAAAACGAAATCCAACAGGAAACCGAGGCCGGCTGCGAGCGGGACGATGCCGACCGCCGCCGCCTTCCAGGCGTCCGGTTCCGCGCGTGCGATCAGCGCCATCATCGCGATGTAGCCGAGAGAGATTGCGGCCAGCAGGATTCCCCAGCGGCGGGAATGAGCTGCCTCGGAAAGATCCGGTTCCATCGCCACATTCGCGCCGCGAGCGATTGCCGCCAGGCGTTCGTCCGTCTTTAGCCTGCGAACACGGTAGTACGTGTACATGGCCGCCAATGGAATCCCAAAAAACAGAGTCACTGCTACCAAACCTATAAAGTTGCCATCCATGGTGCTCTCCTTTGCAGGGCGCCTTGCGGGCCCTGCTCTCTGGGTGTGAGTACGCATGAGCATTCGTGGAAGTTCCGTGGATTTGGTAACGCCGCAGCGGCCTATGGCTTTATTTCTTTCCACTTCTTGATCATCTCGTCGATGCGGGTGGGGCTATCCTTTGGGTCCGGCTGCCAGTCTGCCATCGCTTTGGGATCCATGCCATGCTCCTGGCTGCTTTGCGCGAACCAGGGCGGAGTAGGTTACGAACCCAAATACATTTCGGTAAGTCGTGCGCTCGAGGGAAGAATATTAAAGTAGAATGATCCGATTTCCTTCGGATTCAAAGCGCCGCCGCTGGTCTTGATAAGGCCCATATCGTCAGGATCATGCTGCTCGCACCGTTCGCGGGGCGCGTGCAGGGCGGACGGTTTTTCTATAACGCCACATGATCAACCCCATTCCGGAGCCGAGCAGCACCATCGTCGAGGGCTCGGGGGCATGCGATGGTTTGCGGGGACGGCAGTGCCCGTGAATAACGACGTCGCCAGCGTGGCAATGTCCGCTAGGCAGCGGCACAATCGCCGGCACGTAGGGGAAGTAGAATCCGCCCGCAAAGAGCTGGGGGGAATTGGGCGCGCCCGCGGGGAAGTCGGAGGCAGGCAGCAGCGAGCGATTGGGAAAGGAAGGCGCGGATCCGACGCCCGTGACGGGTTCGTCCAGGACATCCTGGGCCGGCTCTTCGTCGGAAACTTCGGGCTTGGCGCTGTCGGAAACCTGGTTCCCGCAACGCGCACGGGCAGTTATTTTTCCGTCCGTCAGCAGCAGTTCACCGGCGTGAAGACTGATTTTTTTGCGCGTCCAGAAAACAGTATCGCGAATGCGATACGAAAGATAGACTTGGCGGGCCTCGGTGGCGCGCACCAGGCGGGCGTGGCTGAAATCGAAGTGGGTGTAATGCCGGCGAACGACATCGTCGCGCAACGCGGCATTGCGTAGTTGGTCAGGATCTTTTACGCCCCCCGGCACAACCGAGTAAGGATAAACGGCCGGTCTCCGAGCCAGAAATTTCGTGGGCTTGGCGGATCGCGCCGCCGCAAACGCGAGTTCGTGATGAATATTCGCCCGCACCCAGAACGAGGGGGGCAAAACCCGGGAAGTATGCCAGGCAGGCAACGATAAGTATTGCGCCACGCTGTGCCAGCACGCGCCCGCGAGCAGCATTCCTACGACTACGGCGACCAGCGTGCGCTGCATGCGTAGGCGGTGGCGATACCAGGTCCGCCTTCTCCGCGCTCCTCTTCCGTTCGCACCGACGTTCACAACAAACTCCTACCTACCACTAGGCCAGGGGATGGAAGAGGGAGAGCCGACTAGTATACAGCACTCCTCTGCCCAAAACCTTGCTCCGGAACTGGTTCGAACAGCGTAACTTAGGCTTCAAGACCGCTCCCCTCGGGAGCGATGCGCAAGACATTTCATTCCAGGGGGTAATTTGAACCTCCGGCCTTCACAATTTGGAACATCCTTTGCACAACGCGTGGCGGCAGCGCTGGTCTCGAGGGGCGGAGGCATTTATCGCTAGCGCAAAACCCCCAGCAGTTACGGCACGGCTGAAGCCATGCCCTTTCAAAGCAAATTGAAATTGACCCACTACCCACGGTTCGTCCAGGCTTGCGCAAAGACAACTTGCCCAAAGATAATAAGGGATGCGCGTGCAAAACCCTCCCGTGATCGTCGTCAAAGCAAGCCACCCCCTCTTCTCCACCCGATTCGTCCCCCTTTTTCGCGCCCACGTTGTGGATACGGTGGTATGAAAAGTTTGAAAAACACCGAGGCGCGCAAAGGCATTCGGCCCCAACCAGGCTGGCGGGAACGGTTGTGGGAAGCACGTCTACCTCTGGCCGCTTGTGGACTGGCCATGGCAGTGTACTCGCGTTCGCTCTTCTGCGGGTTTGTGCGGGATGACGGTCCACAAATCGTCCACAACCCGCAAGTGCAATCGTGGCAATACTTGCCCCAGCTTTTGGGCTCGAATTTGTGGAGTCAGTTGGGAGCGAGCGCGAGGATCATCTTCTATCGCCCGTTGTTCTCAATCTGGATGTTGCTCGTGTACACGGCCGGGGGACTTTCCCCTTGGATTTGGCATCTCTCGAATATTTTGTTGCATGTCATCGCTACGTATCTGGTGTTCCGGCTGTGCCGGAGGCTGACAGGGAGCGATATCGGCGCCGGCGTGGCAGCGGCGGTCTTTGCCGTACACCCAATTCACGTTGATGCGGTCACCTGGGTTTCCGCCAGTTGTGAGTTACTGTTTACGATTTTCACGCTGGGCGCCATTCTGGTACTGCTCGGCGACGGCACACCTGAAGAGCGACCCCGCGTGGTGGCTAGCGCAGCCTTGTACGGCGCAGGACTTTTTGCCAAGGAAACCGGCATTGCTGTACTGGCGATCTTGATTGTCGTCGCCTGGGTGCGATTACGCAACCAAGTCCAAGGCGGACTGGCCCGGCGGCTTTGGTTGGCTGGCGGTCCGTATGTTGCCGCGACCGGGATCTATGTGCTTGCCAGGTGGTCCGCGATGCACCAGGTGGGAACCGAAAAGGGCGAACACAGCCGGGCCGAGGCTATCTTCAGCGGTCCGTCCCTGGTGCTCTTTTATTGGAAGAAACTGCTCATACCGGTGAGATTGAGCGGCTGCTACATGAACCCGTTGACGGCGTCGCCAACGGCAGGTTTCTGGCTGGAGTTGGTGGCTATCGTGGCAGGACTGGCCCTTGTGGGCTGGTTCGCGTTGCGCTACAGCCCGGTTCTCGGCTTAGCCGCAGCTCTGATAATAGCGCCGATCCTCCCCGCGCTCGCCGTCGTACGGCTCTATCCCCAGGGAGACATGACCCACGACCGCTACCTCTATTTGGCGTCGGCCGGGCTCTGCATCATGGTGAGCATGCTGGTGGCAAAATTATGGGCCATGCCCAAGCTCCCCAAGCTGGCTGTGTTGGTGGTTGTGGGAGTCGTACTGGCGGCGCTGTCAACCGTGACCTTGGCGCAGCAAAAGTATTATCAAGACGACTTTTCGTTTTATCAGCGCGTGATCGAAACCAACCCCTCGGATGGGCTGGCCTACGGTCTCTTGGGAAACGACTACATGGATCGGGGAAATACCGATCAGGCGCTTGCTTTTTACCGCAAGGCGTACCAGATCTCACCGGACAATCCCCAGGTCAATTTGTTTTTGGCGCGCGGACTCTTCGCGATAAAAAAATACCAGGAGTCGGAGACAATCCTAAATCAGCTGCTGCAAAACCCAGGATTGGAAACAAAAAGGAAGAATGCTGCGCTCCTATCTCTGGCGAACGTTGAGATCAGCCTGGAAAAGCTGGAATATGCCCAACAGCTTCTGCAACGTGTGCAACGGAGTGACCCCCATTTCCCGGAGCTGCATTGGGGCCTGGGAGTGCTTTACGAGCGCGAAGGCTTGCTGGCGCAGGCGCAGGCGGAGTACGACGAAGAATTTCAAATCACGGGCGATGAGTTGGCTGAAAAGCAATCGTTGACCGTGGCAAGAATGCGAAGCCGCAGTCTTTCTCCAGGTCGATTAGACCGTAAGTGATTGAGAAATTTGGTGGAGCTAGTCGGGCTCGAACCGACGACCTCATCGTTGCGAACGATGCGCTCTCCCAGCTGAGCTATA
>Ga0209415_10014977_pt1 | contig 12622 bp, 10 predicted proteins | sample PeaSoiSIISIP2007_FD_187696 | JGI IMG/M metagenome (GOLD analysis project Ga0209415, IMG submission 187696) | Peat soil microbial communities from Weissenstadt, Germany - SII-SIP-2007 (SPAdes) (version 2) | ecosystem: Environmental > Terrestrial > Soil > Wetlands > Peat | place: Germany...
CCGGGGACGGCTGGACGAGGCCGACCAGTGGTACCGCCAGTCCCTGGCCATCAAAGAGGACCTTGGGAACCGGCCCGGCCTCGGCCTGACATATGCGCAGATGGCCCTGCTCGCCGAGGAACAAGGGCAGGACCACGAAGCCCTGAACTGGGCGGTCCGGTCCGTCTCGCTGTTTAGCGAGGTCCCGCACCCCTCCACCGGGACCGCGCCCGCGCACCTGGCCCGGCTCGCCACTCGGCTCGGCATCGCCGCCGTCCAGGAGAGCTGGCAGGAGATCACCGGCGGCCCGCTCCCCCAGGCCGTCCGCGACTACATCACCAAGCAGCAGGACCCAGCGCCCTGACCCAACTCGAAGGACACCGATGACCGACCCCATTGCCGCCGCCGCACGCGCCGCCGCCGGCCAGCTCACCGCCAGCTACGGGCCCGGCCTGGCCGCCGACGTCGAAGCCGCCCTGCACGCCAAGGGCACCCAGGAACGGCCGACCCGGTACCTCGACCCTGTCTCCATCGCCGGCCTGATCGTCGCGATCGCGACCCTGGCCTGGACCATCTACAACGACCAGCGCAAGGAGACGCCAGCACCGTCCCCGGACACCGTCGCCCGTGCCGTCCGGGTCGAACTGCGCACCCGTAATCACACCGACGCCGACCCCGCCGAGCAGGACAAGATCACCAGCATCGTCGTCACCGAGATCATCAGGCACGCCGGCGAGTAGCTTCGGACGGTCCGGCCACGCGGACAATCACGCCTGGTCTGGCGCACATGCGTGAAGCGAGAGCGGGGCGTGGGGTGAAGCTGCGGAGGATCCCGTGCTTGGCAGAGACAAACGGCTCAAGCAGGTATGCGAAGGAGATTGGGTGGACGGGAATCCTGGCAACTACGCCCCGCTGATCGTCGCGGGAATCATCAGGACGAAGGCGACGACGACCCGAGATCTCGACCGGATCCCGAGCTACACAGTGCCCGATGACGCGTCGCCCGATGACGCGTCGCCGCTCGAGGTTCTGCTCGCCGAACGGCGATCGGATGACCGGTGATCCACCTCGATACGTCAGAGCGCCCGTCTTGCTCGATCCATCAGCATTCCTGTCGCGGCACCCGGCCTGGCCACAGTAACTGACGTGCTCCCAGTCGCAGCGGCGCCTACTTCAGCCTTGCGGAGCGACGAGGGTCGGCCAGGCGCGGCGCAGGGCGTCCTGCCAGTCGCCGATCGGGGCGATTCCGGCGAGGGAGTGCCTGGCGTGGCCGAGGACACTGTTGGCGGGGCGCGGGGCGGGGCGCGGATAGGCCTCGCTCGTGGTCGGACGCACCCGGTCGGGGTCGGTGCCGAGCAGCGCGAAGACCGCCCGCGCCAGGTCGAACCAGGTCGTCTCGCCGCAGCTCGTGGCGTGGTAGATGCCGGCCGGGACGCCCGGCGCGGCCAGCGCGGCCAGCTGCTGAGCGACATCGACCGTCCAGGTGGGCTGGCCGCGCTGGTCGTCCACCACGTCGACGAACCGGCGCTGACCGGCCAGCCGGATCATGGTGTGCACGAAGCTGGGCCCGGCCCCGCCGTACAGCCAGGCCGTCCGCACCACCAGGCCAGACTCGGGCAGCAGCCCGAGCACGGCCTGCTCGCCGGCCAGCTTGGTGCGCCCGTAGACGGTGCGCGGTGCCGGGCGGTCATCTTCCGCGTACGGCCGCTGTCCGTCCCCGGCGAACACGTAATCCGTCGAGACCTGCACCAGCCGGCTCCCGGTCGCCGCGCACGCGGCGGCGACGTATCCAGCGCCGCGCCCGTTGACCAGCAGCGCCTCGTCCTCGGCCGCCTCGGCGGCGTCCACGGCGGTCCAGGCCGCGCAGTTGATCACGACCTCGGGCCGGTAGCGGCGGATCGCCGCCAGCACGGCGGCCTCGTCGGTCACATCAAGATCGCGGTGACCCAGCCCGGTCACGTCCTCGCCCCGGCCGCGCAGCACGCCCACGACATCGCGGCCGAGCATCCCGCCCGCGCCCGTGACGAGCCACCCGCTCATATGACCAGCCGCCCGCTCATATGACCAGCCACCCGCTCACAAGAGGAACCAGCCGCTCATGCGACAGGCCAGCCAACCAAGTACGAGCCAGCCGCTCATGCGACCAAGAACGAAGCAGCCGCTCATGCGACAGACCGGCCCGGGCAGGGATGAGCCAGCCGCTCGTGTGACGGGCTGGCTCCCTCACGTGGCAGCGCCGGTCCCGATCGCGGCATCGTGTTCCGGCCGCTTGAGCGGCTCCCACCAGGACCTGTTCTCCCGGTACCACTGCACTGTGGCGTCGAGCCCGGCGGCGAACGTCGTGCCAGGCCGGTAGCCGAGCGCCCGCAGCCGCGAGTCGTCCAGGCTGTACCGGCGGTCGTGGCCCTTGCGGTCCTGCACCGGCTGGACCATCTCCCAGCCGGCGCCGCAACGGTCGAGCACGGCCTTGGTCAGCTCGATATTGGTCAGCTCGGTGTCCCCGCCGATGTGGTAAACGCCGCCCGGCTGACCGGCCTGGAGCACAAGCTGGATACCCTGGCAATGGTCGTCCACGTGGACCCAGCTCCGCACGTTGCCGCCGTCTCCGTACAGCGGCAACGGCAGGCCGTCCAGGAGGTTGGTGACGAACAGCGGGATCACCTTCTCCGGGTACTGGTACGGGCCGTAGTTGTTGCAGCAGCGGGTGATGCACACGTCCAGCCCGTGCGTCCTTGCGTAGGCCAGCGCCATCAGGTCGCCGCCGGCCTTGCTGGCCGCGTAGGGCGAGTTCGGGTCGAGCGGCGCATCCTCCGCCCACGACCCGGTCGCCACGCTGCCGTAGACCTCGTCGGTGGAGACCTGGACCACCCGGCGCACCCGCGCGTCGAGGCACGCCTGGAGCAGGACCTGGACCCCGGCGACGTTCGCGACCACGAACTCGGCGGCGCCGCTGATCGACCGGTCGACGTGGGTCTCCGCGGCGAAGTTGATCACGTAGTCGTGGCTGGGGACGACGTCGGCCAGCAGGCCGGGATCGCAGATGTCGCCGCGGACGAAGCTGAGCCGCGGGCAGTCGGCGACGGGCCGCAGGTTGGCCATGTTGCCGGCGTAGGTGAGCTTGTCGAGCACGGTCACCTGAACATCATCGAAGCCCGGATAGCCGCCGCCGAGCGCGGTACGAACGTAGTGCGAGCCGATGAAGCCGGCGCCGCCGGTAACCAGGATCCTCATGAGCTGATCTGGACCCTGCTGTGATCCCCGAGCACCAGCCGGTGCGCCTTCGGGACCCGGGGCGCCGGCGTCAGCTGCACATCCTGGCCGATCAGCGATGCCTCGATCCGGCTGATCCCGCGGATGCAGGAACCGCGCAGCACGATGGAGTACTCGATCTCGCTGTCGACGATGACGCAGTCCTTTCCGACCGACGTGAACGGGCCGATATACGAGCCTTCCACCCGCGTCCCAGGGCCGATGATGGCCGGACCCACGATCCGGGAGCGGCTGACGCTGGCGCCCGCCTCGATCACGACCCGGCCGATCAGCTCGGACGCGTCGTCGATCACGCCCTCCCGGCGTGCCGTCACGCTCTCCAGTACCATCCGGTTGACCTCCAGCATGTCGGTGACGTTGCCGGTGTCCTTCCAGTACCCCGAGATCATCGTGGCCCGGACCTTGCGACCGTTGTCCACCAGCCAGGCGATGGCCTCGGTGATCTCGAGCTCGCCGCGGCCGGATGGCTTGAGCGCCGCGACCGCTTCGTGCACAGCGGAGGAGAAGATGTAGACGCCGACCAGCGCGAGATCGCTCTTCGGCGACTGCGGCTTCTCCTCGAGCCCGATCACCTGGCCAGCGTCGTCAAGCTCGACCACGCCGAACTGCCGAGGGTCAGGCACCGTGGTCAGCATGATCTGCGCGTCCGGCCGCCCGGCGGTGAACTCATCGACCAGCGACGTGATGCCGCCGATGATGAAGTTGTCGCCGAGGTACATGACGAAGTCGTCGTCGCCCAGGTAGTCGCGAGCCACGAGAACGGCGTGGGCCAGGCCGAGCGGCGCGCCCTGGAGGATGTACGTGACGTCGAGCCCGAAGGCGCTGCCGTCGCCGACGGCCTCCTTGATCGCCTCGGCCGTGTCGCCGAGGACGATGCCGACGTCGCGGATCCCGGCATCCCTGATCGACTCGAGGCCGTAGAACAGGACGGGCTTGTTGGCGACCGGGACCAGCTGCTTGGCATAGGTATGGGTTATCGGCCAGAGCCGCCGTCCGGCCCCGCCGGCCAGGACCAGTGCCTTCATGGCTTCGAAACTAGCGCGCCCCGGCCAGTGCTGCGGCGGGCAGCGCCGAGAATGCCCCCGAGCCGGGCGACCGGCCGGGCGGTGACCATGGTCCCCGGCCTTCGGGACGATCTGCCCTGAATGCCCGGGCCGCAAAGGTGATCTGCTGGCCTGCGTCGGCCGGAACCGCAGCGGCCACGGGGCACCTGGTTCCTTATGCGCCTAGAGGGGGCGGCAGTGAGCGCACTCGATCTTTCCCGGTGGCAATTCGCGATCACGACCATTTACCACTTCATATTCGTGCCGCTGACCATCGGGCTGTCCATCCTCGTCGCTTGCATGCAGACCGCATGGGTGCGCACCAAGAACGACAGCTACCTCCGCATGACCAAATTCTTCGGGAAGCTGCTCCTGATCAACTTCGCGGTCGGCGTGGTTACCGGAATCGTGCAGGAATTTCAGTTCGGAATGAACTGGTCGGCCTATTCCCGGTTCGTCGGCGACGTGTTCGGCGCCCCGCTGGCAATGGAGGCGCTGCTCGCCTTCTTCCTGGAGTCGACGTTCCTGGGGCTGTGGATCTTCGGCTGGAACAAGCTGCCGCGCAGGCTGCACCTGGCCACGATCTGGCTGGCCGCGATCGGCACCAACCTGTCCGCCTTCTTCATCCTGGCGGCGAACTCCTGGATGCAGCACCCGGTCGGCTACCGGATCAACCCGGTGACCCACCGGGCGCAGCTCACCAGCATCGTCGCGCTGCTGACCAACTCGACCGCCCTGGCCGCCTGGCCGCACGTGATCTTCGCCAGCTTCGTGATCACCGGCGCGGTGGTCATCGCGGCCAGTGCCTGGCACCTGGTCAGGAGCAGCGACCTCGCCGTCTTCGACAAGGCGATGCGGCTGGGCCTGATCGTTACCCTAATCGCCGGACTCGCGACCGCCGTCACCGGCGATATCCAGGCCAGGCTGATGGACAGCCAGCAGCCGATGAAGATGGCGGCGGCCGAGGCACTGTACAACACCGAGTCCGGCGCGTCTTTCTCGCTCTTCACGGTCGGGACGCTGAACGGCAGCAAGGAACTGTGGAGCGTCCGGGTCCCCTACCTGCTGTCGCTGATCGCCACGCTCGATCCGCACGGCACGGTCCAGGGGATCAACAACGTCGAGCGGGCATACACCGCGAAGTACGGCCCGGGCAGCTACAAGCCGGACATCCCGGTGACCTACTGGTCGTTCCGGCTGATGATCGGGCTCGGGATGCTCGCCGTGCTGCTCGCCCTGGCCGGGCTCTGGCTGACCAGGCGCGGCCGCGGCCGGGTCCCGCGCCCGCGCTGGTTCTACCGGGCCGCGATCTGGGGAGTCGCGCTGCCGTACCTGGCCACCACGACGGGATGGATCTTCACCGAGATGGGCCGTCAGCCGTGGACCGTGTTCGGCGTGCTGAAGACGTCGCAGAGCGTGTCGCAGGGGGTCACGGCGTCGTCGGTGATCATCTCGATGGTCGCGTTCACGCTGGTGTACGCGGCCCTGGCGGCGATCGCCGGCTGGCTGGCCGTCCGGCACATCAAGGCCGGGGCACCGCCGGAGGAGCCGGCGCCCGCCTCCGGCGAGCCGCTCCCCGTCTTCTCCTACTGACCCACCGACCCCTGACGGACCCTGGAGAACTGCCATGAGCCTCGCGGACTTCTGGTTCATCCTCATCGCGGTCCTGTGGACCGGCTACTTCGTCCTCGAGGGATTCGACTTCGGGGTCGGGATCCTGCTGCCGGTGCTCGGCCGGGACGACGCCGAGCGGCGGACGATGATCAACACCATCGGACCGGTCTGGGACGGCAACGAGGTCTGGCTGCTCACCGCGGGCGGCGCCACGTTCGCCGCCTTCCCGCTCTGGTACGCCACCTTGTTCAGCGGTTTCTACCTGGCCCTGCTGCTGATCCTGCTGGCGCTGATCGTGCGCGGAGTGTGCTTCGAGTTCCGCGGCAAGGTGGCGACGCCGCGCTGGCGGGCGAACTGGGACCGGGCGATCTTCGTCAGCTCGGCGCTGCCCGCGCTGCTGTGGGGGGTGGCGTTCGCGAACATCGTCCGCGGCGTCCCGGTGAACGCGGCCGGCGTCTACACCGGCAACCTGCTGACCCTGCTCAACTGGTACGGCCTGCTCGGCGGGCTGGTGACGCTGAGCCTGTTCATCCTGCACGGCGCGATCTTCCTGAGCCTGAAGACCAGCGGCGAGATCCGCGACCGGTCCAGGGCGGTCGCGCTGCGGGCGGCGGTCGCCGCGGTGCCGCTGGCGGCCGTCTTCCTGGCCGTCACCCAGGTCGCCCATGGCAAGGCGGCCACCGACATCACGGCGGCGCTCGCGGCGCTCGCGCTGCTCGGGGCCGTCGGGGCGGTCTTCCGCGGCCGGGAGGGCTGGGCGTTCGCCGGCACCGCGATCACGCTCGCGCTCGCCGTGGCCACGCTCTTCGGCGACCTGTTCCCTGACGTGATGCCATCGACCACGTCCCCGGCCTTCAGCCTCACCGTCACGAACGCGGCGTCCGGGCACTACACGCTCACGGTGATGACCTGGGTGGCGCTGATCTTCACCCCGGTCGTGCTCGGCTACCAGGGCTGGACCTACTGGGTCTTCCGCAAGCGGCTGACCCGCACGGACTTCGCCGCGACCGGGACGGCGACCGGCGAGGCGACCGGAACGGCAGCGCAGCCGGTCGGGCCGTGACCGGGCCGCGCACTCCGTCATGAGGCCCTTCGACCGCCGGCTGCTCGCCCGGGCAAGCGCGGCGCGCGGCTACCTGATCGCCACCGTCGCCTTCGGGCTGGCCGCGACCGCGCTGATCCTGGTCCAGGCCGGCCTGCTGGCCCGGGCGCTGGCCAGCGCGGCAGGCGGCCGGCCGGCCGCGGCGCTGGCCGGCACCCTGACCGCGCTGCTGCTCGTCGTCGCCGGGCGCGCGGTGATCAGCTACGGCGGCGAGGTCGCGGCGCTGCGGGCGGCGTCCGGCGTGAAGTCGCAGCTCCGGCTGGCGCTGGCCGCCCACGCGCTGCGGCTCGGGCCGTCCTGGCTGGCCGGCCAGCAGACCGGCGAGATCGCCGCCACCGCGACCAGCGGCCTGGACGCGCTGGACAGCTACTTCGCCCGGTACCTGCCGCAGCTCATGCTGGCCTGCCTGGTGCCGGTTGCCGTGCTTGCCCGGGTGGCGGCGGCCGACTGGATCTCCGCCGTCGTGATCGCCGTTACCGTGCCGATCATCCCGCTCTTCGCCGTGCTGGTCGGCCTGCACACCCGGGCGCAGACGCAGCGCAGGTGGGAGCTGCTCGCCCGGCTCGCCGGGCACTTCCTCGACGTGGTCGAGGGCCTGCCCACGCTCAAGCTGTTCGGCCGGTCCAAGCCGCAGGCGCAGGTCATCGCGCAGGTCACCGAGCAGCACCGGGCCGCGACCATGCGGACGCTGCGGACCGCGTTCCTCTCATCGCTGGTGCTCGAGCTCGCGGCCACGCTGGCCACCGCGGTCGTCGCCGTCGAGGTGGGCCTGCGCCTGCTCGGCGGCCACCTGGGCTACCAGACCGCGCTGCTCGTCCTGCTGCTCACCCCGGAGGCCTACATCCCGCTCCGCGCGGTCGGCCTGCACTTCCACGCCAGCCAGGAGGGCGCCGCTGCGGCCGGCCGGGTGCTGCGGATCCTGGACACCCCGGCCAGCCAGCCGCCGGCCGCCGTCCCGGCCAGGCCAGGCACCATGCCCGCCGGCGTCGACCTGCGCAAGGACACGATTAGCTTTCACGCAATTCGCCTCGCATATCCTGGCCGCGACCGGCCGGCCTTGTCCGGGGTGGAGCTGACCGTCCGGCCCGGCGAGCGAGTCGCGATTACCGGGCCGAGCGGGGCCGGGAAGAGCTCGCTGCTCGCGCTGATCCTGCGGCTCACCGAGCCGACGGCCGGGCGGATCGAGGCCGGCGGCGCCGACATAGCGTCGATCCCGGCCCAGCTATGGCGGCAGCAGATCGCCTGGGTGCCGCAGCATCCCTACCTGTTCGCCGGAACGGTGGCCCAGAACATCGCCCTCGGCCAGCCCGGGGCCAGCCGCGCCCAGATCGAGCGGGCCGCGGCGCTGGCCGGGGCGGCGGACATGATCGCTGGCCTGGCCGGCGGCTACGACGCACAGCTCGGCGAGCGCGGCTGCCGGCTCTCCTCCGGCCAGCGGCAGCGGATCGCGCTGGCGCGCGCCTTCCTGCGGGACGCGCCGCTGCTGCTGCTCGACGAGCCGGCCTCGCACCTGGACCGGCAGGCGGCCCGCGAGCTGAGCGCCGTGATCGCCCGCCTGATGTCCGGCCGCACCGTGATCGAGGTCACCCACGATCTCGACCTGGCCTCCTTCCCCGACCGCGTCCTGACCCTCGCCAACGGCCGCCTCTGTGAGCACACCGCACCGGCGCCCAGCGCAGGCGGGCAGGCAGCGGTTCCGGCCCTTGCCGCAGCGGAACCACTGGTGACCCGGCCATGACCGCTCGTCCCCACGCAGGGCCAGCCCGGCCAGGTGCCCGGCCGGGTTCCGCCGGATCGCCGGTCGGGCCGGTCTCCCGGCCAGGCCGCGGTTCGATGCTCCGGCTGGTGCGGCTGGCCAGGCCGATGCGCTGGCAGCTGCTGCTTGCCGTCGCGTCGGGCGCGGCGGCCACCGGCAGCGCCGTGGCGCTGCTCGCCGTCTCCGGGTTCCTGCTGGCCCGCGCCTCGCAGCAGCCGAACATCGTGGCGATCTCGATCGCCGTGGTCGCGGTCCGGGCGCTCGGCATCAGCCGGGGCGCCTTCCGCTACATCGAGCGGCTGGCCTCGCACGACGTGGCGTTCCGGGTGCTGGCGGACGTCCGGGTGGCGATCTACCGCAAGCTGGAACGGCTCGCCCCGGCCGGCCTGGCCGCCTTCAGGTCGGGCGATCTGCTCGCCACGCTGGTCAGCGATGTCGATGCCACCCAGGACCTGTTCATCAGGGGAATCGCTCCCCCGGCGGCGGCCGCGCTGGTCGGGGCCGGCGCGATGAGCGTCTGCCTGGTCCTGCTCGCGCCCGCCGGCCTGGTGCTCGCGACCGGCCTGCTGCTCGCCGGTCTGGCCGTGCCCTGGCTGACCGCCGCGGTCTCCCGCCGGGCAGCCGCCGTCACCGCCCCAGCCCGCGGCGATCTCGCCGCCCAGTTCGCCGACATGCTGGCCGGCGCCGCCGACCTGCACGCACTGGGCGCCCAGGACGAGGCGCTCGCCCAGATCACGGCGGCCGACCGCGCGCTGACCGCGATGACCCGCCGCAGCGCCACCGCCGCAGCCCTCGGCACCGGCCTGACCACCGCCGCCGCCGGCCTCACCCTCTGGGCCGTCCTGACCCTGGGGGTCACCGCCGTCAGTCATGGCACCCTGACCCGCGTTCCGCTAGCCGTCCTCACCCTGACCGCCCTGGCCGCCTTCGAGGCCGTGACCGCCCTCCCCGCCGCCGCGATCCAGCTAGCCCACTCCCGAACCTCCGCCACCCGGATATCCACCCTCCAAGACACCCAAGACCCTGTGTCTGACCCGCCCGTGCCGACGCTGCTCCCCCACCCCCCAGTGCACATCCGCCTCTCCGCCGTCCAGGTCACCTACCCCCCAGCCACATCCGGCCGGGCGGACGGCCGGTCCGGTCAGCCGGTTCAAGCCGGACCGGAGGGGCTGTCTGATCCGGACGCCCCTCGCGGCCAGGCCGTTGAGGCCGTGCCAGTTAGCTCGTCCTGGCCAGATGCCCCCCGCGCCCAGACTGTTCAGAACAGTCACCACAGACTCGATCAGTCCCGGTCGGGCGGTCCCTCTGGTCAGGCTGTTCAAGTCAGACCGCAGCGGCCGTCCAGGCCGGACCCGCCCCGCGCCCTCAATGGCCTGGACCTCGACCTCCCTCCCGGCCGCCGCGTAGCCCTAGTCGGCCCGGTAGGCGCCGGAAAATCGACCGTGGCATCGGTCCTGCTCCGCTTCTGCGAGTTCACCGGCGGCACCGTCACGCTCAACGGAATCGACCTGCGCGACTTCGCCGCTGACCAGACACGGACCCTGATCGGCGGCTGCCCCCAGGACCCGTACCTGTTCGACACGACCATCGCAGAGAACATCAGGCTCGCCCGCCCGGCCGCCACCGAGGCCGATCTGACCTCGGCCGCCGGCCGCGCCAGGCTGCTGCCGTGGATCGAGTCCCTGCCGCAGCGCTGGGATACCCGGGTCGGCGCCCACGGCCTCGCCGTATCCGGCGGCGAGCGCCAGCGGATCGCGCTGGCCAGGGCGTTTCTCGCCGATCCCGCTGTGCTGATCTGGGACGAGCCGACCGCGCACCTGGACCGCCGGGACCGGCTGGCCCTCACCACTGACCTGCTGGCAGCATCGTCCGGCCGGACGACCTTGCTGATCACGCACGATCCGCTCGGACTGGAGCAGGCAGACGAGATCGTGGTGCTCGATCGTGGCAGAGTGGCAGAGCGGGGTTCGCATGAGCAGCTGATGGCGGCCGGCGGATGGTATGCCGGGATGACGGCGGGAAGGATGACCTGATGTCCTGCACCTTGCACGTGGCCTGGGACGACCGGCTGGCCGGCTATAACTTCGGGCCTGGTCACCCGCTGGCGCCGGTCCGGGTCGAGCTGACCATCGAGCTCGCGCGCGAGCTCGGCGTGCTCGACGCGCCCGGGGTCACGGTCGTCACCCCGGCGCCCGCGACCGACGCGGAACTCGAGCTTGTGCATGATCGCGGCTACATAGCCGCGGTCAAGCAGGCCGGCGGACCTGATCCGGCGCCGGTATACGGCCGGTTCGGCCTGGGCACCGAGGACGACCCGATCTTCGTCGGCATGCACGACGCGTCGGCACTGGTAGCCGGCGCCACCCTGGCCGCCGCCCGTGCGGTCTGGTCGGGCGCGGCCGAGCACGGCGTGAGCATCGGCGGCGGCCTGCATCACGCGATGCGCGATCATGCCAGCGGGTTCTGCGTCTACAACGATCCGGCGATCGCGATCGCATGGCTGCTCAGCCAGGGAGCGGAGCGGATCGCCTACGTCGACATCGACGTGCACCACGGCGACGGCGTGCAGGCCGCCTTCTACAACGACCTCCGGGTGCTGACGATCAGCCTGCACGAGCACCCGGCCACCCTGTTCCCCGGCACCGGCCGCCCGTCCGAGACCGGCGGCCCGGACGCTCCCGACTCCGCGGTCAACGTGGCGCTGCCGCCGGGCACCCGTGACGCTGGCTGGCTGCGGGCGTTCGACGCGATCGTGCCTCCGCTGCTGCGCGCGTTCCGGCCGCAGATCCTGGTCAGCCAGCACGGCTGCGACACGCACTGGATGGACCCGCTCGCCAACCTGGAGCTCACCGTCGACGCGCAGCGGGCTGCGCACGCCGCGCTGCACGCGCTGGCGCATGAGATGGCCGGCGGACGCTGGCTGCTGACCGGAGGCGGCGGCTACGAGCTCGTCCAGGTGGTGCCGCGCACCTGGACCCACCTGATCGCCGAGGCGTCCGGCCGCCCGGTCGATCCCGGCACCGCGACGCCGGATTCGTGGCGTGACTACGTGAAGCGTCGTACCGGCGCGACCGCGCCAGAGCTCATGACGGAGCGGGCGCCGGCTACGTTCCCCCGGTTCGAGAATGGCTATGACCCGGACGAGCCGATCGACCAGGCCATCATGGCCACGCGCAATGCGGTCTTTCCCGGCCACGGCCTGCATCCGTGAACCGCGGGAGGGGCGATATGGTCTTCGCCAACCGGATCGATGCGGGCCGGCAGCTTGCCGTGAGCCTGCGCGAGCTGCCAGCCGGTCAGGTCGTTGTGCTCGGCCTGCCGAGAGGCGGCGTGCCGGTCGCCGCCGAGATCGCAGCGGCCATCGGCGCACCGCTTGACGTGATCGTCGTCCGCAAGCTTGGCGTGCCGTTCCAGCCCGAGCTTGGCATGGGCGCCATCGGCGAGCAGGGGACGCGGGTCGTCAGCGCCGACGTCGTCGAGCATGCCGGGGTGACGCCGCGCGAGCTCGCTGCCGTCGAGGCGCAGGAGCGAGTCGAGCTCGACCGGCGCGCCCGGCGCTTCCGCGGCGACCTGCCGCCGCTGCCGCTCGACGGCAAGATCGCGGTAGTCGTGGACGACGGCATCGCGACCGGGTCGACGGCGCGGGCTGCCTGCCGGATCGCCAGGGTCCGCGGCGCGGCGCGGGTGATGCTCGCGGTGCCGGTCGCGCCGCCCGGATTCGCCGGCCGGATCGGAACGGACGCCGACGAATTCGTCTGCCTCCAGACCCCGGTGCCGTTCTACTCGATCGGCCAGTTCTACGCCGACTTCAGCCCCACGTCCGACCGAGAGGTGATCGCCTGCCTGGAGCGCTGCCGG
>Ga0209415_10014978_pt1 | contig 12621 bp, 8 predicted proteins | sample PeaSoiSIISIP2007_FD_187696 | JGI IMG/M metagenome (GOLD analysis project Ga0209415, IMG submission 187696) | Peat soil microbial communities from Weissenstadt, Germany - SII-SIP-2007 (SPAdes) (version 2) | ecosystem: Environmental > Terrestrial > Soil > Wetlands > Peat | place: Germany...
GCCGCCTGCGGATACTGCACTGTCACCTTTGCACTCGATACCGTGCTTGGCATCATGTTCGGGCCAATGGCAATTGCCTTGATGGTCATGGCAATTGAAGAATTGGAGACCGTCGGGCTGGCCAGGGAAACCGTTATGCTGGAGGAATACTTGTTCGTCGTGGAGGAGCGCGGGTCGGGGTTCGACCCATCCGTGGTGTAGTAGATCACCGAGCCCACCGTGCTCGTCTGAAGAGTGATCTGCGTGTCAGCCGTGGTTGTGGCAGTCCCTCCGCTTTGAAGCGTACCGCTTCCGCCGCTCGAGGAGTAGGAAACGCCTGGCGCAGCAGTGATGGACGGAGTTGACGGGTCCACCGTTCCCGAGTTGCCCGACCATCCCTGGCGTGTGTACTGGAACGGCTGTGGACATCCGATGACGGCCGCCAGGAACGCAAAGGCAATCAGGCCCCGCAGCGCCCGCACTGCTGTGCGTTTCTCAGGAGGGATGTCGGTCGTTGACCTGCACATTTCTTCCATATTAAGACCGCCGCTGCGATTATTGTATTGTATCCCGGCGCGCGCGGGAATTCCACTAATTAGTGCGGGTTTGCCGGCGGATCACCGACCTGCGAGGCCGGAAACACCGGCCCCTCGGCGGGGGAAAGGAGGAATACCGTGGTGCCGGCCGGGACCTCCATCGGTCCATCCCGAGCCCCGTTCACCACGACACGCCCGGATTCCGCGGTCAACGCTCCGTCCTTCAGGGCGGCTGAGCCGTTCTCGATATGAATTACCATCCCTCGAAACTGGATCTCGTAGACAACGCTCCCGGAATCCACCTTCACGGCGCCGGATTCCAGTGACAGCCGAACCGCTGCAGGCCCCACGTCGAGCACCGTGAGATGGGTGAGCTGCTCGACAGTCACGACGCTGTCGTTGTATCCCAGGGTCGCGGTTGCGTCGAGCCAGGAGGTCACAACCGAGTCGGCCGGCAGCTGCCGCCCGACGACCGCCTGGCGCCATCCCAGGTTCGTGAGGAGAGCTTCCACGAACCCGTTGGATTGCTGGACTTCGAGGACCAGGTCCTGGGCGCCCGCCGACGAAAGCCCGACCAGCAGGACCGAGGCAGCGATTGCGAGCATTTTCACAGGGACATCCCGGCTTCCAGCCGAAGGTACGGGAGGATCATGGTTGCCGCGATCAACGCCCCGCCGCGGGCCTGGAGGCGAATGCCGTCCATGGGCGAAAGTCCGGCGGAAACCTCCAGCTCCGTGCCCACGTAGGGCCCCCCGAGGGAAAAACTGTACGCAGGAGACTGCGACTCGCTGGGACGCAGGAGCAGGCGGGTGGTGAAAGCCGGAAGAAGGACTGCACTCGCGGGGGCCGCCGGCAAGGCCGCATCGATCCCCAGCTCCAGACGAACGATGTCGCTCAGGCCGACGGAGTAGGAATCACTCACGGGAGGTCCCGCAAGGGCCGGGAATCCCGCAAGCGGCCCGCCCGGGCTGCTTGCCCAGAGCACTGAGAACCATGCCTCGTGGAGGAAGCTGACGGGGACCCGCCAGGCAACCAGCTCCCGAATCAGGAGGCCCACGCCCGCCGACGCCGCGGAAGGCACCGCGACACCTGTGACGAGCGCGCTTTCCTGGCGGAACCCCTGCGCAATGGGTCCGCTTACCTGCAGCCCGGCATACCAGCTGTCGAACGTGGAAGAGCCGCCGCGGAAGTCCTTCTGGCCGATCCCGAACAGGCCGATCCGCTGCCCGGCGAACGGGTTGTCCGTCTCCAGGCGCAGGACAGCCAGGCCCCGCGGAGGGGCGAAGTAGATCGAGCTGTCGGCAAGATCCGCTTCGTCCTGCGCCGTGAAGAGGATGCGGTTCAGCCGCTTGTCCAGAAGCCCCAGGTATCCGACGCCGAGGGAACCGTAGAAGCCCTGGAACCGGGCTTCGAACATGAGGCCGTCAGCGAGCTGGCTCGGGTAGAGGGCCGTCGGGTTGTCCAGAAGAAGCCCCGTGGGCTCATCCAGGGGAATCCGGCCCGCGCTGGCGCGAAGCCACAACCCGATGAGCCGGGGCGGCGGAAGCTCGAAGGTGATCCGGCTCACCGTCGGGTAGGCGGTCACCGCCGCGACAGAGGGCGAGCCGGATGCAATCTGCTGCGGCGCGTAGCGCAGCTGACCGCTCAGCGAGTAGCTCATGAGCCCGCGCCCGGCCGCGTGGGCAACCTCGAAGCCCAGGGAGAACGCGTCCTGGGAGTCAATGGCAGGCCCGGCGCCTGCGCTGGCCAACGTGCCAATTGTCTGAAGCGATGCGCCCCAGCCGAAAGTCGGCTGCGCTTGCGCAGCCGCAACGGCGGCCGGCAGCGCAAGGAGCAGCAAGGGAAGGCAGTGCCGGCGGAAAGACCCCGCGCTCACCGTTTCTCCTCGACTACTCGACGCAGGAGCATGAGGGCATCCACACCGCTTACCGGGTTGCCGGGCCGGGCGCGCCGCGGGATCAGGCCCCGGGCCTGGAGCTCGTCGAACGCCGAACGGGGTCCCGGGAAAAGGCCATACGCTACGCTGCCGCGCAGGTCGAAGAGCTGGGTGATCAGAAACGCATAGCCGCCGTACGTGATGGGTGATTCGTCAGGGGCAGACGGGACCCGTATTCCAAGCTTCTGGAGCGTAGTCCTGGCTTCTTCCGGACTGATCTCCGGACGGAGGCTGCCGGATGTCGCCCCGACCAGCCGGATCGAGCTCCCGATGGTAAGCCATTCTTCCCCCGCTGCCGTATGCAGGATTGTGCCGTACTGTGCGAAGAGATTGGCGCTGACTGCGGTGAGGAGAGCGACCACGGCGAGCACGACACGCTTCATCCGCGGCAGTGTATCCCGGAGCTTTTCTTTTCGCAACCAGCGGCTCTGTTTGACTCCGGTGGCCTATTCCAGTACAACTTATGAGAAGGGAGCGGAGGGACATGGCGGACAAGCGCGCGGATTTTCCGGCCCTCGACAACGAGGCGGGCATCACTCCAGTCGAACGGGATGAGATCAGGACGCACATCGAGAAAGTCGCCACGGAAAACCGCATCCCGGTCGAGGCGGCGCAGTTCTCCCTCACCGGTGCCCGACGCGGCCTCCTCCTTCCTTTCATCGTGAACGCCGGCGCCGCCGTGGTGATCGTGGCGGTCATTCTTGTGATCACTCTGGTATTCCACAGGGACGAGCGAAGGCTGCAGACGCAGGCCACGCAGTATGCCAGCGTGGAGGGGAAGCTCATCCGTGAGCTCCGCCAGCAGTCCACGCAGGAGCTGAGCTCGAAAGAGAGGGAGATCGAGGAGGTCAGAAACAAGGTCCGCGAGCTGGAGCAGCAGCAGAAGACCCTCGCAGAAACCTATGCGCAGAAGCTGAAGGCAAAAGAAGAGGAGCTGCGCCAGAAGCAGTCCCAGGACATAGTAACGGAGCGCGCCCGGCTGGTCTCGCAGGGGGTGAGCACGAACGACCTGCAGGTCCGCATGGCGAAGTTCGAAGCCGAGCGCAAGGCCTACTACGAGCAGCAGCTTGCCGAATACAGAAAGAGCCTGGACGCGGAGCGGGCGCAGTTGGCGGCGGACATCATCCGCCTGCGCGCGGAGTACGCAACCCGACTCCAGCAGCTGGAGAAAGAGCGGCTCCAGATCGCGACTGACTACCAGCAGCGGGAGACAGCCCTTCGCGTCCAGCTGGAGCAGAAGACCCAGGTGCTTGAGCGGTTGCGGTCGCAGGGCAGCGTCAACCTCGGGGCCGCTCAGCGGGAGCTGGAGCAGCTGGGGCAGAAGCAGGAGAGCGTCCAGGCGGTGGAGAACCAGATCGACGGCCAGATCGGACGTATCAACCAGGACATCGGCGCCGGCCAGACCGACGCCGCCCTCAGCGAGGTGCGCGCCCTCCAGGCCTATCTACGACAGGGAAGTGTCCGCTCGGTTCCGCAGCTCGCAGACAGGGTCACCTCTGAATCCTTCCTCCTTGAGCAGCTCGGGACCTTCCTGGAGGATCGCCTGAAGGCTCAGTCCCAGTCTACCGGTCAACCCCTCACGGCCGAGCTGGAGCAGCTCGGGAAGATCCACACCCTTTCCCAGCAGGCCGCCGCAGCCGCCGGCCCCGCCCGGCTTGACGCGTATCGCCAGCTGGTTGCTTCCCTGCCGGAGATGCAGAGCGCAACGTCCGCGCTCGTGGATGCCGCGGTCTCTCTGGCCGCGGACGATCTGCAGAAGAAAATGCATGACGAAACGGAAAAGAACACGACGGCGGCTGTCTCCCTGATGAGGACCGGCGACTATGCAGGCGCCCTGGACCAGTACAAGGCGGCCCTCAATGATACCCCGGCCCTCGCCCCGGAATCCTCGCGGCTTCTCACGGACCTCCTCTTCCTCGGGTACCACATCTCCGACTACACGCGCACCGGCCAGAAGACAGCCGGCACGGATGAGCTGGCCGCCCAGGCGGGCATTGACCTGCAGGCCGAACGCGAGGCGTTTCTCAAGGCCACCGGAAGCGCGGTTGGCGAGCAGGCGGCAAACGCACGCGCCGCGGCGGACCAGCAGGTCACCGCTGCCGCGGCCACAGAGGAGCAGAAGCTGAGAAGCCAGCTGGCTGACGCGCAGTCGCACATTTCCCGGCTGGAGGCGCAGCGGACCCAGGCAGACGCGCAGCACTCCGCGGAGATCGACGCGATTGCAGCGCACCTGAAGACGACCCGCCAGGACCTCTCGCGCCGCCTGGATGACCTTCTGGCCTTCGAGGGCGAGGTGAATGCCGCCCGCGCGGCGTATACGACATACGTGGCGCAGGAGAAAACAGCGCGGTCCGCAAACCCGCAGGACCCGGCCACCGCCTCGCGACAGGAGCTCAACAAGTTCCTTCGGGCCCAGCCCGTGCGCACCCTCTTCTCCGACGTGGCGGACAGGGTCAACGCGCTGTACTCCGTGACGCAGAGCGCCGGGTCCACCGCCGCGCTCGCCGACGCCGCTGACATCATCACGAACGTGGCCAGACAGCCGACGCTCAAGGCAAGCAGGCAGGAGCTGCAGTTCGAGATCCAGAACGCGCAGAGCAACGACCGCCTGGCCGCCATCCTGACCGCCGTTGACGGAGTGCTCGCAAAGGCGCAGGGCAAGAGTCAGTAGAGGCGGGGCGCGTTGCTAGAAGTCCAGCCTCAGTCCCAGGTACACGTTGCGCAGGTCGAAGAGCCCCCACGGCAGGATGATGTACCCCGGCACCTGCCCGCTGGGGAAGCTGTTGGCAACGAAGGACAGGTTGATGAACTGCTGCGGGTTGGACGCGAGGATGAAGGCCGGCTGGTAGTCGGCCACGAACCGCAGACGCCGGGAAGGCGAGTACTCCGCGCCAAGGCTGAGAGTGATGGCGCCCGGCGCAGCCTGCGTGTCGATGGCAAAGCTGGGCGCGGGGGGATGTGAGAACCGCAGGTATCCCCCCGCCGCCACGAAGAAGCGAAGCAGGCTCTCCGCCGGAGACACGTACAGGCCGACGTCCAGTCCCGCCTGGCTCAACGGGGAACCGACCACGACGACGCTCGGCGAGTTGTCAATGGGATAGAATCCGAACAGCTCCGTGGTGACGCCAAGACGCACGAAGACCTGCGCAGGCAGGACATACCACCAGAAGCGCACCCCGGGGAACTGGAAGCTGCTCAGCGCGACCTCGGTCCCGAAGCGCGGCTTGGCCACCTGGTTGAGGCTGAGGGAGACCGGCTCGATCCCCAGGAACAGGGGCTGATCCACGTCATAGTACCCACCGGCTCGGGCTTTCATCGTGAACGAGGAGGGGTAGGGGATCTTCTGCTCCAGCGTGCCGCTCTTGTCGATGCGATAGGGTCCGCCGGGAACGCCGGTCAGCTCGGTGCCGGGCACACCGTGCACCGTGAGGGTGGTCACGTCAACGATGCGGCTGTACGAGGTCTTGATAGTCTCCACCATCTTGTCCCAAAACCCGTGGGAAATGGTGCGGGAGTCAACGACAAAGCCGGGGCGGATGATCTGCGAGCCGAATGCCTGCTGACGGAGGATGTCGTAGGTCTCCACCTGAATGGTGAGATTGCTGAATCCACCGCTTTCCGACACGGCAAGCCAGCAGTCGGCGTTGATGCGCCTCGCGAGCTCTTCTTTCGCCTCGGGAGTCTGCGGCACCGTCTCGTCCGGGGATTCCAGGAGGACGACGTCGGGGTTTGCTTCCGTGGCTGCCGCCAGGATGGAGTTGTAGAGAAGGAACCTTTCCGTCGTCGAAAGAGTGCCCGGCTCCGCGTCGAACAGGTAGATCATGAACCGCGGCCTCCCGAACGCCGTCGAGGTGGAGGCTCGCGTGTTCTCCTGCGCCTGCTGCGCTCCCGCGGCAACCGCGCACAGAGAGAGGAGGAGCAGGGAAAGGCCCGGCCAGCGCCGCTTCACTACCACCACCTCCTGTAGCGCGTGAGGATGCGCGAGGCGGGGTCGAAGCGGTACATGTATTGATTCAGCCCGGCCGTCTGCGGAATGAGGAAAGCGTAGTGCCTGCTGAGGGAACGGTCACCGACGATCTGCAGCGGGCTCCCGAGCCATGCCAGGGCGCCCGTGGGCGTCCAGGTGTACCGCGTCATCCATCCGTCCCGCTGGACCATGAAGATTCCCCCGGCATCCGCGGACAGCTGGGGCCTGTCCACCGTCACCGCCAGGGGCCATGCACCCGCCCCGACCGGCCAGCTCGGTGCGCCTGGCAGCAGCACGGCGGTGCCGGTGGTGGCGGCAGCACCCGTCATCCGTGCAGCGAGGATCCGGCCCTGGGCCGGCTCGGAAAAGACAAAGGTGATTTCATCCGTGGCGCTGTCGTACGAAAGCCCCAGGAGCTGGTACCCGAGGTTCGCATAGTTCGGGTCCGACGTGGAGGGGCGGGAAGCCGAGGGGATGATGGCAAGCGCGCCCTGGGTTACAATCGTCCAGGTCGGGTTGTTGTAGATGGTGTAGTTGAGGTCAAAGCTCCCATATTGACCGGCCGGAGTCGCAAAAACATACGTATAGGGCCCAGTCGGCACGATAAACGCGAACCCTCCCAGGGGAGGGGGCGGGTTGAGCGAGCCGACGGAAGTGGCGCCGCCGTTCGGGCTGAGAACCATGTATCCGGTCAGGACATTGCCGTCATGCGCGTACGCGTAGGGCCTGCTGAAGTAATCAAGCGTGGTGGGGGTGCCCGCAGTGCCGAGGACGTTGAGGTCCTGGTCCATGAAGATGAGCTTTCCCTTGTAGTTGAAGCCGAGGGAGGGGTCGCTGGAGGGCGGCTCCACGAGGAGAAGAACGCGCGGCGACAGCCCTGCCGTGTCCACCACCTCCAGGTCATACGTGACCGGAGAGGCGCCCCCGGTGATTGCGTCCACGCGGCTGCCCAGGTCAATCGAAATGTCAGTCTTGTCGACGAACCCGGGAAACGGACTGACGGTGAACAACTCGCACCCGGCCAGCAGGATGAGAGGGAGCAGAAGGGCGGACCGCCGGGTCACCATGACTTGCGGACTCCAATGGTCAGAGGAGGGATCCCGAAGGGCGTGCGGATCCACGTCCTTCCCAGGAGGTTGTAGTCCACGCCCAGCGCGTAGTGCAGCTCAGGGCGGAAGAAGACCTTCACCGGCCCCAGCGCGAGCTCCGCGGTCGGGTCCCCCGCCAGGATGTACCAGTCCAGATAGTCCCGTCCGCCGAGCCCCGCCACGTTGGTCACGATGACACCGAGACCAAGAGAAATGTGAAGCCTGAAAATGGAAGTGTAGGGAAAGATGATGTACGTCCCAAGCTGCGCGTTGGTGTCGTAATGACGGACAAGGGTGGTGGAGATGCTGTTCACGTCCAGTGACCGGTACGCCTCGACCCCCAGAAAAAGGGAATCCGGGATGATATGGATCCTGCCGCCAATCCCGACCCCCATGGCCTCTCCGAAGCTCCACGCAAGGTCCGCGTCGAAACGGGTCTCCGGGCGCAGCGGGGGCAGGCGAATGCTCACCTGGGGTGAATCCAGCTTGTAGGTGCCGGAAAAGCTGTGGTATCCATCCTTGTGCACCCGGACCGGGATGGTTGAGCCGATCTCGAACTGGGTATAGGGAACGACGAGCACGCCGCCGGCAATCTTTCCCGCCTCCCGGTCCAGCAGTACGACGCTGCTGCCCTCAGGAGGGCCGCTCACCTCGATGCGCTCCACGATCCCCGTGGGGGGCTCGACCTGGTAGCCGCCGCGGACGTAGCGCTGGATGGCGGGCTCGAACTGCTTCACGGCTTCCGAGACGCTGTCGAAAAGGGTGAGGCCTTTGCGCGCTGTCGTGAGGACCCCGCCAAGCATCGTGCGGACGGTGGGGTCATAGAGCGCGAACTGAATGATCAGCGTGTCACCCTGGACCAGGTAGAACGCGGCAACCACGACATTTGCCCCGGCTGCATTCACACCGCGCAGGAGGTACGACACCCGCTCCTCGTCCGGGAGACGCGGCTGCTGAGGGCCTGTTCCAAGGGCAAGCCGGCCCGGCGCCACGGCAATCCCCGCGTTCTGCAGCGTGGTGCCGAGCCCGGTGGCAATGATATCTTCGACAAGCGGATCCGCGGCGCCGGCGGAGAGCGGCACGATGAAAAGCGCGGCGGTACGGGCCTGGTCTGCCGCGAAGAGAAGAGTCGGGAGAATTGCCAGCAGGGAGACCAGGAGGGCCCGCTTTCTCATCGCTGGCTCGCGCTACTTCGTTTCCATGATCTCCACGCCATCCCAGTCGGGAGCGGGAGGATCGGCGGCCATGCGCTCGCAGCGCTCGACAAACATGCCGGCCAGGAAATCTTCCGGCAGCAGCGCGCCAACCTCCCGGAATCCGCGGGCCGCCTCCTGAAAGCTGCGCGTGTAATACAGCTCCATGGAATCGTTGTGCAGGCGGATGGCCCGCTCCTCCCGTTCGGAGGGGTCCTTGCGGACGGCGTAAATGCGGATGCCGCCGCGCCTGCCCTTGACCGCCACGGAGTCCACGATCCGGCTGGCCACGGCCCCGTCGATCTTCTCCTTCAGCATCTCGGTGATCAGGAGCGGCTGATGGTAGCGCTTGGTCAGCCCTTCCAGGCGGGAAGCAACGTTGACCATGTCTCCAATCACCGTGTAGTCCATCTTTCTCTCCGTGCCGATGTTGCCCACCGTGACCGTCCCGTAGTTGATGCCGACGCCGATACGAAACTCCGGCTCACCGAGGGACCGCTGTCCCTGGTTGAACTGCTCCAGGGAGTCCAGCATCTCGATGCCGGACAGCACCGACTGCAGAGCGTCGTCCTCATGGGGCACCGGTGCGCCGAAGAACGCCATGATTGCGTCCCCGATGTACTTGTCGATGATCCCTCCGCGGTTCATGATGATGTCCACCATCACGGAAAAGTAACGGTTGAGGCCCGCAACCAGGAGGCCGGGGTCCATCCCCTCCGACATCGTGGTGAAGCTGCGGATATCGGAGAAAAGAACGGACAGGATCCGGTTTTCCCCGACCAGCATGGACTCCGGGTTGGCGAACAGCCGGTCGATGAGCTCCTGCGGCACGTACTTCTGGAAGATATGGCGGATCTTCATCTCCTTCTTCTGGGAGACAACCGCCTCGAACGCGTAGCGCTTGATGCGCTCGTACGCCTTCTCCAGCTCTCCGACCATCACGTTGAACGTCTGGGACATCTCCCCGATCTCGTCGCTGTAGTCGACCTGGACGCGCGCGCTGAGGTCGTTCGAGCTGATGATCTGCTTCATTGTGCCGGCCGTCCGCGCCAGCGGACCGGTGAGATGGCGCACGAAGACGAAGACCAGGGCCAGCGCGACAATGCACGCGCCAAGGGTCAGGAAGACCGTCTGCCACGTGATGCGCGAGACATCGCTGTAGAAGGCGGAGCGGACCTCCGTGGTGAAGACGGTCCAGCCGAACGGCTCGAAGGCGAAGCGCGTAGCCACCCGCGGGACCCCGCCGATGGTTATGGTCAGCAGGGACCGGTCCCCAGGCGCGACCGGCGACGTGAGGGCCTTCTTTTCCGCGTCCGTGAGCGACATCCTGGCCGTTGCCATCACGACGTTCCCGTCGTGGTCGAGGGCAAAGACGAGCTCGCTGTCGCTGAGCAGGAGCGTCCGCGCGTACGCCTCGATGCCGGCCTGCGCCGCCTGGACCATGTCCTGCCGCCCGCCCAGGTCGTTCTCCACGAGGATCCGCCACTGGCTTTCCATGTACTGGGAGAGCTGGTCGGTCTTGAAGTTCAGGAACGTGACGATGACGCGCGTCACGGCGTTCCGCGCCAGGGAGGATGCGGCGATCCCGCCGATCACGAGTCCGGCGACGAGGAGAGGGAGCACGATGGCTATGATCTTCGTTCGAATTTTCACATGGCCCCCGGGCCGCATACTACCACAAGCGGTCTGTTCTGTCATCGTGAAAAGAACTGGTGAGGTTGAAACCGGCTTCCTGGAGCGGTAGATTCCTATGTACGAAACGTGGTATGCGCAGCCATTCACGAGGGCGAAACGAAGATGAGGTGGTGGCGTCGTGCCGTGGATGAGAAACGCGCTTCTCATCCTCCTTGGCACCGCGCTGGCCGGATGCCCCCTGCCCTACCAGTACACCCGCGCGGGCTGGGTGGGCAACGCAAGCACAGTGGATCCCTCCACCCCGAGCATCAGCGGTATTCCGCGCATCACGTACACCCAGTCATCCGGGAGCGGCGGCACCATAGTCACGGGCGGTACCGCAACGACGTCCTCTGATACGATGATCACTCTTGTGAGCGACACCACGGGTGCCGTGATCTACTACACCACGGACGGCACCACCCCGGATCCGCGCTCCTCGCAGACCAGCCGGTTCAATCCCGGGTCTCCCATCCTGCTTTCGGTCCCCAGTCCGTCCCCGACTGATTCGTCCGCATCGATCTCCCTCAAGGCCGCCGCTATCGGGCCGAACATGAAGCCCAGCCCCGTGATGAGCGCCGGGGTGACGGTCCAGTATCCGCAGGCCGCGGCGCCTGTCTTCTCCCCCGCGGGCGGCTCCTACACGACTGACCAGAGCCTTGTCATGACCAGCGCGACCCCGGGGGCCGTCATCTACTACACGTTGGTGAACGGGCCGGGCCCCGCGCCCGCGCCTGTCCCTGGTCAGGCCGGCACCCTGCAGTATAGCGGCCCCGTCACGCTCACCGGGCCAGCAAGCTCGTATACGATCTCTGCGATAGCCACTGTCAGCCAGATGATTGCCAGCGCGCAGGCGAGCGCATCCTACTCGATCTTCTACCCGGGGCTTGCCACACCGACGTTCAATCCGCCGGCCGGGACATATTCCAACGACCAGACGGTGACCGTTACGAGCGGCGCCGGTTCAACGATCTGGTACACCACGGACGGAAGCGCGCCCGTGGTCGGAACCTCGCCAAGCATACCCTCGGGGGGAGCGATCACCCTGACAGGCGGAGCTCCCGGGACCGGCGTCGCCTCCGTGCACGCGCTTGCAACGCAGACCGGGTTTGCAGACTCTCCGTCGGTGACCGCGAGCTACCTCTTCCAGGCCGCCGCGCCAGTGCCGTCGCCGGGCGGCGGCACGTTCTTCAACGACCTGACTGGGGTGGCAGGGGTGTTCATGGGCACGGTGACAAACGGCGCTGCAATCTACTACACGACTGACGGCAGCACGCCCACAACGTCTTCCACGCAGTACACCGGGGCAATCCAGATAACGGCCAGCACGACGGTGAAGGCGATTGCAGCCAGGGCGGACTACCTCAACTCCACTGTGATCAGTAACACATACACGCTTCAGGCGGCGGTGCCCGCCTTCAGCGCGGCCGGCGGCACCTACTCATCTGCCCTTTCAGTCAGCATAACCGAAACAACATCCGGCGGGTCCGTGTATTACACGACGGACGGTTCCACGCCCACGACTTCTTCGACTCTCTACGGCGGTTCCATTTCCATGCCGAACGGGCTTGCAACGCAGTTGAGCGCCATCGCCGTGAAACCCAACTACCTCACGAGCGGCGTCGACACCGTGACCTACGTCGTCCTGATCCCGCCCTCGGGGCTTGCGCTGGGAGTCGCCTCAGGCACCACCATGTCCGCATCCTGGAGCGCGGTGCCGGCAGGTCCGTTGAGCAACTACGTGCTCGTGAGGGGAACGGAGCCCACGTTCACGGTGAGCCCGCAGACCATGACGGTGGCGGGCACAAGCTTCACTGACTCAGGCCTGTCCCCATCCTCGCAGTACTACTATGAAGTCAAGGCCGCCTACACGGGCGGGTCCAGCACGTATTCCGGGTCGCAGCAGGGATACACGCTCAGCCTGACAGGGGACCCGTCAGTCGTCAACCAGGACATTTCGTCGTACACGCCGCCCTCGACCTATGGCTCCTATTACTACGTCAGTGGTACAAGCTTTGCCACGACACCGACCGGCCCCGTGCTGCGCGAAGGCGGCTTCACGTTCGTTCCCTATGGGAAAGACACCAACAATGACATCCAGGTGGTGCTCGTCTGCTTCAATTCGAGCGGCGCGGAGGTCAATCAATGGACCATCCCGGGAACGCGGTACGTCTGGTCCATGACCGAGTCCCTGGGGATCGTGACGATCGTTGGTCAATCAAATGTGGCGGTGACGATCCCCTGGGCG
>Ga0209415_10014981_pt1 | contig 12619 bp, 10 predicted proteins | sample PeaSoiSIISIP2007_FD_187696 | JGI IMG/M metagenome (GOLD analysis project Ga0209415, IMG submission 187696) | Peat soil microbial communities from Weissenstadt, Germany - SII-SIP-2007 (SPAdes) (version 2) | ecosystem: Environmental > Terrestrial > Soil > Wetlands > Peat | place: Germany...
TGCGACCCGCGGTGGGGTCGAGTGTTTTTTGTCACGCCGAGTTGCACGTCTCCCCATCATCCGCCGGCGAAGCCGGGGATCGTTGAGGACAATCGACCGGAAGTTCGCGAAGTAGTTGCTGACCGCGGAATGAGTTAGCTGTGGTCGAGTAGAGGTCTGCCGACGGACGTGGCCCTTAAGCAGCTTCTCTCCGCACATCTGCAGGTGCATCAGGCATTGGCACGTATCGCCGCCTTGAGATTCCAACAACATCGCCGACTTGAGGTCGCTTCTCGCCTGCAGAAACCAGGCCCGTTCGGGAGTCATCCAGCGCGGCGCCTCTTTTGCCGCTCGATAACCGTCGCGTCGCCCCATGAGCCCCAGCCGTCGGGCGGGCTCAGACGATCTGGACCGTCGACGTCGACGATGGCTATCGAAAACGGGTGGAAGATGCGATACCGCTGATCGGGGCCGAATTGAATCGGCACGGCGGCTTGCTCGGGAAGCGCCTTCCCATCGACGTGCACGACCCGTATTGTTCCACCAGCCGGGTCGGGAAAGATGTAGCTGCGCAGGATTGACGGAACCTCGCCTTGATTGAGCCGAACAAGATGCTCGGCCTCGTCCATCAGGGTCGTCCAGGGGCGCTGTGCCATCGAGTCGGATGATACCTTGGAGCCCGGTGATAGTCCAACTAGCTTGGCTAGCCAGTCCCCTTTCACACGCGGACAGAGTACACCGCGCCTCACCGGGGGTGAGAGGGTATCGAAAAACTCTAAACTTCCCGGACGTCTTCCGGCAGATCGATGTCTTCGAGCCCTCCGGTCACGGCCACCCTCCGCACACTCTCCCGATTGGCTCGCAGGATCGAACGCGCGCCCTCGTCGCCGGTGAGGGACTCCAATGCGGCCCGATAAGCCCGCCCAAAGAAAACAGGATGTCCCGGCCGGTCCGGCTCGTCCTCGTAAACCGGCAGCACGATCGTTTCGTCGCCCTCCGATTCCAAGGCCTCTAGCAGAGCCCCGATGACATCCTGACGGATTCCAGGCATGTCGCCGAGCGCGATCAGGTACCCATCGGCTTCCGGCGCTGCCGAGACTCCGACCGCGATCGACCGTCCCAGACCAGCCGTCTCCCACTCAGGGTTAAAGGCGATTGAGATCGTCTCCGCCGGTTTTTCGTCATCATCACCTAGCAAAGTAGAAAAATGATGATGGAAAGCGGACACGATCTCCCGTTCCACCAACGCCGCATCGCGGCCAGTTACGACTACCACCGACAAGCAGGCATCGAGAAGCGTACTGACCGTCGTGCCAATCACGGTCGACCCGGCCCAAGGATGGAGGAGCTTGTTCGGTCCGCCGAATCGCCTCGAGAGACCGGCCGCGGGAACAATTGCTACGACGCGCTTCACCCTCCCTTCAACCAATACCCCAATACCCTAACACCTCAACACCTTCCCTCCGCCCAACGCCGCAACGCCGCAACGCCGCAACGCCGCAAAAGGGCCAATACCCGATACCCCAACACCTCAACACCTCTCCCTCCGCACCTGCACGACCTCCGCCATGATGCTGAGGGCGATCTCTTCCGGCGAGCGAGCCCCGATCTTCAGCCCGACCGGGCCGTGGATTCTCGCAAGGTCGTCGTCCGTGAAGCCGCGTTCCCTCAGCTCCTTTCGCCGCTTCTCTTGGGTTACTCGGCTCCCGAGCGCGCCGATGTAAGCAGTCGGCGAGCGCAGGAAGACGGCGAGGGCGACGTCGTCGATCTTTGGATCGTGAGTTAGCACAACCGCGTAGGTTTCGTCCGTGATTTCGATCGAGTCCAGCGCCTGCTCAGGCCATTGGGCGATCATTTTGTCGGGCGGGCACGGGAAGCGGACGTCGGTGGCAAGAGCCGGTCGAGGATCGATGACCACAGTCTCGAATCCAAGCTCGCGGGCGAATTTGACGAGAGGAACCGCGATATGCACGGCCCCGACGATGATCAGCCGCTCCCGGCAAGGCAAGACCTGCAGGAAATACCGCTCACCTTCGATCTCGACCTCCTGGCTCGCCCGATCGCGGAAAGCGTCTTCGATGGGACCGACAAGGGTTTTAGGACTCATGGGTTCTTGGGGGGTCCACACCCACTGCTCGAAGGGGTCGAAGCGAGTCACGACGACGGCCGGGCGGTCGCGGCAGACCAGATCGAAAGTGCGCCGCCAGACCTCCCGCCGGGCCGGATCAGGATCGATGAAGACCTCGATCCGCCCTCCGCACGATAGCCCGACCTCCCAGACCGCTTCATCCGATAACGCCCCAAAGTCGAGCATCTTCGACTCGCCGGTTCGTAGCGCCTCCAACGACGATTGGATTACGGACGACTCCACGCAGCCACCGGACACCGAACCCACCACGACCCCGTCCTCGCGCACTCCCATCACAGCGCCGACCGGGCGCGGCGACGAGCCCCACGTCTGAGTGACCGTCGCAAGCGCGAAGCGGTGGCCGGATTCCAGCCACCGCTCCAGAGTCGGGAGGACGTCGCGCAGGCTAGACCAGCTCCTCGATCTTCGCCGGGAACTTGCGGACCCGCTTGCCGGTCGCGGCGAAGATCGCATTTGCGATCGCAGGAACGCTGGACGGATAGCCCAACTCGCCCATGCCGCCGAAATCTGCCCCGCTGTCCATCACATAGACCTCCATCTTCGCAGGCGCATCCGCCATCCGTGCCCAGGGATAGGTGTCCCAGTTGCTTTGTACGGCGCCGCCTTTCTCGATCGTGATCCCGGCTTTCAGCGCTGTCGCGACGCCATCCATGAAGGCGCCCTGCACCTGGGCCTCGACCCCACGAGGGTTCACTGCGGTGCCAACGTCGACGACGGCCACGCAATGGTCGATCTTCACATCGTTGCCTTTTACCGTCACCTGCACGACGTGCGCGATCCGCGATCCATAGTTATTGAAGCACGCGATCCCGCGTCCCGAGCCGGCCGGTAGGGGCGTACCCCAGCTGGCCTTCTCGGCAGCCGTTTCGAGCACCTTCTTGAGCCGCTCGTCTTTCATGTGGTCGCGGCGGAACTCGAACGGGTCCTTGCCGGCCGCATGAGCCAACTCGTCCACGAAGCACTCGTTGACGACGTTGATCTGGGTGTTCTCGACGGAACGCCAAGCGCCGGTCGGAACCGGCGTATCGACGCCGCCCTCCTTCATCCCCGCGTTCGGAATCTCGATGTTGACGCGGGCGCCGCCGAAACCGCGACCTCGGCCGCCCGGAGCTTGCATGAGTTGGTGGCTCCAGCCAACCGGGTTCCCTTCCGCGTCGACCGCAGCCTTAAGGGAGTGATGGCTCATTGGGCGGTAGTCGTCGTGCTGCATGTCGCATTGGCGGGTCCAGAGCAGCTTGACCGGCTTCTTAAGCCGCTTCGAAAGGTCGACCGCTTCGCCGCCGAAGTCCCCGCCGCCCTTGCGGCCAAACCCTCCACCGAGCAGCATATTGTGAACGACCACCTTCTCGATCGGCAACCCGGTCGCACCGGCGGCGTCTTGCTGGACGCTATCAGGGCCCTGAGCGCCGATCCAGATCTCGGCTCGATCCTCGCGGACGTCGGCGACCGCGTTCAGCGGCTCCATCGTCGCGTGGGCCAAGTAGGGGAGATCAAACGTCGCCTCGATCACTTTCGCGCCCGCCGGCATCTCGAGATGGTCGCCGACCGCTTTCACCAAAGCGTCGTGCAGGGTCGCGGTGGAGACATCCTCCGTCGGGTTGTTCCAAGTCGCGTTCAAGGCATCGCGGCCCTTCAGCGCTGACCATGTGTTCGTCGCGATCACCGCGATCTTGTCCCCCAATGGGATCACGTCGATGACGCCCGGGATCTTTCTCGCCGCCGAGTCGTCGACCTTCGCGATCGACCCCCGGAAGGCCGGCGCTCGCAGGCAAACCGCGTGGACGGCTCCTTCGACGTGAACGTCCTGCGCGTACATCGCCTTGCCGGTCGCATAGTCGTGATTGTCGAGCCGGCTCCTCGGCGTGCCGATGATCTTGAACTGCGACTTATCCTTTTGCTGGACTCCGGTCGGAACTGGGATCGCCTGGGCCAGCGTCGTCAGTTGCCCGTAGGTCAGCGTCTGGCCGCTCGGTCCGATGACCTTCCCGGCGTCGGTCTTGCATGCCGCGGGATCGACGCCCCATTTCTTCGCGGCCGCCGCAATTAGCATCGCGCGCGCGCTCGCCCCGATGGCGCGCAGCTTGCCGTGCATGCTGCGGGTGCTGCTCGAACCGCCGGTTCCTTCGCCCCCGTAGGTGGCGCTGTCGCCCGGAGCCTGAGTGACCCGGACCTTGCTCCAGTCCGCGTCCAATTCCTCGGCGACGAGCATGGCGAAGGTCGTCCGGATGCCCTGGCCCATATCCGATTTCGACACGGTTACCGTGCACGTCCCGTCGGGATCGATCTTCAGAAAGGCGTTCGGGGCGAACGGGGCGTCCTTCCCATTGGCCGCAGCCTCGCCGTGCGGGTGACCGTTCGGCGAGGCGCAGGCCGCGGTCGTGAAGCTGCCCAAGGCGAAGCTCGCACCAACACCGCCAACCAGACCCAGGAACGATCTCCGGCTCAGCCCTTTCGCGGTATCTCGCCCTGATTCCTCCAATCCTCCAATCCTCAAATCCTTTAGTAGGCTCATTTCCCACCTCTCGCGGCCACCTTGATGGCTTCTCTCATTCGAACATAGGTTCCGCATCGGCAAATGTGGGAACCGAGGGCCTCGTCGATCTGCGCGTCGGTCGGGTTCGGCGTCTTGTGGAGCAGCGCCGCTGCCGACATGATGTGCCCGGCTTGGCAGTAGCCGCATTGCGGCACGTCGTGCTCGATCCACGCCTTTTGCAGGGGATGGGAGCCGTCCTTGCTCAGTCCTTCGATGGTCGTGATCTTCTTGTTGCCGACATCGGATATCGGCGTCTGGCAACCGCGCGCGTCTTGGCCGTCGATCAGGACCGAGCACGCCCCGCACTCGCCGATCCCGCAGCCATACTTCGTCCCTGTAAGACCGATGAGGTCTCTCAGCACCCAGAGAATCGGCATATCCGGTTCGGCCTCGACCGAATGCGCCTGTCCGTTCACGTTAATCTTGAATACAGCCATACGCCATTTCCTCGCTACAACAATTAGTCTATACGCGGTTCACCGCACTTTGACCGGCTTTCTCTTCAAATGGAGGTGTCGGGTGTCGGGTGCCTGGTGCCTGGCGGGAGTCACCGGTTCGGCTGCGGAGGGTCTCGGTGCGCCTCTTTCCTCGGATCGCGAGCGTTCTTTCGCGCAGCGCGTCGAGCATGCGAAGCTTCTCGCCGATCGGCAGCGAAGCGAGGCGCTTGCGCATCGCCCGTTTGCTCTCGAAGATCTTATCGAGGTCGAACGTCATTCAGCAGCTCCGCGCATGAGAATCTCTGCGACGTTCCAGGCGCTCACGCCGATTTCGACGTCCGAAAGACGAGCCTTCTTCCGATTCGTCATCGGGTCGAGCCCGGTCATATCCAAGCGGATCTTGCCTGTTATTACGCGCGTCTCGCCAGGGGCGAGCCAGAAGTAATTGTCGGCCCAAATCGCAGAATAGACATCGGGCGTGGACCGGATGACCACCGGATAGGCGGGCCGCTTCCCCTCGTTCGTGATCGACACCGTCACCAGGCCGTCCGGCCCTGAGACGACGGACTTGACGATCTTCGCCGCCAGCGTGGTCGGCAAGGCCGCAAGCTGCGGCTTCAGCCACGGCCCGGAGGGGCAGAGGGGATCGGTCGACGGCTTCGCCTGCCAGGCTTTGCGAACCGCGGGGTCGGTCAGGGCGATTACGATTCGCATGTAGTACATGCTCTGGGACAGCCGCTTTCCGTGCGCGTCGACGAGCGTTGTGAGAAGGAAGAAATAGCTTTCCGGTGTGCCGTTCGGGATCTCCCAGGCGATCTCATGGCCGGCCGTCGCGATGCCGCCTGCCGGAACTTCGACATCCCATGATTTGCTTGCCACCGGCTGGAGGTTCCGGTCGAGGATCTCGGCCGTCATCTTCGCGCCGGGAATCGGGGCGACTCCGTCGTTGATGGCCTGGACATTGGCGTGGAACCGGTCGCCGGGCCCCCAGGAGAACCAGTGGGTGTTCGCCATGACGTGGACCGGCTCGTTCGCGCGCTTCAACGTGTAATAGGCGATCACGGGCTGGCCGAACCAGTCGACGATGCTCCACGAACAGCACGGCGCGTCGATATTCCACGTCCAGATCGAATGCCCGCCCTTGTAGGGGAAATCGGCGCGCCAGTGCTCGGAAACGTAGCCGAGGGTCTGGGCATGGCCCATCTGGGAATATTCGATGAGCTGAGCCAGCGACGCCTTCCTGAGATCGCCGAACCACGAGGCTTTCTGGAAGTTGTAAACCGAGAACCAGGGCTCCGCGTAGCGCTCCCCATTCATGAGCGGATGCGAGGCTTTGAAGGCCTCGAAGTCGATGCCGACCGGATCTCGTGCCAGTTCCTCCCGAGGCAGGATGCGCTCCAGGCAGGAGTAGTTCGCGTACGCGTAGATCGACCACTCGCTAACAAAGTTCGCCCCCTTGCCCCAGACCGTCAGGTATCCGTTCGGATCGCCGGTCCAGATCTCCGGGATGATGTAGGCATGGTAGGTTCCTCCGCCGGGCGAGCTGACGCGGCCCATGCTTGGGGAGGAGGGCCGGATGGGGCGGTCGTCGTTGCCGGTGATGATCTGGCGCGCGACGCCGAGCACCGCGGCTAGGCCGGGCGCAGCCGGGTTGTATTCGTTGCCTTCGACGTAGATCGCCAACGACGGATGTTGGCGGATGCGAAGAACGCTTTGGGTGATCTGGTCGCGCCAGACCGCGAGGTCGGTAGTCTGGGTTTCGTCCCAATTCAGCGGTAGCTCCTGCCAGGCGAGGATGCCGCACTCGTCGCAAAGATCGTAGAAGCGGTCGGTCTCGAACATTGTCGTTCCGCCGTTGAGGCGAAAGAGATTGACTCCGCAGTCTCGGGCGGCCTCGACCGTCCATCGTTCACGCGCTGGGCTGAGGTCGAGGAGATCGCTCGAAGTGAGCCAGGCCGCACCCTTGGCGAAGAACGGCCGTCCGTTCACGACGAAAAGCCAGCGGTAGGATTCGTCGCTGCTCTCCCATGCCCAATCGGAGACGGCTTGGGCGCCGGATGTCGAGGTCATCGGAGCGACCCTCCGGGGAGAGTCGGGGAAGGACGGGTTTCGCCTGACCTCGAGGGTGCGGATGCCGAACCGCGTCGCGATCACATCCATTTCAAAGCCGCCAATCTGCAGGGACAACTCCAGCCGGTACAAGGGATGATCTCCCATCCCATTCGGCCACCAGAGCCTCGGATTGGCCAGTCGAAGCGCCGTTTCCCAGAACGAGCCGCCGTGAGGGACGAGCTGTTTCGTCTCGTTCTGCCAGACCACCTTTCCCCTCGGGTCGAGGATGCGCGCCTTGACAGTCCCGTGCGCGTCCGGACCCGAGTTGAAGATCATGGCTTGGGCGCCGAGGTCGGCGGAACTGCGGCCGAGCGCGGTGGTTCTGACGAGGGGCGCTTCCATGTAAGCTTCGCCGGTCCCGATCAGGCGCACCGGGGCCCACAGGCCGATCGTCCAGAACTTGTTGCCCCACATGCTCTGGCCACACAACAGATCCGGCTTCATCACCGTGTCGGATCGCCCCTTCCCGGCTTCAATGCGAACGAGCAACTCATGCTCTTGACCAGGATCGCCGGCTGAAATGTCGAAGGTTGGCCCGCCGAGCATGCCTTCGTGGGTGCCGAGCGGCTGGCCGTCCAGCCAGACGGAGCCGATGTAATCCACGCCGTCGAAGCGGAGCCGCCCATGCCTGCCCGCCCAGCCGGCGGGAAGCCGGAAGCGACGCCGCAGATACCAGTCTCGTCCCGAGATCCATTGAAGCTGCTTGTTGTTGTCGGCAAACCAGGGATCGGGGACCTTGCCTGCTTGCCATAGGGCGTATTGGATCGTCGCCGACATCTTCACTTTGATCCAGTCGAGGCCCTCCAGGCCGGATTCGTCGACCGTCGCCTTTTTCGCCTCGGCGAGATCCCAGTCGCCATCGAGCATGATCTGGTGGCCGCTGTCGCGCGGCGAGACCGGGACCATGGTGTACACGCGGGCTTTGGCGAGGCTTTCCCAGGTTGCCTCGCGGAGAGCTTCGTCGTCGATGCCCTTCTTCAGGATCGCCGCGTAGGCGTTGATCAGCCAATCGCGGACCGGAGCATCGAGCGGCAAGCCGCCCGCGTAGTGGATGACCGCGCCTTCGCCGACGGCCGAGGAATAGAGGCAGGGCTGGCCGGCCTCGTTGGTCACGTAGACCTGGCCAATCGGCGAGACATATCGGGCGCAGCTTGCGGCGGGCAGGGACGTCTCGGGCACTCCCGCGGCGCGGCCGAGATCGGTCAGCTTCAGGGCCGGTCCCGGTTTTCGGTGATCACCGCCCAGCACCCAATCGAGGCCGAGGAAATCTCTCTGGAAGCCTTGGTCTTCGGATACGGTCCCGGTCGCCACGTCCTTCCAACGGGAATGGGACGCGCCCATCGCCATGATGTAGATCCCGCCCCCGCGCACATATTCGCGGAGGGCCCGCGCGATGGGGCCGACTCGCAACCCCTCGTCGGGGTAGCAGTGGTCGGTTGGGATCATGACGGCGCTGAATTGCTTCAGCTTCTGAGGATCGACGAGCACATCGGCGTCGATCACTTTCGCTTCGATGGCCTGCTTCTCGAACAGCGCGACGATTTTGTCGGCATTCCAATCGGAAGCCCATTGCGAGACCCAGTCGCCGTGGGAAAGGAGCTTATCGTCGACTACGCCGACGCGCTTGACGCCGGTCTGGGCGGTTGAGACGGTTGGGCCAAGACCGAAGAGAGCGATGATGAGAAATAACGTGGAACCAAGCATCGATGACCTCCGACCGTGCTCTCGCCCCGGCTGAGTCTACCGTCGCCCGTGCCTCTTAACAAACGCATAAGGCCGTCGCAGGGTAAAAGGGCGGTGACATGATCGCTGCTGCAGCTCTCTTCGCGCTTCTCCCTCCCTCCGCTCCCCGACACCAGGCACCCAGCGCCCAAGCGCCCGCAGAATGGAAGCTCCTCCGCAAGCGAATCAAGCACGTTTTCGTTCTCTACCAGGAGAACCGCAGCTTCGATCACTACTTCGGCACCTTCCCCGGCGCCGATGGCATCTACTCCCACCCCGCCGATCAAACGCCCGGTTTCACCCAGACCTACATTGGCGCCGACGGCCAGCCGCGGACCCTCCATCCGTTCCGCATCGGCCCCGCCCAGTACGCCTCCGATACCGAGGATGTCGACCATGGACATGCCTCGATCGTCGCCAAGATGGACATCCGGGACGGCCAACCGAAGATGGATCAGTTCGCGATCGTCGAAGAGAAGAAGCATGCCAAAGAAGGCAATCCGAGCCAAGCCGCTGTCAACTACGGCCAGCTCACGATGGCCTACGTCGACGGCGACACCATCCCCTTCCTTTGGCGATGGGCCGACCGGTTCACTCTCTGCGACCACATCTTCCAGACCATCACCGGCCCCTCCACTCCTGGCAATCTCACGATCATCGCCGCCCAATCAGGCATCAGCCAATGGGTGCAACATCCCGACCAGGCCGTCAAAGGCGGGGGCCCCGGCGTACCGGTCGAAGGCGACGCCAATCCGTTCTGGGGCTCCGCGAAGGACCCGAACACGAAGGGCCGGATGCCCTACAACCCGAGCGTCAACAAAAACCGGCCGCCGCAATACAATCTAACCTATCCCTCGTTGCCACTTTCTCTGGCCGGAGGCTCGATAAGCGAGAAGGCAAAATCGGACCGCGATGCCCACGGCGACCTCGACGACATCCTCGACGACGTCGGCTTCCTGACCCACCAGGGCAGGCGCTCGGTTCCCTGGGGCTGGTATCAGGAGGGCTTCAACCGCGAGCCAAACGAAGAGAAATCGGACGATCCCCTCGACGCCGCGGGAAGGCATGCAAGCTACATCACCCATCACAACGGACCGCAGTATTTCGGCTACGTCGCCAACAACCCGAAGATGAACTCGAACCTGCACGGGCTGAACGATCTCTTCGAGGATATCAAGCACCGGCGACTTCCAAAGGACGGCGTGTTTTACGTCAAGGGTGGATACCAGAATATCATGGGCATGCACCCGGCTTGCCCCGACCCCGAGGTCCAGAAGAACTTCGTCGGCGACGACGACCACCCCGGTTACTCCGACGCCCAGATCAGCGAGGCCCACCTCGCCCGGGTCGTGAACGCGATCGCGAAGAGCCCTTACTGGAAGGACTCGGTGATCATCATCACTTGGGACGACTCGGAGGGCGACTACGACCACGTCCCGCCTCCGCTTCGAGCTTTCGGACCGGACAAGCTCGCGGTCTCCGACGGCCCTCGGGTTCCGACGATCGTCCTTAGCCCCTTCGCGAAGACCCATGCGATCTTTCATGAGATAGGCGATCAGGGTTCGGTCGTCAAGTTTGTGGACCGGCTTTTCGGGCTGACGCCGCTCGCCGACCTGCCGGTCGAGCGGCGGCTGCGCGAGGTCGGCGCCCATCGAGGAATCCAGAACGCGGGACCGGATGACGACCTTACCGCCAACGTCACCGACCTCCTCGGCGTTTTCGATCCCTTGCGCCTTTCCGGCCGCCGCGCGGCGTTGTCGCCGAGCTATGTTGAGATTCCGGAGAGCCTGGTCAGCGTCCTGCCTCAGAAGTCCGGCTACGGCCTTAAGCAGCTAGGGATAATGACGACCGACCGCCGCAAAGGCATCAAGAACGATATCCCCGCCGACTTCGACCCGCGGCCGAGAGGATGATCTAGATTTTGGATTTTGGGGGCTTGAGTCGCTGCCTCGGGACTCAATCGTTGCGGGCAGCGAACGCGCGGGATTGATCATCATCATTCCACTTTGCTTAGAGTGATGATGATCAATCCGGGCTTGGAGAAGTCCACGGGCTGGAGTGGCGCTATCGCCTTCGTTGGTGCCGGCGTCCCCTAACCGCGCGGTAGGGCCGGGGCGATGCGGATCGTCGCCACACTCTGTAGGCAACCACGGCGACTCCGGCGACGAGCGCCACGACACCGAGCTTCCAAGCGGCGAGACTCCAAAGGAACTCGCCGGTCTGGTCGTCAAGCCCTGTCGCCCAGATCGCAAAGGCCAGAAATAGGCCGAGGACCAAGACAACGCCGATCCACTGGACGGGCCCGAAAAGCCAAGCCGCCTTCTTTCGACCGCTCATGGTTTCATTATATGACCGAGTTTCGGTTCAGAGGAAGCGCGCACCGTACAACTTACAAGCCTCGGGGAGCGGGGCTGGGGAGGGCGGAAGCGGGAGGTAGAACGCGGCCCGAGGCAGCTCGATACTGCTCGGCATCGTCCCAAGCGACCGGAGGAAAGGCATCAAGAACGAGATCCCCCGCGACTTCGATCCCCGGCCGAAGGGATGGAACCCGTTTGGAGTTTGGGCGTGCCCGGCCCGAAGTGGCCGACACGACAGCCGCGTGGCCTCTTAATGGAAGCGGCGTACCACGAAGCGGTCGCCCGAGAAACTTGCCGTAAGATGTAGTCATGAAGGACTTGTTCAGGGTTCTAGCCGTAATCGTCGCGTCGTTCGTCAGCGTTGCCGCATGCGCGCAGACATACCGTCTCATCGACCTGGAGGGCACCGACGGGACTTGGGGCTCGGCGAACGGTATCAACAACGCGGGCCAGGTTGTCGGGACGATAATGACGGACCTTCATGACGGCCAAGCCTTCCTGTCAGCAATGGCACGCGGCAGTTTCTCGGCACGCTCGGAACCGGACTCCTGAGCACCGCCATTGGCATCAACGATCTTGGCGATGTCGTGGGCGAATCGGCAACAACTCCGAGCAGGCCCACCCATGCCTTTCTCTATTCAGGCGGGACGATGCGCGATCTTGGCACCTTTGGCGGATACAGCAGCGTGGCCAATGCCATCAACGATTCGGGCCAAATCGTTGGCCAGTCTGAGGACTATTCCGAAATCAGTAGGGCGTTCCTTTATTCGGGCGGGATCATGCACAATCTCGGCGCCCAGTTTGGAGATACGAACAGCTCAGGGCAGTCGATCAACGCTTCGGGAGAGGCTATCGTCATGAGCATTTCAAGACAGACCGCTGTGGCTAACTCTTACCTCTACTCGAACGGCACCATGCATCAGCTCCCCACCCTTGGAGGAGTCAACTGTTACGCAGAGGGAATTAACGATGCAGGGCAGATCGTGGGAGGGGCCGACACCCCAAATTCGGGACCGACCCACGCATTCCTCGATACCGGCGGCGTCATGCTGGACCTCGGCTCGCTTCCAGGATATCCAACGAGTCAAGGCACTAGGGTCAATGGCGTTGGGCAGGTCGTGGGATGGGGCGGCGACGCCGACGGCTATCCCCTCATCGGCTTCCTCTACACAAATGGGACGATGTACGACCTCAACAGCATCCTCGACTCGAGCGGGCTGGATACTTCATCCGCAGTGCCAACGATATCAACGACAGCGGATGGATTGCGGCGTCTGCGGGGGTTTCGAACGGCACCCGCGCCGTGCTCCTCGTCCCGGTCGAGACCGTC
>Ga0209415_10014982_pt1 | contig 12619 bp, 10 predicted proteins | sample PeaSoiSIISIP2007_FD_187696 | JGI IMG/M metagenome (GOLD analysis project Ga0209415, IMG submission 187696) | Peat soil microbial communities from Weissenstadt, Germany - SII-SIP-2007 (SPAdes) (version 2) | ecosystem: Environmental > Terrestrial > Soil > Wetlands > Peat | place: Germany...
GACAGGCTCTCGACAGCTCGGGGTGACAGGGTTGCCCTAGCGAAGATATCACGGCCCTTAAAGCAAGCCGGGAGACCTCACAATGGCCGACATTCGGCTCAGAAACGTGCCAAAAGAGACAATTGCACTGTTAGAGACGCGCGCCGCGCGAAGCGGGCGTTCGCTAAATGCTGAAGCACTGGAAGCGCTACAGATCGGGGCCCGGCCAACGGGTGCTGAACTTGTTGCTTGGCTTAAGACCGTTCGCCCGCCGATTTCTGATGTGGACGCCGAAGCGGCTGCCGCGGCGGTGACAAAGGCGATTCGCGAAGACCGCGACCGCTAAGCACTAGCCTCCACAACTCTTGCCATGATCGCTTTTGCGCGAACTTGTGCTGCGATTGCGGCGACTGCTAGTAAGCTCGAGAAGATTGCGCTCGTCGCGGCGTATTTGCGCGGGCTCGACGATGCGGATCTGGCGCCGGCGGCGCGTTTTTTCACCGGCAACCCGTTCGCGCACGCGGACGAACGTTCGCTGGGGTTCGGAGGCCGGACGCTCGTGGCGGCGGCACACGTTGCGTGGGGCGTCCAGAGCGAGCAACTGCGAGCGGCGTATCGCGCGACCGGCGATCTCGGTGCGGCGCTCGGGCCGCTCGTGCGGCCCGCGCTCGACCTCGGACTCTTTCGCGCCACGCTGACGCCGGCGGTGCTGTATCACATGCTCGGCGAGATCGCGGCCGCTTCGGGTAAGAGCGCGCAGCGGCGGCGGCAGGTGCTGTGCGAGCGCATGCTCGGCGCGTGCACCGATCCGCTCGAAGCAACGTACGTGGTCAAGATCGTCACCGGCGAGTTGCGGATCGGCCTGCGCGAAGGGTTGATCGGCGATGCGCTGGCGCTGGCCTTCAGCGCCGATCCGGTCGCGGTCCGGCGAGCGGCAAGCGCCGCCGGCGACATCGGCGCGGTCGCCGTCGCGGCGAAGCACGGCGCGCTCGACGACATCGCGATCGCCTACCACGCGCCGATCGCGTTTATGCTGGCAACCCCGATCGCCTACGGCGGCGAGTACAAAGACCTTGCCGCCGGCACGTGGCTGGTCGAAGACAAATACGACGGCATCCGCGTGCAAGCGCACGTCACGCCGGGGCGCGTGTCGCTCTTCTCGCGTACGCTCAATGACGTGTCCGCAGCGTATCCGGAAATCGTCGCCGCACTGCGCGAGTTTCCGGGATCGCTCGTGCTCGACGGTGAGATCGTCGCCGAACGCGACGGACGCGTGTTGCCCTTTCGCTACCTGCAAGCGCGCTTGCAGCGCAAAGACGTCTCGGCCGAACTGCTGGCCGAGGTACCGGTGCGCTACGTCGTCTTCGACGCGCTGGCGCACGAGCAGCGATTTCTGCTCGACGAACCGTTGGGAATCCGGCGCGCCGTGCTCGAGGAAGCGCTCGGCGACGCGAGGGCGCAGATCGAACTCGCGCCTTCGAGTATGCTCCAGCGCGCGACGTTGGCGGAGACGATCGGCCGGCACTTCGATGCGGCGCGCGCGCGCGGTCACGAAGGCGTGATGCTCAAGCGCGCCGATTCCGCCTACACGCCCGGGCGCCGCGGCAAGTCGTGGCTCAAGCTCAAGCGCGAACTTGCGACGCTCGACTGCGTCGTCGTCGGCGTCGAGTGGGGACACGGGCGGCGCAGTCAAGTGCTCTCCGATTACACCTTCGCCGTGCGCGCTCCGGAAGGTCTCGTCCCGATCGGCAAGGCGTATAGCGGCCTCACCGACGCCGAAATCGCCGCGCTGACGGCGTGGTTCCTCGCCCACCGCCTCCCCGACGACGACGCGGCGCGCGCGTACGTGGCGTTGGGTTTGGGCCGGCACGAGATCGTCGTCGAGCCGGCGGTCGTGGTCGAGATCGCGTTTGACATCATCCAGCGCAGCGAGCTGCACGGCAGCGGCTTCTCGCTGCGCTTTCCGCGCATCGTCCGGTTGCGCCCGGACAAACCGGTGAATGAGGCGGACACCTTGGCCCGGGTCGTCGAAATATATGAGCAGATGCTAGCCCGCGAACGTGTTGAAGCCCGGACCTGAAGACGCGCCACGGCGCTGGCCCGCGTACGTCGCGCGCGAAGCGACGTTGCGCGATCTCGAACGCGCGATCGACGCAACGCCCGAGGCGCTCGATACGCGCTTCTACTACGCCTCGTTCCTGCGCGATCACGGCCGGCTCGACGAGGCGATCGCAATCTTTGAAGGCGTGCTCGCCGCGGCGCCGGAGCACGTTGCAACGCTCATCGCGCTGGGCGTCGTGCTGGCGCGGCGCGGACGGCGCCTCGATGCGCGCGCGATGTTCGAACGAGCGGTTGCGGGGCAGAACGCGCACCCCGGCGCGCTGGTCAACCTCGCCAACCTGCTGGCGCTCGACGACCCCGCGCGCGCAACCGCGCTCTATGAGGCGGTCCTCGCACGCGACCCGACCTTTGCTCCCGCCCATCGCGGACTGTGCAGTCTCGCCGCGGCGCGCGGCGACGCCGCGGCGGCGCGGGAGCACCGCGATGCCGGTTATGCCGACGGCCCGTTTGCCCGGCGGCCGTACATCGGTGAGATGATGCCGGTCTGCGCACTCGCGCTCGTCTCGACGGACGGCGGCAACATCCCGCCCGATGCGCTGCTCGACGAGCGCGTGTTCCTTGTCCATGAGGTGTACGTCGAGGCCTACGCCGGTGAGGAGTTGCCGCCCCACAGCCTGATCGTCAACGCGATCGCCGACGCGGACCGCGGCCCGGCGGCGTTGCAGGCCGCGGCGCGAATCACGCAGAGGGCGCAAGTTCCCGTCGTCAACGCACCGCGCGCGGTCGCGGCGACCGGCCGCATTTCCAACGCCGCGCGGATCGCGCGCCTGCGCGGCGTCGTCGCGCCGAAGGCCCGCCGCTTCGATCGCGATGCTCCCACGATCGATCCGTTCCCGTTTATCTTGCGCGCTCCCGGACAGCATATGGGCCGGGGCATGATCCGCGTCGAGACGCCGCGCAACATCGACGCGGCGCTGAAATCCTTCGGTACGCGGAACGACCTGATCGCGCTGGAGTACGTCGAAACGCGCTCGGCCGACGGCGCGTGGCGCAAGTATCGCGTGATGGCGATCGACGGCATCCTCTATCCGCTGCATCTCGCCATCGCGCCGCGCTGGGACGTCCACTATTTTTCCGCGCCGATGGCGGAGCGGGCCGATTACCGCGCGGAGGAAGCGCGCTTCCTGACCGATCCGCACCGCGTGGTCGGAGCGCGCGGTTGGGACGCTCTAGGAGCGGTGCGCGACCTGCTCGGCTTGGACTACGCGGGCATCGATTTCGCGGTCGCCCATGACGGCCGGATCGTCGTGTTCGAAGCGAACGCCGCGATGACCGCCCTCCGCCCCGATCCCGACGAGCGCTTTTCGTATCGCATCCCCGCCGGCGACGCCGTCGCGGCCGCGCTCGAGCAAATGTTTCGCCGGCGCAGCGCGACTTGAGTGCGCACGAACACTAGGGAATACCGCGCCCGGGACCGCAGTTCTAGTCGCGTGGACGCCCCGCCGGCCTCGACGCTCGTCAGCGCACGGTATGGACTCTTGATCCTCGCGTGCCTCACCGCGGTGATGTATTTCCAATGGCGCCTGGGCGTGATGAACCCGGCGTACCCGGTCTATTCGTGGATCGTGTTCGCCGCCGAGATCGTCGGATTTGCCCGGCTCCTGATGTTCTTGCTCCTATCGGCTCGGGTTTCGCATCGCGAGACGCCGCCCGCGCCGCCGGCGGATCTGGCGGTCGACGTGTTCGTCACGACATGTAGTGAGCCGCTCGACGTCGTCCGCCGAACGATCCTGGCGGCGCTTGCGATTCGTTATCCGCACGAGACCTGGCTGCTCGACGACGGAGCGCGCGCGGAGATGCGTGACCTCGCCCGCGACACCGGCTGCCGGTACCTCGCCCGCACCGAACACAACGACGCAAAGGCCGGCAATCTCAACCACGCCCTGTCGTTCGCGCGGGGCGAGTTCGTCGCCGTTTTTGATGCCGATCACGTCGCCGATCCGCGCTTTCTCGATCGTACGCTCGGATATTTCAGCGATCCGCGCGTGGCCGTGGTACAGACCCCACAAGAATTCTTCAACGTCGATTCGTTCGAGCACCTGATCACCAAGCGCAACACCTCGAACGGCGCGTCGTTTTTCCATCGCGTCGTCCAACGCAGTCACGATCGATCGAACGCAACGTTCTTCACCGGCTCGTCGGGCGTGCTGCGCCGCCGCGCGCTCGACGCCATCGCGGGCTTCGCCACCGGCACGATCGCCGAGGACGTTCACACCTCGCTGCGCCTGCACGCGGCCGGCTGGCACTCACGCTTTCACCCCGAGATCCTCGCCGCCGGCCTCGGCCCGCTCGATGCCGCCGGATACTGCGGTCAGCGCCTGCGCTGGGCCCAAGACGCCCTTCAGCTGCTGCTGCGCGAGAATCTCGTCGTTCATCCCGGTCTGACGTGGCGTCAACGTCAGACCTATCTCATTCACGTCGCCAGCAATTTGGAGGGTTGGCGCCACCTCTTCATCTACGCACTGCCGATCGTGATCCTTGCGACGGGAATCTTGCCGGTGCGAACCGATGCGACCAGCTTCCTGCAACACTTCGCACCCTACTTTCTCGTCGCGGCGTTCGCCTACACCGAATTCGCGCGCGGCCACGGTCGACTCGACGAGAGCGCCGTGTACAATTTGGCCCGCGCTCCGGCGGCCATTCTCGCCCCGTTTACGATCGGCGAACGGCGGTTTTTGGTGACGCCGAAGACCCGTAGTGAGCGCCGCTCGGCGGAACGTACGTTCACCTACGCGCTGCTCCTTGGCACGCTCGCCGCCGGCGCCTACGCGTGCGCGGCGGCGCTGGCGGGCCGCTCGCCGTTCGCTACGGCGACGCTGGCCGTGCTCGGCACGTGGGCGGCATATCACGTCGTCACGGCCATGCGTTTGCTCATGCTCGAGCGGCGCTGCGCGCACGAGCGGCGCGCGACGACACGGTTCGCGGACGAGTTCGCGGCGTCGATCGCGCGCTGCGACGATCCGCAGGCGCGCTTTGCCGTCGACGTGGCCGGCGCGTGCGCCGACGGATTCACGTTGCGCGGACGCCCGGGCGCACCGAGCCCGCCGGCCGGCGCGTACCGCGGCGAGTTCGACCTCGCCGGAGCACACTTTTCGTTCGAGATCGCGTTAGGCGAAGGGCATCTCGGAGGCGCCGTGCGCTGGGCCGACGCAACGACCCGGGCGGCGTTCGACCTGCTGCTTCATCAACGGGCAATCGCGCGGCTGTCCGGCACGGATCAGGGCGATCGGGGCGGCGTGCTGGGAGCGGCCGGAATCAGTCGACGCCGATATCCCAAACCGCGTCTAAATCGCGCTTAGAGAAGGCCCGGAAGGCGACCATCGTTTCGGTGCTGACGATGCCCGGCCGGCTCGCGATCATCTCGGTCACGAGGTCGCTCAACTCGTCGTGCTCGCGCACGCGCGCGATCGCGATGAGATCGAAGGGTCCGGCGACGCTGTAGACCTCGGTCACGCCCTTGACGGCAAGCAGTTCCTCAGCGAGTGATTTCACGCGGCCCGGTTCGACGTTGAGCATGACGAAGGCGGTGATCATGCGAGAGCGCTACCCGTTTTGGCGCAGCCTCACCTGTGCGGGCGGAACGATCTCGAAGAGCAATGGGGAGCGTGGCGGGCTCCTCAACTGTCCCAGCCAGGCCGGCGAAATATAATGCAATTCCGAAATTCCGAGGGCATCGACGTAGATCACCACCGTTCGAAATTGCGCCCAATACGGATAGCGGCCGGCGAATTCGGCCGGCCAGGCGGCGACGATCGTCCGCGAACCCAACGCGCGTTCGACGCTGGCGCCGTAACCGAGCGCCGCGGCCTCGCCCCATTCCGCGACGACGATCGCGCCGTCGGGCACGTAGCCGGCGATCTCGTCGATGGCGGCCTGACCGGTGGCGGGACCGAGCCCGAAATCCCGCGGACTCGACCACGCAACCACGGCCAGCACCCCTAAGCCGATGGTCGCCGCTGCGCTAACGGCAGCCCGGGGCACGCGCGGCAGCACCAGCCGCGAGCCGGCCGCGGCCAGGACGGCCAGCACGGCCAACGGCAGGAGCAAATAACCGCCGAGTTCCGCATCGGCCCGGAACGCGTGCGCGAAAGCAAACATTCCCAACGTGCCTGCGGCGAGAACGCTCAGCCCGCGGCGGTCGCGCTGCACGAGCGCGGCCAAGCCGCCCGCCGCAAACAGCGCGAACCAAGCACCGAACTGCCGGCTCCACTCAACCGACCAAAACGCCAACGTTGCGGGGATCGATTGAGCGTTGAAGGCGTACTTCAGCGCGCCGCCGGCATGTTCTCGGCGGGCCAAGACCTCATCGAGAAACCCCTGCGGCGTGCGCGGGTGATTGGTATCCCAATCGAAGCTCCCGGCACCGTAGAGCGGCGCGCCGGCCGTTGGATCGAGGCCCGCGGCCGCCACGACGGACGAGCGCAACGGGAGATAGGCGTACAACGACAACGGCACCAGCAGCGCCGCAGCGGCGATCGCATAGGTGGACCGAGCGGTCGTGCGGGCCTGCCACGCCACCGCAACCACGATCCCCGGCACGACGAACGCAACGAACGGATGCGTCGCCAAGCCGAGGCCGGCGCAAGCACAGGCCCCAAAGAGCGCGCGCCGATCCCCGTCGCGCGCGAACTTCACGCTGAACGCGAGCGCCAGCACGCCGGCGAGGACCGCGAGAACGTGCACGTTGGCCAACACGGCTTCTTGACACGCGATGCTGCCGAAGACGAACGCGAGCGCGGCGAACAGCGCGGCCAACGCATTGCACTCCAACAGCGAGGCCAACACCACGACGCCCGCGGCCGAACAGGCAACGCACAGCGCGGCAAAGAGGTTCATTCGCCAAGCGACGGTTCCGACGGCGACGACATGCGAGAACAGCCAGCCGGCCAGGGTGAACGCCGGGAAGCCGGTGGGGTGCGCGATGCCGAGGATGTACGGCACCGTTTGCGCCTCGGCGGCATCGCCGAACGAGGGGTCCGGCGAGAGCGCCGGCACGTACACCGCCAGCGCAGCAACGAACGCGCACGCCGCGGCGACGGCCGTACGGCGGCTTAGCGAATTTTCCGCTGGAGTCGCTCTTTGCGGGCCGAGCGCATGCGCTCCACTTGATTGTAGACGCTGGCCGTCCGCTGCTTCTTGATGCCGCTCTGGTGGGCGTGCAAGCGGAGCACCAACAGCAACAGCACGATGCCGATGGCGCCGAGCGTACACGCCAGCCGCAAGGACCAGGGCAGCAGCCCGCCGGCCACCAGGAAAGCCGCCACGATGGCCAGCGCGTTCTGCCAAGGACGCATGGGCGTAACCGTCACCGTGCTCCGGTTCGCCGCCGGTCGGCTGCCCTACCCTACGCCGGGTGGGCGTCCGGTCACACTCTGGCTCGGCGGCGAGGGCTTCAACCTGCCACGATGTAAAGAGCGTGTATCGTTCGGCCGATTCTTTGGTTGGCTACGTCTATTCGGCATTCGGCTATTTGGGAGCGCTAGGCGCATGAAGTTTCAGGGGATCGTCGGGCTGGCGGTCATCGCGTGTGCGGCGGCGGCTTGCGGTGGCGGAGGCGGGGGCGGCGGTTCAACCGGACCGTCCAGCACCGTTCTGCCCTCAGCCGCCCCAACCGTCGCCGCGTCCACGGTCCCCGCCGGGGACGTCGTGGCGAAGGTCGCGATCACGATCCCGCAGTCGAGCACGTCCGCGTCCACGACGCGCCAGGCCAAGAACATCGGCGCCGGCACGCAGTCGATCACGTTCACGCTGCTCGAGCTGAACGGCGCCGCCGCCGCCCCCAACCCGCAGACGTTCCTCCTCACGTTGCTCAATCCGAATTGCTCGCTCGTTGGGCCGAACCTCGTGTGCAACTTGGCCCTCGACGTCCCGGTTGGCAGTGACATCTTGCTGGCGCAAACCTACACTGGACTGGCCGGCAACGGCAACCTGACGGGCAGCGGCGCCGTCAACATGCAGATCGTGGCCAACAAGGCCAACACCGCGAGCATCACGCTGAACGGACAGGTGGCTACGGTCTACCTGGCGTCGAGCAACTTCTACCTCGGCACGTACCCTAGCGCGTTTTCGGCGGCGCGCCGGAACAACCCAGACTCAGCGGCGCGCCGCGTTCCCGCCGGTGCGGAGGCGACGCCGCCGCCCCTCGCCTCGATGCAGATCTTCGTGATCGCGCTCGACAATCAGAACAACATCATTATCAACCCGTCGGTCTTCGACCAGTCGATCTACCTCCAGTTGGTGTATCCCGGCGGAACGCCGAACGTCACGCTGCAGGTCGTGCCCGGCTCAGAGGGTGGCGCAACGACGTCGGTCAGTGCGAACTACGCGAGCGTCGCGGTGAATTCACCCACCGACGCGATCACCGCCAGCATCATCCCCAACATCTCCAACAGCGCGACGGGCGTAGTGATCGTCGGGAACATCGGTAGCCCGCTGCTGACGTGCTGTAACCCGATACCCACCAACCCGGCGCCGCCGGTGGTGCCCTTGACGGTGACCGAGCTTCCGTTCGCCAGTGGCACGCTGGTGCTGTACGACCAAATCCAAAGCAACGGTTGTTATGGGGGACCCTACGGTCTGCCGTGCCAGAGCGTCACAGCGCTCAACTGGACGAGCCTGTCGTGCAATTCTCTCGCTGCAGCGTACGGTTGCAACGGCGCGAACAACGACAACCTTTTCATATACGAGTACGGATTCAACGGGAACTACAATATCACCGATCCCACGTGTACGGCGATTAACCTCACGCTGAACATCGTACAGTTCGGTCCCTACGGAGCGATCGCACCGAGTGCGGCCCAGGCCGGCTCCTGCACCGCGACCTTTGACGACGGGATGGGCAACACGCTGACTATCCCCATAACGATAACGACGACTTCGGTGATCGGACAATGAGAACCACTTCCGTGCGATCGTCGCTCTTCATCTTCGCCGCAGTCGGATCGCTGGCGGTGGCCGCCGCGTGCAGTGGCGGCGGCGGTGGGGGCGGCAGCAGCATGCCGGGCGCCGGGTCGGCCGTTCCGGCCGGACCTTCGGCGGCGCCGCTCACGGCCGCCTCGATCAGCCCCAATACGACGCAAGTCGTGAATTTCACCGGACCTGGCGCAAAGGTCACGGTCTCGATCAGGATTCCGCGTAAAGCGGGTCAGCCGCAGAGCCTCATGAGCGAGTCGACGTACCATGCGCTGTACGGCTCGCGCGCGAAAGACCGCAACCTCCGCACGATGGCGCAAACCTCGCCGACGTCGAAGATACGCACGGCCGGAGCGCGCCAGTTTCTGTACACGCGGGCGCTCGAGAAAAGCACCGGCCGGCTGCCCCAGTACGTTTCGAGCGCGACCAACTACATGGAGTTCGTGGTCAGCGACAATCTTGGGAACATCGACGTCGACGAGGTCGCATATTGCGGCCCTAACGTCACCACATGCACCGGCTCGTTCGATGCGCCGGCAGGCACCGGTTACACGCTCACGCTCTTCCTGTACGACTATTGCTCGTATTTGCTCTCGGCCGGTTCGCTCACCAACCAGACGATCACGGTCGGCACGAACAACCCGTTCACGATCACGCTGAACGGCGTCGTCGACCACTTTTTCATGACGACCACCCCGACCGTTTCGCCGTACGGCAATACAGGTAGCGGCAACCTCGACTTCTACCAGGGCCTTTCCTTCACGCAGGCGTTCACGATGACGCTACTTCCGATGGACGCGGACAACGATGAGATCACGAACATCACCACGCCTCCCAGCGTGCTGATGGACGATAATTTCTACACGATCGCGTCGGTCAACGTGACACCGCAATTTGACGCCGCAAACGCCGGCTTTTCGCCGCTAGCGGTCCAGAACGTCCCGATCCCCGCCGACCCAACCTTACTCACGAACTCGGTGGGCAGCACGCCGATACCGTACAACTGGGACGGGACCGGGACCACCTGTTGTACGGCCGAGTGGGTTGCCGCACCAGTAGAAGGCGCGGGGCCGCTGGTGCCGACGGCCGTCACATCACCTGCCGCCTTCACGCTTTGCGGCGGACTTTATGGCGAAGCGTGCAACGGGATCCAGTTCGCCGGCGGGTCCAGTTATTTGTACGGCAGCATCACCGCTGCGGGGATGAACTGGGAGAACACGCAGAACATCATCGTGAACGGCAATCCCTCCGGGTCCTTTTACGGCGGCGGCGGCTGGAACCTCGAGCTCGCCGCACCTCCGACGACGCCACCCGTGGTCTACACCCTCGGCGTGGAAGACAACATCCCGTACTACACAACGGTGCCCGGATCGAACCAAATCGCGCTCACCTTTACCGATGGCCTCGGCCTCTGTGCCGCGCAAAACATCCTGAACCCGCTGCCGAGTACGGTCACCGCCGGTAACTTCAACTGGCCGGTCCAGACCGTGAACCTCAGTATCGACGCAACGACGAACGGGTCGTGCGTGCTCAGCGTAAGCGACAATTACGGCAATGCATCACTTCTGAACATCTTCGTCAACAACCCGTCGGTTACGATCTCGGGGGGGATCCGCAAGTGATACGCCGCCTCATCCCCGCCCTGATCAGCGCCGCTCTGCTCGCCGGGTGCGGCGGTGGCGGTGGCGGCAGTTCCACTCCGACCAGCGCGGCAATGCCGGCGACGGGAACCACCGGTTCGCTCCCCCTGGGCAAGCCGGTCGCCACCGCCACGTTGACCGTGAAGTACTCGACCGGATTCCAAACCGCCACGACGTCGTCCACGTCCCGCAGCAGCACGTCGCGGCGCCCGGCGTACGTCAACTCGAACTCCCACTACCTCGACGTCTGGGTGGTGGACGGCTCAAGCGGACAGGCCATGTTCCACGTCGTGAACACGCAGAGCTCGGGACCGAACATTCAATGCTGTAACGGCGGCGGCAATCAAGTGTTCTCGATCCCGCTCTTTTCCTTCGAGAACAACTACGTCGTGGCGTTCGAAGCCGACGCGCCGGATGGGTCGGCTGGAAATCTCCTCGCCATCGGCGAGGCCGACATCGGAACGTTCAGCGCCGGGACCGCACCGCAGATTTCGTTGACGATGGTGATGAACGCCGCGCACATCGGCGTCATGAGCGATCCCGACAACAATAACGAAGACGCGACGACGGTCTCGCCGTACCAACGCGCCGTGCCCGCGTGCACCTTAGGGAACACGTCGGGGCCGCTCTATTTCTTCGTGACCGACCCGATCGGCGGGTTCATCGACACTGCCGGTACCGGCGGGGTCGTGCTCCCGACCGTAAACAATTGGACGTCGGACACGACGGCGCCGACCAACACCCTTACCCAAGGGAGCGGCGTTGCTGGTACGTACAGCGCGGCGTTCGCGAACTTCACCGGCGGTGTGAAGGTCAACCTCACGGCACCAAACCCGGCCTACGCACTCGCGTTTGACGCCTACGAAAACCAAGGCCCCTACCCCGGCCTAACCTTTCTCTACCAAGCCAATCAAGACTTTCAACTAAACAATTACATCAGCACGGTCGCCGCCGCCGGCCCAACGATCAGCAACGCGATCGACATCGTGCCGGACGCGGCACCCTGCAGCTCGAACTTTTTCTACACCGGATCTCAGCAGAGCTTCACCGTTCCAGCCGGCGTGACGCAGGTGACGGTCGGCGCCAATGGTGCGTCGGGGTCCGGAGCAACTGCGGGGCTTGGCGGTTCCGTGACGGCCACGATCCCAGTCTTGCCGGGCCAAATCCTCAATGTCTACGTCGGCGGCATAGGTGGCTTTAACGGCAGCGGCGCGAGTGGTGGCGACGGCTGCGGGAGCCCCGGTGGCGACGCCTCCGACGTTCGTCAGTTTGGCAATGGGCTTGCCCAACGCGTCGTCGTGGCCGGCGGCGGCGGCGGCGGCTTCTGTAACAACGGCTTCGGCGGCGGCAACGGCGGTGCGGGCGGCGGCCTCACTGCCGCCCAAGGCTTTAACGTCAACGTCGGTGGCAATGGCGGCGGCTTCGGCGGCCTCGGCGGCACGCAAGCCGCCGGCGGAGCCGGCGGCAGCGCCGGCATTGGAGCAGGCAATGCAACCGCAGGCGGCAACGGCGTGCTCGGCTTCGGCGGCAACGGCGGAGCCGGCGACCAGTCCGTAGGCTGCACCGGCATCGGCGGTTCCGGCGGCGGCAGCGGCTACTACGGCGGCGGCGGTGGCGGCGGCGGCGCTGCGGATATCGGCTGCGTCGGCGGCTACGGCGGCGGCGGCGGCGGCGGCGGCTCGTCCTACACGGAACCGAGCGCGACCAACGTCACCAACTCGCAGGGCGTGTGGGGCGGCAACGGCACCGTCAGCATCTCGTGGTTGTGAGCGGCGTTAGCCGCGGCGTTTAGTCGGCGTCGTCGGATTCGTGGAGGTGCAGGTGACAGCCGTCTTCGGCGTCGTCGAGCACCTCTTGCGCTTCGCTCAGCACGCTGGCCGGTAGCGTTCCGCCGCGTTCGACCGTGCCCTCGGGCGCAAGGAAGTCGAGCTCTTCCCAATCTTCCCACGTCTCCAGCGGCTCCCCCC
>Ga0209415_10014983_pt1 | contig 12618 bp, 16 predicted proteins | sample PeaSoiSIISIP2007_FD_187696 | JGI IMG/M metagenome (GOLD analysis project Ga0209415, IMG submission 187696) | Peat soil microbial communities from Weissenstadt, Germany - SII-SIP-2007 (SPAdes) (version 2) | ecosystem: Environmental > Terrestrial > Soil > Wetlands > Peat | place: Germany...
CAGGAACTTGCGCGCATCATGACTCCCGAGATGGACCTCGAGGCCATGCATTCGATGGATTGGTTTTTCGATCAATGGGTGCACGCCACCGGAATCCCGCGGTATTCCGCGGAGTTCAAAGTGACGCCGGGGGCGAAGGGTTACGCGATCCAGGGGACGCTTCGGCAGGCTGGTGTACCCGGGACGTTTCTGGCGCGCGTGCCGCTGTACCGCACGAAAAGCTTGGGCAAGCCTGTTCTACTCGGCTGGGTGGTGACGTCGGGAGAGGAAACGCCATTCCGCTTCATTTCGCCGGTGAAGCCGGATCACATTGTGATTGATCCGGGCCAGACGCTTCTGGCTGTGACCGAGTAGATGGCCGCTCTCGGACTGGGTGAAATTCCAATCGGGCAGGCGCAGACCGGAGAGGCAAGAGGGGCACCAGCTAACTTTGCAGGGTATGCGACGAGGACGGAGCGCAGGGCCGCCGCGGCGGGCCTGCGCTACCCGGGCGGCCAGCGGAAACTGCGCCCGCCCAGCAGATGGAGATGCAGGTGAAACACGGATTGTCCGGCCCCGCGGCCGTTGTTGAACACAGCGCGGTAGCCGTCGAGCAACTGCCGCTCGCGTGCAATCTTTGCCGCCACCAGCAGGATGTGCCCCAGCACCGAGGCGTCTTCCTCAACGGCCTCCGTGAGCGACACGAGATGCTTCCAGGGTAAGACGAGAATATGCGTGGGCGCCTGTGGGTTGACGTCTTCGAAGGCGAACACGCGGTCATCCTCATAGACAATTTTTCCGGGAATCTTCTTTGCGCCGATCTTGCAGAATAGGCAATCCTCCATCGCTGGCCTCCGTCAAGGGAATCCGGATGCGGATACCGCTACCGCGCGGGCGCCGGGTCGAGGCGCACGACGAAGGGCTGCACGTGCTCCCTCTCGCGCAACTGCTCTCCGAGCGACTTCGCGGCTTCCTCCGAAGCGAGTTTCCCCACACGCACCCGGTAGAAGAGTCCCTGCGGCGAATCGTACTCCTGAATCACGGCGAAAGAATAGCGCTCTTCCATCTGCCGGCGTAGGCGCTCCGCGTTCTCGCGGGAGAGGAACGCGCCCACCTGTACGGTGAAAAATCCTGCCGCGGGATTGCCGGAGCCGGAAACGAGCACCAGGCGGACCGGGGCGATGCCCATGCCCACCATATCCAGCTCGCGGGCCGCGCCCAACGAGAGATCGATGATGCGGCCTTCCACAAACGGGCCGCGGTCCGTGATCCGCACGTCCACCTGCTTGCCGTTTTTCTGGTTGGTCACGCGCACTACGGTGTCGAACGACAACGTGCGGTGTGCGGCCGTTAATTTATACATGTCGTAGATTTCGCCGTTGGCGGCGCGCCGGCCGTGATAGGGCACGCCGTACCACGACGCGATGCCCTCTTCCACGTAGTTCGACGGAACGGGTGCCGGAGAACGGCCGGGAGGGCGGCTCGGCGGAGGTCCTGGAGGCGGCGCGCCTCCCGGCGTTGGCCCTCCGGAGGGTACCGGCGCGGGCACAGGCGCTCGATGCGGCGCGCAGGCCGGCGCAGCCAACAATATGGCGGCCAGAGCTCCCACCGCTGAGCGAGACGCGATCCTTCGGCCCACGGAGCGCCGAGTGGCCCAGGCTTCAGCCTCTGCCCTTCTCTCGTCGCGTCGGCCAGAATGGATCACGCGGGGTCAGTGGGATGAGGGGCGATCGCGCCCCGCGATCGCGTCGAGTTGAGCGGCGAGTTCGGACAGACGCTGGGAGGCGCTGCGGAGCAACTCCGCGGCGGCGCGCCGGGATTGCGGCAGCACTTCGGATTCGAATAGGTCCCGCACGCGCCGGGCTTCCTCTTCGAGTGCGCGGACAACGTCTTCGAGTTTCTCCATAGTCTCCTGCCCCGGCCGCATCGGAATTTCCGCTATTATAGGGACGCGGGAGACATCCCGCAAGGAATGCGAATGGCGCTGCCCCCAAATCTCCGATGGAAACTGGACCGCTGGCGCGATCGACTCAGTGGGATCCTGCGTGGGGAGGATGGCCCCCGCCGGCCGCGGTTATGCCCTTCGTGCGGTCAACTGGTGGGCGCGGAACAGAATCGGTGCAGCGCCTGCGGCACCAGCATGACGTTTTCGCTGGCAGCCATGAGCCGCGGTCTGGCCGGGCTGGTTCCCCAGCCGCACCCGGTGACAAAGGTCGTGGCCGGCCTGAACGGCTTCCTCTACATCGTTTGTCTTGCAGCCACGTTTTCGGCGACGCAACAAATCTCCATGATGGGTGGAATTAGCGGCCAGGTGCTGTACCGGCTGGGTTCGCGCGCGACCTTTGATCTTCTCGCGCGAGGGCAGTGGTGGCGCCTGGTGATGCCCATCTTTCTTCACGGCAGCCTGCTGCATATCGGGATGAACACCTGGGTGCTGCTGGACGTGGGCCCGCCTCTCGAAGAACTGTACGGCTCGGCGCGCTACCTGTTCCTCTACGTGGCCACCGGGATCTTCGGGTTCGCGGCCAGCACGGGCTGGGACTTCTTCCTGCACGGGCTGCAGGGCGGCTCCAGCATCGGCGCCTCGGGCGCCATCATGGGGTTGATCGGACTCCACCTGGCGATCAGCGGGCAGCGGCGCGGCGCGCAGTATCAGATGCTGCGGTCCACGCTGATCCGCTGGGTGATTATCATTTTCGCGTTCGGATTCTTCTTTGGCGGAATTGACAATGCGGCGCACTTCGGCGGCCTCGTTTCCGGGTACCTCTTCGGGCGGGTGTTTGCCGATCGCGAGCCTGCCGATCCCGTCGAGCGCCGGCGCGCCAACCTGCTCGGTCTTGCGGCCCTGCTTGCCGTCGTCGGGAGCTTCGCAGCCATGATCCTGCACTATTCGAAGAGCCTCTCCTGATTCCGGAAAGTCTGCCCGGATCATGTGCGCCGGGACTCCCGTGCCGTTCTTTCGGGATTCGATTGAGGCGCGTAGAGTGGTGGCCTCGCGAGGCGCAGAGGCCGCGGCGAGGATGCTAGTAAAGGGACGGGCCCAGCAGGCGGACGAGCAGAACCGGGCAGGGCGCTTTGCGGATGACGCGGTGCGTGACGGAGCCGAACAGCGCGCGGTCCAGCAGGCGCCGCCCGTGCGTGCCCATCACCAGCAGGTCGTATCTTCCCGTGTCGCAGGCTTTCAGGATGGTCTCCTCGGTGGGGCCGCGCCCCAACTCCAGTTTGAATTGGGTGTCGCGCTCCGCGGCCATCCACACGGAAAGCTGGCTCCGCACCGTCTCTTCCGCCCGCGCGATTTCGTCCACCTCAGGGCGTCCGGCGTATGCGCTGGCCAGCGGAACCTGCTCCAAAACGTGGAGGACGGTCAATTCGGCGCCGAACTTCTGCGACACGCTGACCGCGTATTGAAGCGCCCGGCGAGAGGTTGCGGAGAAGTCAATCGGACAGAGGATGCGCGAGATGTTTACCATCGCGGGCGAGTATGGCATAAGCGCACGGGCGGTTCCAGACGGGATAGCTGGGATGGTAAACCTGCCGCGACCCTCGATGGGACGGCTTGCAGGCCCGCCGCGGCGGGACTGTCTACTGGCGCTCGGGCGAGTTGAGACGACGCGCGATGGTCACGCTGTAGTTTACGCCGGAAATCACGGTGACCGCTGCGACGGCATAGACGAGCCAGCGTTGCGCCTGGTGGAGAGGAGGGGACTGCAACGTTGCGGCAGTAACGGCCAACAGGACCAGCATGAGCTGCAGGAAGGTCGTAAGTTTACCCACGAGAGAGGGAGGAAAAGTGCGAGGGCCGACGACGAGCAGGATGACGGCGGCCATGGCCAGAATCACAACGTCGCGGGCGAGCACCAGAATGGTGAGCCACCATTCAATCACTCCTTTGATCGCCAGCACCACGAACGAACTCGAGAGCAGGAATTTATCGGCCACCGGATCGAGAAACGTTCCCAGTTCGCTCTTCTGGTTCAGCCAGCGCGCGAGCAGGCCATCGAGGGCATCCGTGAGTCCGGCAATGACCAGCAGAAAAAGCGCCCAGCCGTACCGCTCGTAAAACAAACAGATCAGGAAGACCGGGATCAATACGAAGCGCAGGAAGGTGATCTGATTCGGTACGGTCCAGAAGGGCGGGCGCATCATCGCTCGGGCGCGTCAGCCGAAGCGCGCCAGGTAGGCCGGGAGAGAGCAACCGACCTTCTGCTCGAATAAATCCGCCATGGACCAGACCGAGCCATGGCGCTCGTCGAGGGCGATCCGCTCGATGCGCAGCATGGGAAAGAAGATAGTTGGCAAGCCGGTGGACTCGCCCTCGGGGTCGCGCGCCTGGCGGACGAATTCGTCGAAAGATTCCAGGCTGACACCGCGCAGGGTGACGCCGGCGGGCGAAATCCCGATCAATTCCCCCCACACCTTTTCTTTCGGTGTGTGGAGGCTCACGACAACGATAGAGTGCGGTTCCATTGCAGCACCGACCCTGCCCGCCAGAGTGTAGCGCGAACCGAGGGTAGCGTCACGCGGGGCAAATGGGAGCGGGGCGGCCGGTCATTCCGCCATTGTTTTCAGTTGGGGCGAAATCTGAAGCCGGGGTTCCGTGGCTTGCTGCACCTGCTCGGCGGAAACGCCCGGAGCAGTTTCGAGCAATACGAGGCCCGCGGGAGTGACTTCGATTACGCCTAGTTCCGTGACGATCAGATCAACAACTGCCACGCCGGTGAGCGGAAGCGCGCACTTCTTCAGGATTTTGGGCTGGCCTTCCTTGGTGGCGTGCTCCATGGCGATGATGACGCGGCGCGCGCCGGCCACCAGGTCCATCGCGCCGCCCATGCCTTTCAACATTTTCCCGGGGATGGCCCAGTTGGCCAGGTTGCCCTGCTCGTCCACCTGGAGCGCGCCGAGCACGGTAAGGTCGACGTGGCCCCCGCGGATCATGCCGAAGGAATCGGCGCTCGAAAAATAGCAGCTCCCCGGGATCTCCGTGACCGTCTCCTTGCCCGCGTTGATCAGGTCGGCGTCTTCGGCGCCTTCCTCTGGCCAGGGGCCGACGCCGAGGAGGCCGTTTTCGGACTGCATCACCACGTCAATGCCCGGCGGAGTGTAGTTGGCCACCAGGGTGGGCAGGCCGATGCCCAGGTTCACGTAGAAGCCGTCGCGGAGTTCTGCCGCGATGCGGCGCGCGATGCGTTCCCGGGGATCCATTCTGAATACCTCCTCGTTTGCCCTATTCGATCTTCAGAGCCCGTGTGGCAACTCGAGCGTACGAACCTCAGCGGCTAAAGCCTCTCGACATGAGCTGCACTTATGGCACGGTTGAAACCGGGCCCTGACGGATCGATCGGTGACCACACAGACTCTAAAGCCCTGCCCTTTCGGGGTGACGGCGATCCCACCCCCTACGTTCAGCCCTTTTTGCGAACGGTCCTGCGCTCGATGCGCTTCTCAAACGTTCCCTGGAAAATTGCGTTCACAAAAATTCCCGGCGTATGCACGTGGTCGGGCTCGAGCTGGCCGATCTCGACTAGCTCCTCGACCTCGGCGATCACGTGGTCGGCGGCCGTGGCCATGACCGGGTTGAAGTTCCGCGTCGTCTTGCGATACACAAGGTTGCCCCAGCGATCGCCCTTCGACGCCTTGATAAAGGCAAAATCGCCGCGCAGGGCCCGCTCCAGCACGTATTGACGGCCCTGGAACTCGCGCACTTCTTTTCCTTCGGCCACCATGGTTCCGTAGCCCGTGGGGGTGAAAAAAGCAGGGATGCCCGCGCCCCCCGCGCGGATGCGCTCCGCGAAGGTGCCCTGAGGGTTCAGCTCCACCTCCATCTGGCCGGAAAGCACCAGTTTCTCGAACAGTTTGTTCTCGCCCACGTAGGTGGAGATCATCTTTTTCACCTGGCGCGTCTCGAGCAGGAGTCCGATGCCGAAATTGTCCACGCCGGCATTGTTGGATACCACGGTCAGGTCCTTCACGCCCTTGCGCCGAACCGCGGCAATCAGGTTTTCCGGGATTCCGCACATCCCGAAGCCGCCCATCAGGATCGTGGCGCCGTCGCGGAGCGAGGCGATGGCTTCGTCGGCGCCGGGAACGCGTTTGTCCATTTCGAAGACTCCTCTCGAAGCAGCAGGGAGTTTAATCCATTTCGCGGAGAGATTTGTACACCTGGTTCGCGGCGTCGAATTGCGGCTCGAGGTCGCGGCTCGCGAGTGTGCCGCGCATGTGCTCGAGCGCCTGGATGAGCCGGTCCAGCGAACGCACCAGGTTTTCGCGATTCGTGAGACAGACGTCGCGCCAGACGGCATAGGGGCTGCCGGCCAACCGCAGCGCGTCGCGCAGGCCGGGCCCGGCAAGAGCGAGGGGCAGGCCGGATTCGTCGGTTTCATCGTTCACCACGCCAGCGAGGGCGACAGAGGCGAGTTGCGGAAGGTGGGAAACGATGGAGACGGCCCAATCGTGCGTCTCCGCGTCGAACCACACGGGCTCGGCGCCGATGGTGCGGAGCAAGGCTTCGAACCTGACGGCCGCGGGGGCGCCCTCCTCACCCACCAGCGCGTACTTCGCCCCGCGAAAAAGGGCTGCATCGGCGTGCTCGATGCCGCTCACTTCCCTTCCTGCGAGTGGGTGCCCGCCGAGAAAGATCGTCTCGCCGCGAAAGTGGCGTGCCGCGGAGCGGCAGATGGCGGCCTTGGTGCTCGCCGCGTCGGTGACCAGCGCACCGGGGCGGGCGTGGCGCGCGACCTCTGCCAGCAGGTCGAGTGTCGCGCCGATGGGCAGGGCGACGTAAACCAAATCCGCCGCGGTGATTGCGTCCGCGAGGCTGGCCGCAGCTCGCGTGATCGCGCCGCGCTCTACCCCTCGTTGCAGCACTTCGGGGCGGTCCCAGCCGGCGACGGGAACGTGCGGCATGATCCCGCGTACCGCTAGGGCGAAGGAGCCTCCGATCAGACCGGTGCCGAGAACGGAGATGTTTGCAAACGGAGCGTCGCGCATCGCCGGGGGGCCTGCGTCAGAGGAAGGACTCATGGCGCACCGCCGGGCTGCGCGGCGGACGTCTCGCGGCGGCTCATGCCGCGGAGGCCAGCCTGCTTGAGCAGGCGGACGCGAGCGGCCACGTTGGCTGCGGCTTGGTCTGCCGAGCCGGCGCGTTCCACCTCCGCGACCAGCGCCGAGCCGACCACCGCGGCATCGGCGAGCCCACCGAGCAGGGACACATGACCCGGCAGGGAGATCCCGAAGCCCACGGCCAGAGGCAGCGAGGTGGCCTGGCGCGCGCGCCGCAGGAGAGCGGGCAACTCGTCCGCCAGCGAATCGCGTTCGCCGGTCACGCCGGTGCGCGAAATGATGTAGAGGAACCCGCTCGAGGCTTCCGCGATGCGCCGCATGCGGGCGTCGCCGGTGGTGGGAGCGGCAAGAAAAATGGTGTCGAGGCCGTGCGCGCGGAGTGCGCGGTGGTAGTCCGTGGAATCCTCGGGGGTGAGGTCGGTGATCAATACGCCGTCCGCGCCGGCGGACTGGGCGCGCTCGGCAAAACTTTCGAGTCCCATTTGCAGCACCGGATTGAAGTAACTGAACACGACCAGCGGCACCTGGCTCTCGCGGCGAATGCCGCGCACGAAATCCAGAACGCCGCTGAGCGTTGTCCCTGCGGCGAGTGCGCGCTCGCTGGCGCGCTGGATCACGGGGCCGTCGGCCAGGGGATCGCTGAAGGGGACGCCCAACTCGACCACGTCGGCGCCTGCGGCGGCAGCGGCGAGAACGATGCGTCGTGTGGCTTCGAGCGAGGGATCGCCCGCGGTGATGTAGGCGATCAGGCCCAAATCTCCGGACCGCGAAAGTTCTTCAAAGCGCCGCTTGATGCGTGTCCGCCCTATGGTTTCCGTTGCATGCACTCAAGCCTTCTTTCCGCGCAGAGCCTTTTCCGCCCGATCCACGAGCGAGAAAACAGGTCAATAACATTGCATGCGGCGACGCAGCACGAGATTCGGCAGCGCCCAGATCTCACAGCCGGGATATGCCATTATCCCGCCGATCACAAGAGACAAACCGAAAAACAGCAGCAATCCTCGCCAGAGAAATCCGGCCGGGGGAAAAAGCACGAGCCACACCAGCAGCGCAAGGCCCAATACAATCCTCAGGATTCGACCGAATAGGAGCGGGGGAGCTTCCATCCGTTCGCCTCCTAAAGATACCGGGACAGGGTTTCCATGTCTTTGTCGCCACGCCCGGAGACGTTCAGGATCACGGAGGAGTCGCGCGGCATGGTGGGCGCGCGGCGGATCAATTCGGCCACGGCGTGCGCGGTTTCGAGCGCGCACAGGATACCCTCCGTGCGCGCGAGCGTGCGCGCGGCGTCAATCGCGGCCGCGTCGCTGACGGCGGTGTACTCGGCGCGGCCCCGGTCGGCGAGCCAGGCGTGCTCGGGGCCCACGGCAGGATAATCGAGACCGGCAGAGACAGAATGAGTCGTGGCGATCTGCCCTGCCTCGGTTTGCAACACCCAGGTGTAAGTGCCCTGGAGCACGCCGGGACGCGCACCGGCGTATCCCGCGGCGGCGGCCAGGCGCGCCGCATGCTCGCCGAGGTGCGTTCCCGAGCCTCCGGCCTCGACGCCGATCAGGCGCACTGCGGCATCGCCGAGAAAGGCGTGGAAGAGGCCGATGGAGTTTGAGCCGCCGCCCACGCAGGCGAACAGCGCGGAGGGGAGCCGGCCCTCGGCGGCCAGGATCTGCTCGCGCGCTTCGCGGCCGATGACGGACTGGAAATCGCGTACCATCTGCGGGTAGGGGTGGGCGCCCAGGACGGAGCCGAGCAGATAGTGCGTGGTGCGGACGTTAGTTACCCAGTCGCGCATGGCTTCGTTGATGGCGTCCTTCAAGGTGCGGCTGCCGGAGTCCACGCCAGTGACGGCGGCGCCGAGCAACTGCATGCGCCCGACGTTGAGCCGCTGCCGGACCATGTCCTCCGTGCCCATGTAGACGCGGCATTCGAGGCCGAGCCGCGCGCAGACCGCCGCGGTGGCCACGCCGTGCTGCCCGGCGCCCGTTTCCGCGATCACGCGGCTCTTTTTCATCCGCAGGGTCAGCAGCCCCTGGCCGATGCAGTTGTTGATTTTGTGCGCGCCGGTGTGGAGCAGGTCCTCGCGCTTCAGGTAAATGCGCGGGCCGCCCAGGTGCTGCGAGAGGCGTGCGGCAAAGTCGAGCGGCGTGGGCCGGCCGGCAAACGTGCGGAGCAGATGCAGGAGTTGGGACTCGAAAGCCGCGTCCGACCGTGCTTCGCGGTATGCGCGCTCGAGTTCTTCGATGGGCTCGACGAGCGTTTCCGGAACGTAGCGGCCACCGTAGGGGCCGAAGCGGCCGTTCGCGTCGGGCCAATCGGCTGCGGCGTAGGATTGGGGCGCGACGCTCATGCGAAATCCTGACGGGCGGAGTCCACTGCATCGAGGAAGGCGCGAAGTTTGCGCGGATCCTTGCGGCCGGGCGCGCATTCGACGCCGCTGGCAACATCCACGGCCGCGGGACGGGCGGCGCGAATGGCCCGCGCAACGTTTTCGGGATTCAGGCCGCCGGCAAGCACGATAGGGCCGTACTCCGCGGCGCGGCGCGCCAGGCTCCAATCAAAGCTGATTCCCGTTCCGCCGCGCACGCCGCCGTTCGATGGAGCGCCGTCGAGCAGGAACGCTGCCGCGGGATATTTCGCTACGCGCGCGGCGCGGAATCGTGGTCCCACGCGAAACGCTTTGATCACCAGAGTGTCGCGCCCGATGGCGCGGGCCGCCGCCGGCAGCTCGTCTCCGTGCAATTGGACAAAATTGAGATGGAGTGCGCCGGCCAACTCTACAACTGCCGCCGGCGCCGCATTAACGAAGACGCCGACAGCGGCGATCTCCTTCGGCATTCGGCCGCGGATGGCTGCGGCGGCCTGCTGAGTGATGTAGCGCGGGCTGCGCAGATAGAAATTGAAACCCAGGGCGTCGCAGCCGGCTTCTATGGCGTGCCGCGCGTCCTCCCAGTTCGTGATGCCGCAAATTTTCACACGGAACATGGGATCAGTCCCCGCCCGGGCTCGCAGCTTCACTCTGCGCGCTCGGCTGGGCGGGGCCGAGGAGGGCGCGGAGGGCGGCCGCGGGATCCGGCGCCTGCATCAGGCTCTCGCCGATGAGAAAGGCGTGGAAGCCGGCCTCGCGCAGGCGCGCAAGGTCAGCCGCGGAACGCAGGCCCGACTCGCTGACCGCGACGCACTGGGGAGGGATTTCGCGGATGAGTTCGAACGACGTTTCCAGGCGCACGCCGAACGTGCGCAGGTCGCGATTGTTCACGCCGATGATGCGCGCGCCGGCCGAGAGGGCGCGGTGTAATTCCTCGGGCGAATGAACCTCGACGAGCGGCTCCATGCCGAGTTCCCGGCCCACCGCCAGCAACTCGGCGAGCTGCACATCGGAAAGAATGGCGACGATGAGCAGAAAGGAATCCGCGTTCACGGAGCGCGATTCCCAAACTTGCCAGGGGTCGAAGATAAAATCCTTTCGCAGCACGGACACGCTGACGGCCGCGCGTGTGACGCGCAAATTCGTAAGCGAGCCCTGGAAAAACTCCTCTTCGGTAAGCACGGAGAGCGCGGCGGCGCCGGCGGCGGCGAGCGAAACGCCCAGAGTTTTCGCGTCGAAAGCGGAGCGAAGCACGCCGCGGGAGGGCGAGGCCTTTTTCAATTCGGCGATGACGTTCAGGCCGGGCCGGCGGAGCGCGGCCGCAAAATCCCGGGGCGGCAAGGCTTGCTGGACGGCCATGCGCAGCACGGGCAGCGGGTGGAGGCGGCGGCGCTTGTCCATCGAGGCGCGGCGCGCCTCCACGATGCGGTCCAGAATCGTTCCCGTTTGTGCTTCGGTTTTCAGGACGACACCCCACAGCCCCCGCGACGGTCGATAGGGAAACTTCCATGCTAGCCGCGGGTGAAAGTGGAGTCAATTCGAGAGGGCGGCCATCGCGCCCTCGCCGATGTTTGATTACTGTGCGAATTGGAACAGCATCCGCCGGTGCACTGCCGGTAATCTCCTTGTTGCGTGCGGTGGCAGTGCTTCGCGTGAAGCGACACCTCAAAGGAGAATCAAAATGAAGACATCTCTAGCCATGGGTGCATTTCTGCTCGTGCTAGGTCTTGCCGGGTGCACCATCAGCCCAACGCCAGCGGCAACGCAGGGACCGGCCGGACCGCCGGGACCGCAAGGCGCAGCGGCCCAACCCCGAGATCCGGGCCGGCAGGCAAAGCCCGACGACCGGCGGAACCGAGATGGTGACGACGTAGCCTGCCGAGCAGGAGAGCATCGCGCGACAGACGCCCATACTGGAAAAACGATTTGCGTCAGGGACTAATGACCCAACTGGGGATTTCTGTGTCCCGGTAAACTCCGAAAGCAAAATCGGCAGCGATCCGCAGCCAATCTAGCGGCGGTGGATTGCTGTTTCACATGGCGCCAGATCGTACGAAAGCGGCGCGAAATCGTGCGGAACCAGCGCACAACAGGAAAGCGTAGCCACACCAAACAGCAGCCGGGTTTTCAATCCTTGGAGAATCATCGGTACACCTCGCCAGTCCTGTCTTTGAAAATCCCGCAAGAGACGGCAATTCTTCGCCGGCTCCGCTTGGATTGAAGGGAGATCCTCTTCGTAATAGCCCGCAGGCGAGCCCGCTCAGGTGTCCACATCCCGGCTAATTCGCACTCCAAGCAGTGGGATATACTGGCGCCTGCTATGACCGTGATCATTTCGATGCTCCGCGGCGTGAACGTCGGGGGGCACAATAAGATCAAGATGGACGCGCTGCGGGCGCTCTACGAGTCGTTGGGACTGCGCGACGTGCAGAGCTACGTGCAGAGCGGCAACGTCGTGTTCCGGACCAAGGAACGTGACCTCGCCGCCTTGACCAAAAAGATCCGGAACGGGATCGAGCGGCGGTTCGGCTTTCGCCCGGAGGTGGTGCTTCGTACCTCTGCCGAATTGAGGGACGCCATTCGACGAAACCCATTCGCGAATCGGCGCGGCATCGAACCCAACAAACTCTTGATGACGTTTCTGGCTGACGACCCAGGCGAGGAAGCCCGGGCGAACGCTCGCAGGATCAAAACCGATCCGGAGGAATTGAGGATCGACGGCCGCGAGGCCTATATCTACTTCCCAAACGGAATGGCGCGGCCGAAAATGTCGTGGCCGGCGATTGAAAGGGCACTGAAGACATCCGGAACAGGAAGGAACTGGAACAGCGTGAACAAACTGCTCGAGATTGCGGAGACGCTGGAAGCTCTAGAGTAATCCGGGAACTGCGGAAACCCTGCCGACCGACCCATTACGGGCAGAGAGTTAGACTCCCGGCCACGCAAACTTCGGGGAGGAAAACGAATGAAGGCAATGATCCAGAAACGGCGCACGATGATTATCGGCGCGATACTGATTGTGCTCTTCTCTGCGACAGCCATTTCACACGCCGGGGCCGAGGAGAAAAGGCCCATCACGGAAAGGGATTTGCTGAAATTCCATTGGGTGGCAGACCCGCGAATTTCTCCGGACGGGCGGCAGGTGGCCTACGTGCTGGTGACGGTGAACGAGAAGGAAAACCGCTACGAGACGAGCCTGTGGAGCGTGGAGACGAGCG
>Ga0209415_10014985_pt1 | contig 12617 bp, 13 predicted proteins | sample PeaSoiSIISIP2007_FD_187696 | JGI IMG/M metagenome (GOLD analysis project Ga0209415, IMG submission 187696) | Peat soil microbial communities from Weissenstadt, Germany - SII-SIP-2007 (SPAdes) (version 2) | ecosystem: Environmental > Terrestrial > Soil > Wetlands > Peat | place: Germany...
GGTCAGCGCTTTGGTCACGGTGAGCGTGCAGGTGACTTTGACCGACCGCCAGGGCAAGGTGATGTTCGAGAATCCTTCTTATCTGTTTCACGAGCAGTACGAAATCTCGAGCGATCTGCCCAGTTTTTTTCAGGAAGATTCTCCGGCGATCGATCGCCTGTCGCGGGAGTTCGCGCGCACCCTGGTGGCCAATATCCTGGAGGCCTACTAATGCTGGAGAATACTTGATGCGCGCTTTCAGCCAGGCCGACCGCTTTTTCTCGGAGCTTGAATCGCGCAAGCTGAAACCGGCTTATGTGCTGGTCGGCGACGAGGCGTTTTTTCGCAAGCGCTGCCGCGATGCAATTCTGGAGCACATGGTCGCTCCTGACTCGCGGGACTTTGGATTGTTTGAGTTCGACTTGGCGGAAACTTCTCTGAATGAAGTTCTGGACCGCGCGCGCACACCCTCGCTGATGGCTCCATTTCAGGTGTTCTTTGTGCGCGGCGTGAAGACGCTGTTTGGGCGCGCCTCGAGCTCCAATGAGAAGATTGGAGCTATCGAAGCTTATTGCAAGAATCCCAATCCCGATGCGCTCGTCGTATTTGTTGCCGATCACATCAGCATTCCCGCCGACGCTCGGCGGATGGAGATGACGGACAAGGACCGCTATCAGAAGATCCGCGAGGATTTGGGGCCGTTCTGCGGGATTGTCGAATTGTCTCGCGTGGAAGAAGGTGAAGCGGTCCGCTGGATTGGGGAGTATTGCGCTACTCGCACGGTGAAGATGGATGCCGACGGCGCGCGCGAATTGGTCGATGCGCTGGGCGGCGATATGACGATGGTGTCGAATGAACTGGAGAAGCTGATTCTTTACGTCGGCGAAAAGAAGAAGATCACGCTCGGCGATGTCGAGACCATGGTGCTGGCGGCGAAACAGCGCTCCTTGTATGAGTTGACCGATGCGATTTCTTCGAAGGACCGGGTGCGAGCGCTGGCGATTCTGGACGCGCTGCTGTCGAGTGGCGACGGCGAAGAAGCCGCCATTGGGCACCTCTACATGCTGGCCAAGACATTTCGGCAGATGCTGGTCATTCTGGAACGCAATGTGCGCGACCAGCGGATGCTTTGGGCGGCGTTGTGGCAGGGTTTTCGCGTGCCTCCGTTTGCGGCCGACGATATCATCCGGCAAGCTCGGCGCTACAAATCGAAACGTGAATTGACGCGCTCGATTCGGCTGGTCGCTAGGGCCGATCTGGCGCTGCGGTCGAATCCTCCGGGGAAGCGGCTGGTGCTGGAAAAGCTGGTTCTCGACCTTGCTGCCGAACCCAAACTGGAGGCGGCGGGGGGATGGATGCAGGAAGAACTGCCGGTGTAATCCTCGACACATCGTTCCGAAGACCTGTGGCACCGAATTTCCGCAGTTGATTCATATCCGTTTTCATTTGAAGAAGATCGGACCGTCTGCTAGCATCTGTGCGCTGATTTGCCGACTTCGCAAGCGCCCATCCCCCGCGTAGGCCAGGCAGTCAGTCAATTTCGTCGGCCCAAGCCTCTCCAAGGAGTCTTTCATGGCCCGCAAAGTCTTGCTGGTTCACGTCATCGCTGTGCTGGCAACGTTGTTCTCCGTTTCAGTGGCGCTTGCACAGATCCCTGAAAAACTCTCCCCCACGTATCAGACTGCCGGCAAAACCATGTCTCTGTTTACTTCGCCCAATCAAATCGACGGGAGGAAGATGGCCCCGGACTCGTCCCTTTTCCTGCCGACCGAGGTCTATCTGACGGGGGGGCAGTTGGGTTGGGCAACTGCGATCGCAGATATGAACAACGACGGAATACCCGACATCCTTGAGGTGAGCTGTTGCAGCGCCAGGAAGGATGGCAACGCGACGATTGGGGTTCTGATCGGACATGGCGATGGAACGTTCCAGAAAGCGAAAGTCAGGAGTTCGGGCGCCTGGTACACATATTCGATCGTAGTGGCCGACTTGAACGGCGACGGGAAGCAGGATGTGGTCGTGACGAGCGAGTGTGATTCCGGCTGCGCCGAGGCGGGAAATGTGGTTAGCGTTCTAATGGGAAAGGGCAACGGGATCTTGCGCCCCGCAACGGTCTACCCCACAGGTGGCGGGGAATACGCCAGCGGCGAGGGCACGTCGCTCCCCGTTGTAGTCGCCGACCTGAACGGCGATGGAAAGCCGGACTTGGTGGTGGTCAGCCAAACCGACTCGGGTTACGGCGACGGCATGGTCGGAGTCCTGATCAACAATGGAGACGGCACGTTTCGACCGGTTGTCAACTACGACTCGGGAGGATTTGTCGCCGGCTCATTCACCGTGGCTGATCTGAATGGCGATGGCAAATCGACTTGGCAGTTGTTAACTGCGCGCCCAGCGGTACGCTCGATTGTCCGGGAAGCGGCGGCAACGTAGCGGTTCTGCTGGGAAACGGGGATGGCACCTTTGAGAATGCTCAGACTTTTACCAGAGGTGGCTACGGTGTGTTCTCAAGTCCCATCGTGGCTGCGGATGTAAACGGCGACAAGAAGCTCGATCTTCTGGTGGGGAATTATTGTCCTCTGGTCGGCGGTGACTGCGTCGGGGATGGATCGGTGGGAGTGCTCATCGGCAACGGCGACGGAACCTTCCAAGCAGCGGTCGCCTATGACTCCGGGGACTCTTATGCCAACTCGATCGTACTTGCGGATGTGAACGCTGACGGGGTCGCTGATCTGGTTGTGGCGAGCGGCGGCGCCGGCGTACTGCTCGGGAATGGGGACGGAACCTTCCAACCCGCGCAGATCTACCCCACCGGAGGGAGTGCTGGCTCGGTACTGGTCACCGACGTGAATGGTGACGGCAAACCCGATCTAGTAGCGACCGACAATTCGTCCAGTTACGTGTCCGTGCTGCTGGGCAATGGCGATGGCACGTTTCAGGAAGGAGTGGGTTTTCCCTTGGGGGGCGTCGGTTACTCCTCCGCGGTCATGGCGACTGATCTAAACGGGGACGGCTATCCTGATTTGGTAGCCGCAAACTTTTGTGAAACCCTGAAGATGTGCCGTGCGGGCAAGGCTGAGAAGGCTACCGTTGGCGTGCTTTTGAACAACAGCGCGCCGCAAGAACCGATGGGTGCTGCACGTGCCGTGGGTAAAGCTGCAGCTAATCGGGATGCTCGACATTGACACGGCCAAACGAGTCCGCGGGGAGGCCCGAATCGGTTAGACTAAAAACGCGTGCTTTTTATCCTCTCCCGGTATCGCCCCGCTTTGACTGCCATCATCCTGCTGGTTCTTGCCCAGTTTTGTCTGGCGGCGGACCCTGCCGCGTCCACCCCGCTTCGGCCCGCCGATCCGCTTAACCAGGCGGCTTTCGAGCACTACTACAATTTCGACCAGGATGCGGCGATTCAGGATTTCGAGAAGATACTGGCGCGTCATCCGAACGATCCGTTTGCTGTGAACCACTTGCTCTCCGCGGTTCAGATGCGGGAGCTTTATCGCATGGGCGCGATGAATAGTGGAGAGTACTCGAACGACAATTTCATCGGAGTGGCGCACCGTCCGGCCGATCCGGCGCAGAAGGAACGCATCAAGCAACTGGTGGAGCAGGCGAAGAAGCTGGAAAACGACGAACTGGCGAAGAATCCGGACAACGTCGATATGCTCTACGCCCGCGGGGTCACGCGGGGACAATTTGCGCTTTACACGGCGCTGATCGAGCGCGCCTGGTTTTCGGCGCTGCGCAATGCGGTGGGAGCACGGCGGGATCACGAACGGGTGCTCGAGTTGGATCCGAATTACACCGATGCCAAGCTGGTGGTGGGCGCGCACAATTACGTGATGGGCAACCTGCCGCTGGCGGTGAAGGTCGCCGTCGCGCTGGTTGGGCTGACGGGAAACAAGGAAAAAGGGCTGGAGTATCTGAACGATGCTTACCACGGCAACGGTGAAACCAGTGTGGACGCGGGGATTGTGCTCGTGGTATTCCTGCGGCGCGAACATCGCTATGCCGAGGCTTTGCAGATCGTGGGCGTGCTTGGTCCGCGGTTTCCGCGCAACTATCTTCTGCCGCTGGAAGAGGCGAACCTGCTGCGGGAGTCGGGCAAGAAAAGCGAAGCCGAGGAGCGGTACCGCTGGGTGTGGCAGAACGGGCACGAGGGGAAGTATGGCAATCTGCATTACGAAATTGCGGCAATTGGACTGGGCGACTTGCTGCGCAGCGAGAAAAAATATCAGGCTGCAGCCGCGGCTTACGAACTGGTGAGTGAGGTGGCGGGCGCCGATCCGGAATTGCTGCAAAAAGCGAATCTGGGAGCGGGCGAAATGTATGACCAGCTCCAACAGCGGGATCGGGCGGTGAAGAAATATGAGGCAGTGGTGGCTACCAATGGGGGCAATGCCGAAGCCGACAAGGCTCGGAAGAGGTTGAAGGACGCGTACCGGGAGTAACGGCTTTTGGCCTTTAGCTCTTAGCCTTTAGCTAATAGCTAAGAGCCGAGGTTGGAACTTTTTTCTGCAATGATCGTATCCTAGACAGGGAGGTGCGCCATGTACTGCAACACTTGCGGCAAAACCATCGCTGAGGACAGCCGTTTTTGCTCTCACTGTGGGAATGTGGTCGGGGTTCCGCCCATGCCCAGGAAGCTGATGCGCTCTCGCTCGGACCGAAAGATTGGGGGCGTATGTGCTGGGCTGGCGCAGTATCTCGAACTCGACACTTCGCTGGTGCGCATTCTCTGGTTCTTCATCACGCTGGCCTGCGGAATTTTCCCGGGGCTCGTGGCTTATGTGCTGGGATGGATCATCATTCCGGAAGAACCGCTTCTGTTGCCGGTGGCGGCGTCGCAACAGACGGTAACCGGCTAATACCGAGTCTTGCGTTCGGACGGGTGCCTCGCCCGTCTAGCAGTGTGGTGGCCGGGCGGCGACGCCCGGCGCTCCATTTCTTTTCAACCCCCTCGACATATAATCTCCTTTCATGGAACGCCTGCGCAGCTCCGACGCCGAGATTGTCTATGAAATTCGCGGGAAGGGGCCCCCGGTCGTTCTGCTCCATCCTTTTCCTTGTGATCACGAATTCTGGAGTCCGGTGGCCGGTTTGCTCGAGTCGCGGTACCGGCTCATTCTTCCCGATTTGCGGGGGCATGGCGATTCGGAAATTGGCGAAGGAGCGGCGCTCATGCAGAAGCACGCCAGCGATGTCGCGCGGGTGCTCGATGCCGCCGGAGTTAGTAAGGCGGCGTTCGTTGGATGTTCGATTGGCGGATATGTTCTGTTCGAATTCTGGCGGCGTTTTCGCGCGCGGGTGACGTCTCTTGCGCTTTGCGACACGCGGGCTCAAGCGGACACTGGCGAGGCGCGGGCGAATCGTTTGAAGGCTGCGGCCACGGTCCTTGAGCAGGGAACCGAACCTTTCATCGAGACGATGATTCCGAAGCTGATGGGGCGGACGACGGTCGCCACACGGCCGGACTTGGTCGATGGCGTGCGCGCCATGATGCGCAAAATGTCGGCCGAGGATATCAGCCTGGTGCAGCGGGGGATGGCGGAGCGTCCCGACTCGGTCGCGGACTTGAAGACCATCAATGTGCCCACGCTGATTGTGATTGGAGAAGAAGACGTGCTCTCGACCGTTGCCGACGGCGAACTGATGCGGCAGAACGTTGCGGGCAGCCAGTTGAAGGTGATCCCGAAAGCGGGGCACTATGCGCCTTGGGAGCGGGCGGAAACGGTGGGAATGGTACTGCGGCAGTTTCTGGATGAGGTAGCGTCGACTTAGCTAGTCGACCGCCCTGCTCCAACTATGGAGGCCAAGAAGGTGATCGGCACGCCGCCGAAGGCATTTCTGGATACCCAGATTGTTTCTGATGCTGAGCGTGGGCATATTGGTGCAGACGACTGGGAGCGCGCCTCGATTTACCTACGACACGCAACGCGGTACTGTGTTTCGGCGTTAACCGTGAGCGAACTTCTGGCAGGTTTGGCGGGAGCTGGTCCGCGGTACTTTGAAAAACACAAGCGTCGATTGCGTGTGCTTCTCAGCCCCAACCCTCAAGCCGAAGTATTCGACTTCATTAAGTATTTTGTAGCTCGTCGGTTGGGCCTGACGATCCAGCGGCCGGAGCACCTGGAGGATGATTTTCTGAATACGATCAGCATAGTCCTTTCGGCACCTTCGAAGGAGGCGCTACTCGATGGTTTCCCGCTTCCCGGGGTTAAGCCACAGCAAACCGTTAGGATACGAATCGACAGGTTCGTTCAGGAAATGGAAGAGAATAGAAGTGCGTACGTTAACGTGATGGGCTACCGTCAAGGGCGCGCCATTCCCAAGTTGTCCCCCAGGGATTGGGCGTCTAATCTCATGAAGCTCTATGGAGCCTCCAGCGACTCCGATTCACTTGCGAAGGTTGCTGAATCCCTATCGGCGGCCTACGAATTTGAAATGTCAGTCAACGCGTTAGTCCGAAATCCGAACTTTTCCGTCTCCAAGAATGCATCGGACCTTTTTGATGGACAGCAGCTTTGCTATCTGTGTGACCCCAACGTAGTGTTCATAACCAACGATTCCGATTTCAAGACCCGCGCTGGAAAAAGCCCGCAGGCGACGCGGATTAAGACGTTCGCCGAACTGCTTTCTTCTGCCGACAATAACTCGCCGCTTCTCTAAACAGCTGCCCGCCCCACCTGCGCAAAATACTTCGTCATTCCCCAAAGCCCGCAGTTAATCGCCAACCACGTCGATCTCTGAGGCGTCGAGTTGATCGAGCGGGCGGCTGCTAACCCGAGCTAGCCACACGCTTACTAACGAAACTCCTCCCAACATCACGACGCAGCCGGGCCAACCTTCCCAGCGCCAGAACCAGTCCGTCAGGGTGGCGCCTACGCTTCCTCCGAGATAGTAGAACGCCACGTAGAGACCGGCGGCAGAGGAGCGGGCGCGGCCGGCAATGGCTCCAGTTTGCACCGTGGCCGCGGCCTGCGCTATGAAAACACCCGAAGAGAAAACGGCGAGACCCACGATGACGATGGGCAGCGATTGGACCAAGGTGAGGAGCAAGCCTGCGATCATCATGGCGCAGTACACGACGGTGGTGTGGCGAAAGCCGAAATGATCGAGGAAGCGGCCTGACTGCGGCGTGATGACAACTCCGAGCAGATAGACAAAGAAGATGCTGCCAAGTTGCGCCGAGTTCAGATGGAAAGGTGCGGCGGCGATGTAGAAGTTCGCGTAGGTAAAGCATCCTACCAGTGCGAAGAGCGCGGTGGCACCCATGCCAAAGTTGGCCAGCAGGCGCGGATTGCGCAGGTGGTCTTTGGCATGGTCCAGAACCTGCTGCCGATGTTCGGCGGGTACAAAATTCTTGGCCAAGGGAAGCCAGGCCCGGACCGCGATCGCTCCCATCAAGTCGAGAACGGCGAGGACCAGGAAGGTGGAGCGCCAATGCCAGTGCGCGGCGACGATCCCGGAGATGAAGCGGCCCAGAAATCCGCCGATGATGGATCCGGTCACATAGGAGGACATGGCGCGCCCGACGCCGCGTCCGGCCCATTCCTCATTGATGTAGGCGAGTATGACCGCGATGACTCCAGGCACGAACAAGCCCTGGACGAAACGCCAGAAGATAAGCGCACCCAGGCTGGTAGAAGTCGCCGCCAGGGCGGTGGGAAGGGCCAGCAGGAAGAGCGACGGGACGATGACTTTTTTGCGTCCGCGGCGCTCGGCAATCATGCCGATAATGGGTGCGGTGAGGGCGGTTGCAAAAATCGTTGCGCTTACGGTGAAACTCACTGCCAGTTCAGAAGCGTGGAAAGTCTCACGCAAGAGCGGCAGCAAGGGCTGAGTGCAGTAGACGTTGAGAAACGTGCACATGCCGGCCAGCATGGTCGCGACGGTCGCTTTGTCGAGCTTTTGCAAGCGAAGCTGGGACTCCAATCGTAACGTTAGTATCCGGCGCTTTGATGATATGCGAAGTGCCAGCGCTGGGGCCGTGCATCCTCTGGTTAGAATTTCCTTCCTGTCAGCCCACGACCCGCGGGGCGCGACACCCGTCACAGCCCCGAATGTGGTCTCTCTGCTAGAATCTTCGCGTCATGATGGAAGCCTTGCTCGTTCCGGAAAAAACCGTTGTCACTGCCAAAGGAGAAGGACCAGCGCTCGATGTGAGTCGGGCGGAGGGCCGGATTTTTTTGCTGACGCTTGCAATCACCAACATCATCGAACAGGAATCGCTCGATGTGAACATCTTTGGATCCGCGGACGGTACGACATGGGATGCCGCTCCAATCGTGGCTTTCCCGCAGAAGTTCTATTGCGAGGAGAGTCCGCTGCTGCTGAACCTGACGGCGCGGCCGGAGATCAAGTTTGTGCGTGCGCAATGGACCGTGGGCCGTTGGGGACGGGGGACAGAAACGCCCATGTTCGAATTCCACGTCACGCTGCGGGAAGTTCCGCGGGAAATTCTTGCGGAAGCTGCCGGGCGGGTGCGGGCGTCGTAGAAATTTAAGAAGTCAGAAGTCAGATTGCAGAAGTAAAACCTTGAGGTTGTAACCTCTGCAACCTGACCTCTTACCTCGCACCTGCCACAAAAATCTCCGTTATATTAAATTCATGTCCGACGATTCGACGCCTGAGGGTTCGAATGTCACTGTCCGTCCTGCGCGCGGAGTGCGTGGGGTTGTGCGCATTCCCGGGGACAAGTCAATTTCGCACCGCTACGCCATGCTGGCGGCGATTGCCGAGGGGACAAGCCGATTTCATAATTTTTCCGCGGCCCGCGATTGCGCGAGCACGCTCGATTGCGTGAGCAAGCTTGGATGCGAGTGGAAGCGTTCGGAAAATGACGGAGCGATTGAAGTGCATGGCGTGGGCCCGCGGCTGAGGGCTCCGGCAGAGGTGCTCGATTGCGGCAATTCCGGGTCGACCATGCGCATGCTAAGCGGAATTCTTGCCGGGCAGTCATTTTCGAGCGAGTTGGGCGGCGATGCGTCGCTGTCGCGGCGGCCGATGGCGCGCATTATGAAGCCGCTTTCCGAGATGGGCGCGACGATCGAGGCCGCTGAGGGCGGACGGCCTCCGCTGAGAATCCACGGTGGCCCTCTGAAAGCGATTCACTACCGGCCGGAAGTCGCTAGCGCGCAAGTGAAATCGTGCGTGCTGTTTGCCGGATTGTTTGCGCGGGGGGAGACGACGGTGGAGGAGCCGATCCGGACGCGGGACCACGGCGAGATTGCGCTCCGGGCGTTTGGGGCGGAAGTCTTGCAAAGCGGGAATGCGTCGCGGATTGCGGGCGGACAGCGGCTGCACGCGATTGAGGCGCACGTGCCGGGAGATCTTTCGAGCGCTGCGTTTTTTCTTTGCGCGGCGGCGTTGTTCCCCGGCTCGCAGATTACTTTGCCGGGAATTTTGATGAATCCGACGCGTGCGCGGCTGCTCGATATTCTGGTGCAGATGGGGCTGAAGATTTCTGTCGCGCATCTGGAAGAGCATCAGGGCGAGCTGGTCGGAACAATTGAGGCGCGGGGAGCGGCGTGGACGGGAGCTGTAATCGCCGGCGCCGATACGGCGGCGCTGATTGACGAGATTCCGGTGCTGGCGGCGGTTGCGCCCTACTCGGAGGGCGGCCTCGAAGTGCGCGATGCCAAGGAGTTGCGCGTGAAGGAGTCGGACCGAATCGCTGCCGTGGCTGCCAATCTACGGAAGATGGGCGCGGAGATCGAAGAGCGGCCTGATGGAATGCGGATTCCTGGCGGGCAGCACCTGCATGGCGCGGAACTCGATTCGTTTGGCGATCACCGCATTGCCATGGCGTTTGCTGTTGCCGCTTTGCGTGCAGAGGGAGAGACGACGATTGTTGGTGCGGATGCGGCGGGCGTGTCCTACCCCGTGTTCTTTGAGGAGCTGAACCTGGTGACTATGCTTGAGTGAATCGAGGTTTTGATGACATTGAGGCCACAGTTCAGTGATCCAGGAGAACTCCTCAAAGATCCGCGCGGCCGAAAGTGGATGCTCCAGTGCGCTGGTTGCCGGCGGTGGGGATACCGTCATGACGCCCCTGCCAAGTTTTTCAATCGCGCACATTTGGAAAAGTATTTCGAACCACTAAAGCTCGACGAGCGCGGGCTCTGTGAGCAGTGCCAGACCGCGTTGTCTCAGAAATGATCTTCTAGAGGGGCTGAGCCATCATGCCAGACAAATCACAATCTCCTGACGAGCGGCTGCAACACGAGTTCAACCGCTGGGCCGAGCAGGGCGAAGGCCCGAAGATGGAAAACCATCACCTTGACATCACCGAGAAAACCATGCGCCGCATGGAGCTGCGTCCGGGCGAGCGCATTCTCGATCTGGGCTGCGGATCGGGCTGGGCTACGCGCTTGCTGGCGCGTATGGTCGGCGAGGGACCGCAGGGATTTGGGCAGGTCGTTGGCATTGATATTTCCGATGAGATGATCCGGCAGGCGCGCGCGTCTTCGAAGGAATTCGACAACGTCATGTTCGTTGTCGGTTCGGCGGCGCAGATTCCCTGGGAAGAGAACTTTTTTGACAAGGTGCTGTCGGTGGAGTCGTTTTATTACTATCCCGATCAGGATCGCGCGCTGGCCGAACTGTTTCGGGTGATGGCGCCGCATGGGCGGCTGTTCATTCTCATCAATCTCTACAAAGATAATCCGTATTCGCTGCAATGGGTGCCGAAGCTGAAGGTTCCGGTGCACGTCCGGTCGGCGGCGGAGTATGTCGAACTGGTGAAGCGGCACGCCTTCGAAAACGTGGAGTATGCGCAGATTCCCGATGACACGCCCACGCCCGACAACTATCAGACGACCTCGTTCCACTCGCTCGACGACCTGAAGGCTTTCAAACGCGTTGGCGCACTGCTGTTGATGGCGTCAAAGCCGGATGTGCGGAATCCGGCGCCGGGGTACGTGATTTATTGAGGAGCGGTAATGCGCTCAGTGCACTTCTTGCATCCGCATTTCCGAGTCGTTCAGTGAGATAGCTGCAGGTAGACGCTAATCCAATACGCGGGGCGAGGCGGCGCGGAAAAGGTTTCTTTGAGGAGCCCGCTTCGGGCGCATGTTCCGAGCTTGGTTTCGGGGTATAGCAGGAGCTCCTTGGCTGTGCCGTCTCGATCGAGCTTCAACAGCATCCAGAAGTTTCGCAGGTCATCGCCCGCCGTCTGCTTGCACTGGCGGAGGGGGCCCAAGTGCTTCTGGACAAATTCGGTTCCCATTTGCTCATCGTATTTTTTTCCCTCGGGAGTGCGGAGATTGGCCTCGACGGCGGCACGCGCTTCAGACAGGCTGGTGGGCCTGTCTTCGGCAACCAGCGACTGTGTCAACATTACGGAGGAAAGAAACGCCACTGCCCAGATCGAACGCATCGACCTACCTCCGTTTGATTTTATCCAAGTTAGATTTCGTCGTCATCGTCGTCGTTCTCGTCGTTATCGCGGTTGCGAGAGCGGTCGCGTTCCAGGTTCTTTGCGGGGCTCAGCGGACGATTATCACTGGCATGGCGGATCTCAATCTCGCCGTTCACATTGGAGAGCTTCACCAACGTTCCGCCGCCGCCCAACTGGCCGTGCAGACTGTGGCCTACAAACTGGTGCCTGGTAGCCGGTAGGCCGAAATCATTGGAGATGTTTCCCGAGACAGTGCTGGCTTTCAGTTCCGCGCTCACGTCAGATGGCAACGTCACGCGCAGCTTGCCGTTTACCGACGACAGCTTCAGCTCCGACCTTGGCAACTGGTCCACACTGGCATCGAGTTCACCATTGACTGTGTTCAGCTCCACTGGGCCGTGCAGGTTGTGCGCCTGAATGCGGCCGTTGACACAGGACGCATGGATCTCTCCCGCCACATCCTGCACATCGAGGTGGCCGTTAACGAGCTCGATTTTGTCGAGCCGCGCCTGGCGGGGCACGGTGATGGTGTATTCCACGCTGGCGGGGTTGCTATGCTCGTCGTCGCTACCAAAATTGAAGGTGTGATGGTGGCCCGCATACTCGGTGTGGATCGAAAGCTCGTTCTGGTCGGCGCGAATTTCGATCTTAACCTCGTCGAGACGGTCCTTTTTCCAGGCGCTCTTCACCGCGTCCACTTTGACTTCATCGCGGTCCCAGGCGCTGATATGGACGGGGCCGTTGAGATTGTCAATTTGGATGCGGCCCTGCGCAGAAAAGGGGTAAACCTGGTGAAATTCCTCGGTAAAACTGCCTTTCTGATCCGAGGCTTGGGCGGCACTGGAGATCACGAAAATCGCCGAAACTGCGCATGCCACGATGACTTGCGCGTTTATTCTGCGTTTCTGCGTCATAACGCCTCCGTGCGGTTTAGACGCGACAGTGGAGATTTGGTTAGTGAGCGGCAAATCGAAAGGTCTAATTGACAGTGGCGCCCTTCCTGCCTAGACTGCGGTTTGTAAATGCGGTGTGACCTGGATCACGCTCCGAGGCGGGGTGCGGGAGTATTCTTGTAAGGATGTTTGAGTAGCGAACGAGGCCCCATGAGCTGGCTGCAGAACAAATTTGAAAAGAACTTCATGATCTCGACGGTGGACTATGTCTTCAACTGGGCGCGCAAGTCGGCGCTCTGGCCGATGACGTTTGGGCTGGCGTGCTGCGCCATCGAGATGATCGC
>Ga0209415_10014986_pt1 | contig 12616 bp, 12 predicted proteins | sample PeaSoiSIISIP2007_FD_187696 | JGI IMG/M metagenome (GOLD analysis project Ga0209415, IMG submission 187696) | Peat soil microbial communities from Weissenstadt, Germany - SII-SIP-2007 (SPAdes) (version 2) | ecosystem: Environmental > Terrestrial > Soil > Wetlands > Peat | place: Germany...
TGCCCCACCAGAAGACCCTATGAAATTTCAATGTGTTGCAGAGGTGCTTCAAGTCATGGCCGGACTTGTTCCGGCCATCCACGCCTTGCGCGCTGCAGCCGAAAAGAGAGGCGTGGATGCCCGCGACATAAGGGCGTTCACGCCCGTCTTTGACGGGCTGGTGCGCGGGCATGACTGAGGGAATGAATCGATCCGAACGAAAAACACACTTTGGGGAGACACGCCATGAAGCTCCATGCGACACCGCTTCGTCCGCAGTTCGCCGCGAAGATCACCGGTATCGACCTCGGCAAACGGATCGACGACGAGCTGCAGCGGGCGATCGAGCGCGCCATGGACGAATACGCCGTGTGCGTGCTGCCCGACCAGACGCTTCAGGATGAGCAGCAGGTCGCCTTCTCGCGATTCTACGGGCCGCTCGAAATGTCGCCCGGCATCGGGCGCAAGCCCGGCGAGGCGGTCCCGGCGAATGCGCGCATTCGGCACAAGGAGATCTTCGACATCTCCAATCTCGACCAGAACGGCGACATCCTCGACACGGACAATGTGCGCGCCTACTTCATGAAGGGCAACGAGCTCTGGCATACCGACAGCTCGTTCCGGGACGAGGGCGCGACCTGGTCGATGCTGCATGCCAAGGCGGTGCCGCCATCGGGCGGCGACACCGAGTTTGCCGACACGCGCGCCGCCTACGATGCCCTGCCGGACGCGATGAAACAGCGGCTCGAAGGCCTCGTCGCCGAGCACTCGCTGTGGCACTCGCGTTCCAAGCTCGGCGGCTACGTGCCGACCGAGGCGGAACGCAACGCCTATCCGTCGGCGCAACACATTCTGGTGCGCCGCCATCCGGGCTCGGGGCGCAACGCCCTCTACATCGCGGCGCACGCCTCCCACATCGTCGGCATGCCGCGCGACGAGGGGCAGGCGCTGCTCGAAGAGCTGATGGCGTTTGCGACCCGGCCGCAGTTCGTCTACCGCCACAAGTGGCGCGTCGGCGATCTCGTGATCTGGGACAACCGCTGCACCATGCACCGCGCCACGCCCTACGAGACGACCGACCAGGTGCGCGACCTGCGCCGCACCACGATCATCGATCGCGCCGGCGAAATACGGGCCGGGTAGGACACGATGCGCGCAGACCCGCTCGTTCCGCGCCGCACCGTCCTGCGTCTCGGCGGAGCCGCCGTGGCGGCGCCCGTGCTGTCACGCATCGCGGCGGCGCAGGCCTACCCGTCGCGCCCGATCACGATGGTGGTTCCGTTCCCTCCCGGCGGCAATGTCGATGTGGTGGGGCGAGTGCTGGCCGAGCGGATGCGCGAGGCGCTTGGACAGTCCATCATCGTGGAAAACGTCAGCGGCGCAAACGGCAGCATCGGGGTCGGGCGCGTAGCGCGTGCGCGACCCGACGGCTACACCATCGACCTCGGTTTTCTCGGTGGCCATGTGCAGAACGGCGCGCTGTATTCGCTCTCCTACGATGTGATGAACGACTTCGAGCCGATCGCGCCGCTGGTCGCCACCCCCTACATCATCTTTGCCAGAAAAACCCTGCCGGCGAATGATCTCCATGAGCTGATCGCGTGGCTCAAGGCCAATCCCGACAAGGCGTCGGGCGCGGTCGTCACCCTTGGCGTCCAGCTGATAACGGCGCTGTTTCAGAAGGAGACCGGGACGCGGTTCGCGCTGATACCGTATCGCGGCACGGCCCCCGCCATGCAGGACTTGGTGGCTGGCCAAATCGACCTGTCGTTCGATTTGCCGGTGCAACTGCCGTTGGTGCGCGCCGGGAACATCAAAGCCTATGCGGTGACGAGCGACACGCGCCTGCCGCCAGCGCCCGACATCCCGACCGTCGGCGAGATGGGGCTGCCGGCGCTTTCCGCCTCGACGTGGTTCGGATTCTTCGCCCCCAAGGGCACGCCGAGGGACATCGTCGACAGGCTCAACGCGGCCGCCGTGGAGGCACTGGCCGACCCGGCGGTGCGATCGCGCTTCGTAGCGCTCGGGCTGGAGATCTTCCCGCGCGATCGCCAGACACCGGAGGCCCTCGGCGCGCTCGTGAAGGCCGATGCCGCCAAATGGTGGCCGATCATCAAGGAGTCCGGCATCAGGGCCGAATGAGGAGCCGCGGCCGAAACCCGATTCGGTCCGCTGTCGACGCTACTTCTTCGGCGGCATCGGCATCGGGCCCACCAGGTATCCGGGCGGATCGCCCGGCAGGATGAACTGGGTCTGCCCGTTGACGATCGGCGAGTGCTGGGTCTCGGTGCAGGCGACGTCGCCCACGAAGGTATCGGACGGGATGCGCCGGTAACGGCGGTTGATGTGCCAGGGTTGCGTGAACGCCACCGGATCCTCGATGGTCATGTCGTTCTCGAAGATGTCCTTGTCGACGAGGCGCATGCGCTCGATGAGGTGCACCTTGCTGCTGTGGGGTGCGCCGGTGCGGTCATACGGCGTGTCGTCGCGCATGCTCACGGTGTCGATGACGAGCGTCTCGCCCTCCCAATGGCCGATGGAATGTCCGGTCCAGGAATCGAAGCGCTCCTCGACCGGGAGATGACCGCGGCCGTCGGTGTAGATGCGGCGCAACTGCGGGCCGTACTCCCAGATGATGAAGGTCAGCTCAGGCGTCACCACGAATTCGAGCGGTCCCGGAATGCCGCCCATCAGGCGCGGCATGCCATGGGGCAGGCAATTGGTGATCGGGTCGGTGAAATAGCCGGCGAGCGTGTGATCGAGCTTGGCCTTGTACTTGGCTTCCCACTCGGCGTTGTAGGGCGGATGCTCGCGGTCGCCCGGCTGCTGGGCGTTGTTGCCCTTGGGGTCCGCGGTCGAGGGGTCGAAGATGAGGCCGCCGACCGGGTTCCACAGCCCCGACCAGTTCGGCAGGGTCGCGATCACCTTGGTGCGGTCCGCCTGGCTGAGCCCGAACGGCGTCACGCCCTTCTGCTGCGCGAGGGCGGGGGCATGCGACGACGCGGCGAGCACTGCGGCGCCGAGCAGCAGTCGCGCGACGGTCGCGCCGCGATGAAAGCTGGGCATGGTCAGTTCGCCGGCGCCGACGCCGGCACCAGGCTGGGCCGCGGGTTGAGCACGGTGCCGTCCGACTTGGTGACCGTGACCCACGCCCCGCCCGGCCGGCCGTCGCGCAGGGGACGCGTGCGCACCGTGACCTGGTCGCCCGGCTGCAGCGCGTTCGCCCGGATGCCGGCCCGCATCAGCGCGCTCGGGCCCTCGGCCTCGAAGCCCCACAGCGTCTCCCCGCCCTGATCGTTGTGGACCACGACATAGAGCCACGAGTGCGGATTGGTGTATTCGAACTGCTTCACGGTGCCTTCGAGGGTGATGACCTTTTCGGGCTCGAACATCGCGCCCGAATGATGAGACAGCGCCGGCACGGCGCCGAGCGCGCCCGACAGCAGGCCGATGACACCGATGGCAGCGTAGGAAATCCTCATGGCGTTCGTCCCTGTTCGCGTGTTGTTGAACGATCGATTCAATCATATTCGGCCGAGCATTTCCATAGCGGGCAAATTGCCAATCAGGCCGCGGCGTGACACAACACGGCGATGCGCGAGCGCAATTCCGACCACCGCCCCTCCGGTAAGCCGCCGCGGCGCGAAGAAGGCCGCAAGCCGTTCGGGGCCAAACACCCGGGTGGCAAGCATCCGGGCGGCAAGCCGTTCGCCGGCAAGCGCTTTGGCAACAAGCGCCTGGGCAAGCCCAAGGCCGCGCCGTGGCGCGGGGCGCCGCGCGACCGCGACGGACCCGTGGTGCTCTACGGCTGGCACACCGTCAAGGCGGCGCTGGAAAACCCGCAACGCCACTTCCACCGCCTGCTCGCCACCGAGAACGCGGCGCGGCGGCTCGCCGAGGACGGCGTCACGCTTCCCCTCGCGCCGGCGCTGGTGCGCCCGGACGACATCGCGGCGATCGCCGGGCCCGAGGCGGTGCACCAGGGCCTCTACGCCGAAGCCGATCCGCTGCCGTCGCCGGAGTTCGAGGACGTCGCCACCGGCGGCATCGTGCTGGTGCTCGACCAGATCACTGATCCGCACAATGTGGGCGCGATCCTGCGTTCGGCGGCGGCGTTCGCCGTAAAGGCCGTGGTGACGACGGAACGCCACAGCCCGGAAGCGACCGGCGTGCTCGCGAAGGCGGCGTCCGGCGCGCTCGAATACGTGCCGATCGCGACCGTGGTCAATCTCGCGCGCGCGCTCGACGAGCTGCACGAGCTCAACGCCTTTCTGGTCGGCCTCGACAGCACGGGCGACGTCGATCTCGCGGCCGCGTCGATGTCGGCGCCGCTCGCCTTGGTGATCGGCGCCGAAGGCAAAGGCCTGCGCCATCTCACGCGCCAGCATTGCGACATCATCGCGCGCCTCGCGCTGCCGGGACGCATCACCAGCCTCAACGTGTCGAACGCCACCGCGCTCGCGCTTTACGTCGCCAGCGCCAAGCTCGCCCCGCCCGCGTGATGCGGGGTGTAGGGTGGGCATTGCGCTGGCGGGCGCTCTCATTGGAGTGAAGGCCGCGGGGCGCAATGCCCACGCCGTCCGCCCCCACAACGGCCGACCGCGTGGGCAAAATCGCGCAAGGCCTCGTCACCGCGCCGGCGCAGGAGCAAGCGATTTTGCCCACCCTACACGCCAGAACATTGGCGCGGCGGGACCAAGTTCAACGTTTGGGGCCCTGGCGCGGGCCATGCCGTTTGCTGTCCGAATCGACGCCGACCCCGACCCCCACCGGCGGCATCGGATAGGGCGGCTGTTGGTTGTCCGCCGGCAACGGCTGGGATTCGACTTTGAAGTTGCGCTCGAAATTCTCGGCCTTGGGCGGGAGCGGCCGATTGGCCGGCGGGATGACCTCGTCGCGGCCCACGCGCGGCACGCGTCCGGTACCCGGAAAGAAGCGTCCGGCCGGCTGGACGGGCGGCGCGAACATGCTTCGCCCCGCGTAACCCTGGTAGATCGGCCCGCGCGGTCGTATGATGGTGAGACCGGTGTGTCCGCGCGCAAGACCCCACTCGCCTTCGATGACGGCGCCCCGGACGTCCTGCCCGTCGACGATGATCGGCACACCCGGCCGGCCCGGCACCACGATCACGGGTTCGGTGTCGGCGCCCGCAAGGGCCCCGGCTGCGCCCGCGAGGATGAGCCCAATGGCGAGCCAAAGGGCGAGCGCTGGTGTCACGATCACAGTCCTGCCTGCGCCCATGGGGTCCTGGTTCCTGTTGGCGAAACATCATGGCACCGAAACGCCTAATGTTGCGTTGCCAAAAGCCCGGGCGGCCAATTTATTCCGCAGCGCACAATCGTCGCGTCGCCGCAACCATTTTCCAACTTTAGTCCTAAGACCACAGGGGCACAGACATCCGCGCCGGCGCCTATTAATTTATGGTTGGGGGGTCCGTGCGACGCGCGGCGGCGCGCGGGCGATCCAAACAAGAATTGAAAAAGCGAAATCGCAATCGGGGACGAACGCCAATGACGACAATCACCATCAATCAACCGCGCACCGGCGGCATGACGAGCGAAGAGCGCCTCGTCATTTTCGCCTCCTCGCTCGGCACCGTGTTCGAGTGGTACGACTTCTACATCTACGGCACGCTCGGCGTCATCCTGGCCAAGCAGTTCTTCTCGGGCGTCAACCCGACGGCGGGCTTCATCTTCACCCTGCTCGCGTTCGCGGCCGGCTTTGCGGTGCGCCCGTTCGGGGCGCTGGTGTTCGGGCGGGTCGGCGACATCGTCGGCCGCAAATACACCTTCCTCATCACCATGACGCTGATGGGCCTCGGCACCTTCCTGATCGGCGTGCTGCCGTCCTATGCGAGCGCCGGCATCACGGCGCCGGTCATTCTCATCTTGCTCCGCCTGGTGCAGGGCCTTGCGCTCGGCGGCGAGTATGGCGGCGCAGCCACCTACGTGGCCGAGCACGCCCCGCCCGGCAAGCGCGGCTACTATACGTCATGGATCCAGACCACCGCGACGGTCGGCCTGTTCATGGCGCTGCTGATCATTCTCGGCATCCGCACCTGGCAGGGCGAAGAAGTGTTCGGCGACTGGGGATGGCGCATTCCGTTCCTGCTCTCCGCGGTGCTGCTGGTGGTGTCGATCTGGATCCGCATGCAGCTCGAGGAATCGCCGGTGTTCTCCAAGATGAAGGCGGAGGGCAAGGGCTCCAAGGCGCCGCTGACCGAGGCGTTCGCCAACTGGTCCAATGCCAAGATCGCGCTGTTCGCCCTGCTCGGCGCCACCGCCGGCGAAGCCGTGATCTGGTACGGCGGGCAGTTCTACGCGCTGTTCTTCCTCACCCAGACCCTCAAGGTCAACGGCGCCACGGCGAACATCCTCATTGCGGTGTCGCTCGCGATCGGAACGCCCTGCTTCATCCTGTTCGGCTGGCTGTCCGACAAGATCGGCCGCAAGCCGATCATGCTCACCGGCTTCGCGCTCGGCGCCGTGACGTATTTCATGATCTTCCAGGGCCTCACTCACTACGCCAATCCAGCGCTGGAAAAGGCGCTGGCCACTGCGCCGGTCACAGTGATCGCGGACCCGTCGGAGTGCTCGTTCCAGTTCAATCCGGTCGGGATTTCCCAGTTCCGCACGTCGTGCGACATCGCGAAATCTTCACTGGTATCGCGCTCGGTGAACTACGAGAACCAGCCGGCGCCTGCCGGCACGGTGACGACCGTCAAGGTCGGCGAAGAGACCATCGCATCGTTCGACGGCGTCGGCCTCGCGGCCGCCGACTTCACAGCGAAGTCGGCCGCCTTCAACAAGGCGCTGGGCGACGCCATCAGCCAGCACGGCTATCCGGCGAGCGCCGATCCCAACCAGATCGATTATCCGATGACGATACTGCTGCTCACCATCCTGGTGGTGTACGTCACCCTGGTGTACGGCCCGATCGCGGCCTGGCTCGTCGAACTCTTCCCGACCCGCATCCGCTACACCAGCATGTCGTTGCCGTATCACATCGGCAACGGCTGGTTCGGCGGCTTCCTGCCGGCGACCGCGTTCGCCATCGTGGCGGCCACCGGCAACATCTATTCGGGTCTGTGGTACCCGATCATCATCGCAGCCGGCAGCTTCGTCATCGCGGTGATCTTCCTGCCAGAGACGAAGGACGTCGACATCACCAGCAATTGAGTGCGAATGGCGAGATGGCGATCCGTCCCGCCGGCGTTTCAGGGCACAGTTTTGGCCCCGCTGCGGCGGGGCCTTTTCTTGTGTGAAGGGCGCAGCTACATCAAGTTGCGGGGACAACAGCGAGGCAAACATGTTCACCACGGCTTTGCGCACCGCGGCGGTGCTGGCGATCATCGGCACTGCGACCCCGGCCCTGGCACAGCGCATCCCGCCAAGCGAAATGCCCGGCCGCGAGCGCGAACGGTTTACCGATCCTCTGCCGCCGCCGCGGGCGCGGCCGGGTCCGATGTTCTCGCCGCCGGGGGTGATCTATTCGCCGCGCGGCACGAACCGCCACAGGGCTCACGCCTCGAAAAAATAGAACTGAAATAGCCGCGGCATTCGAGCGAACGCCAGCACATGTCAATCGCCCGCCGGCAGGATGAGCGCGCGCGACGCCGCCAGCGCGTCGATTTCCTCCCGTGACAGGCCGAGCTCGCCGAGAATCTCGCGGCCGTGCTCGCCGAGCCGCGGCGGCAGGCGGCTGATCTCGGCCGGCGAATCCGAAAAACGCAGCGGGACATCCGGCATGACGATCTCGCCCTCGGTCGGATGGTTCACATGCCGGAAGAAGCCGATCGCCGCGAGGTGCGGATCGTCGGGCAGATCCTCGAGCGCATTGACGGGGCCCGCCGGGATTTCGAGCTTGTCGAGGAGCGCCAGCCACTCGCGGCTGGTCCGCCCCGCCAGCGCTTCGCCGGCCAGGCGATAGACGTCGTCGATATGGCGGGTGCGCGCCGCAAGGTCGGCGAAGCGCGGGTCGTCCATCATCTCAGGCGCGCCGGCCGCCTGCCAGAACCGCCGCCACTGCGCATCCGTGTAGGCGAGCATGCAAATGCGCCCGTCGGCGGTGCGGTAGGGCCGCCGCCAAGGCGCCAGCACCCGCACATAGCCCATGTCGCCCTTTGGCGGCACGAAGGTCGCGCCGTAGAGATGCTCGACCATCAGGTAGGACACCATGATCTCGAACATCGGGATCTCGACCACCTGTCCGCGGCCGGTGTTCTGCCGGTGGAACAGCGCCGCCAGGATCGCCTGCGTCGCCATCAGGCCGCAGGTCTTGTCGGCCACGATGGTCGGCATGTAGCGCGGCTCGCCCGTCAGGGTCTCCATCAGGCCGGCGACGCCGCAAAATCCCTGGATGATGTCGTCATAGGCGGGCCGCCCCCCATAAGGGCCGTCCTCGCGCCAGCCGTGGATGGCGGCGTAGATGAGCCGCGGCCGCCGCGCCATGAGCGCGTCGGGCCCGAGCCCGAGCCTCGCGAGCTTGTGCGGCCGCACGTTGTGGACGAACACGTCCGCGCTGTCGATGAGCCGCAGCAGCACGTCGCGCCCGGCTGGCTCCTTGATGTCGAGCGCGATGCTGCGCTTGTTGCGGTTGGTGCCGAGAAACAGCGACGCCATGTGGGGGTTGCGGGCGGGCCCGGTGTGGCGCGTGGAGTCGCCGTCCGGCCCCTCCACCTTGATGATGTCGGCACCGAGATCGCCGAGCATCTGGGTCGCGTAGGGCCCGAGCACCACCGTGGTGAGATCGACGATGCGCACGCCGGCGAGCGCGCCCGTGGGGGCGCCCGTAGGGGCGCCGGTGGATGCGGCGGCAGCGGCGGCGGCAAGGTCGCCTGAACGTCGATCGTCAACGGGGTCGGTCATGGCAGGCCTTCGGGCGGGGCTCCGCCGGCTCCGGCGGTCGCGGTGCGCGCTCTATGTCTGCCGCACGGCTACCAAGTGCCTCATGCAGTCGTCGGCCCCGCCACATCCATCATCCGTCGGCTCAGCGCGATGTTGAACATGTATCCACCAAACAGATCAATCGCAGCGACGAACAGCAGCAGGAACGCAGTCTCCCATCGTTGCGGTGTGCCGAGAAGCTCCGGCTTTCCAAATATCACGATGAGTGCAACGCCGAGCGGCACCAGTGATGCCATCCCGTCCACCACGCCGATGAATCGGTCCCTGGACGTGCGCAGGGCGAACGGGATCGAGAGCAGCTGAAAGGATAGATAGACGAGAGTGAGCCAAGCCAAATTGAAGCCCAACCGGTTCGACGCAAACCAACCCATGGGTCCTTCCCAGCTTCCTCCGTAAAAGAAGAAAACCCACTCCCACAGCGCGAGCGCCAACGCCAACAGAATGCTCAGTCCGCTGACGGATGGATGCAGTTTTGGCATGGTTGCCTCCGTTGAGAGAACCCCTTGTAAGCCTCTTGTAGCATGATCGCGACGTCCGAAGTCCATGCGGTCCGCCCGCGGGCCGCGCCACCTTCGCGGCACGAGCGATCAGGTTGTGGGGGCGCGCCGGTCGGCAACACGATCATGGGCGTCCCGACGGTGACGGTGCGGTGTCCCGCGCCCGCCGGGGCGCCCGGCTAAACCTTGGCATAGGTTCGTCCACCGCTAATTTAACTCAACCTTCCGATCGTATCGTAGAGCGGCCTGCCCGGGTCGAATAGCCTCTCACCAAAGCGCAGAACTGTGGGCGGCAATGATCACCGCTCGCATCTGTTCGCCACCAGCAAATGTGGCCGGCGGCCAAGCATTGGCCCCGCGGCGAGCATGACGCATGAGGCCCTGCACACGCAAAGCCCAGTCGACAACGTTGCCGCAGTGAACTCTAAACGAAGGCGAGGAGGGTAGCATGCACACATTGAAATGCTCCGTGCTGAGCGCGAGCATCGTGGCGCTTTCGACCGGTTGGGCCGCCGCCGCCCCGGCCGTAGTCCTGGATTTCCTCAATCTGCGCTCCGGGCCGGGTTACGACTACGGTGTCATCGAGATCATCCCGGTGGGCTTGGTGGTGGACGCGGGCGGTTGCGTCCCCGGATGGTGCCAAGTCAACGTCAACGGCATCATCGGATATGTCGACGCCAGCTATCTAAGCTTTGCACAGGCTCCGGTGACCACCTACGGCGCGCCACCCTATTGGACGTACGGTCCTTATGATGGCCGCTACACCTATTGGACCCGTCCATATCGCGATTACTACGGCCTTCGTTATGACCCGAACTATGCCTATTTCCCTGGGTACTATGGCGGTGCAGATCCGGACCCGCTGGCCAGCGCCTATGCGGCAGCGCCGGACGAAGGCGTGATCGTTGACCGTAGACGAACCAATCGCGTCAGACATACGGCGGTAGCAAAAAGCGGTGGGCCGGCGGCCCCCAATGTCACCAGCCCCATACGCCGTGGCCCCGCGACGACCGGTGCCGCAACCGCTGCGGCACACCCGAACCGCTCGGAGCAAAATCGGCCGCAATAGCGCCGGCGCTGCAAATGCACCTCGGGACGGCTCCCTTGCAGTCGCAATGCGAGGGGGGCGGAACGAGCGCTTGCCGCCCGCACCGCCCCCATTCAGCTAAGAAGAGTCATGCCCGCGCTTGTCGCGGGCATCCACGCATTTCTTGCAGCAGCCCACCGAGCAAGGCGTGGATGGCCGGGACACAAGGGCGTTTACGCCCGTCTTCCACGGGCTATGCCCGGCCATGACTCACGAAGGTTGGTTCAATGTAACCGAAGTCCGCTCCGGCTCAGAACCGCTTGACGTAGCCGGCGGGGAATTGAAGCTGAAACCGGCCGATGGTGCGATAGTCGCCCAGATTGTTGCTGGGTTGCGGCGTGTTGTAGCCGGCGAACACGATCGTCACCGTGCGTTCGTCGGTGTACACCGGTTGCGGATCATAGACCCGGCCGCTGAAGAAATTCGAGGTGTAGCCACCAGGCGGGGGATTGGCACCGGCCGGCGGCACGAACGGTGCGACCTGGGCGGGGGTCAGCGCATCCTTGCCGCTGACATTCACCACCGGGGGATTGAGCGGATACGGGCGCGGGCCGGCAGGATCGGTCACCGTGTCGGTCGACAGGATCGGATTGTCGAGCGCGTTGATCACGTTCCAGGTCAAGAGGTCGCTCGGCTGCTTGACGACGTTGACGGTCTCGGCATAGCCGATGAAGTGGAACCCGTCGGAGTCGTTGTCGAGGCAATTTCCGGCGCCAAAGAACATGCCGTAGCGGCCGTCCGAGAGCGGGAGGATGCTGCCGCTTCCGAGCCAGCGCAGCCCGTTCAACGCCACCGTGGTCGGGTCGTTGAGACCGGCGGCCACACCGACATCGACGAAGTTGATGCCGTCCGTCGTGGTGGCGACGCGGACGGCGATCACATCATGGTTTGCCTTGCGCGGCTTGCCGTTGACCAGGTTGGTGAGCGCGTAGGCGGGCGTGCTCGGGCACTGCTGGGCCTTCGGGAAGCTGGTGTCGGCGTTCAGCGTCTTTTCCACATAGACGACCGTGGTCGTCGTGCCGAGCGCCACCGCGCCCATGATGGCATCCGGATTCTGCAGCCCGGTGGTCGCCAGCGCCGAGGCTTCGAGCGTCGGATAACCGCCGGAGGCGAGCGGACTGACATAGCCGTAGTCCGGAAGGGAGGACAGGGAGCCGTCCTCCGCATGATGGAGCGTATGCACCACCAGCGGGTCGGAATCGATGTGGCCGTTGGCGCGGTTGAGGTGATAGATGCGCGTGACGCCGTTCACGCGTAACACCACCGAATGGCCGAGGCCGTTATCGGCCGCATTGGCGCTCGACGAGCCGTAGGCCGTCTGCAGGCCGTTCACGCTCAGGTTCAGATTGTCCGGATCGGTCGGATCCCACGGGCAGTACGGGTTGAGCGCCAGCTTCTTGCTCTCGAACGTCCACGAGATGCCCCAGTCGGTCGAGGTCGCCGACACCGTGGCCTCCTGCTGGTTGCGCGGGCGATAGTCGAAGAAACCCTGGAGGACGTGGCCGTCGCGGCGCACGAAGGGGAAATAGTAGGGCTGCATCAGGCTGTAGCCGTGATTGACCGTGGGCCTGCCGGCGGCATCGCAGTAGCCCGCATAGGGCGTGCCTGACCCCACATAGGGCGGACCGGAAGTGGTCGGCACGATACCGGATGCATCGTGCGCGACATTGGCAGGCGAATCGTGGTCACGGCGATCACGCTCGCGATCTCCGCGCGAATCATCGTCATCGCGATCGCGCTTGCCGGCCGACTCGTGCAGGGTCCAGGGGCCATCCTTGATGACCGACTGGAACAAGCTGTTCGGAACATAGGAAATCGTTGGGCCGGCGGCTGTGGCAGGTGCGGCAGCAAGCAACGCGACGGTCGCGGAAGCGCCGAAAAACGTGATCTTCATGCGGAAGTCTCCTCCGTTGGGGATGGCGGTTCGGTTGGGCGAAGGAGATCGCCGTCGACTTCCGAGCCACCTCGGGGGTGTCCACGGTCAGCCCCGGGCCTCCTGCACGGCGGCCAAGCGTGGCGCCGGTGCACCCGGGGCCGCGTTGCGTACGCCTTTGTGCTCGATCAGGAGGATGGCGGCGTCGAGCTCTTCGAGGACACCCGAGAGCGGAACGATGTTCAGGACTCCTTGGCCGCCTTTCAACAGATCG
>Ga0209415_10014988_pt1 | contig 12615 bp, 6 predicted proteins | sample PeaSoiSIISIP2007_FD_187696 | JGI IMG/M metagenome (GOLD analysis project Ga0209415, IMG submission 187696) | Peat soil microbial communities from Weissenstadt, Germany - SII-SIP-2007 (SPAdes) (version 2) | ecosystem: Environmental > Terrestrial > Soil > Wetlands > Peat | place: Germany...
TTCGCCAACTCCGGCATGGTGCAGTTCAAGAACGTCTTCACCGGCCAGGAGAAGCGCCCCTACGTCCGCGCCACCACGGCGCAGAAATGCGTGCGCGCGGGCGGAAAACACAACGACCTGGACAATGTCGGCTACACCGCGCGGCACCACACCTTCTTCGAGATGCTCGGCAATTTCTCCTTCGGCGACTACTTCAAGTCGGCCGCCATTCCCTATGCCTGGGAGCTGGTGACCAGGGAGTACGGCCTGGCGAAGGACCGGCTGCTGGTCACCGTGTTCTCGGAAGACGACGAGGCGGCGGCGATCTGGAAGCAGGTCGCCGGCCTGCCGGACGAGCGCATCATCCGCATCCCGACCTCGGACAATTTCTGGCGCATGGGCGACACCGGCCCGTGCGGGCCGTGCAGCGAGATTTTTTACGACCACGGCCCGTCGATCCCGGGCGGCCCGCCGGGCAGCGACGACGCCGACGGCGACCGCTTCATCGAGATCTGGAACCTGGTGTTCATGCAGTTCGAGGAAGGCCCACCCGGCACCCGCGTGGCGCTGCCGCGCCCCTCGATCGACACCGGCATGGGGCTGGAGCGCATTGCCGCGATCCTGCAGGGCAAGCACGACAACTACGACACCGACACGCTGCGCGCGCTGATCCTGGCCTCCGCCGAGGCGACCGGGCAGGACCCGGACGGAAAATTCCGTTCCAGCCATCGCGTGGTGGCGGACCATTTGCGCGCCGTCTCGTTCCTGATCGCCGACGGGGTGCTGCCGTCGAACGAGGGTCGCGGCTACGTGCTGCGCCGGATCATGCGCCGCGCCATGCGCCATGCGCACATGATGGGCGCGCGCGAGCCGCTGCTGCACCGGCTGGTGCCCGTGCTGGTGCGCCAGATGGGCGTTGCCTACCCGGAGCTGGGGCGCGCCGAGGCGCTGATCATCGAGACGCTGCTGCTGGAGGAGACGCGCTTCCGCCAGACGCTGGAACGCGGGCTTTACCTGCTGGCCGAGGAGACCGGCCGCCTGGGTGGGGGAGAACCGCTGCCCGGCGCGGTGGCGTTCCGGCTGTACGACACGTTCGGCTTCCCGATCGACCTGACGCAGGACGCGCTGCGCGAGCAGGGTCGCACCGTCGATCTCGCCGGGTTCGAGGCGGCGATGGCGGAGCAGCGCACCCGTGCCCGCGCCGCCTGGGCCGGCTCCGGCGAGGCGGCGACCGAGCGGGTCTGGTTCGAGATCAAGGAGGGCGTCGGGGTCAGCGAGTTCCTCGGCTATTCGACCGAGCGGGCCGAGGGGGAAATTCTCGCCCTCGTCGCCGGCGGCACGCCGGTCGAGACGGCCGAACAGGACGCGGACGTCGCGGTGGTGCTGAACCAGACGCCGTTCTACGGCGAAAGCGGCGGCCAGGTCGGCGACACCGGCAGCATCACCGGCCCCGACGGCCTGCGTATCGCGATCACCGACACGCAGCGGAAGCTCGGCGACCTGGTCGTGCATCTCGGCCGTGTCGAGTCCGGCGCCGCGCATGTGGGCACGCCGGTCGTCGCCGAGGTCGATCACGCCCGCCGCACCGCGATCCGCGCGCACCACAGCGCCACGCACCTGCTGCACGAGGCGCTGCGCCAGCGCCTGGGGACGCATGTCGCGCAGAAGGGCAGCCTGAACGCACCGGACCGGCTGCGCTTCGACATCAGCCAGCCGCGTCCGCTGACCGATGACGACATCGCCGTGGTGGAATCCACGGTGAACGCGCGCATCCGCGAAAACTCCGAGGTCATCACGCGGCTGATGACACCTTCTGCCGCGGTCGAGCTCGGCGCCATGGCGCTGTTCGGCGAGAAATACGGGGAAGAGGTGCGCGTCGTCTCGATGGGGGGGCCAGAGGGGGGCGCGCCGGAGGGCAACAAGCCAGCCTGGTCGATCGAGCTGTGCGGCGGCACGCATGTCCGGCGCACCGGCGACATCGGCTACTTCAAGATCGTCGCCGAGGCCGCGGTGAGCGCCGGCGTGCGCCGGATCGAAGCGGTCACGGGCGAGGCGGCCGAGGCGCTGGTGGCGCAGACGATCGGCCGGCTGAACCGCGCGGCGCACGAGCTGCGCGCCAGCCCGGCCGACGTGGCGGATCGCGTCGCGGCGCTGCTGGAGGAGCGCCGGCGGCTGGAACACCAGGTGACGGAGCTGCAGAAGAAGCTCGCCACCGGAGGCGGTGCGACCGAGGTCGAGGAGGTGAACGGGATCAAGCTCGCGGCGCGCAACCTCGGTGAGGTGCCGGCGCGCGAGCTGAAGGGCCTGGCGGATGCGATCGGCAAGCAGCTCGGCGGCGGCGTGGTGGCACTGGTGTCCACCGCGGAGGGCAAGGCGAGCATCGTCGTCAGCGTGTCGCAGGATCTCACCGGACGGTTCAACGCGGTCGAGCTGGTGCGCGCCGCGTCGGCCGCGGTTGGCGGCAAGGGCGGCGGCGGCCGGCCCGACATGGCGCAGGCCGGCGGCCCGGATGGGGCGCGGGCGGATGCCGCGCTGGCGGCGGTGCGAGGCGCGCTACGCGCCTGAGACAAGGTCTCGTTGGTGGGACAAGCCATACGACCCTGGCCGTTCTGCCACGTCCGCAAGACAGCAAGATCACCACAGAGTGCGCAGAGGAAGCAGATCGGTGCTTCGCGCGGAGCGTCCCCCTCGTTTCTCGGCGCGCTCTGCGTGCTCTGCGGTGGACCTTGCTTGCCGTAGATCGAACTCCCCGCGCGACCACCGGTGACTGCCGTGCGCCCGAATACAAGCGGCCACGCTCGGACGCAGCACGTCAGGCCGGCAGTTTTTCCGGCTTGCCCTTGAACGACTGGGTCGGGACGTTGCGGAACAGCGACAAATGCGTGTGCTGTGCCAGCCACGGCGCATCGAGGCTATCGCGCACCAACACCACCGTCGCGCGACCGGGCCGGTCATAGGCGGTGCCGTCCTTCAGGTAGCCGGTGGAGTCGAAGATCCCCATGCCTACCGCCTGCTTGCGATCCGGCGAGACGATCACGCGGAGGTCCGGCCGCCAGGTGAAGCCGTCGATGTTCTCCCACACGTTGCGCCACTGCGCCTGTTCCGCCGCCGGCCGGCCGGTCATGAAGTCGGTGAAGGTGCCGAATGCGATCATGTCGGCGGCGAAGATCGGTCGCGCGCCGATATAATCCACCGCGCGAACATGGCTCGCCAGCGTATCGAACCAGTGCTTGACGCCGGCGGCGTCCTCGGGATGCGGCTCGGCTCGCGGTGGCTCGGCCATGCGGTGCCCCTCAGGCGACGCCGTGGGTCTTGAACCAGGTCAGCATGCGGTTCCAGGCCGTGATCGCGTCGGTCGCGCGGTAGCTCGGGCGATAGTCGGCGTTGAACCCGTGCGGGGCGTCGGGGTACATCACGATCTCCACGGTCTTGCCCGCCGCCTTCGCCTTGGCCGCGGCAGCCTGCACATCCTCGACCTTGATGCTGGTGTCCTGGCCGCCATACTGGCCGAGCAGCGGGCATTTCAGCGTGGCGGCGAGTTCGGGCGGGCTGTGCGGCTGGATGTCGGTGTCCGGCGTGTTGACCGGGCCGTACCACGCGGCCGCCGCCTTAAGGTTCGGGTTGTGCTCGGCATACAGCCAGGTCTGCCGCCCGCCGCGGCAGAACCCGGTCACCGCGAGCTTCGTGGCGCTGCCCTTGTTCTTCGCCGCCCACGCCGCGGTCGAGTCCAGGTCGCTCATCATCTGCCCGTCCGGCGCCTTGGCGATCACGTCCTTGAAGATCGTCGGGATGTCGGTCATCTTCGAAAGATCGCCGATCCGCGCATAATATTCGGTCGCCACGGCGAGGTAGCCGTCCTTCGCCAGCCGACGGCAGAGGTCCTTGATGTGCTCGTGCACGCCGAAGATCTCCTCGATGACCAGCACGACGGGAAACGCGCCGCCCTTCGCCGGCCGCGCGTAGTACGCCGGCAGGTCGCCGCTGGTGGTGGGGATCTTGGTCTCCCCGGCGTCCAGTCCCTCGGTGTCGGTGTGGATCGCCTGCGCATCCACCCGCGTCGTCGCCAGGGTGAAGCCGCTGATCAGGCCGGTCATCATCAGGCCACGCCGGGCCAGCGGATAGTCCCGCAGGCCGGCGGTCTCGGTCATGTCGTTCACGATTGTCTCCCCCTATGAGTTCGACGGGGGAGAATTGGCGAGAACGCGGATTTGCGCAATCCGGTCCCCAATCGAGCCGCTGTGATCAGCGGTGTCACCCAACCTGGGGGTAACGCTGGGGGCCTGCGCCTGGCGACCGACTCACGCTGCTGCGACAGGCGGGTTGCATTCGCCGATCTCTTCCTGTGGGAAGGCGTCCTGCCGGAATCCATCGGCGGACAAGTCCACCTCGTTCGGCCGCGCCAGGCCGGTTCCAGCCGGCAGGATACGCCTTTCCCGGACGAACCAATCCGCGTCGTTGAGCGCCGCGAACAGGCTACCGCGGGCAATGAACCGCGCGAGATCGACCGTGCCCTGCGCGCCGTCGGACTAGGTAATGGTGACGGTGTGATCGGCATGCGCGACCGCGCTGGTGATCCTGGACACCATGGATCAATCCTTGATCCTTCGTGACGGCTGGCCGGTGCGGGCCAATTCCCGGTTCATACATAGGGCGTTCCTGTGCTGCTGTCCGCACTGCTCGATTGCGCGGCTGTCCTAGCGTCGCAGCCGGCCATTGCTGGACAGCAGCGTGGTGTCGGCGATCGCGAACTTCGCCGAGAAGTCGGCGCCGAAGACGTGGAAGTGCGGCGGGTCGTGATCATTGCGGAAGATCATCACGCTGAGCGGCCCGATTCGGCCAATCGTGGGCATGGTGGTGCGATCGCCGCACAAGTGGCGCCGAGCCCGGGCCAGCGTGCCGCAGCCATTACCTGCCTGCGTGAAGAAAGGCAAGAGGCGTGGCTGGCACATTTGTGTCCTGCCCAACAGTCAATTCGTTCTCGACCGGGGATCTCGGACGAAGCAACGACAGCGAAGCAAACACCGCCCGGCGGCTAAGCCTACGAGCGTAGGACCGGCGCTGCCACGCTCTCCGACAGCTCGTACAGCCTCACGCCAGGACAAATGCGCAGCGCGATGTCGCACAGGTGCGGATGATGCGTCAGATAAATTGCCTGTCCGACCTCGCCAATCTGTGCCAACAGCCGCAACGCCTGCTCCGCCCGGTCGTTGTCGAACGACTCCATGATGTCGTCCGCGACGAAGGGAACCTGCTGGCGTAGCTGGGCAAACTCGCGATAGCCGGCTACGCGCAGAGCGAGATAAAGCTGGAACCGTGTACCCCTCGACAACTCCGAAGCGACCTTCGAACTACCGTCGGCCGCGACGGCGATCAGGTCCTCCTTGTCCTTGTTCGGCTGCGACGCCAATCCGCTGTAGGCGTTGCAACTGATGGTGCGGAAGGCTTTCGACGCCTCCTCCATCATCGCGCTGCGATGACGCTGCCGATACGATCGCAGCGCATGCTCCGCGGCGACGATGCCGGCGCGCAGGCGCAGGTACCATACCGCGCGTTCCTCGATCTCCAGCAGCAGGGTGCGTCGCTGCTCCTCGATCTTCGCGACAGCGGCGTCGCCACCGACCGCTTCGACCTGATCCGCCGCCTTGCTGTAGAGTGAGAACAGATCGCGCGTGCGCTGATCTCGGTCAATGAATTTTGCCTTCAAGTCGGCCAATTCCGTCTCGAGCGCGGTACGGTCGGCGCTTTGCAGCAGAAGCTCGGCCTCTTCGATCGACGGGGCGCGCAGTGCGTCCAGGATATCCCGCGTGGCCTCCGCCGCCTGCCGCTCGAGATCGGCCTTGCGTTCAAGGTCGGACAGCTTGCCGGCAACGTCGATCAGTGAACCGGCAGCGAAATGTTGCTGCATTTCGCGGCTGCGCCTGGCGTTGAGGTCCCGCGCTTCAGCGAGTTGTTGTTGCTGTTGCCGCGCTGCTTCCAGTTCCTGTTTCTTGCAGGCGCGTTCGTCTACCGCCCTCCGCACCGCCTGTACGCGCTGTACGATCGTTTGCTCCAGCTCCAGCGGCGCCTCGGCGCCGGCAGGGCAATCCAGCGCCTGGGCAATCGCCGCCACCTCGGCCGCGAACACCGCCTGATCGACGCGCATCCTCTCGATCCGGTCAAGCAATAACGCGCGTCGCTCCAGCGCCGGGCCGAGTTCGGCAACAGCGGCAAGAATTTCCCGAACCGTGGCGAGGGCCGGCGCCGCACCGCCCTCGCCCAGCCAGCAGCCCGCACAGGCCGTATCCCATGCCGCGTGCCAGGCGAGGTCGCGCTCGGCTGCCGTCGCATCCCGCCGCTCACGCGCCTTCAACTCGCGCTGCCGCTCCTGCACATCCTGTCGCAGCGTCTTGAGCGCGGCTTCGCGGTCCAGCGCCGCCTGTGCCGCCCCGCGCAGCACCTCCACCTGCGCTGTCGGATCGTGCGCGACGCCGGCGGCTTCCATCGCGGCCAGCAAGCGATGCCGCAGCAGCTCGGCGTCGGCCGCGACCGCGCGCAGATCGCGCTCGGCCTGTTTGAGCTTGTCACGCGCCTCCAGCGCCTTGCCGCGCCGGTCCAGCCATGCCTCGAGCTGGTCGAGCGTCGCGCCTGGCAGGAACGGCGTGGCCGCGACGGCGATCGCCGCCTCGGCGCGCTGCAAGCGGAGGACCGCCTTGGCGAATTCCTCCTGGGAGTGGTTGGCGTCCGCTTCGGCACGGGCGAGCGTCTGGCTGGTCTGGTGCAGTCGCGCTACGTCCGCCTCGTGCCGCAGCCGGGCGTTCACGACAAGGTCGTCGCGCCGCAGCACCGCCTCGAAAGCGTCGGCCGACGCGGTATCGAGGGTGCGGCGATGCGCCGCCCACGCGGCCTCCCGCTGCGCGCGGATCTCGGCCGCCTCCTGGTCGCTCACCACGCCGGCGACTTGCACAATCGCATCGCGTTCGGCTGCGAGCCGTGCCTGCTCGGCCTTGGCGCGCGCGACTTCCTGCTCTCGCCGTTCGTGCTGGTTCTGCGCAGCAGTCAACTCGGCCTTCCACCGCCGCATGTCGCTCGCATCGGGCACCGCCAGCGCGGCGAGCGCGTCGACGTCGCCCCGCCAGGGACGCAACGCCAGCAGCCGGTCCGCCAGCACGTCTTGATGCTCCGCCTGCGACCGCTCGGCGAGGCGCCGCCGCGCGGCGTGGTCGCTGTCCTGAAGCGCGGCGACCGCAGTGCCGAGCGTCGCCAGCCGGGCCGCATCCGCCTCGCTGCTGGTGGCACCGGCCGCCTGCAACCGAGCCGCTCCCTCTTGCAGCCGGTGCCGCGCCTCGGACAGCTCGTGCGCCGCGGTTTCCGCGGCGGTCTCGACGCCGGATCGTTTGGCGATCAGGTCCTGCAACGTCCCGACCGTCGCTGCATCCAGCACCAGCCGATGCGGGTCGGTCTCCGCGGCGCGCCCGATGCGGCCCAGGATGCCCGTGATCTGCTGCTCCGCCTCGCGCGCCTCCAGCCCGCGGGCAGGGATGTCTTTCGCCGCGGTGACATAACGCGCATGCAGATCGTCCAGGCGATCGACGCGGTTCGCGACAGCCGAGGCCGCCTCGTCGACAACGACGGCGTCCAGCGCGGTGGCCATCTTGTCGAGCTCGCGCGTGAGCGTTTCGTCGCGCGTCGCCAGCGTGATCGCCTCGTCGCGCAGACCAGGCAGCGCATCCGCCCATCCCGCGGGCGCGGCGGGCAAATCCGCCAGCGGCTGCAACTGCGCGCGCGCGGTGCGCAACGCGCCCAGGCGGGGCAGGGCGCTGACCTGGCGCTGAATCTCATCCATGCGCGCGCGGATCGCCGTGCGCGCGGCCAGCGCCTCCTCATACTGCTGCAGCGCCTGATCACGCGCCTCGACCAGAGCCGCATATCGCGCCGCCACCGTGTCGATTTGCTCACGCTGCTCCCGCAACGCCGCGAGGCGCGCCTTGTAGGTCCCCAGATCGGTGTTGTGCGCGTGGAAGCGATAGAAACCGTCGGCCTCGGCGCGCAGCTCGGTCAGCGTTTGGCTTAGATCGGCGAGGCCGGCGCTCGCCGAAAACAGCAACTGTCCCAGATCGCCCTTGCTGGCGAGGATGCTTTCGCCGCCGGCTTCGAGCGTGTCGTCATCCAGCGAGAACATCGCCCGGTAGGATTCACGATCGATGCCGCCCAGTTGGCCGGCGAGCACGGCTTCGGCGACCGGCCTCTCGTTGGCGTCGAGTAGGCTGCCTTGTGCCCGCTTCACCCGGATCAGATCACGCACTGTGCCGCCGAGTTCCAATGACCCGCCGATCCGCATCGTCGTATAGGGATGCAGGAAATTGAACCGGCTGCGTGTTTCGATGCCGAACAGCAGGTCGAGGAATGCCGCCAGCATGGTGGACTTACCGGCTTCGTTCGGACCGTAGATGATATGCAGGTCCGGTTGCCCAGGCGTCGGCGCACCAAAGGCGATGCTGAAATCGGTGAACTTGCCGTAGCGCGTCAGGTCGAGGCGGTTCAGGCGCATCAGGGCGCCTCGGGGTCCGTTCGGTCGTGGGCATGCAGCCGCGCCAGCACATCCTCGGCACCCTCCGTAACCAGGGCTGCGAGGGCCGCGCGGAAGTTTGCCTCGTCCGATCCCAGCAAGGCACGGCATTCGGCCGGGAGTTGGCTGCGCAGCTCTTCCGCGATGGCCTGGATTTCCATCTGGTAGGCGTCGGAGGGCACGACCTCCTCGCCGATCAGGCGGCGGAGTTCGCTGACCGGGTCGAGTGCCGGGCCTGCCGCAGCCTGCGGAGGCTGGCAGGCTATCTCGATCTTCTCGATCCAGGTCTTGCCGATATCGATCGCCTGATTGGCGGCATCAGCCTGCAGCAGCTCACGGTCTGTCCGGATGCGCCAAGCCAGCGACGTCGCGCCGGATAGGCGCAGCCGCGCGACGAAATGTTCGGATGCCACGTGCGCGCGTACTCGCTGCAAGGCCCTGGCAACCGCGCCGAGCATGTCCTTCCACTCATCGATACTTCTCAGATCGACCGGCACGGACTCGAACTGTGCGATGCTCGTCAGGCGCTCCTCGATATGTACCGAACGGTCGTCGGCGATTGTGACCAGTGTCACGGATTTGGCGCCATCCTCATTGATGTCGCGGCCCTGCGGCATGCCGGGCATCACAACAGCGCAACGTCCGCGCGCCACCGCGCGCTTGTGGACATGGCCGAGTGCCCAGTAGTCGAAGCCTGCAGCATCGAGGTCGGCCAGCGTGCAGGGCGCGTAAGGGTCGTGCCCCGGCGCGCCAGCGAGGCTGGTGTGCATCAGCGCGATGTTCACCGCAGCTTCCACCGGTGGCTTGAAGTGGGGCAGCAGGCTTTCGGGCGCCTGAGGACGTGCGAAGCTCAAGCCGTGGATTACGACGGAGAGGCCCTTCGCCTGTTCGACAGAAATGGCCTCGGCCCGGCCGCCGAATACTTTCACCGAGCCGTCGGGAAAGGTCAGCTCCTTGGTGATGCGCGACAGCGCATCGTGATTGCCGCGAACGATGAAGACCTTGATGCCGGCCTCATGCAGCCGGCGGATCTGTGCGGCGAGAAAGCGTGCGGTTTTCATCGAGGTCTGCTCGCCGTCGTACAGATCGCCGGCGAGCAGCAGCGCATCCACCTGCTCGGTCAGGCACAGCTCGATGATATTGACGAAGGCGCGACGGGTGGCATTGCCGATCAGTTCCGCCAGTTCGGGGTTGCGCAACGCGAGCGAACGCAGCGGCGAATCGAGGTGAATGTCTGCCGAATGGACGAAACGGTATGGCATGGTGCCGATATACCCGGACTGGTTGAAGCGTGCGCGGCACTCTTCCAACACTACCGCAGATCAGGAGGCAATGTCCCCTGTCGCGTGGTGCTGGTGATCGCTGTCGCACACCGCCACCAGAACCGTCGTATCGAGGAACGCCCTCAGGCCGGTTCACTCCGATCCGATGTTTCGCGCTCCTGGCGGATGCGCTCCAGCGTTTCGTCGGCAATGCCGGTCCCCCTTGGCCGTTCCCCCTTGGCCGTTCACCCGACCCGCCGGACATGAACGCACGATGCTTGCGCCGCGGCGGGGCTTGCGCCACCGCGGGCGGCTGCTGCGTCGCATGGCTCGGCCGCATCGCCAGGCCGCGGCGGAATCACGACCCCGCATTGCCATCGGCTTTCCGCAGCAGGTTCGCGCCCACCCAGACCGCGGGAACGGCGCAGACCGCCCAGCCGGCGGCGTAGCCTCCCGTCATCCACAGCAGCAACGAAAACACCGATGGGCACAGAAACGCGCCCATCTGGCCAAACGACAACACACCGCCGGTGACGGTTCCCGCCCGGCCGGCGGGCGCCAGCCGGGCGGATTCCGACAGCAGAATGCCGTGCCAGGACATCGCGGTGGCGCTGAGTGCGCCGGTGACCGCGCCGATCGCCAGCGCCGGCCACGCCGCGCTGAACGCGCCCGTCAGCGCGACGCTGATGGCCATTCCGAAGGCAAGCCCGGACATCACCAGGCGCGGCGCAACATAAAAGCTGCCGACCCAGCCCCACAGGATCCGGCACGGAATGGCAATCGCGATGACCGCGGAAAACAACGCCCCCGCCGCGACCAGGTCGTAGCCAAGCGCCGTCAGATAGGTGACGAAATAGGCGGTGAACACCGCCTGCAGGCCGTTGAACGCGAAGCAGGCAAAGGCCAGCCCCCGCAATTCCCGCACCGCCAGCACGCCCGTGATGGTCGTGCGGAAGTCCGACAGATGGATCGCGTGGGTTGGTGTTGCCTCGGTATCGATCCGGCCATGCAGTGGTTCCAGCAGCAGGACGAAGCACCAGCAGGCGCACGCGCTGATCAGCATCGTCCCGCGCCAGCCAATATGTTGCGCCAGCCTCGGGCCCAGCGAACCGGCGAGCAGTATCCCCGCCGGGATCGCGGTCTGCGTGATCGAGAAAGCGAACGGCGCGTATCGTCGGACAGCCCACCGCCCAAGCAGGTGCGAGCTGGCGGGTGTGGCGACGGCCGCGATCCCGTTTCCGACCAGCGCCGAAAGCACGAAGCCCGCCGCGCCGCCGATCACCGCTACCGCCATCCCGCCGCCGGTCGAGAGCAGCGCCATCTGACTCATGCGGATCGCGCCATGGCGGATGATGAAACCGCCGGATCCAAGCTGTCCGATCAGCGCGGCGATAGCCACCAGACCGAAATAAACACCGACCCAGGATGGATCGGCGTGCAGTTCGAGGATGATCAATGGCGCCAGCACAGCCGGCAACACGCGCCCGACCGAGCCGCAGGTCTGTTGCAGAAACATCACCGCGACGGCGATCACCATGCGGGTCAAATGCGGGTTTCAGGGCAGAGCCCTGACCTTGCTTTCGTTCGCCCGATTACCCTGCGTCGTACCGGCGCTTCGCGGCCCCGATCCTCGTTTCACCCCATCGCCTTCTGCAGGTTCTCGTCCAGCTTCGCCAGGAACGCCTGGGTGTTCATCCACGGCGCGTCCGGCCCGATCAGCACCGACAGGTCACGCGTCATGTACCCGGCCTCCACCGTCTCCACGCACACCTTCTCCAGCGTCTCGGCGAACTTCGTTACCTCTGGCGTGCCATCGAACCGGCCGCGATAGATCAACCCTTGCGTCCAGGCGAAGATCGAGGCGATCGGATTGGTCGAGGTCTCCTTGCCCTGCTGGTGCTGGCGATAGTGCCGCGTCACCGTGCCGTGCGCCGCCTCGCTCTCCACCGTCTTGCCGTCCGGCGCCAGCAGCACGCTGGTCATCAGCCCCAGCGAGCCGAACCCCTGCGCCACCGTGTCGCTCTGCACGTCGCCGTCGTAGTTCTTGCACGCCCAGACATAGCCGCCGTTCCACTTCAGCGCGCAGGCCACCATGTCATCGATCAGCCGGTGCTCGTAGGTCAGCCCGGCCTTGTCGAACGCCGCCTTGAACTCGTTATTGTAGACCTCCTCGAAGATGTCCTTGAAGTAGCCGTCATACGCCTTGAGGATGGTATTCTTGGTGGAGAAATACAGCGGCCAGCCGCGCATCAGCGCGTAATTGAACGACGCGCGCGCAAAACCCAGGATCGAATCGCGGGTGTTGTGCATCGCCATCGCCGCGCCGCCGTTGGCGTTGAACTCGTGCACGTCGAGCGTCCGCGCCGGGCCCCCGTCGGCTGGCTGGTAGGTCAGCGTCACCTTGCCGGCGCCGGGAATCTTCATCTCGGTCGCCCGGTAGATGTCGCCGTAGGCGTGGCGGCCGATGACCAGCGGCTTGGTCCAGTGCGGCACCAGCCGCGGCACGTTCTTGCAGATGATCGGCTCGCGGAAGATCGTGCCGTCGAGGATGTTGCGCAGCGTGCCGTTCGGGCTGCGGTACATCCGCTTCAGGCCGAACTCCTTCACCCGCGCCTCGTCGGGCGTGATGGTGGCGCACTTCACCCCGACGCCGTATTTGGCGATGGCGTGCGCCGCGTCGACCGTCACCTGGTCGTCGGTCTGGTCGCGATACTCGATTCCCAGGTCATAGTACTTAAGGTCGATGTCGAGATAGGGCAGGATCAGCTTGTCCTTGATGAAACCCCAGATGATGCGGGTCATCTCGTCCCCGTCGAGCTCGACGACCGG
>Ga0209415_10014989_pt1 | contig 12614 bp, 9 predicted proteins | sample PeaSoiSIISIP2007_FD_187696 | JGI IMG/M metagenome (GOLD analysis project Ga0209415, IMG submission 187696) | Peat soil microbial communities from Weissenstadt, Germany - SII-SIP-2007 (SPAdes) (version 2) | ecosystem: Environmental > Terrestrial > Soil > Wetlands > Peat | place: Germany...
GGCGACGTCGTGCTGGGCCCGATGCGCTACTGGGTGCAGGGCTTCGACCAGGGTGGGGATGCGGCGGCGACGGCGGGGGATCCCAAGACCCCGTTCGTGGTGGAGGTTCACGAGGAGCTCTCGGGCGAGGCGCCCCACCTGCCCGGGCTGGCGCCGCCGCGGAAGTGCACCCATGCCAGGTCTCGCGCGGAGACGGCCGAGGACCACGGGCAGTCCTCCTCGGAGCCCGAGGAAACCTCGGGGAACACGCAGACGACGGAGGAGACGGAGAAGACCGAGAAGAAGTCGCGCAAGGGCGACGAGGGCCCCGAGGATGCCGCGTCGAAGCGGGCGTCGATGGAGCTGGCGGCGTACAGCGACACCGATCACATCAACGTCGTGACGCCTTCGGTCAGCGTCGGAATAGATAACGTCAGCGGCGCATCGCTCAGCGGCAGCTACCTCGTCGACGTCGTGTCCGCCGCTTCGGTCGACATCGTCTCGACCGCGTCGAGTCGCTGGCAGGAGGTGAGGCAGGCGGGGACGTTCTCCGGCCAGTACAAGCCGCACGATTTCGGCGTGAGCGTGGGCGGCTCGATCTCGAGGGAGCCGGACTACCTCTCCTACGGCGCTTACGCCCTTCTGACGAAGGACTTCGACCAGAAGAACCAGACGGTGACCTTCGGGTACGGCGCGAGCCACGACACGATCGGCCGCTGCGGGGCGGGAGGGGTCTGCACGCCTTTCAGCGTGTTCTCGCGCGACCTGTCGCGCGGGTCTTTCAACGGCAGCTACGCGTCCGTCATCGACCGCGTCTCCCTGGCCTCGGTGACCTTCGACGTCATCATCGAGAACGGCGACCAGTCCAAGCCCTACCGGTACATCCCGATCTTCTCGCCGGCCGTGGCGCCGACCGTGCCAAAAGGGGCGTCCATCGACTGGGTCAACGCGAACCGTCTCCCCGAGAGGCCGCTCGAGCAGCTGCCGCTCGAGCGCCACCGCGCCGCGCTGACCGGGCGCTACGCGCGCCGCCTCGACGGCTCGACGCTGCGCCTCGAGGAGCGCGTCTACGACGACGACTGGGGGCTCGTCGCGTCCACGACGGACGTACGATGGATCTTCGACCTGGGCTCGCGCTTCGAGCTCTGGCCTCACGCGCGGCTCCACGCCCAGTCGGCCGTGACCTTCTGGAAGCGCGCCTACGTGTCGGGGTCGTCGACCGGCTGGGACCTGCCGGAGTACCGCACGGGAGACCGGGAGCTCGGGCCGCTCGTGACCGTCGGGGGAGGCCTGGGGCTGCGGTGGTACCTGGGCCGCGCGGCCCAGCCCCAGTCGTGGATGCTGCAGCTGGCGTTCGACGCGATGCACACTTCATTCATGGACGATCTTTACACAACCAGCCGCACCGCCACGCTGGGTGCGCTCACCTTCGAGGGGCAGCTGTGACGCCGCAGCCGAAGACCGTGCTCTTTTGGGTCGCTCTGTCGGTCCTCGGTCCGCTAGGATGCGTCGACCCCGTACACGAGGACGACGTGAAGGCTCTTGGCCCCGAAGACCCCACCGTGCCCCCCGGGCCGGACCATCGTCCCGGCCAGCCGTGCCTGACGTGCCATGGCACCCTGGGCCCCTCGTCGCATCAGTTCAGCGTCGGAGGAACGGTCTACGCGGTCCAGGGTCAGGCGGCGCCCGCCGCGGGCGCGACGGTGCAGATCGAAGACATCACCGGGTCGGTGGCTGTCGCCCAGACGAGCCAGTCGGGCAATTTCTACATCCCGGTGCAAGAGTGGTCCCCCACTTACCCGACCGTTCCTCAGGTCTCCCTCGGCGGCGTGACCCAGCAGATGAACACGCACGTGGGCCGCGACGGGTCGTGCGGCACCTGCCACGCGGATCCGCCGGGGCCGACGTCGGCCGGCCACATCTATCTCAAGGTTGCGTCGAGCGGGGGGCCGTGATCCGGACGCGTGCTCCGCTTGGTCTTGCAGGCGCTGCAGTCCTTGCGTCCTCGCTCTTCATCGCGTTCCCGGCGCGGGCCGTCGATGCGCGCGCCGAGGCGGCCGCGAAGGACGCCCTCAAGAAGGCCGCGAATGACTTCGAGTCGGAGGCCTACGCGACGGCGGTTGCCCGCCTCGACGCGGTGGTCGCCAGCTGCGGCGTGAACCGGTGCTCGCCGACCACGAAGGCGCTCGTGCTGCGTGACCTCGGGACGATGCAATTTCGTTCGGGGGACAAGGCGGCGGCCGCGAATTCGTTCGCGAAGGCGCTGAAGATCGATCCCGATCTGGCGCTTGCTGGCAAGTACGCCGCTCCCGACATTCGCGCCGTGTGGGATCGGGCGAAGGCGGCGACGGCTGCCCCTCCGCCGGAGCCGGCCCCCGGCCGCCAGGGGCGCCCCGGGCGCCCGGGCCGCTCGGAAGGCGAACAGTCCAGCGCAGACTTCACCCACGCCCCCGCGGCCGAGCAAAAGGCGGACACCCCGGTGCCCGTCTACGTCGAGATCGCGCAGGGCAAGCCGCCGCCGCGCATCATCGTCAAGTACAAGGGCGCCAAGATGAGCGAATGGGGGGAGGTGGACCTCGGTCCGCTGGCCGAGGGGTGGGGAGGCCTCATCCCCTGCGAGGACGTGGCCGTAGGAAAGATGCGCTACTGGATCCAGGGGGTCGATCGCGGCGGCACCCAGATAATGAGCGCGGGCGATCCGAAGCATCCGTACACGGTGCCGATTCGCACGGCGCTATCCGGCGAGGCGCCCCACCTGCCGAACCAGCCCCCGCCGCAGAAGTGCGCGGCGGGGGGAGGCGAGAGCTCCGAGGGCGAGGGCGGAGGCAAGGGCGGGGGCAAGGGCGGAGGTGGGGACGACGAGCAAGGGTCCAAGGGCGGCGGGCAGGGAAGCGTTCCTGTCGCCTACGCCCGTGTCTGGCTGGGGGCCGCGCTGTCGCTCGACTTTCTCTCGATGCCGTCGGGCAACGACCTCTGCGGGCTCGATCAGAACGGCGAGCCGCTCAACTCCATGAAGCTCTACTGCACCAACCCCGATGGCAGCGACTTCCCGTCGCGCCTCAACAAAGCGCAGGACATGGCGCTGGTGCCGGGTAAGGCAGGGCAGATCGGGGGAGGCCTCACGGCCGGCGACATCCGCGTCATGCTGAGCGTGGACTACGCGCTCAAGACGAACATCCTCGTGGGCGGCCGGCTGGGCTACGTGGCGAACGCGTACACCGGGTCCTCGGCCTCGAAGGACGGGCGCGCTGCCGGTTTCGATGTCCACATCGAGGCGCGCGCGACCTACCTCTTCGGCGTCGATCCGCTCCTGCACGCGGGGTTCGCGCCCATGGCATTCGCCGGGTTCGGGCTCGCGGAGTTCGACGGACACGCGAGCAGCAACGTGACGCTGAACAACGTCATGGGGCAGCAGCCCGTCGAGGTGTGGCGCACCGACGGTCCCTTCTTCCTGCTGCTCGGCGGCGGCGTGAGGTATCAGTTCTCGCCGCGCGCCGCGTTCACGGGCGCCCTCCGCATAAACATCGCCGTCGGAAATGGCGTGCTGGGCACGTACGGGCCGGAGATCGGGGCCGCCTACGGGTTCTGAGGTCTGCGGAGCTCGGCCGCTCGCTCCACGAGGACTGCGGCCTCCTTTGCATGAAATGACCGCGGGAAGCTCGCGAGGTGGTGCTCCGCCGCGAGGCCCGCGGCGTCGAGCCGACCGGCTCTCGCGAGGGCGACCGCCTCGAGAAACGAGGCGTCTTCCGCCTGCGAGGACAGGGGCCACGCCGTCACGTAGCCATGAAATGCCGCGGCGGCCTCCTCGTAGCGCCCGTCGCGCAGCCGCTGCATCGCGGCGGCATAGCTCGACGCGCCGTCGTCGACGCCCACCGGCGACGCCGGCCTGACGCGGGGGGGCGCCGGCGGGGGCGAGGCCTTCGGCGGCGAGTCGGAAACCACCGGGGGCGCCGTCCACACGTCGCCGTCCAGGAGACGCACGCCGGCGCGCGTCCGCAACCGCAGATCGACGACCCCGGACTCCACGCGCACGCGGGTCGTTTCGCCGCCGCGCACCGTCACGTCGAACGTCGTCCCCCGCACCTCGACCTCGCCGTCGGGCATGACCACGAGGAAACGCTCGCCTGCTTGCTGCGGGCGCACGTGCACGTGAACCGTGCCCTCGTCGAGCTCGACCCGCTCTTGGCGCTGCTCGCGCCTCTGCCACCAGCGGGCGTCCGCCTCGCCCACGACGGTCCCCGCGAAGGGCTCGGCCGGGGGAGGCGGCGAGGCCTCGCTCCTCGCCGGGGACGCGGCGAGCCTCGGGGTCCCGAGCTCGCGATGGTGCATGACGAGCGCGAGGACCATCGCGCATGCAGCGGTGAGCGCGACCAGCGCGGCCGCGCCCCGCCACGCGCTCGACGGCGCAGGAACGCCGTTGGCCGCGTCCCGCAGGACCCGAGCGCGCAGGCGGTGCAGTGCAAGCTCGTTCGGTTCTTCGGCGCCCAGCGCGAGCATCCGCGCGCGCAACCCCTCGTCGCTCTCCATCTTCGCCGAGCAGGCCTCACACGCGCGCAGATGGCGCTCGAGCGACTCCTCGTCCTTGGCGCCGAGCCGCCCTTCGCGGTAGGCGTCGATCTGCCATAGCCGGGAGCACTCGCGGGCCGTCATTGCAACCCCTCGCGCTCGAGCGCGGACTTGAGCTCGCGGCGCGCGTGAAACAGGCGCGTGCGCACCGTCGCGGCAGGGATGTCGAGCGACTGCCCGGCCTCGTCGGCGGAGAGCCCCTCGAGCTCGACGAGGACGAAGACGGCCCGCTTCCTCTCGCTGAGCGTCGCGAGGGCACGATCGAGGACGGCGAGCTCCTCGCTGCCGCTCGCCCGCCGCTCGGGATCTCCAGGCGACCGTCCGGTGAGCGTGTGCGCGAAGGCCTCGATCATGCGCTGGAAGCGCTGCTTGCCCCGGCGCTGCCGGACCGCCAGGTTGACCGCGATCCCGCACAGCCAGTTGCGGCAGCTGGCGCGGCCGTCGTAGGAGGCGGCGATGCGCGGAAGGCCCAGGAACGTCGCGTGGACGACGTCGTCGACGTCCGTCGCGCTGGCGAGGGTGCGGCGAACGGCGCGCCAGACATCGCGAGCGTAGCGATCGTAGAGCTCGCCGAGCGCGCCGGGGTCTCCGGCAACGACGCCCTTGAGGATCTCCGGGTCTCCGACCGCCTTGAGGCGCAGCGCGCGCGCGCGGGGGTTCACAGGAGTGCTCCGGACGCCCCGAGGCGCAGGCCACCGATCCAGGGAGGGAAAGTGGGCGGTGCCCCACCCGTCGAGACGCCCGCCGGGACCTCGAGCCGTATGGGGCGCGCCAGCAGCGCGGGGGCGACGCCTCCATCCATCGTCAGCGTCATCGTCCAGCTGTGGCCCACGGGAACGGAGAGGCGCGCGGACGCGTCGAGGCGAAGCGCAACCTCGGTGCCCTGCACGCTCACCGCCTCCCCTGCTGACCCCGTGTCGTATTCCATGTGCATCGCCACGATGGACGGCTCCAGTGCCAGGTCGACGGCCGCGGCGCCCGCGTGGATGCGTCGCCCGACGCCGATGCCCAGGCTCACGTCGTTGTAAATGTCGCAGTCGGCGCTCTGCGAGGCAAGGCACGAGACGAGCGCCGAGCGTATCGTCCCCAAGAGTAGCCAGCGATCGATGAGCACGTCGGCGCGCGCTTCGACATCGATCACCGCCGCGGACGAGGGGGCCGTCAGCCGCAGGCCGGCCGAAAGGCCCGTCCAGAGGGCAATATCTCTTCCCCGGGCCGGAGAGGGAAGGCCGGGAGGGAGGACCGTTGCCGGCGGCGAAGGTGGGAGGGGGGAGGGAGTCTGTGCCGGGGTAGGTTGCGCGGAAGGAGCCTGCGCAGCGGGCGGCGAGGCGCCTTGCTCGGGGATGGACATGAGCAGGCCCAGCGCCGTCGCGACCAGGCTCGCCGCGTGCCTGACCTCCCGTTCCGCCCGGCGTCCGTCGCTCGCGATGGCGACGACCCGAACGCCCTCCCCAGAGGACTCGATCGAAAGCGACATCGGCTGACAGTCCGCAGGCGGAAGAAGTGCGATCTGTCGCCGGAGCTCGTCGAGCGCCCCCGCCCAGGAGGGCGAAAGGCCGCCCGGGGCGGTGACCCGGGCGCAGGGCTCATCCGCAAAGGCGCGCGCCGTCGGCGCGAGGGCGATCGCCACGCTCGCCGTCCTGCCGAGCACCCGCGCCAGGTCGGCACCCCTCACGCTTTCTGTCCTCTCGTCTGCCATCTCTGCCATCGGTGGCGAGCGCGCGCAGCCGGCGTCACGACGGTCTGCGGGACAGCCGAAAAGGCCGGCGGCGCGTGCTCGATGTGGATTGCCCGCAGAAGGTCATGTCGTTCATACCTGGAGTCGTTTTTGCTTCGTGCCCTCATTCCGGCAGAGTGATGCGGAACGCCGCCCCCCCGAGGTCCCCGGCAGAGACCGAGATCGCGCCGCGGTGGGCCTCGGCGATCCCGCGGGCGATGGCCAGGCCGAGCCCGGCGCCCCCCGAGGCGCGACCGCGCGAGCCCTGCCTGTAGCGGTCGAAGATGGTGTCCCGCTCGGCAGGCGGAACGCCGGGGCCGCTGTCGGCGATCTCGAAGGCGGTTTGATTGTCCTCCCGCCTGACGCGCACGCGCACCCGGCCTCCCCTCGGGGTGAACTTCAGCGCGTTGGCGACGAGGTTGTCGAGCGCCTGTCGGAGCTTCTGGGCGTCCGCCCACAGCTCCAGGTCGGGCGGGCCGTCGAACTCCAGCGTGACCTTGCGCCGCGCCGCGACGGGCGTGAACACCGCGAGCATCGGCTCGACGACCGCGCGGACGCGGATCGACCGCGGCTCGACGGTGAAGACGCCCGCCTCGAGGCGGCTCGCGACGAGCACGCCGTCGACCAACCGCGACATCTCGGCGCACATGCTGCGGATCTGTGTGACCGAGGACTGCCGCTCGTCCCTCGTGAGGTCGTCGTTCTGGAGGAGCTCAGCGATGAGGCCGAGCGAGGACAGCGGATGGCGCAGGTCGTGCACGAGCATCGCGATGTGGTCGCGCCGCTGCCCCTCGAGCAGGCGCTTCAGCCGGAACGTCTCGACCCCCGCGCGTACGCGGGCCAGAAGCTCCCGCGAGTCGATGGGCTTGGTCAGGTAGGTGTCGGCCCCCTCCTTGAGCCCCGCCTCGATCGAGGCCGGCTCCCTGCGCGCCGCGGTCAGCATGATGACGGCGGGCCCCCCTCCACGCCGGGCGCGAAGCCGGCGCAGCACGTCCACCCCGCCCAGCCCCGGCATCGACACGTCGAGCAGAACGAGCTCCGGCTCGCGCTCGTCGACCTTCGCCAGGGCCTCGGTGCCGCTCGCGGCCGTGCGCACGCGGTGACCGTCCTCGGCGAGCAGGGCCTCGTAGAGCGCGACCGTGTCCTCGAAATCGTCCACGATGAGCACGTCGCCTCGCGCGTCGCCGAGCGCGGCGAGACCCGGGCGCTCGTTCACGACAGGATCCTCCCGGTGCTCGTCGCCGCCGGCTCCGCCGCCCCGGGCCTGGGCGCGACGCGCGGAAGCACCAGGGTGAACACCGACCCGCCGGGCGCGCGCGAGGCGACCTCGATGTCGCCGCCGAGAGCCCGCGCCAGCCGCCTCGAGAGCGCCAGCCCGATCCCGGTGCCCTCGTAGCGGCGGCCGTCGCCGGCCTCGAGCTGGTGGAAGTCCTGGAAGAGCTCCTTCATCGCGTGCGCGGGGATCCCGATGCCGCTATCGCGCACCGCGAGGAGCACCTCGTCGTTCGTCGCCCGCAGCGACAGCGCGACCTCCCCGCGGTCGGTGAACTTGATGGCGTTGGAGAGCAGGTTGAGCAGGATCTGCCTGACGCGCTGCGAATCGGTCGTCGTCTCGACGGGCGAGTCGCCCACCTCCGCGACCAGGCTGATGTCCTTGCCCAGGCGCAGGCTCTCCACCTCGGCGAGGCACGCCCGGGCAAGCTGCCCGACGTTGACGGGCGCGAGGCGTATCTCCACGCGCCCCGTCTCCGCCTTCGCGAGGTCGAGCACGTCGTTGATGAGCCCGAGCAAGTTCTCGCCGTTGCGCTTGATGCGCTCGAGCGATTCCCGCGCGCGCGGCGAGAGCTGCTCTTTGCCGGAGGTGAGGAGAAAATCGGTGAATCCGAGGATCGCGCTGAGGGGGGTGCGAAGCTCGTGGCTCATCGACGCGAGGAACTCGGTCTTCACTTTGTTCGCCTGCGCCAGGCGCTCGCCCTGCTCGGCCAGGGCGATGCTCTTGTCGCGCAGCCGGGCGTGCGCCCACGCGTTGTGCAGCCCCACCGCGAGCTGCCGGGCGGCGTCTCGAACGGACTCGACGGCATCGTCGTCCGGTCTGTGGATGCCCGCGAGCACGATCGCGCCCGCCCCTTCGTCTCCGACGGCGACGGGGTAGGCCAGGACCCAGCGCAGCGGGGCCTGGCCGATCCCGAGGTCGATCCCGGGGAGAGGCTCGCCGAGCGCCTCGGCGCGCATGACCACCGGCTCCCGGCGCTCCATCACGCTCTTCGGGAGCCCCTCCGCCCCGAACATTGCGTGATCGATGGCGCGCCCGTCGGCCGCCGTGGCCTGCACGGGCACGAGGCGGTCCGCGTCGTCCAGGAGGAAGACGGCGCCCACCTGGGCATCGGCCAGGCGCACGAGCGTCTGCAGCCCGATGCCCGCCAGGGCGCCCACGTCGAGTGTCTTGAGCTCGCGCACGAACTCCGCGTAGGCCTGCGCGCGTTCCTCGCGAAGGGCGAGGGCCGCGTTCGCGCGCGTGAGATCGGCCACGGCGCGCTCTCGCTCCGAGAGCGTCGCGCGCAGGCTCGAGTCCTTCTCGAGCAGCAGCGTGTTCATCCGCTTCAGGCTCTCGGAGACCGCGCCGAGCTCGTCCTTGCGCGCCGGCAGAGCGGGGATGGTCTCCAGCCTCGCGGTTGCCGCGAGGGCCTCCTCCAGCCGCCCCGTCGTCCCTGCGATGTCGCTCGCGATCCAGACGCCGCTGCCGAGGGCCAGGATGATGGCGAGGAGCAGGACGGTCCGGGTCGCGCGCTGCGAGTCCTTTGCCGACTCGAAGGCCGCGTGCTCGCGGTCATCGGCCTCGTCGAGCGCGTGCTTTCGCAGGTCCGACAGGATGGCGCGCATCTCGTCGGTGCGCGCCTTCCCCTCGCCGGCCGCCTCGGGATCCTCGACCGTGCCCTTCTGCCGGGCCCTGATCTGCGGCTCGCTCACGTTCTGGATCCAGTCGCGCACAAGGCGCCCGAAGGCGGCGACCCGCTCGTCCTCCATGCCGTTCTCGGCGACGGCCTGCGCCTCGGTCAGGACGCCCTCGAGGTCCTTTCTGGCCTGCTCGTAGGGAGACAGAAACGCGCGATCGCCCGTGAGCAGGTAGCCGCGCTTGCCGGTCTCGAGGTCCACCATGAGGCGCAGCAGCTGCTCGGCGTCGTCCGCGAGCTTCAGGTCGTGCTGGACGAGGCGTACGAACTGCGCCTCGAGCTCCTCGTGCGCCGAGTTCGCGCGGAACAAGCCCCAGCCCAGCACCGCGACCACGAAGAGGGAGCTCAGGAGGATCCGCCAGAAGAGGGCACTCTTGAGGATGCGCACGAGCTAGGACTCGATTGTGGCACGGGGCGGGACGTTCTGCCCCCGGCAAGTGCCTCAGGCTTCGCGCGCCATCCACGCGCCGAAGCACGACAGGACCCAGGCGATCGGCGAGAGCGCGAGCGCGAACACGACCGTGACGGGCGCCGCGACGCCGAGGCAGAACAGCGTCACGACGAGCGCCAGGACGGCGGCGAGCGCCGGCTCGAGAAGGGTGCGCACGGCGGCGGCCCGGGCGATGAGCCACCCGCTCGCCGGGAACGAGACCAGAAGGCCGATACCCAGCAGCAGCACGGGGGCGGCGGCCCGGACGTCGTGATCGTCGACCGTCGACAGGTCGATGTGCATCGCGCGGGCGGCGACGACCCCCGCCGCCAGCCCCACGATCATCGCGCCGATCGTGATGAGCGCGCCGAACAGGATCCAGATCACCTTCACCGGTTCGTCTGCGCGCGTCAGCGCCGAGCGCACGGCCGACAGGCTCGGTGGCGCCGCCGACAGGCGCGACAGGCGGCTGCTCGGGATGGATGACTGCACCTCCGAGGTCGGCCCGCCGCGCGCCTGAAGGTCGCGCCCGAGCAGCAGCGTGGCAAAGCCCATGACGGCGAGCAGGGGGGCGACGGCCAGGAGCGCCCCGGGGCCGCGGCCGTAGACGAAATGCGCGTAGAGCCCGTGGGCAGCGATCGACGCGAGAAACGCGACCGGGAAGAGCGGGATCCGGTGCTTCATGTGCTTCGCGCGGCCCAGGGCGTACCCCCAGAGGCAGGCGAAGAAGACGTGCGCCGGAAGGGCCAGCACGGCCCGGGCGATCCAGATGGCGCCCGTCGGGTTCGCGTGCAAGACGAAGCCGTTCTCGACGGCCGCGAAGCCCAGCGCCGAGGCCGCCGAATAGACGACGCCGTCGTACGGTTCGTCGAAGTGCTTCGACAGGAACGCCGGCCACGCCGCGGCAACCTTCCCGGCTTCCTGCGTCGGAGCGACGACCAGGAAGAGGAACATCAGGGCGCCGCCCTCGCCCGCCACCGAGACACGCATGTCGAGGCCCGTGAGCGCGGCAGCGCGCGCGGTGATGAGCTGCACGGCGAGCCCGGCCACCGCTCCGAGGGCGAACGTGAGCACGACCAGCCACACCGGCTCGCGGTTCTCGTCGGTGCGGTGCACCAGAACCGCGAAGAGGGCAGCCGGCAGCGTGGCGAGCAGCAGCCAGCGCAGGGTCTCGAGCACGCCCCCCAGTGTAGTCGCGAAGGCCGGCGCGTCAGAAATGGATGCCGAGGTGGCCGGTGAAGGTCAGCCCTAGCCCGACGCTCGATCCGGACTCCTGGTAGAGCGGGTTGCCCGCGACCTGCTGATCGATCTCCTGCTGGGCCATCGGCCGCAGCTGCGCGGGCACCGACGACGGGACGGTGGGGATGGGCACCGGCGGCCTCTGGATGAAGAGAAACTGCGCATCGCCGTCGACGCCCAGCGAGACGTACTTCGCGAGGTAGAAATCGATGCCGACCATCGGTCCGACGTCGAAGCCGTGGATCGCCACGTTCGATGGCGCCTGGCCGGTCGCCGTCTGCACCGCGCTCGAGTTGAGCGTGCCGACGAACGCGTACCCCCCGCGTACCCCGAAATAAGGATCGATGCGCCAGATGCGCGTGTGAAACGCCCCCTCGAAGCTCAGCTCCCAGAGGTCGAACGCCGAGAGCTGCAGGTCGGTCACACGGACCCCGGCGGTGAGAAAGAGGAGCCTCACGCCGGCCCCCGCGCCGAGCGCGGCCCCCGAGCTCGACGACTGCTGGAGGGCGAGGGCCGTCGAGTTGAAGGACGTCATGTTGACGTAGGCAGCCCCGGCCTCCGCGTTGAGCCACACCCACTCGAGGCCCAGGCCGCTGTCCTTCTTCTCGTCGGCCTCGTTCGATGTGTCGCTCGGCGTGCTCGGCGGCGCGGATCCGGGGCCCATCGGCGGGGGCGGCTCGAGATCCTGGGCGTGGGCCGCGGGCGTCGAGAGCGAGCAGATCACTGTGGCCGCGAGGGCTGCCGGGCGAGTCATCGTGTGCGTCATGCCTTCTCCTGGTCGGGGTGTTAAGGATAGCAGGTAGCCTCGGCCTCACGATGACGCCCACGCCGCTTCGTGTGGCCACGACCGGCCGGGCGCGCGACGTCGCCGTCGTCGCGACGGCGGCGATGGGTCTTCTGGCCTCGCTCCTGCTCCTGGCGCAAGTTCGCCCCAACGAGTCTCCCACCTCGGAGCTGCTCGTCCCTGCCTCGTACATCGAACCGCTCCGGCGCGTCCGCGCGCTCTTCGGGCCCACCGCAGAGTACGAGCTCGTGCTCGTGTCGAGTCGGGTTCCGATCACGGGAGATCGGCTCGCGCGCATCGAAGAGGCCATCGCGCGAGTATCCGGCGTGACGCGGACGTGGTCATCGCGCTCGCGCCCGCACCTGGTCCTCACCGACGGCGATGCCCCCGTCTTCGCCCTCGCTCCGGGCGCTCCGGACCCGGACCAGCCGCAGGCCCTCGATCGCTTCCTCGCGCCGTCGCCGGGCGACGCCTGCATCTGGGTCGTGCTCGACGCTCGCCTGTGGGCGCTGAGCGAGGCTCGACGCTTCGAGCGCGACCTGCGTGCGGCCCTCGAGTCCGTCCGCACCGACGACGAGCTGCTCCGCGACCTGGGGACCCCGGCCCGGCGGGTCGCCGAGTGGGAAACGGCCGTTCGCGACAGCCGGCGCGCGCTCCCGTGGCTCGTCGTCGTGGTCATCGCGGTGCCGCTCGTCTTCTTCCGGTCGTGGCTCGCCGTGTTCTTCCCTCTGCTGATCGCGGGATTGACGTCGGGGACGCTCTTCGCCCTTTATCGACTCGTCTACGGCCGGATCGACACCGCGACGCTGGTGCTATTTCCGCTCGTCTGGTCGGTGGCGACGATGGACGCTCTCCACCTTTACGAGGGGAGCAGTCACGCCGGAGGTGCCGGCGATGCGGTCGACGAGGCGAGAAAGAAGGTGGCGGCTCCGGCGCTGGTGCCGGCCG
>Ga0209415_10014991_pt1 | contig 12612 bp, 12 predicted proteins | sample PeaSoiSIISIP2007_FD_187696 | JGI IMG/M metagenome (GOLD analysis project Ga0209415, IMG submission 187696) | Peat soil microbial communities from Weissenstadt, Germany - SII-SIP-2007 (SPAdes) (version 2) | ecosystem: Environmental > Terrestrial > Soil > Wetlands > Peat | place: Germany...
AGGCGGCGGAACAGTGCGAGCATCGCCAGATAGGCGAGGCGGGCGAGTTCGCCGCGCGACGTACCGGGCGCCACCGGAAAGGTATCGATGCCGATGATCGCTCCGCCCTCTTCGCGCCCACTCACCGCGTGCGCCGTGGCGCCGAACTCGAGCGCCTCGTCGTAGACGGCGAACGCGGCCGGCATCCAGCCGGGATAGGCCGGCGGTCCGGGATGGAAGTTGTAGGCGCCGAAGCCGAGCGCCCCGAGCACCGCGGGCGGCAGCGCCGCCGCGGCGCCGAAGCCCACCAGGCGCGCGCCGGGAAAAAGCCCGGGTTCGACGTCCGCGAGCGTCGACGCGTTGCGCACATGCCGGACATCGACTCCGGGCGCGGCCGCCAGCAGCGTGTCGGTCAGGAACGGCCGCTCGACCTCGTCGCATAGCAGCAGAATATGGTCGAGCATGATCCCTCCGGCGCGGGCCGATGATGGTCAGGCGACCAGGCTGCGCAGGACGTATTTCAGGATGCCGCCGTGGCGGTAGTAGTCCACCTCGTCGAGCGTGTCGATCCGGCACAGCGCGGAAAAGGTGACATGGCTGCCGTCGGCGCGCGTGATCGTCACGGTGACGTCCTGGCGCGGCTTGATGCCCGCCGCAAGCCCGATGATATCGAGCGTCTCGGTACCGTCGAATTTGAGCGTCTTGCGGTCGGCGCCGGCCTTGAACTGCAGCGGCAGGATGCCCATGCCGACCAGGTTCGCGCGGTGGATGCGCTCGAAGCTCTCGGCGATCACCGCCTTCACGCCGAGCAGCATGGTGCCCTTGGCCGCCCAGTCGCGCGACGAGCCGGTGCCGTATTCCTTGCCGGCGATCACCACCAGCGGAACGCCCTCGGCCTTGTACTTGATGGCGGCGTCGTAGATGAACATCTGTTCGCCCGCGCCTTTGTATCTGGTTACGCCGCCTTCGACGCCGGACACCATCTCGTTCTTGATGCGCACATTGGCGAAAGTGCCGCGCGTCATCACGTCGTCGTTGCCGCGGCGCGCGCCATAGGAGTTGAAGTCGGCGGGACGCACCTGGAAGCTCACCAGATACTGGCCCGCCGGGCTCGAGGTCTTGATGTTGCCGGCCGGACTGATGTGGTCGGTGGTGATCGAATCGCCGAGGATGGCGAGCGGCCGGGCCTTGAGGATGTCGGCAAAGCCCTTGGGCGCCTCCTTGGTCAGGCCGGCGAAGTAGGGCGGATTCTTCACATAGGTCGAGCGGCTGTCCCACTTGTAGGTCTGGCCCGAGGGAAACTTGACCGCGCGCCATTGCGCCGGGCCCTCGAAGACGTTGGCATAGCGCTTGCGGTACATGTCGCGCGTGACGTTCTTCTCCATCGCCGCCTTGACCTCGGCGTTGGTCGGCCAGATGTCCTTGAGATAGACCGGCTTGCCGTCCTTCCCGGTCCCCAGCGGCTCGGTGGCGAGGTCGAGGTTCATGGTCCCGGCGATGGCATAGGCCACCACCAGGGGCGGCGAGGCGAGGTAGTTGGCCTTCACGTATGGGCTGATGCGGCCCTCGAAATTGCGGTTGCCCGACAGCACGGCGGCCACAACCAAGGAATTGTCGTCGATCGCCTTGGCGATCGGTTCGTCGAGCGGGCCGGAATTGCCGATGCAGGTGGTGCATCCGAATCCCGCGAGATAGAAGCCGAGCGCGTCCAGGCTCGGCTGCAATCCGGCGCCCTTGAGATAGTCTTCGACCACCTGCGAGCCGGGCGCCAGCGAGGTCTTGACCCACGGCTTGCGGGTCAATCCCTTGGCCACGGCCTTTTGCGCGAGCAATCCGGCGGCAAGCATGACGCCGGGATTCGATGTGTTGGTGCACGAGGTGATCGCGGCGATCACCACGTCGCCGTTGCCGATCTCGCCGCGCCCGTCCGCGAGCTTCACTTTCTTGGCGATCGTCGCGCCCGCCGTAATGGTCGGCAGCGCCTCGGCGAATCCCTGCTTGGCCTTGGCCAGCGCCACCCGGTCCTGCGGCCGCTTCGGTCCGGCGAGCGAAGGCTCGACCGCGGCGAGATCGAGCTCGATCGTGTCGGTGAACAGCGGGTCGGGCGTCGCGGCGTCGCGCCACATGCCCTGGGCCTTGGCATAAGCCTCGACCAGCTTGATGCGCGCGGTCTCGCGCCCGGTCAGGTCGAGGTAGCGCAATGTCTCGGCATCGATCGGGAAGAAGCCGCAGGTGGCGCCGTATTCGGGCGCCATGTTGGCGATGGTCATGCGGTCGGTCAGCGCCAGCGCGGCCACGCCCGGGCCGTAGAATTCCACGAACTTGCCGACCACGCCCTTCTTGCGCAGCATCTGGGTGACGGTCAGCACCACGTCGGTCGCGGTCACGCCCTCGCGCGCCGCGCCGGTCAGTTTCATCCCGACCACCTCGGGAATCAGCATCGAGGTGGGCTGGCCGAGCATGCAGGCCTCGGCCTCGATGCCGCCCACGCCCCAGCCGAGCACGGCGAGTCCGTTGACCATGGTGGTGTGGCTGTCGGTGCCGACCAGCGTGTCGGGATAGGCGACCTCGTCCTTGCCGTCCTTGGCGCTCCAGATCACCTGGGCGAGGTACTCGCAATTCACCTGATGGCAGATGCCGGTGCCCGGCGGCACGACGCGGAAATTGTTGAAGGCGGTCTGGCCCCAGCGCAGGAAGGCGTAGCGCTCGCCGTTGCGCTCGAATTCCATCTCGATGTTCTTCTTGAGCGCGTCGGGCGAGCCGTAGAAATCGACCATCACCGAATGGTCGATCACCAGATCGACCGGCGACAGCGGATTGACCTGGGCCGGGTTGCCGCCGAGCCCCACTACCGCGTCGCGCATCGCCGCCAAATCGACCACCGCCGGCACGCCGGTGAAATCCTGCATCAGCACGCGAGCCGGGCGATAGGCGATCTCGCGCTCGGCCTTGCCGCGGTTGCCCAGCCATTCGGCGATCGCCTTGACGTCCTCGACCGTGACCGTGCGCCCGTCCTCCCAGCGCAGCAGGTTCTCGAGCAGCACCTTGAGCGAGAACGGCAGCCGGGCTATGTCGCCGAGCTTGGCCTTGGCGGCGGCATCGAGGCTATAATAGACGTACGAGCTGCCGTCGACGTTGAGCGCGCGGCGCGTCTTGAGCGTGTCCTGACCCATTTCCTTCCCTCTCCCCGAGGTTCGGCATTTGCGCCGCAGGCGGATTTTCCCACGAATCAATAGGTTATCCAAGGGCGAGGTTGGCGCGGCCGTGCCGGCTGCGGCCTCCCCGGCGCTGGCCGCCTGCGGACGTTCCCGCTAAGGTGGACGCCATGGGGGATGAGCCGCGCCGTGCCGGTTTCGGTGGCCGCTTCACCGGCACGGGGCTCGCCTGCCGGCGCGGCGAGCGGCTGGTGTTCGCCGGATTGGAGTTCGCGCTCGGCCCCGGCGAGGCGTTGGTGCTGCGCGGTCCCAACGGCTCAGGCAAGTCGAGCCTGTTGCGCCTGATGGCCGGCCTCGGCCGGCCGGCGTCGGGCGCGCTCGCCTGGGACGGCGAGAATGTGGCGCGCGACCGCGAGGCGCATGCCGCCCGGCTGCATTTCCTCGGCCATCTCGACGCGGTCAAGGGCGCGCTGACGGCGGCGGAGAACCTGCTGTCCTGGGCGCGGCTGCGCGGAACGCACGCCGACCGGGCCGGCATCGCGGCGGCGCTCGACCGGCTCGGTCTGGCGCGGCTCGCCTCGGCGCCGGCGCGCTTCCTGTCGGCCGGGCAGCGCCGCCGTCTGGCCCTGGCGCGGCTGCTGGTCTCGCCCGCCGCGCTGTGGCTGCTCGACGAGCCTTCGGTCGGGCTGGACGAGAATTCGCAGGCGGCGCTCGAAGCCATGCTCGCCCGTCACCGCGCCGAGGGCGGCATGGTCGCGCTGGCCATCCATGGCGCGATCGCGCTCGCCGACGCGCGCGAGATCCGCCTCGACGCCTTCGCCCGGGGACCGGCGATGGACTCTGCCGCATGAGCTCGCTCGCGACGACCTTTGGCGCCGTAGTGCGCCGCGACCTCCGCATGGTGCTGCGACAGGGAGCCGATGGGGTCCTGGTGGTGGCGTTTTTCCTGCTTGCCGCGGCGGCGTTTCCGTTCGCCATCGGCCCGGAGGCGGACATCCTCAGTCCGATCGCGGCGGGCGTGCTGTGGGTGTGCGCGCTGTTCGCCTCGATGCTGTCGCTCGAACGTCTGTTCCACGCCGACTACGAGGACGGCAATCTCGAACTGCTGATCCTCGCGCCCGCGCCGCTCGAACTGATCGTGCTCGGCAAAGCCCTGGCGCACTGGATTGCCTCGGGTCTGCCGCTGCTGGTGATCGCGCCGGTGATGGGGCTGATGCTCGATCTGCCGGCCGCCGCCCGCGGGGCCCTGGTCCTCGCCATGCTGCTCGGCACCCCGACGCTCAGCCTCATCGGCGCGGCGGGCGCGGCGCTCACGCTGGGCGCGCGGCGCGGCGGCGTGCTGCTGGTGCTGCTGGTGCTGCCGCTGACTCTACCGGTGCTGATCTTCGGCGCCGGCGCGGTCGAGGCGGCCCAGACCGGCCAGCCCTGGCGTTCCGAGCTGATGGCGCTGGGCGGCTTCCTGCTGGCGGCGATTCCGCTGGCGCCATGGGCGGCGGCGGCGGCGTTGCGCCAGGCGCTGGACTGACCCTTGCTAGTGTTCGCCCCCGCGCAGAATGTGCGCGGCGCCCGAGGTATCGTAGTCGAGTCCCGCCTTGGTGAGCGCGACCGAGTGGGGGAACTGGGCCAGCGCCAGCCCCTTGCGTTCCAGCGCCACCCACACCGCGGGGTTGGTAAGCCCGGTGGCGTCGCGCGCGGCCACCACCTTGGCGCCGACATGGAAATGGTCGCCGTGCGCGCCGGGCAGCCGGGCGAACTGCACGCCGCCGGTTTCGGGGATGGGCGTGGCGTAGTCGGGCAGAACGGCGATCTGCTGCAGCAGCGCCAACGTGCGCAACTGCAAGGCGTTCAGCTTGAGCGGATTGTTGCGCGGCGTCATGCGGGCCCATCTCCCCATCCGGCGACCATCGCGGCGCGGCCACCCTGGCCATGCTGCCATCGCGCCGCGCCGACGGTCAAATGCGGTTCAGCCGCGATAATCGGCGGGCACGGTGAGGTCGAGCGGCATGGCGACGCCCAAGGCGCGCAGCACCATGGTCGCCGCCACCGTCACAGCGATATTGATGACCAGCGTGTACAGGGCGGTGTAGCCGGGAATCCCGTATCCGCCGACGGCGAGCGCCCATGTCGGGGTGAAGTTGGCGGCCGCCGCGACCCAGGTGCCGGCCGCCGTTCCCGCCGCCCATCCGAGCAGCAAGGCCCAGTCGTTGAACCACCGCGTGTACAGGCCGAACACCACGGCGGGGAAGGTCTGGATGATCCAGATGCCGCCCAGCAGCTGAAGCTGGATGGCGTATTGCGACGGCACCGCCAGGATGAACACCAGCGCCCCGAACTTCACCACCAGCGACGCCCACTTGGCCATCTGCGCTTCCTGGCGGTCGGTAGCCCGCGGATTGACGAACTCGCGATAGATGCTGCGCGTGAACAGGTTGGCCGCGGCGATCGACATGATGGCGGCGGGCACCAGCGCGCCGATGCCGATGGAGGCGAAGGCGACGCCGACGAACCACGCCGGGAAGCTGTGCAGGAACAGCGCCGGGACGGCGAAGTTGGCCTTGAAGGTCTTGAAGCCGTCGGCATATTCGGGAAGCTGCCCGACGCCGGCGGCGATCGCCATGAACCCGAGCAGCGCCAGCAGCCCGAGCAGAAACGAGTAGGACGGCAGCAGCGCGGCGTTGCGCCGCACCGCGTGCCGGCTCGACGCGCTGAGGATGCCGGTCATCGAGTGCGGGTAGAGGAACAGCGCGAAGGCCGAGCCCAGAGCCAGCGTCGCATAGGTGCCGTAGCTGCCCCAGCCGCCGCCGGCCGGCGCCGCCAGCAGCAGCTTCTGCGGCGGCACCGCGGCGAAGATCTTGCCGAAGCCGCCGAGCTGGATCGGGATGACGACGATGGCGGCGAAGGCGGTCGCGTAGATCAGCAGGTCCTTGACCACGGCGATCGCCGCCGGTGCGCGCAGCCCGCTGGTGTAGGTGAACGCCGCCAGGATGACGAAGGCGACGATCAGCGGCAGGTCGCCCAGGATTCCCTGGCCCGACACGCCCATGGCGCCGATCACCACCTGCAGGCCGACCAGTTGCAGCGCGATATAGGGCATGGTGGCGACGATGCCGGTCACGGTCACCGCCAGCGCCAGCCAGCGGTTGCCGAAGCGGCCGCGTACGAAGTCGGCGGCGGTGATGTAGCCCTTGTTGCGGGTGACCTGCCACAGGCGCGGGAAGATCACGAACAGCATCGGATAGATGATCACCGTGTAGGGCACCGCGAAGAAGGCGATCGCCCCGGCGCCGAAGGCCAGCGCCGGCACGGCGATGAAGGTATAGGCCGTGTACAAGTCGCCGCCCACCAGGAACCAGGTCACCACCGTCCCGAAGCGCCGTCCGCCCAGCCCCCATTCGTGCAGCAGATCGAGATCGCCGCGGCGCCAGCGCGCGGCCGCGAAGCCGAGCCAGGTGATGCCGCCGAACAACACGACGAAGACCGCGAGAGCGATCCAGTTGACGTTCTGCACTAGGTTTCCCCCCTTGGTCCGGTCCGAACGTCGGCTGGCGCCCTAGGCACCCGCGCGACTCAGCGGCGCGCCTCTTCCTTCTCGGTCGCGAAATAGACGATCGCGGTCAGCGCCGCGCCGATCAGGATCATCGCCAGCTGGAACCAATAGAAGAACGGGATGCCGCCCAGCGTCGGTTCGGCGACGTTGTAGAAGGGCACCAGCAGGATAATCAGAAACTGCACGATCAGCAGCAGGTACCACCAACTCCAGTGGCCGCGCTTGCCCGGCTGGTCCATCGCTTCCTCCCGCTGCGGCGGCGCCGTGGGGTGCCGCAATCGTCGACAATTCTAGCCGCGCCCGGACGATCGCGTAAATTCGATTCGCGCCACTGCCACCGCGCTCACTCGGCGCCGAGGGAGGTCGCGACGGGCGCCGATGTTGCCTGTGCCTCGACCACTTCGTCGAACAGCTCGAAGTCGATCGCCCAGCGCCCGTCGGGCAGTTCGCGAAACACGTCGGCGAAACGCGCGTTCCAGGCGATGTCGGCATCGTCGTAGACCGTGCGCGCCTGCACCTCCTGGTAGAAACCGGTGTGATGCCCCGAAAACAGCACCACGAACTGGGCGTCGGCGGTCGCCAGTTCCTCCGGCGACTTGCCGAACAGCGGGCTTGACGGATCGATCGGGTGCATCACCGTCCAGGTCATGGCGAAGACGGGGGTGGAGGAACGGACCAGCGCCAGGTCGTAGAGCCGGCGCAGCTCGTAGCCCTCGACCGTCCGGTCGTCGCGCAACAGCGAGATGTGCACCCGCGCCTCATGGATGCGGTCGCTGCGACGGTTGGCGATGCGGAACATCAGCATCGGCTGCCCGTCGAAGCTGGTCACCACCATCCTGGTGCTGAAGCGCACGCCGGCGGTCGGCCGGGTGAAGCGCGCGAACATCAGCCCCGCCGCCACGGCGACCCCGAACAGGCCGATGCCGGCTTCCAAGGTGACCAGCAGATTGGCGGCGATACCCGTCGGCGACATGGTGCCGTAGCCGATCGTGGCCATGGTCTGCACAGAAAAGAAGAAGGCGTCCTCGAACGCGCCATGCCGCGCGTTCACGATCGCGTCCCCGCAGGCCAGGTAGGCGAGCGCGAACAGCACGTTGACACCGAGATAGGTGAACAGCAGGGTGAAGCCGAAGCTGATCGCCGAGGTGGTGAGCAGCCAATGGTACAGATCGCCATGGATACGGCTATCGCCCAGGCGAACGAGTTGCGTTCCGCCGTCGACAGTGACGGCGCGCCGGCGGAAGAGCCGCTTCACGTTCATGCTCAAATGAACACCAATGCGCCGCTGCGCGAGGCGTCGCCGAGGAAGGTGACGAGCCCACCCTCGGCGATCGGAACGTCGCGGCGCAAATCGGCGGCGGCCAGTCCCATCGCGCGCAGGCCCATCTCGCACACCATCACCTTGGCGCCCAGCGCGACGCATGCGGACAGCATTTCCTCGAAGCCCGCCAGATGGTGCGTGAGCAGCCGCGCATCGGCGTCAGCGGATGACATGCCGTCCTCGGTGTGATGCAACTCGCGCCAGCCACCGTTGCCGGCGTCGGGCGGCAACAGGGCGCGCAGCGCCCCCATAGTGAAGAACAGGGTCGCGGGCGTGTTCACCGCCAAAGCGGCGGCGGCCATGGTGAGCGCGTAATGCACCCGGTCGAAGGCGCCCGAGAATACGACCAGCGAGAGCTTGTCGGGGGCGGTGTCAGCCGCCGGCATGGGCATGGGTCCTGTGGGCGGACAGATCGTGGATGGTGGCCGCCGGTCCGCACAGCGGGCAGGCCGGATCGGGCTTGAGGCGCAGCTTGCGGAAATTGGTCGCCAGCCCGTCGACGATCAGCAGCGCCCCGGACAGGCTTTCGCCGATGCCGAGCAGTTCCTTGATCACCTCGACCGCCTGCAGCGTGCCCATCACCCCGGCCATGGCGCCGAGCACGCCCGCCTGGGCGCAGGTCAGCATCTCGTCTTCGGGCGGCTCGGTGGGGTAGAGGCAGCGATAGCAGGGACCCGGCGCCTTGAAGGTGGCAAGCTGCCCGTCGAAACGCAGCACGGCCGCCGAGACGAGGGGCTTGCCCGCCAGCCGGCAAGCATCGTTGACCAGGAAGCGGGTGGGGAAGTTGTCGCTGCCGTCGGCGACGATGTCGTAGCTCGACACCAGGCCGAGCGCATTTTGGGCGTCGAGGCGCAAGCCATGCGGCACGACGCGCACCTCGGGATTGATGCCGGCGACCGCCTCGACCGCGCTCGTCGGCTTGTCCATGCCGATGCGCCCGGTGGCGTGCAGCACCTGGCGCTGCAGGTTGGAAAGATCGACCCGGTCGTCGTCGACCACGCCGATCGTGCCCACCCCGGCGGCGGCGAGATACAGGATCAGCGGCGAACCCAGCCCGCCGGCGCCGATCACCAGCACCTTCGCCGCCAGCAGGCGCGCCTGGCCGACGCCGCCGACTTCGGGCAACAGGATGTGGCGGGCGTAGCGGCGGATCTGCTCTTCGCTGAAGTCCATGGCCGATTATATGGTGCGCCGCGCGACTTCGGCGACTCGCCGGCTGCCGGCGCCGAGGCAGCCGCTACCCGCCCAGCCCGTCGAACAGCGCGGTCGAAAGGTAGCGCTCGGCGAAGGAGGGGATGATCGCGACGATCATCTTGCCTTCGTTTTCCCCCCGCGCGCCCAGCTCGAGCGCCGCGGCGAGCGCCGCGCCCGACGAGATGCCCACCGGAATCCCGTCGAGCCTGGCGGCCTTGCGCGCCGTGGCGAAGGCGGTCTCGTTGCCGATCTTGACGATTTCGTCGATCACGCCCTTGTCGAGAATGGCGGGGATGAAGCCGGCGCCGATTCCCTGAATCTTGTGCGGCCCCGGGGCGCCGCCCGACAGGACCGGGCTGTCCTCGGGCTCCACGGCCACCATGCGTAGCCCGGGCTTGCGCGATTTGAGGACGTGGCCGACGCCGGTGATGGTGCCGCCGGTGCCGACGCCCGAAATGATGACGTCGACGGCGCCGGCGCTGTCGCGCCAGATTTCTTCGGCCGTGGTCTGCTCGTGGATCGCCGGGTTCGCCGGATTTTCGAACTGCTGCAGGATGATCGAATTGGGAACCTGGCGGTGCAGCTCCTCGGCGCGCCGGATCGAGCCGGTCATGCCCTTGGCGGCGGGCGTCAGCTCGATCTGCGCGCCGAGCAGGATCAGCATCTTGCGGCGCTCGAGCGACATGCTCTCGGGCATGGTCAGGATCAGCTTGTAGCCCTTGGCGGCCGCGACGAAGGCGAGCGCGATCCCGGTATTGCCCGAGGTCGGCTCGATGATCGTCGCGCCCGTTTTGAGCGTGCCGGCGGCCTCGGCCGCCTCGATCATCGCCACGCCGATCCGGTCCTTGACCGAGGCCAGCGGATTGAAGAATTCGAGCTTGCCGACGATGTCGGCCTTGACCTTGGCGTCGGCCGCGAGGCGCTTGAACCGCACCAGCGGTGTGGCGCCGATGGTTTCGGTGATGCTGTCGTAGATGCGGCCGCGGAACTCGGCCTTGGATGCGGTGGGGGGGCTCATGCTGTACCTCGCGGTCGCTAGATGGTGAAGTCCATGCTCTGCGCGACCTCGCTGACGATGCCCGATTGGAAGGCGCGGGTGCACAGATCGTCGATGGCGATCGCGTCGAGACGCTTCATGATCTCTTCCTGCAGGTCGGCCCAGGTCGGGCGGATCACCTTCTTGCCGAGCTCGGAAGAGGGAAGATCGCCGTCCTCGTCCTCGGCGGCTTCGAGCGCGCGCACCACGCGCACGATCTCGCCCACCGAGATGCGCCGCCGCTCGCGCGCCAGGCGATAGCCGCCGCGCGGGCCGCGCACGCCGATCAGGATGCCGCTGCGCACCAGCTGCTGCAGCGTCTGTTCGAGATAGCGCCGCGGGATGCCCTGGCGCCGCGTGATCTCGCGGCTGCGCACCGGCTCGCCGCCCGAATGGTAGGCGATGTCGAGCACCGCCTCGATGGCGAACAGCGTCTTCTTCGAGGGCCGCAACATCGATCACTCTCCGTTGACGATCGCGGCGAGGCGCCTGGCGAGGCGCTCGGCCACGACGGACTTGGCGAGCGGCGGCCAGGACTCCACTCCCTTGGCCGTCACCAGATGGACGGTATTGGATTCGGCGCCGAAGGTGCCCGTTGCCGCGTTCACGTCGTTGGCGACGATCAGGTCGCAACCCTTGGCGGCGAGCTTGGCGCGGGCGCGCTCGATCAGGCGCTCGGTCTCGGCGGCGAATCCGACCACCAGGCCGGGGCGGCGGTTGCCGGGCGCGGCGAGCGTGGCGAGGATATCCGGGTTCTGCGCAAGGTCGAGTTGCGGCGGCGTGGCGCCGGCCTTCTTCTTCAGCTTGGCCGCCGCGGGATGGACCACGCGCCAGTCGGCGACCGCGGCGGCGCAGACCGCGATCTCGGCCGGCAGCGCGCCCAGGCACGCGTCGAGCATTTCCTGCGCCGTCTCGACGTGAACCACGTCGACCCCGGCGGGATCGGCGAGCGCGACCGGGCCGCTCACCAGCGTCACCCGGGCGCCGAGCAGCGACAACGCGCCGGCGATGGCGTGGCCCTGCTTGCCCGAGGAGCGGTTCGAGATATAGCGCACCGGATCGATCGGTTCGCGGGTCGGTCCGCTGGTGACGATGACGTGCTTGCCTGCGAGCGCGCCCGGCGCGGCGAAGAACGACTCGACCGCCGCGACGATGTCGGCGATCTCGGCGAGACGGCCTTCGCCCACCTCGCCGTCGGCCAGCGTTCCGGCGGCGGGACCCACGCGCCGCACGCCGCGCGCTTGGAGCACCGCGAGGTTGGCTTGGGTGGCGGGGTGGTGCCACATGCGCACGTTCATCGCCGGCGCCACGATGATCGGCTTATCGGAAGCGAGCAGCAGCGCCGAGGCGAGGTCGTCGGCGATGCCGTGCGTCATCTTGGCGAGCAGGTCGGCCGAGGCCGGAGCGACCAGCACGAGATCGGACTCGCGCGTGAGCTGGATGTGCGCCATGCCCGAATCGTCGGTCGTGGCGAACAGATCGTCGTGAACCCTGGCGCCGGCCAGGGCCGACAGGCTGAGCGGGGTAACGAACCGCGCGCCGCCACGGGTCAGGACCGGGCGGATCAGCGCGCCACGTTCGCGCAGCCGGCGGACCAGATCGAGGCTCTTGTAGGCCGCGATCCCGCCGGAAATCACCAATACAATGCGGCGCCCCGCGAGGCTCAACGTCAACCTCTGATTTACGTAGAAGGTATGTAGTTAAAATAGACATTAACTGGAATGCGCGCAAGGGCCGCCGAATTATACGGAAATCGCGTCAGTGCTTGAGCAGCAGAAAGGCCAGGATCGCCACCAGGATCCAGGGCAGCCAGAGCGGGAAGATGCTGTGCTGGCGGCGCGCATCCTCGATCGCCTTGACCGAGTCGGGATGCAGGCGCAGCCCGCCGTCCTTGAGCGTCTCGGCCACGTGCTCGACGTTGCGGACCAGGCGCGGCAGGTGCTCCATGGTCTCGACCAAGCCGCCCATCGATTCGCGCATGCGCGCCCGCGCGCCCAGATTCTCGGCCATCCATTGCTCGATCAGCGGCTGCGCCAGCTGCCACATGTTGACCTCGTGGTTGAGCTTGCGACCGACGCCCTCGGCCACCAGCATGGTCTTTTGCAGCAGCAGCATCTGCGGCTGCGCTTCGAGCTTGAAGGCGCGCGCGACCTCGAACAGCTGGCCCAGAAGCCGGGCCACCGAAATCTCGTGCAGCGGCCGACCGAGAATCGGCTCGGCGATGGAGCGCACCGCTTGGGTGAACAGGTCGACCGACTGGTCGGCCGGAATGATGCCCGCGTCGAAATGGATCTGCGCGACGCGGTGGAAGTCGCGGTTGAGGAAGCCAAGCAGCAGTTCGCCCAGGAAGCGTCGCGTGGCGCGATCGAGCCGGCCGGTG
>Ga0209415_10014992_pt1 | contig 12612 bp, 10 predicted proteins | sample PeaSoiSIISIP2007_FD_187696 | JGI IMG/M metagenome (GOLD analysis project Ga0209415, IMG submission 187696) | Peat soil microbial communities from Weissenstadt, Germany - SII-SIP-2007 (SPAdes) (version 2) | ecosystem: Environmental > Terrestrial > Soil > Wetlands > Peat | place: Germany...
CGGTGTTGGGTGCGCCCGGGTCGATGGTGACGCTGGTTGCCGATGCGCCAGAGCCAAATCCGAGGGCGAGCGCCGCCGCGGCGGCCGAGGCGAGCATGGTGTTGCGGAAATTGGGCATCAATGTTGGCTCCCTCCTGGTCTGAACCGCGAACATACCGCCGTCACGGACACAGCTTCGTTAACCATGCATATGCCGTGCCATATTCGGAAATCATGGCATATTCAATCGATTAGATCTGAGGGTGCCGAAATCTCGCCGGCTAACTGTAAAGAAATCCGACATCTGGCGCCGCGCGGCGGCCGTCCGCGCGGCGCGGCCGGAGACCGGCAAACCCGAAGGCTGCTGCAGCGCCGCGCCGTAGGGCGAAACGGCCGCGAATCCGGCTTGATCGCTCCCCGACGGAAAACTGGAACGCCCGAGGCGGCCGATCAATTAACGACCCGGCGCGATGACTTAGCCCGAGATGACTTAGCCCAATATGCAAACCGGAATTCCCCGGATGACATCCGATCTGGCGTGACTATTCTCACTTTTCGGACCTTCCTGCAATCCAGACCCGGGGTGCAGACGGCTGCCGGCACCTCGGGCATTTCCAACGGTGGTTGTGGGAGCTGATCTGGCCATTTTCCTTGGCATTCGGACGCACTCCTCCCGTTGGGAGCTGTTGAGCGCATAGTGACCGAGCTTGGCGGGTGAATGGACTGCGGCATCTCGACGGCGTTGGCCCGGATGAGCGGCATGCCATGGCGAACGATGCACACGGTACACGTGAGGTTTTGGGGGCCAGCGATGCGGATCGCTGGAACCATGACGGAGACACACGACGATCTTCGGGGTCGCGTCCCGTCGATTGGCATAGGTGCTGTGGGCCAATAGCCCCGTGGATCTTCGGCCGGCTGGGGTCGATAAACCGAAGTGCTTTTATTTCCAACTTCACCAAGGGGCTGAACCGACTCGATAAAATCGGGCCGGTGGTGGTTGCGTACTGACTACATTCCGAGCCCGACGCCGAGCAATTCGAAGGTTCGAGCTTGCAGGGGCGTTGGCTTGGTGGGCAAATCGAAGCGGAATTTCTGATTGCAGGGCCGGCTGGCCTTGTTTGTTCACGTAGAGGGTGGCGAGATCATTGTGGAGGCTGCGGAAGCCATGGACTTGCAGTCCGTCCTCGATCCGGTGGGATGTCGCTTTCTGCTCGGCGGCGGGCGAGCGTTGTGCCGGGGTCAACCTCTAAATCGTGGCTTGGCGGGGTCGCAATTGATCGCGATCGCCAGCGGCCAGACGCTGCAAGGCGTATCGCACCGCGCGGATCACGCTGTTCCAGTCGCCGGGGGCGGGTTGACGAAATTGGCGCAGCTGCGGATACCAGGGGCTGTCATCGCGGTTGAGCAGCCAGCGCCAACACGTATCGAAGCGGTTCAGCAGCCAGACCGGCTTGCCAAGTGCGCCGGCTAGATGGGCGACCGAGGTGTCGACGCTGATCACCAGATCGAGGCCATCGATGAGCGCCGCCGTGTCCGCAAAGTCATGCAGGTCGGCGGTAAAGTCGTGCAGCTCCATCCCATGCGGCGGATTGGCGGTCTGAGTTGCCGGTTCGCCTTTCTGCAATGAGATGAAGCTGACCCCCGATGCTTCGCCAAGCGGCGCCATCGTGTCGAGGGCAACAGAGCGGCGATGGTCGACGGCCGCCAATTCGGGGTGCAATCGCTTTTCGCCGGCCCAGACGAGCCCAACCCGCAGGCGATCGAGACGGGCAAGCCGCTCACGCCAGTCCGCTGCGAGTTCAGGGTCTGCGGCCAAGTAGGGGGTCGCGGCGGGGATGGTGTCGAGCGTCGTGCCGAAGGCCCGGGGCAGGCTTAACAGCGGGCACTGTAGATCAAAAGGCGGCAATTTGTCGCCGCGAGCGATGATCTTCTCGATGGCGGGCAGCTGGGACAGCAGCCGCACCAGCGGAGCTTGGACCTCCAGAACGACCCTAGCGACGGAAGCGACCAGCGGCACGTAGCGGCAGAACTGCAGCGTGTCGCCGAGGCCTTGTTCGGCGTGCAGCAGAATGACGCGATCCCCGATCGCCTCGCCGCCCCACCGCGGCGCCGAAAAATCCCGAGCGCCTTCCGACAGGTGCTTTGTCTTCCAGCGCCACTCATGCTCTTTCCATCCTTCGTCGTACTGACCGGTCGACAGGAGCGCTAAACATAGATTGTTATGAGCGTCGGCGAAGTCCGGCCGAAGGCGCAGGGCCTCTCGGCAGCTCGCCACCGCCTCTGCCGCACGGCCGAGAGCGGACAAGGTGTGTCCGAGGTTGGAGTGGGCCTCCGGATAATTCGGCCGGAGCGCCAGGGCCTCTCGATAGCTCTTCTCCGCCCCTGCAGGGCGGCCGAGGCCGAGCAAAGCATTGCCGCGATTATAGAAGGCATAGGCATAGTCGGGCTTGATCGCCAGCGCACGATCATAGCTGGCAAGCGCTTCCTCATACCGCTTCAGTTCGTGCAACGCGTTGCCGCGATTGTTGAGGACCTCGGCAAAGTCGGGCTTGATCGCCAGCGCACGATCATAGCTGGCAAGCGCTTCCTCATACCGCGTGAGCCCGCCCAGCGCCAAGCCAAGGTTGTTGAGAGCCTCAGGGAAGTTTGGCTTGACGGCGATAGCTTTGGTAATCAGCCCAACTGCCTCTAAGAAGCTCCCGTGCTCGCAGCGCAAGACGCCTAGAAGATTCAGTGCGTAGGCGTCGTTTGGCTGTACCGCCAGGGCTTTGAGGTAAAGGGCTCCTGCCTGATTTAGCCGGCCTGCCTGATGGTGGCGCCATCCGTCGTCGACAAACTGCGGCCGCGCAGGTCCCGAAGTGTGAGGTTGTTTTGCTGCCGCTCGCCGCTGCTGTCGGTTCACGTTGGTAATCCGAGACGATCACTAATCAGCCAGTAAGCTCGGTGTCTTCGTCAGAGCCATCCCCCACTTGATCGGCTTACCGAGCGCCATGATACGCCGCTTGGGCTTTGCCAACAAGGCCGGCGCGGGCGAACAGCAGGGCAATCGGGTGAAGGAAGCGCGTGACAAAGTGGTCGAATGCTGAATCTGTGGTGATCCTCTGAGTCGAGTTTCGGAGATCGCGATCGAGAATGTGGCGCCCGATTGTGGGGCGTTCGACGAGTTAGTTGTTGTTCTGCGGTATTTCCAGAATTTGCCGGACTCTCGGCAAAGCGACAAGGTGGTATATCCACGCGACGAGGTGCTGCTGATGTGTCTGCTCGGGGTGCTGGGGGGACCTTTGTGGATATCGCCCGCTTCGGCGACAAGAAGCTCGAGCTTCTGCGCCGGTTCCGGCCGTTTCGCGATGGCACGCCGTCGCACGATCACCTCGGCGATATTTGCGCTACGCTTGACGCCGGGCAACTCCAGCGCTGCCTCGTCTGCTCGGTCGCCGCGCTGATGGGAACGCCGGCCGAGGTGATCACCATCGACGGCAAGACCTCGCGCCGGTCCTACCAGAAGACGGGCGCAGAGGCCCCCAGCCGCTGCACCAGGCCAGGGTAGGTGCGCCAATCGCGCTGGTTCAGTGCATCAGCCAGCGTCGAGCGCGCCGGCGGCGCCTTGATCCCCCCCATGCAGAACAGCTTGGCCTGATTGGCCTCCAAAAAGGCCTCGATGTCGCGCAACGACTCGCGCCAAGTGAGCTGCGCGAGGGCCATGACGCGGAACAGCTCGACGCAACCCAATATGCGCACATCCGCATAACCCCGGTGCCGCTCGATAATGCGGCCAAAGGTCTTCCGCGGCACGAGCCCCGTGACCTGCGCGAATAACGTCTTGCCCAAGTTCACGCTTCGCTCCGGGTCCAGCAATCCCGTGAGCATCGCGAACCGACGATCTGAAATTCAAATCGGGGAGGCCCGCGAGCAGCCTCGAACCCCCATCACCGTTGGCTTTTCGGCTCGTCGGCTCAAAATAAGCCCGCCACTCGTGAAGGGGCCGATAAAACGAGCGCCCGCCGTGCGGGGCGCACGGCGGGCACGATCGGGTTCCAAGTCTTCGATAAGTTACGCGCGGCTACCGATTTTCCGCTTGGCGAACACCATGCCGATCAATCCCGCGCCGAGCAGTAGTAGGCTGGACGGCTCCGGCACCGTTGGCGCTACGCCAGTGGATGTAATAGAGTCGCTCCACACTCCTACCAAGCCGCTTCCGCAGTCGCCGACGGTGGTGGTGCTTTCGGTGCAGCTGCCACTGCCGGTGCCACTCATCGTGAACACGGTCGTAGCGAACCCCGCGGCGGAGACGGTTCCTTGGCCGAACCAGGTCATGGCATCGTTACAGGTCGACCCGTTGCAGAACAACGCCGTCCGGGTGACGTTGTTGGTGGAATTCAAATTAAACGTAAACGTGACCCCACTTATGACGTCGGTGAATATTGCGACACCGCCCGGGCTGGCGAGGACCACTGTGCCTTCCGAGGCCGCCGGTGAGGTGCAGCCGGTATAACTACCGGTACAACCGCTGACCAGTGGGATATTCGAAGCTACATTAACAGGGTTCGGAACGAGAACGGTCAGGTTCGACACGATTGCTGCTGAGGGCGTAATGGTGTTGTTAGGCGTCGAGGCCGACAAATTGATGCCGTCCGAGAAACCGATACTTCCGATGATAAACGGTGCCGCGTAGGATGGCGAGGCGAATGGACCGGCCCCTAGCGCCAGGATTGTCCCGGCCATCGCGAGAGCTTTAACTGTGGTGCGCATGATACCCTCCTTGGAACCCATGCCAGGGAAGATGCAACACTTGTGCCAAATAAAAATCTCCTTATATTTCAATGATATAGATTCAGCCGCATTTAACTTCTATAAAATTTTCTGACACCATGCGCCGTGCCCTGAACCGGGCGACCGTCATCCACGGTGCGCTCCTACCCGGCATTGGGGGGCGGGGATAGGAAAGTTCGTCGCACGGAAGTCGGGATTTCCCGTAGCTCACCACTGGACCTCGAGAATGCATCTCGCAGAAATTGATAAAATTGGAAAATTTTTCTGATTCTTCAATAAGTAAATGGCCGCGCCCGACCGGCGTCGGAGCCCCAGTTCTGCCATGAAATGCGATGTCAACAACCCTGAAACATAATTCATATACCTCAGACCGCCTTCCGGAGATCGCTTGTAGGTGTAGTGTCTTGCCTTCCGCCCCAAACCTTCGGTCCGTCATGTGTCGGGCATTCGCATTCATGGGATCCGTCGTCATGCTACTGGCCGTTGCGGCGGTGCCGCACGCGGTGCCTGCCCAGGCACAAGATCTTGGCGGGCATGCCGAACCGTCTTCGACGTCGGCCCCGGTGGTAAATTGCTATGACGAGCAACGCGATGTCGTTGGCCGTGAATTGGCATCGCAGTGCCAGGGCAGGGTGGTGAGCGATACGGAGGCCAAGGAGATCACCGAGAGACGCAGCCACGCCGTCGCCCGGGCGATCGGCACCGGTCCGGCGCCGACGGCGCGGCTTGGCCGCGGGCGGATAGGCACAGGTTTCTTCGTCGACAAGAAGGGAACGCTGCTGACCAATGACCACGTGGTATCGGGTTGCAAGGGGATCATGATCGAGCCGGCGGAGGGGGCCTCTGTCCCCGGACGGGTCATGGCGGAGGAAGCCGGTTTCGACATGGCGCTGGTGGAGGCCTCAGTGAGTCCACCGGCGATCGCCCAGTTTCGCCCCTCCGGGCCGCCTTTAACCGGGGCTTTGGTCGCGACCGTGGGGTTTCCCGATCAGGGCGTGCCGCCGCGCGAGCCGCTGGTGACCCCCGGAACCCTGATCGCCGTCAAGGACTTGCAGGGCAAGAGCGGGCCGAGCCAGGCGCTCGTGATGAAGGCCGAGGTGCGGCATGGCAATAGCGGCGGCCCGATCCTTGACGAACATGGGCTCGTAATTGGGATGATGCGTGCAAAGCTGAACGTCGCTAATATTTATGCCGCGACCGGGAAGCTCCCCGACGATCTGGGCATCGGGATCCCGGACGCGATATTGACTGCGTTCATGACGGCCCACAGTGTCCCGTATAGTTTCGGCGAACGGGGCGGCACGCTCGACGCTGCTCGCATCCTCGAGGCGGCGCGCCCCTATACGGCCCGAGTCCTTTGCGCAGAGTAGGGGGCCGGGAATGAAACGCTGGCTGGTGACGGGCGGGTGCGGTTTCATCGGCTCGCACCTCGTCGATGCCTTGCTCGCGCGTGGGGATACGGTACGGATTCTCGACGATCTCTCGACCGGCAAGCGCCACGACGTGCTCGCCGGAGCCGAACTCCGCGTTGGCGACGTTGCCGACCGGGACGAGGTCGCGCGGGCCCTGACCGGGGTCGATGGCTGTTTTCATCTCGCCGCGGTCGCATCCGTGGAACGCTGTACCCAGGATTGGTTGGGGTCCCATCGCACGAATCTGACAGGCACCGTGACCGTTTTCGATGCCGCGAGGTCTGCTGGCCCGTCGCCCCTCCCCGTGGTCTACGCCTCCTCGGCGGCCGTTTATGGTGACAACCCGCACGTACCCCTTAGCGAGACGGCGACGACGCGCCCGCTGTCGGCCTATGGCGCCGACAAGCTCGCCTGCGAGTTCCACGCCCAAGTCGCGTGGGGCGTCCATCGCGTGCCCAATTTGGGCCTGCGCTTCTTCAATGTGTACGGGCCGCGGCAGGATCCGAGTTCGCCCTATTCCGGTGTCATCTCGATCTTTTCCGACCGCCTCGCCGCGGGGCAGCCCATCGACATTCTTGGCGACGGCGAGCAGACACGCGACTTCGTCTATGTCAGCGACGTGGTCTCCCATCTCGTGGCGGGGATGGCGGTGCTGCGCGAAGGCGCGGGCCTGTTCAACGTCTGCACCGGCCGCGCCGCATCGATTCTCGCCTTGGCGCGAATCATGGGCGAGGCGATTGGGCGAAAACCAGATATCCGTCATGGGCCGTCGCGCGTCGGAGATATAAGGTCATCCATCGGGGATCCGTCCGCGGCCGCGGCGGCCTTCGGCTTCACGGCCGGCGTTTCGCTGGGCGAGGGGATCCGACGCACGCTCGATTATTTCCGCAAGTCCGGCACGCGACCTCACGCTTGCTAGGCGACGACGCTTTCCGGGCTCGGGCGACAAAGCAACGCGCGCTACGCCAAACCGCGCGATTGAAGCCAAAGCTCGAGCACGACCAGATCCCAGGCCGCCGCTTCGTGGGGTAGAAGGTTGGCGCGGGACGCATGGTCGATCAGGGTCTCGAGAAACCCATTACGAAAATAACGCCGCCCTTTCAGGCTCGTAAGGCTATCGCACACCAACGCGCGCAACGGGCCGTGCGAATTCATGAACGCGAAGTAGGGAAGGCCAAAGCCGTGTTTTTTCTTTTCGATGATCGGCTCCGGCAGGAAATTACGCAGGGCGTCCTTATAGAAGCGGCGGAGCGCTCCTCCCTCCATCAGCAATGTCTCCGGTATACCCGCCGAGAACTCCGCGACGCTTTCGCTAAGGAACGGGAAGCGCGTTCGCACGCCCGCCAGCTCGCACATGCGGGTTACCTTACGCAGATCGCTGTCGGCGAGCGTGATGCGAAGGTCAAGCTGCATCATTCGCTGAACCTTGCTGGCATCGCGCGGCTCATCGTAAATGGCCTCCGCCATGGCGAGAGGTGCGTCCGCATCGATCTCGCCAATAGCATCTGCCGTAAAGATTTCGTTCGGTTGCAACGCCCTGAACAGATTGTCGCTGACGCGATTCGCTACTGACTTCCTCGCGTGCTCGACGTACCTGATCGCTTTGCCCAGCAAACCGGCCCGGCGCGCGAAGGAAAGCGTCTCGAGCACGGGCTCGATCATGCGGCTACGAAGCGCGAGAGGGATCTTGCCGTAATGATCGAACACGCGATCATCGGCATAACGTTTGTTGCCGGCGAAGAGCTCGTCTCCACCGTCGCCGGCGAGCATCATGTCGACGCCCGCCTCCTTGGCCAGGCGTGCGCAGTAGTAGGCGGGAATAACCGAAGAGTTTGCAAAGGGCTCGTCGTAGATGGAGACCGCCTTCGGGAGAATGTCGACGATGTCGTCAGGCCGGAGATAGTAGGTGTGATGTCGCGTGGCGAAGTGCTTTGCCGCGATCTCAGCGTAGTGCGTTTCGTCGAAGTCTTCGACCGGAAATCCTATCGTGAACGTCTGGAGCGAATCGTGGAGCGATTCGGCCGCCATCCCGACGACGGAACTGCTGTCCAATCCACCGCTGAGAAAGGCGCCGACGCGCGTGCCGTCTTCATTCGCGAGGCATGTCTCGACAGATTGTCGAAGGCGATGCCTCAGCTCGCGCGCGGCTTTCGTTTTGTCGATGCGCTCCACCGAACGGTAGGGCATATGCCAATAGCTTGCGACGGTGGCCTGAGCACCATTGACGAACAGATATTCCCCTGGGCAGAGCTTGTGTTGCTCGCGATAGATGGTGGACGGTGCCGGCACCCGATCGATGAAATAGAGATAGTCGAAGAGCGACTGGAGCGAAATTGTCGCTTTGGCTATCGGATGGGCTCGAACGGCATCGGTCGTCGAGCCGAAAACCGTTAGCCCTGGGGTCGGCTGCGCATAGCAAAGGGTTTGAACGCCAAACCGATCGATCGCGCAGAGGAGCTTCCCGCCCGTGACATCTACGAGCGCGAAAGAGAAGGCGCCATGAAGAAGATCCAGGAGAGCCAGCCCCTTGCCTTTATAGGCGGCGGCGAGAGCCTTCGCGTGGCCTTGGTCTCTCGCGATCTCGCGCGATGCCTCATCTGACCACTCGGGATACCCCTCGATGGCGACGAGGATGTCCGGCTCCGCAGCAAATGCCCCGATCGCCGGGTGCGTGTGAAGCGCAAGCCCGTGGGTTCGGCCTGTCGCGGTATCTGCTGAGATCGGGCCATAGTGCGGCAGCGCCTGCGCCATACGATCGAGAAGGGAGTGCGGGTCATCGACGCGTCCGCCCCCGAACCAGCCGCAAAATCCGCTCACGTCCGACTCCCGATCCTGCGCATTCTCATGCGGGTTGGCTCACCGACTTGGGCCCGGAGGGGCTTGTCTTTGCAGGTGCGCGCCGGTGAGGTGCCGTGTGCAGATCATGGAGCATCCTTGCGATCCGCCACCGATAATAGTTGATGTGATACATCTGCCGCACATCATCGGTCAGCCGGGTATGCCAGTCCCAGACCGGACCGTAGAACTCCACCCTGCGAATGCTATGGTTGTCGAGGAGCTCTGCAAAAGCATCCATCCGCATCAGATGAGCCGGTGACAGACCTTGCAGGGTTTCGTCGCAAGCAGTCTTCAGGATTATGAGGGTACCATTGCGGCGCAGGCAGAGATCGGACGCGACCAGCCGCTCGTTGAAATAATATCGGTAGACGAGCGCCTCGCCAAACTCGGCGAAGGACTGCAAGAGTTTGACGTAGAAACGGCCCTGCGGCTCATCCGTTTTCACCGCGGAGTTGATCTCCCCCTTCCAACTCGCGATCTCAAGCTCGCTAAAGTCGCGGACCGCCTTTGGCATTTCGGCGGCTGTCGTCACTAACTCAAGGCGCGCTCTGATGTTCTCTCGCTTCAGGCGATTCCGTTGTCTCGAGATGTTGTGGCGAAAGTTCTTGCTCCGACCCTCCATATATTCCGCAAACGAATTCGGAAACGTGATGCTCGCGGATGCGATGTAATCGAGAGTAGAGAGGTGAGGCGAGGCCGCGGGACGAGGCGATATCAATGGGTCTTGCTGCGTGATGCTAATCATTCCGGATTGAGGCGGCAGGGCGATCGCAAGTCTGCGCAGCAGATCTTCGACATTGCACGATCGCTCGCCGACCCAGAATCCGAGGGGCGCATTTGCCGGCTGTAGCGTCTGCCAGGAGAAAGGGGTTGCGCGCCTCAAAATGGCCATCGCACGAGGCATGGCGTTGTCGTAGTACGTGACCAGCGCTTCCGATCCGTTCGCAAATTCGGAGACGGCGTCGCGCACGAAGCGAAAATCGAGGAGCGGCGTGTCGGTCGCTGCGCGATTGATGACCTGCCACTCCTCAGCACAAGAGGCGAGCATGCTCACTGGGCGGATCGTCCAGGGCATTTGCCGATTTGCCGTATTAAGCGACCACGCGACGAACTCTGTCGACGAGCGTCGCCATTTCTTCTTCGGTGAGACCCTGATGGCAAGGCAACTGGATCAGGTGGCCGGAAAGCTGCATCGCAAATGCACACGTCTCTGGATTCATGCCCGGCCATAAAAATTGACCAAAGCGCTGCATCGGAACGGCCAGGTCCTCGAGGCTCGCAAAGCTCTCTCGAAGAGAATCCACCCACAGGGGAAACATATATGGCACGACCTGAGCTGGCAGGCGCGGGAGCAGAGGACGGCAATGAGAAAGATCGGAGAAACCCTGGACCAACCGCGCATAATTCGCCCGGCGATTCTCAACGATCCGGTCGCGCGCGGCGCAATGCGCGATTAGACGCGAGACCATGGTCGCGCGTATCCCCATCCAACTCGGATCGAAACCGCCGCTCTGACCAGATCGCTTGAGCCCCGGATTCTCCGAAAAACGCGTCCCGGCCGTTGGCGCCGCCTTCCGGATGATCCGTTTCGCGAAATGCGAGAGCGTCACCGCCGGTTTAAATGCGCGCAGCCGTCCGAGCATCACCGCGTCTTCCACCATGTCGACAAACGTACCGACGTTTGCCACGAACCCTTGCGAGCGCAGATGTACTGGAACATTTCCATTTCGATCGGCGCGAATCACAAGGCAGCCGCCTTCGCGCACGGGGAAGAATTTGGAGAGACTGGCAATGGCGAAATCGCCAAAGCTGCCGAGCGCCTTGCCGGCACATGAACCAAAAAAGCTATGCGCGCAATCCTCGATGAAGGTGAGGCCATGGTCGTCGCAAAATCGCCTGAGCGCGGGCAGATCTTGCGGGAATCCGAAATAATTCACCGCCATCAGAACGCGCGTCTTGCCGTCAAGCTTGGCCTCGATGTCATCGAGATCGCTCGAAAGGTCGTCCCGCAGCGCATAGAAGATCGGCTGCGCGCCCACTTCTATGATCGGCTCGACCATCGAGATGCAATGATACGCCGGGACCAACACCTTGTCGCCGCGTTGGACACCAGCGAGCTCGAGCGCGTGCGCGATTGCGATCCTGCCCGAAGTCAGATCGATCACCCGACCTTCGTCCACGACGGCAGGCGTGATTCTAGTGCTGTGCGAAGAGAAAGCGCCCCATGAGAGAACCGGCTGAACGGGGATATCCGGACGAGGGATCAGCCGGCCTAGACCTTGACCATCGGATGACTCGCTGATGGTTGTGATGGACCGCATCCAACGCCGCCGGGCTTGGCGCTTGTCCAACCGACTGCTAACGCTCATAATTTTCCATTATCGCATGCAAAATGACACGCCGGAAGGTAACAGCCTCGTCGTTAAGAAGGCAAAAGTTTTGGCGCGGATTCGACCCTGAGTCAACAGACGTGCTTACTTGAAGATTCAGCGTTGGGTCCATTCTGGCGAACGGGGCCCTGAGCCCGGCTCCGGGGTTCAAGAGTTCTGGGTTCGCCGACGATCGTGTTCGGACCATCGACGAGCTGGGCGCTAGACAGCTTTGGGTGGTGACCGGGTGAAAACGCCATGGTCGAAGCATAGACGCGTCGCGACCTTGGCGAGGTGGCGATGCGCTGTCATTATTTCCGGGTTTGGCGGATCTGTCCGTCTGGAAGTGCTCCTGATGCACAAGCTCGTCGTCCTGGCCAAGCGCTGGATCGTCGAGCGGACCTTGGCTTGGATCAGCCGCGACCAACCGTCGCCTGGCGCGCGAATTCGAGCGATACGCGCGCTCCGCCGTGGCCTTCAGCCGTTCCGTCGAGTCTCTTTATCCCCCGTTGTTGGCGTAACAATAGCGACGAGACTACGTTTAGGCTAAAATATTAACCTCTCGTTCACATCGGAAATCTCAAATGAATGTGACAAAGTCCGACCAAGTGGTTCAGCCGAGCCTTGACAGCTGTAATCCGCCTTTTGGCCCCTGTTTGGCGTCCCGGAGGGCATAACGCTTGTTGAGGTCACGGGTTCGATGGCTGATCGAGGGTCCACTATTGATTGCGGGTACGTTGTTGGTCCAATTCGTGCTGATGTCGATCAGTTTTCCAATATCGCAGCTTCTCACCCAAAAGCCGCTCTTCTACATTGACTCCCCCGTGCACTGGTATCTGATAGAGTCAGCGAAGGCGTTCATATCTAGCTGGCGGCTCGTCGGATATGACCCCTATTTCGCGGCCGGGTATGTTGGCGGCGTCACGTTTAACACCAGTGGTAAACTTGCCGCGGCACTTACTATCCTGTTGACGCCCTGGCTCAGCGACATAGTGATTTACAAGCTACTCGTATTCGTCACCGGGGTGCTAGCGCCGTCGTGCGTCGCGCTATCTGCGCGTTGGCTGCGACTCCCGGTGCTGGCAAGCTATTCATCAACTGTAATTGCGGTTCTCATCTGGTGGGTGGGAGCGCTGCGCTGGTTCGACACGGCTGGGATGGTGTCGTTTGTTCTCTGCTCCTACGTGGCGTTGCCTTACGCGGTCTTCGTCGTCCGCTATCTGACGGAGCCGCTGAATCAG
>Ga0209415_10014993_pt1 | contig 12612 bp, 9 predicted proteins | sample PeaSoiSIISIP2007_FD_187696 | JGI IMG/M metagenome (GOLD analysis project Ga0209415, IMG submission 187696) | Peat soil microbial communities from Weissenstadt, Germany - SII-SIP-2007 (SPAdes) (version 2) | ecosystem: Environmental > Terrestrial > Soil > Wetlands > Peat | place: Germany...
GGGGGCGGCACGCCTCATCGGAACGGCCCTCGACACCTTCGGTGGTATCGACGTGCTGGTCAACAACGCCGGCATCCTGCGCGACCGAATGCTCGTCAACATGACCATCGACGAGTGGGACGCCGTCATCCGGGTGCACCTGCGCGGCACCTTCGCCCCTATGCGCCACGCCGTCGAGTTCTGGCGCAACCGCACGAAGGCCGGGGAGTCAAACGACGCCCGCATCATCAACACCACCTCCCCCTCGGGGATCTACGGCAACGTCGGACAGACCAACTACGGCGCCGCCAAGGCCGGCATCGCCTCGATGACCATCATCGCCGCCATGGAGCTGGGCCGCTACGGGGTCACCGTCAATGCCATCGCGCCGGCGGCGCTCACCCGGATGACCGAGAACCTCGGTATGGAGGCGGCCGCCCCCAGGAAGCCCGAGGAGTTCGACGCCCGCGATCCCGGCAACATCGCCCCGCTGGTCGTGTGGCTGGGCAGCGCCGAGTCGGCCGGGATCACCGGGCGTGTCTTCAACGTCCGGGGCGACACCATCAGCGTGGCCGAAGGATGGGTCGCCGGCCCCGGCGCCTCCAAGGGCGATCGCTGGGATCCGGCCGAGCTTGGCGGCGTCGTGCCTGGTCTTGTGTCCAAGGCCGCCGCGAATGCGAACATGGGGGGAAGAAGGAGCTGAGTCCTATGACCACTGAGGGCAGTGCCAACGAGAGTGGGGCCGGGCCCGACGACGGAGTCCCGTTGCCCGGGCGCCTCGAGATGGACGAGGCCGTCCACGTCATCGAGGACCACGCCGACCGGCTCTTTCTGTGGGACTACGAACGGAACCGGGGGCAGCTCGTCACCCTCTACAACAAGGCCATGAGCTCACAGTGGAACAGCGTGACCGACCTCGACTGGGCCACCGACGTCGACCCCGAGCGGCTCGTGGCCGAGCAGGACAGCCCGATGCTGACCCTGACCCGCATGGCCGGGACCTTGCCCGGATCGCCGCTTCGCCGCTGGAGCGAAAAGCAGTACGCGCAGTTGGGCATCGAGTTCTTCAAGGCCAGTCTGAGCCAGTTCATGCACGGTGAGCAGGGCGCCATGATGACAGCGGCCAAGATCGTCGAGACCGTCCCGTGGATCGACGCCAAGTACTACGCGTCGACCCAGACCATGGACGAGGCCCGCCACACGGAGGTGTTCGCCAAGTACCTCTCCCTGAAATTGGGCGAGGCCTATCCCATGAGCCCGTTCTTGAAGTCCCAGATCTGGTCACTGCTGGAGGATTCCCGGTGGGACATCGCCTATCTGGGAATGCAGATCGTGATCGAGTCGCTGGCGCTGGCCGCCTTCGGCGACATGTTGCGCAAGACCGAGGAGCCGTTGCTCAAGAAGCTCCTTCGATACGTCATGTCCGACGAGGCACGCCATGTCGCCTTCGGCGTGCTCACCCTCTCGGAGTTCTACGCGGAACTGAGCGAGGCCGAATTGCGCGAGCGCCAGGAATTCATGGTCGATGCAACACTGAACTCGCGCTCGCGGGCCACCACTCCCGAAGTCTGGGAACGCATGGGCGTCGACTACGAGGCGGTGGTGCCCTTCATCCTGGAGGCGGCCGGAAAGGCCAAGATCAACCCGGCCGGCGGCTTCGCCCGTGCCTTCTTCGCCAAGCTCGTTCCCAACACGCGCAAATTGGGTCTTCTCGACGCCAACAACGGCTACCTGCGCGAGCGGTGGGGCCAGGCCGGGCTGCTCGAGTTCGAATTCGCCGACGACACCGGCTCCGATTACGAGACATACGACGCCGTGGTGGCCGATCGAGCGGCGACGACGGGCTGACGGCATCGCCGGGGCCACCAGGGAGCGACGCCGCACCGCGGGGCCGGGCCACGAAGGGGAGGGAGCAGGTGGTCCGGGACATCTCGACCACGGCGGAGTACCGAGGGGCAGGGGCCGGGGTGAACCACACGCCGGGTAGGTCCACCGGGTGGAGGCTTCTGACCAAGACGATCCTGCGCCACCGGACCGCCGTCTTCGCCGGAGTCGGCGTCGGCATGCTGTGGAGCGCAATCCGCGTCATCGTGCCCAGCCTCACCGGGGCCGCCATCGACCATGACATGCGCGACGGCTGGCACGGCACGGGCCTGTTGACCTATGCCGTGGCCATCGTGCTCCTGGGTGCGATGTCGGCCACCTGCTCGGGGATCCGGCGTTATCTGGCTTTCAAGGTCTCCTATGCCGTCGAGACCGACCTCCGTCAGGCCATGTTCGGCAAGCTCCAGCAACTCGATTTCGAGTACCACGACGGCGCCCAGACCGGCCAGCTCATGGCCCGTTCGGCCACCGATCTCCAACAGATCAACGCCTTCACCACCATGATCCCGCTCACGATCGCCAACCTCCTGACGGTGGCGCTCGTGTCGATCGTGCTCTTCGTCATCGATTGGCAGCTCGCCCTCCTGGCGCTGTTCTGCCTGCCCTTCCTCAACATCGCCGCCAAACGGTTCTCATCGAGGCTGCATCCCGTCGCCATGTCGTTGCAACAAGAGCTCTCGACGGTGTCGACGATCGTCGAGGAGACGGTGACGGGCATCCGGGCGGTAAAGGGGTTCGGCGCCGAGGACGCGCAGCACCGAAAGCTCTCCCGGCAAGCGGACAACGTCTTCGACCGGATAGTCCAACTCGCTCGCGTCCGCTCCCGTTTCCAGCCCTTGTTGGATGTCATCCCCTCGATCTCCATGGCCAGCGTGCTGGCGTACGGCGGCTTGCTGGTGCTGGATCACCGCATCCAGATCGGACAGCTCGTGGAGTTCAATCTGTACATCACCATGTTGATCTTTCCCTTGCAGTCGATCGGACAGATCATCGCAATGGCGCAACGGGCGGTGGCGTCCTCGCAGCGGGTAAGCCACATCCTCGATGCCGCCCCCACGGTCACCGACAGTCCTCGTGCTCGCCCGTTGGCCAAAGGACCCGGCGAGGTCCGGTTCGAGAACGTCCGGTTCTCCTATGGCAATGGGGGCCGGCCGGTTCTCGACGACTTCGATCTGACCGTTCTCGCCGGCGAGTCGGTGGCCGTCGTGGGGGCGACCGGTTCAGGCAAGACCACCCTCGCTCGCCTGATCCCCCGCTTTTACGATGTCGAGGCGGGGCGGGTCACCGTCGACGGCGTCGATGTCCGAGACCTCAAACTGAACGACCTGCGCAAGGCGGTCGCAGTGGTGTTCGAAGACACCTTTCTGTTCACCGGCACCGTGGCTGAGAACATCGCCTTCGCCGAGCCGGGGGCGTCCCCCGATCGAGTCCTCCGCGCCGCCACCTTGGCCGGGGCGGCCGGGTTCATCTCCGAACTTCCCCAAGGCTTCGGCACTCCTCTGGGCGAGCGCGGCTTCTCCTTGTCGGGCGGCCAGCGCCAGCGCATCGCCCTGGCCCGGGCCATCCTCGCCGACCCCAGGATCCTGATCCTCGACGACGCCACCTCGTCGGTCGACGCCACCAAGGAGCACGAGATCCGCGACGGCCTCGCCCAGCTCCTCGACAACCGAACCACGATCGTCATCGCCCATCGTCCCTCGACCATCGCTCTGGCCCAGAGGGTCGTCCTGCTCGACGAGCATCGGATCGTGGACAGCGGCACCCACGAGGAGCTCAGCGCCTCCAACGCCCGCTATCGCGAGGTGCTGGCCCAAGGCGCCGCCCTGGACGCCGTCCGGGCGCGACGCCAGGGCGAGGACCTGGAGGGAGTGAGTTTCTGATGCGCGCCATGGGGGGCGGCGGCCCAGGATGGAGCCAGGGCGCCGTCGAGGACCAGGACCGCGTGGATCTCGCTGAGGCGGGCCGCATCGTCAGACGCACGTGGCGAATGATGCAGCCGTATCACCGGAGCATGATCGCCGCCTTGATCGTTCTGGTCGGATTCACCGTCACAACCGTTTCCGGCCCCCTCATCGTCGGATACGCGATCGACCATGGCCTGTCCCCCCGTCATCTCAGCCGCTCGGTCATCGAGCTGTCGGCGATCGCGTACCTCGTCGTCGCCGTCGCCATGGGCTTTTTGGAACGGGCCCAGATCGTCATGGTCAACCGGATCGGTGAATCGTTCCTGCGCGATCTCCGCAAGAGAGTCTTCGCCCATCTCCTGTCGCTGTCCATGTCGTTCTTCGACGGCGAGCAGACGGGCCGGCTGGTCAGCCGCATGACATCTGACATCGACGCGCTCGAGAACCTCGTCCAGCAGGGCATCGTGATCTTCGTGACGAGCGGCCTGCTGTTCGTAGGCGTGATCGTGGTCATGGCGGTCCTGTCCCCCCTGTTGTTCGTGGCTACCCTCGTCGTCCTGCCGCCGGTCATCGTGTCCAGCCGCAGATTCCGGCGCGACTCGAACGACGCCTATCTCGTCGTGCGCGATCGGATCGGTCAGACACTGTCGACGTTGCAGGAGTCGTTGGCTGGGATACGCGTCGTCCAGGCATTCGGGCGCGAGGAGGAGCAGTACTCGCGCTTTGTCGATCACAACCAGGCCCAATATGAGGCCAACGTCCAGGCTGTGAGGCTTTCGGCCCGCTACTTTCCCGTCGTCGAGTTCACCAACGCGGCGGCCACCGCCATCGTCATCGGGTTCGGTGGACTGCTTGTCCACTGGCACCGCACGACGATAGGCACGGTGAGTGCGTTCGCGCTGTTCCTAGCCTACCTGATCAACCCCATTCAGCAGTTCAGCCAGCTCTTCAATCTGGTGCAACAGTCAGGCGCGGCACTGAAGAAGGTCTTCGGGGTCCTCGACACCGAAGCCGCCGTGTCGCAACGCCCGGGCGCCGTCGACCTACCGAGCACGGGCGAACTCGTGGTTGACGGTGTGAGCTTCGCCTATCGCCCCGGCGAGTCGGAGACAGTCTTGGACGACGTGAGCATCACCGTGTCCGCGGCGGAACGCGTCGCCTTGGTCGGACCGACCGGAGCGGGCAAGTCCACACTGGCCAAATTGATGGCCCGCTTCTACGACCCGGTCGTTGGATCGGTGAGCTACGGTGGCGTGGACCTGAAGGACGCCACCTTCGCCTCGGTTCGTCGCCACATCGCCGTGGTTCCGCAAGAGGGATTCCTTTTCGCCGGCACGATCCTCGACAATGTGCGATTGGCCGACGCCGACGCCTCCGAGGATGACGTCCGCAGGGCACTACGAACCATCGGCTGTGAAGACCACTTCGACGCCTTGCCCGAAGGACTCTCCACCGAGGTGCGCGAACGTGGATCGCGCCTTTCCGCCGGCGAACGGCAACTGGTGTCACTGGCCCGTGCCGCTCTGGCCGATCCCGACGTGCTGATTCTCGACGAGGCGACATCCAACCTTGATCCGGGAACCGAATCCGTCGTCGAGAAGGCCCTGTCCGCCCTGATGAGCGGCCGCACGGTCATCGTCATCGCCCACCGGCTTTCCACGGCCGAGCGGGCGGATCGAATCGGCGTGGTCGACGCCGGCGAACTGCTCGAACTCGGCTCCCACGCCGAGCTTCTCCGCCTCGGTGGTCGCTATGCGGCGTTGTACGCGGCATGGACGGGGCAGGGCCCGCCCGGCCCGTCCGACGTGGCGGTCGAGGCGACGCTCACGCCTCCGGGGTGAGCGAACCTGACACGGCCGTCATGATCCGACAGTATGGGGACCTCCACGACAGAGGGAGGATGCAAGGTGGAAAGCCGCCCGCGGGCGCTCGTCACCGCCCCCGTACGCGGGCCCGGGCTCGAGCTGTTGCACGAACTGGCCGATCTGGTGATCGATCCCTGGATCGACCAGCAGCCCATCCGTATCTACAACTCGGAGCAGCTGGCGGAGCGCACGGCCGCCGAGGGAGCCACGATCCTGATCGTCGAGGCCGACTCCTGCAAGGGGGTTGTGTTCGAGCAACCTCTACTGGCGGTGGCCAGCACCAGGGGCGACCCCACCAACGTCGACGTGGCGGCCGCCACCGCCGCCGGCATACCCGTCCTGCGGGCACCGGCCCGCAACGCCGACGCCGTGGCCGAATTGGCCGTGGCCCTGCTCTTGGCCGTCAACCGTGGTGTCGTCCGGGCCGACGCCGATGTGCGCGCCGGCGAGACCTACCGCGACGGCACCATCCCCTACCAACGGTTCCGGGCCTGGCAACTGGCGGGCCGCACGGCCGGGATCGTCGGCCTGGGTGCCGTGGGACGGGCTCTGGCCTGGAGGCTGGAGGGTCTCGGGATGCACGTCGTCTCGAGCGACCCCTACGCACCCGATGCCACCCACACTCTCGACCGATTGCTCGAGATCTCCGATGTCGTGTCGTTGCATGCTCCGGTCACGCCCGAGACCGAGGGGATGATCGGCGCCGATCAATTCGCCGCCATGCGGGACGGCGTCATCTTCCTGAACACGGCCCGCGCCCAGTTGCACGACGGCGACGCCCTGGTGACGGCCTTGGCAACAGGCAAGGTGGGCGGCGCCGGTCTCGACCACTTCGTCGGCGAGCACATCGCCACCGACCACCCCCTCACCACGTTCCCGAACGTGGTCCTCACCCCGCACATCGGTGGCGCCACGTACAACACCGAGGCCAACGGCACGCTGAGCATCGCCGAGGATCTGGTCCGGCTGCGCGCCGGAGTCACGCCGCGCCACATCGTCAACCCCGAGGTCTTGAAGAGCCCCCCATCCTCGGCACCGGCATCGAAGGGATAGGCATCGCCATGGACTTCGCCGCCACGCCCGAGGACGAGGCCTTCCGCCACGAATTGCAGACCTGGCTCGACGTCAATCTTCCCGAGTTCGCAGCAGAGGGTGAGATCGGGGACGAGAACAACGCCGACCGGCGGATCATGCTGCGCCGTCAGGCCTGGCAGCGCCGGCTCCACGAAGGCCGCTGGGCCGCCATCAACTGGCCCAAGGAGTGGGGCGGACGAGAGGCCACCGTCTCGCAGAACACCATCTACTCCGAGGTCATGGCCCGGGCCAAGACGCCGGGCATCTACAACGCCAACGGCCTCTGGCAGATCGGGCCCATGATCCTGCGTTGGGGAACAGAGGCCCAGCAGCAGAAATGGCTTCCCGGCATCTTGAACGCGGAGGAGCACTGGTGCCAGGGATTCACCGAACCGGGTGCGGGGTCGGACCTGGCCAATCTGCGGACGCAGGCTGTCGCCGACGGCGACGAGTACCTCGTGAACGGCCGCAAGATCTGGATCTCCACCGCCCACCTGGCCAAGTGGGGTCTGTTCCTGGTGCGCACCGATCCCACGGCGATCGAGAGGGGGGCGAAGCACGAGGGGATCACCGCTCTCATCATCGATATGGAATTGCCGGGGATCGAGGTCACTGTCATCCGCGACATCACCGGCGGTGAGCTGTTCTGTGAAGTCGCCTTCGACGACGCCCGAGTGCCCACCGCCTACCGCCTCGGTGACGAGAACGAGGGTTGGAGAGTGGCGATGGGCACCCTCGGCCACGAACGGGTGGGGACGGCCGGCTTGTCGGTGTCGATGCGCATCGAGCTCGACAACCTCATCGCCACCGCCCGCGTCCACAATCCCGATGCTCTTCTCGATCCCGGGATCCGTGACCGGATCGCCCGGCTCTGGACGCAGCTCGAGCTCACCCGCCTGCTGAACGCCCGTGCTCTGTCGAAGATCCTGAAGGGTCAACCGAACTGGCCCGAAGTCCCTCTGGCCAAGCTCCAGTGGAGCTCGCTGTCACAGACCATCGCCGAGCTCGGCGTGGACATCCTCGGTCCCATGGGCGTGCTGTCACGGGGGGGACCTGACGCCGTGGACAAGGGACACTGGGGCCACAACTACGTGTGGCAGCGCTACACCTCGATCGGTGCCGGCACCACCGAGGTGCAGAAGAACATCATCGCCGACCGGGCCATCAAGATGCCGCGCCGCTGAGCGGGTCGGACAGGACGGTCGGGTTGTCGACGACCTGCCAGCAGTACCAGGCGACGACGCTGCGGTAGGGCCGGAAGGCCTCGCCGCGACCGGTCAAGGTGGCCGGCGTCGGGACCTCGGGCAGTCCCCAGGCCGACGCGAAGCCGGCCCGCACGCCGTAGTCGCCGACGGGCCACACGTCGAGACGGCCCAGCGTGCCCAGGAGGAACATCTCCGCCGTCCATCGTCCGATGCCGCGGACCTGCACCAGGTGGGCCACGACGTCCTCGTCGTTCAGCCGGCCGATCCGCTCGAGCGCCACCTGTCGCGAGGTCACCTTCTCAGCCAGGTCCCGCACGGCGGCCGCCTTGGCCCCACTGAGTCCGGCGCCGCGCAGCACGTCGATGGGCGTGGCGAGCACCGTGGCCGGCGTCACCTCACCTCCCACAGCGGCGACGAACCGTCCGTGGATGGCGGCCGCCGCCTTGCCCGCCAACTGCTGGTAGCAGATGGCGCTGGCCAGGACGGCGAAGCGGGCGGCGGCCGGCGTCCGACCCCGAAACCGGGGTGGGCCGTAGTGCGCCACCAGCCGCGACAGCACCGGGTCCTTCACCGCCAGGGCGGCGGCGGCACGGACGGCGGGTCCTTCGGCCATGGCGGTCCGTGAGCTTACGGGTGCCTGGGCCGTCCTCGCCCGGTCCGGCCCCTGCAACCCCCAGGCAGGCACGGCTCTTCAGTCACCACAGCCAGTGGCCGATAGGACCCACTGAGACGTACGCTGGACCACAGAGTGACGCCGAATATCCCGACGCCGAATATCGAGGAGAGCCCATGAGCGACATGTCCGGGGGCCCCGGCTGGTGGATCGCGTCGGACGGCAAGTGGTACCCGCCCCACCTGCACCCATCGGTGCGCGTCGATCCCCCGGCCCCGGATGGGGGCACCTCGACCGCGGACGGGACACAGGTCGCCCAGCCGACGGCCGGCATGCCGGCGGAGCTCACCACGCCGGCGGGGCAGACGCCGCCCCGCTACGTGGGCAGCGACTCTTCGTCGGGGTCGGCGCCCGCCTTCTCGGAACCGGCGCCCGCCTTCACGGGGTCCGGCCCTGACGCCGGTGCCACGTACGGATCGTGGCCCGACCATCCCGTCATGCCGGACAGCCCGAAGAAGCGGTCGCGGACACCCATCGCCGCCGCCATGAGCGTCCTCGTCGTGCTCCTGCTCGTGGCCGGTGCCTTCGTCGTCTTCGGCGGCAGCAAGAGCGCCAGTGCCGAGGTGATCGATGCCGTCAACAGCACACTGGGCGACAAGACCGCCCAGATCACCATGAACGAGACGATCACGACGGCCGGCAAGACACTCACCGCCAATGGAACCGGGGCCATCGACTTCACCCACGAAGCTCTCCAGGTCAACCTGAACGCCACCATCGACGGGCAACAGGTACCCATCGTGGTGGACTACGTCGCCGGCGTGATCTACGAGCAGGTCCCCGGACTCGACCAGCTCATTCCCGGGAAGTCCTGGATCTCGATCGACCTGTCGGCTCTGCAGAACGCGTCGGCCTCACAGGACCCGAGCGCACAGGGCATAGGGGCGGATCCGTCTGTGATGTTGCGGGTACTGGCCCAGCACGGCAACACCGTCGTCGCTCTCGGACCGTCCACCCTCGATGGGGTCGCCGTCAACGGCTACGCCGTCACCGTCAACACGTCCGCCATCTCGCAGGAGCTCAAGAACGACAATCTTCCATCGTGGATGCGCCAAGCCGTCACGGGACTGAAGACACAGAGCTTCACCATGAAGGTATTCGTCGACAACTCCAACCTGCTGCGCTCCTTCGAGCTCCAGATGACCGAATCAAAGCAGTCGACGGGCCCGATCACCATCGACGAGACGCTCGGCTTGTCCCACTACGGCTCCGCCGTGAGCGTGACCAGTCCCCCGGCCGGCCAGATCGAGACCTTCCCGCAATTCCTGCAGGCGGAGCAGGCGGCACAGGGCACCACCTCTTCCTGAACCGCCTCACCGTCAGATCGACGAGGTCAGCACCGAGAGGGTGGCCCTGATCTGCACGCCGTTGCCGGCCGAGGTTGTCGCCGTGGCCACGCCGTTGATCTCCTGCGACCCGACCCGGCCGTCGAAGGGGACGGTGAGCGATCGCGCCGAGGATGAGGCAAGTCCGAACCGTGCCGTGGCGGTCACCGGCTCGGACCCGTAGGTACCGGTCACGCTGAAGGAGATCTGGCCGCTCTGGAACGGCTTGATCGACACGTGGATGTCGAACGGCACGGTCCCGAGCGTTCCCCTGTATTCGGCGATCGGTCCCCCGTTGGTCGTGATCGAGTCTCCGTTCCCGGTGATGACGCCCGTCAGGTCCCGCCCGGCGATCGTCCCCGAGAACGAGGGCTGTCCGCCGTGAGGAAGCGTGACCACGATGCTGGCGGTCGTCGGCCCGGCCGACAGCGCCGCTCCCGTGGGGGCCGGGGACTGAAGGGCGACGATCACGGCGGCCACGGCCACGGCCACCAGGGCCACCGCGCCGAGGATCCAGAACCGCAGTGATCGAGCCTCGCGCACGTGGATCCGCGGGTCGAACACCTCACCCTCGCCCGTGGTCAAGAGCGGTGGTCCGGCCGGTGGTCCGGCCGGTGGTCCGGCCGGTGGTCCGGCCGGTGGTCCGGCCGGTGGTCCGGCCGGTGGTGTGGAACCCACGGCCGGAGTGTCGTCCGATCCACGCGCGCCGGATACACCGAGCGACGACGTGTCGGTACCGCCCGTCGTTGCCGATGAGACGTCGGCACCACCTGTCGACTCCGCAGCATCGTGTTCCGCGTTCCCCAACCACCGCGAGACCGGCGCATCGGCGGCGGCCTCTGACACGCGGGTCCGATCAGGGTGTTCCTCCGGTGGATACCACTTCCCGTCGGATGCGATCCACCAACCCGGTCCCTGCGACATATCGCTCACGGAGGCCTCCTCACATGCGATGGTGTGGTGTCGGCTGTCAACGTCCCATGATTGTGGGAAGTCTCGGTTCTGTGGTCGATGCTGCCTGCACCAGGCTGCGGTCGTTGACTTCCAACGGTCGAACCCCGACAATCGGACGATGAACATCATCTCAGGGGGGGGACTGTCGATCATCCCCGTCGCCGTGGCCATCGCGGCAGGTGTGTTCTTCGCTCTGATCGCTCTCGTGTCGATATTCGTGGTCATCGTCGTGGCCAGTCGGGCAGAACCGGATCCCACGGGTCGGCGTCCGCTGGCCGTCTACCTGTTCGGCGTCTCGTTCTTCTCGATCTTCGTCGCCCTCTTCGGAACGTTCGCCATCGTGCTCGGCCTCGTTCAGCTCATCGGCAGTCATCCGGGAGTCTCGAACGGATCCCTCCACCCCGTGGGTGACGCCGTCGCCCGGGTGGTCGTTCTCGGCGGGATCATCGTCGTTGTCGCCGTCCTGCTGTTGGTGACGATGTTGCGCCGGGGCCTGAGTCTCCCGGAACTGGCGCAGGATCCACCGGGTCCCGTACGGCGCGTGGCACAGAGCTACGCCGCCAGTGTGTCGTTCGCCTCGGTGTTGATCGGCGCCGTCTCGTTGGTCGTCTTCGTCTACGAGGTGTGCCGCATCCTCGCCCCCGGAGTCTTCGAGCTGTCGGGAAGCCGAGTCGGTGCCGCCCGTGTCCTGATCTCCTCGCTCTACCTGACGTTCGCGTCGGCGGCCATCGTGGCCTTCCACGCCCGTTTCGTCTCCAGCGGAGGAGCAGGGCGCATGGTTACCGGCTTCGACCTCGGGCCCCCGGCGGCCCCACCGCCACCGCCACCATTCATCTGACCTGACCCGCGAGGGTCATCTGACGAACTGGCTCCGAGAAGGCCGGGACATCGGCGGGGCGCCTCGGTTCACGTGCTTTCCAGGAACGCCGAGATGCCGGCATCGATGGCCGACGCCGCCTGTTCCTGCCATGCCGGACTGACGACGAGAACGGCATCGGTGGCGTTACGCATGTTGGCGCACTCGATGAGGACCTTGGGGACGGTCGTGAGGTTGAGGCCGCCGAGGTCGTCGCGGGGCTCAATGCCATCCACTCCGTCGTAATTGCTCACCGGTTCGCCGGTCCCGGCCAGGAAGCTGTCGCGGAGGTCGGTCCCGAAGACGGCCGACGATCCGATGACGCCGTTGTTGGGTCCGTCGGCGACGGGCTCGAGGATGGTGAACCCGCGACCTCCCGGCGGCCCGCCGTCGGCGTGGATGGAGAGGGCGACGTCGGCCTGGGCGTCATTGCCGATGGCCGCCCGTTCGGTCACGCACGGCCCCACGCCGGTGTTCGTGCTCCGGGTGAGGATCACGGTGGCGCCCTGAGCGCGCAGATCGGCAGCCAGGTCCATCGCGACGTTGAAGTTGAACTGGGCCTCGCTGTAGCCGCTGTCGGTAGCCGTCCCGGTGGTATCGCAGGCCTCTTCCGTCCGTCCGTTGAAGACCGGCATGTCGATGTACGAAGGATCCGACCCGTTCCCCCCGTTGTGGCCCGGATCGAGCACGACCACTTTGCCGGCGAGAGGAGCGCGACGGCCCTCGACCAACCAGTACCCGGTGGCGTGGGGGACGCGGGCGAGGCCGATGACCGGTTGAGCGAGCGATTGCCCGGCCGCCGACCCGGCGTAGCCGGCGTCGCCGAAGCAGAAGACACCGCCGTCGCTCGCCGCCAACCAGTAGCCGCCGCCGTCGGGGGTGGCGGCCATGCC
>Ga0209415_10014994_pt1 | contig 12612 bp, 15 predicted proteins | sample PeaSoiSIISIP2007_FD_187696 | JGI IMG/M metagenome (GOLD analysis project Ga0209415, IMG submission 187696) | Peat soil microbial communities from Weissenstadt, Germany - SII-SIP-2007 (SPAdes) (version 2) | ecosystem: Environmental > Terrestrial > Soil > Wetlands > Peat | place: Germany...
CGATTGAGGAAGGTATCACAAGTTGCGAGCATTTCGATGGACGCGTCCGAGCTGGATGAGTGAAGAGGTCAGCCAGGAATGTGCCTGTCCTACCAGAAGGGCTCGACGTGAATCTATGTGCACGGTGGTAACGGGCGAGGGTTGCGCAGACGCGGGGAAAAGCGCAGAGTCAAGAAGAGCTTTATCGCCATCTGCGGCGGAGGAAACATGGCGGAAGGTCTGTATCCCAAGAGCCGGGAAGTGCCTCGCTTTGCGCTAATGGCGGAGGCGGACGTCCGCGAAGTGGGGGGAGGCAGCAACCGGCTGCACATGCGAATTTCCGAAATCAGCGCCCACGGCTGCTATGTGGATACGCTCAACCCGCTTCCCCTCTCGACAATCGTTCAGTTGTACATCGATCATAACGGTGTGAAGTGCACGCTGCCCGGAAAAGTCATCTACATCCATTCGGGCTTCGGCATGGGAGTGATGTTCGGCGAAATGCCCGCCGACCAACGAGCCATTCTCGATGGATGGCTTGCGCAGTTGGGCGCGAAGACGAGCGAATAGCGTCAGCCGCTACGAATTTCAGCGACCATCCTCTGAAATCGCACTTCTTAGACTGCGCTGCGGCGCGCGTGTCTCTTTGCAAGTTTCCTGCGCGGTTTCGGCGGCGTGGAAGACTTAGACTTTCTCTTTGCCTTTGAACCAACAGCTCGGCGCGCGCCGGGAATCTTTCCGACCCTCGGATCTCCGGCGAGGATGAACTCGCAGGCGCGCAACGCCGCTTCCTCGAAATCGGTCGCATCGATGGGCAGTATCTGCCAGTTCGTCCCTTTCTTTCCCAAAAGATGAATGGATCGCATGTTTGGGAAATCGCGCCGCAAACTTTCGTGGTGTTCGTGCGAAGTGGCGAGCCAGACGCCGTTGTCATCCGTGTACGTTGGCTTGTCGCGCAGGATCAGGACGATTCTCTCCCCCGCGTACACCGCGAGGCAGCCGAACATCGGGCGGGTCCACGGCGAGAGGGGCGCGAGGGCATCGAGCACGAACTCGTGCGGGACAGGCTTGCGCTTCTTAGTGCCGAAGAAGGTTTCTTCCAGAGAGGGTTCACCCGAATTGCGACGTGGCTTCCGCATGCGTGTGACGATTCGAAATTCGCCTAAATTCTGCTTCCAACAAATACTGACTTTACCTTACTGAGCGGCCGGCTGGCGAGTGGCCACCAGCGCGGAACCTGCTTCGCTATTCGCACTCACCAGAGCTGCCGCAGAGGTTGAAATGGCCACCTGAGGCAAGAGCGGTGAAAAGTGGTTTTGTGACAAAGGGAGGAAAAATATGGGATGAGCGCTCGTTTTAATCTATAATTACTGATGTATATAGTATGTTTCATAGTGAAACAGCGCTGCGCGCTTTTCCTGATTGCGTGTGGCGCGATCGTGCCCACTTGCACGGCGCAAACAACCCCAGAGATCAATGCCGGTTCAGCGGGGCACGAGATCGAGTATTACACCGCCGTCGGTCTCGGAGCGACAATCGGCACCACGAACGAGACGAATTGGAGCGCCGGAGTGCGGTTCGGTTGGATGCTCACCGATCGCCGCAGCGACAAGCTCTTCAGTCACCGGTTTGAATATGCGATGGATATCCTGCCTGTATTCGTGAATTCCCAGAAGAATGGCACGGGCCGTGGAGTTGAATTTGACCCCGCAGTCCTGAAGTGGAATTACACGCCGCATCGCAGGCTGCAACCGTTCCTGGAGCTTTCCTTTGGGATTGTGGAGACCAACATCCGCATCCCGCCGGACGATTCGCGATTCAATTTCACGCCGTCGGCTACGGCCGGCGTGCGCATCTTGTGCGGAAGAACCGATTGGTCCATCGGAATCCGCTATCTGCATTTCTCGAACGCATATCTCGAGGCGAACAATCCAGGAGACGATTCGATCGGGATCCGCATCGCCATCAGTAAGTGGCTGAAATAGACGCCGCCGGGTTGACTCGCCGCCAGGACGAGGGTCGCGCCGGGCAGCTAATTCCCTTTTTGCATACAATATTCGGGCCGCGCAAACGTCTTCAGGAGTGAATGAACGAGACGTCGAGCGCGGGCTGGATCGTCATGCAGCAAGACAGCCGCATATCCGAAGCCGTGGAGCGGGAGCGTCCGCGCCTCCGGAATTTCATCCGGAAACGCGTGGCGGACGCCCGCGACGCCGAAGACATCCTCCAGGATGTGTTCTACGAGTTCGTCGAGGCGTACCGGCTGATGAAGCCGATCGAGCACGTGACGGGCTGGCTGTACCAGGTGGCGCGCAATCGGATTACGGATTTGTTTCGCAGACAGAAGCCAGCCGCGTCCACGAACGAACCAGTGAGCGGCGCGAGTGAGGACGGTGAGTTTTCGCAATTGGAAGATCTGCTGCCTTCGCCGGACGCCGGGCCCGAAGCGGCGTACGCGCGCGGCGTACTCCTCGACGAGCTCGATCACGCCATCGAGGAGCTGCCCGAGGAGCAGCGCGAGGTATTCGTCGCGAACGAGATCGAAGGGCGCAGCTTCAAGGAGATCGCCGCGGAGACCGGCGTCAGCGTGAATACGCTGCTCTCGCGAAAGCATTACGCGGTGCTGCATTTGCGCGAGCGTCTGCAAACGATTTACGACGAATTTGCGAAGGAATAAGGAGAACAAAATGAGACTGCATGGGGCAAAGCGAATATTCCTTTTTATTTTGATTGCGCCGTTGGCGCTCGCCGTCTTCGGCTTCGTGGTGATGCACCTCTGGAATTGGCTCGCGGCCGCCGTGTTTGGCTGGCATCTGGTCACTTTCTGGCAAGCGGTGGGAATCCTCATCCTTGCCAGAATTCTTTTCGGCAGATTCCGCGGCCCAGTGGGCCCGGGAATGTTCTGGCGGCACAGAATGATAGAGCGCTGGGAGCAAATGACGCCCGAGGAGCGCGAGAAATTCCGCCAAGGCCTGCGCGGCCGTTGCGGGCCGATGGCTCCGCCGACAACGGAACAGAAAGCGTGAAGCGTATGGCGCGAGCGCAGGGCGTGCGGCGAAGCTCTACCAGATTCGCCGCGCGCCCAACGCATCGAACGACTTGTCTTTGCTGATGATCGGCAAATCTTCCGCTTCGGCCTGGGCTGCGAGCATGCGATCGAAAGGGTCCTTGTGCGGGCTTTTGAGCAATCCAGCGCGAAGAGCATGACGCGAAAAGATCGGCAGCTCAGAAAACCCCTCCTCCTGCAGTTCCTTCTCGAAATCCGCGACAAGCTGCGCCGCTTGCAAACGCCCCGAGGCGCTTTTGATCGCGATCTCCCAGGCGGAAGCGGCGGAAACGAACACGACCGTCTCGCGATTTCGAATGAGATTGCGAGCGCGGCGGGACAACTGGCTTCCGCCCTCCAGCCACCAAAGCAAAACGTGGGTATCGAGCAGGACTTTCATTCAATGCCCCACCGGGCCAATTCGGCTTTCGTCATCGGTTTGTAAAAAGCGGCTAAAATGCGGATTTTCCCAGCGAGGCGTCCGGGGACTCGCTTCTTGTGGGACGCCGTTACGGGCACGAGTCTTGCGACGGGCTGTTTGCCGCGCGCGATAACGACTTCGCCGCCGCGGCACGCTTCTCTGATGAGGCGCGAAAGATTGGTCTTGGCCTGATGGACAGTGTACATGGTTAGCTAAGTATATTAGCTAAGTGCGTTTGTGTCAACCGAGGCGGTTGAGGCCGTTGAACGCAGCGGTCTTGTAACACTCGGCGAGCGTGGGATAGTTGAAGACCGTGTCGATGAAATAGGTGATTTTGCCCTTGAGTTTGAAGACCGCTTGACCGATGTGGAGGAGTTCGGCGGCATCTTCGCCGAAGATGTGCACACCCAGCAGGTCGAGCGTTTCGCGATGAAATAGCAATTTCAGGCGGCCGTCGAGATGGCCCGAGATTTGGCCGCGCGCGATTTCGCGGTAGTAGGCCACGCCGACTTCGTAGGGCACATCGGCGTCGGTGAGCTGTTCTTCCGTCTTCCCGATGAAAGAAATTTGCGGAATCGTGTAAATCCCGTATGGGTAGCTATCCGGATCGGAGAGCACGGGCAGTCCGAAAGCTCGCGCGGCGGCGATGCGTCCCTGCTCCATCGAGACGGACGCGAGGCTGGGAAAGCCGATGACGTCGCCCACGGCGAAAATGTGCAGTTGACTGGTGCGGAAGTCGGCATCCACTTTGATGCGGCCGCGGCTGTCCGATTCGATTCCGGCCGCGGCCAGATCCAGCTTCTCCACGTTGCCCTGGCGGCCGACGGCGTAGAGAAGCGCATCAGCGTTGATGCGCTTGTTGCTGACGAGATTCGCAGCGACCTTCCCGTTGGGCAATTCCTCCACGCTTTCGACTTCTTCGCTCAGGCGCATGGTGGCGCGGTGATCGCGCATCTGGTAGCTGAGCGCTTCGACCATCTCCGTGTCCGCAAATTCGAGCAGGCGCGGCCGCTTCTCGACGATGATCACGCGCACGCCGAGCGTGGCGAACATGCAGGCGTACTCGACGCCAATGACGCCGCCGCCCACGACGATGAGCGTCTTCGGAATTTGCGGCATGTTGAGGATTTGATCGCTGTTGATGATGTTGCGGCCGTTGATGGGCACTTTGGGATTCGACGCGGGCTTGGTGCCGGTGGCGATGACAATATATTCGCCTTCCAGTTCGGCGAAGCCGCTGTTGTGTTCGACGAGGAGGTGGTGCGCGTCCGTGAATTTTCCCAGACCGTGGACGACATCCACGCCGTTGCGCCGCAGCTGATCCTGCGTCACGCCGACCTCATTTTCGATCACGCGTTGCACACGGAAAACGAGATCCTCCATGGTGATGTTTTCATGGTCCTCGTGATTCGCCCCGAAGAAATTCTTGGAGTAAAAGCCTGAGAGATGCAGCACGGCTTCGCGCATGGTCTTGCTGGGGATGGTGCCGGTATTGATGCAGACGCCGCCGATGGCGCTTTGCTTTTCGATGATGGCGACGCGCTTCCCGGCTTTCGCGCCCTGAATGGCGGCACGCTGGCCGCCCGGCCCGGAACCAATCACGATCAGGTCATACGATTGCATCGGCCCTGCCCTGAGCGCCTGCTTCAGTGGAGGCGCCGGTTAGAGGGGTGATGATGAGGGAAGAATCATAATCGTAGGAGCGTTTCCGGGGAACTGCGATTTGCGGCGGGCACATGGGAGGACGAGTGATATCGCGGGAGTGTTACAGCAAGATGAACGCCGGAAGCAACCGACTTCAATCATGGTGCGCGCCGCGGAGTACATCGGCGGCATGCGGAAGAAGATCGGCGAGGGCGTCGAGCGATTCGACGGCGCCCTTGGGGCTGCCGGGCAAATTCACGATGAGGCATTTTGCGCGGACGCCGGCGACGGCGCGGGAGAGAATCGCGCGCGGATTGAATTCCCTGCCCTTCGCGCGCACAAGTTCGCCGAAGCCAGGGAGAATTCTTTCGCAGACGGCCAGGGTCGCTTCGGGAGTGGAATCACGCGGGCCGATGCCCGTGCCGCCGGTGGTGAGCACGAGATCCGTAGAGCCTGAATCAGCCAGCGTCGTGAGGCGCGAGGCGATGGTGGCACGTTCGTCGGGCAGCGTTTCTGTGGCGACGATTTCCCAGCCGAGAGATTTGCAACGCTCGACGACGGCGGGTCCGGACTTGTCTTCGCGCTCGCCGCGCGACACCCGATCGCTGATGGTTAAGACAGTGACTCTCATCTTGCGCTCCGAGCGCTCTCCGGTGGCCGACAGATGCCAGCCTGAAGGCTGGCGCTACAAAGGCAACATCCCGCTTGGCTAACTTCCGACTCTGTTGCTCTCTTCGTCCAGCAGGCGCATCGCTTCCATTAACAAGCCTGTAGTGGAATGCGTCGTCGAGGTGCAATCGGTCGTGACCCCGAATTCGATTTCGAATTCGCCGTCGCTCCACTGCACGGCCTGAAAGACGATGGCGTCGCCTTCGGCCGCGCCGAGCTTGGCGTGGCGACACTGCCCGAGGTCGAAATACAATTCCGCCGTTTCGCCGGCGTGGCGCAGGGTGAGGCGGCAAGATTTCTGGCCCATTTCGAGAGATTGCATCAATTCCGTAACGCTCATCTCTTCGAGGCGTCCCTGAATCACGCCCGGCCGCGAGGCGCGCTGCTGCATCTTTTCGAGGTGCACGCGATCCACGAAGCGCTTCGCGGCGCGCTCGAGATCGGCCACAAAAAAAGGCTTCACGACGAAATCCTCGCCGCCGCCCACCGACGGGCGCAGTTTTTCCTCGATATCGCCGCGGCTGGCGACAAATATGAAAGGAACGTTGCGGGTGGCCTCGCGCGCGCGCAATTTCTCGTAGAGCTGACGGCCGTCCACTCCGGGCATGCGGTAATCGCTGATAATCAAGTCGGGCGGATGCTCGACGGCGCGCAAGAGCGCATCCGCGCCATCCTTCGTGGCGGTGACTTCGCAATGCGGCTCCACGGCGCGGCGCATCAGATCGAGGACCAGCGGATTGTCGTCCACGATCAGCACTTGCACGTGTTTGGCGGCTTTGGTCATTTTTTGCGGCGCGCGCGCGCGGCCGGCGCGAAGTAATCACCGGATTTTCCGCCGCGCTTTTCCACCAGATAAACGCCCGTGAGTTCCATGCCCTTGTCCAGGGCCTTCAACATGTCGTAGGCGGTGAGGGCCGCGGCGGTCACCGCCGTCAGGGCTTCCATCTCCACACCGGTCCGGGCCGTGGCGGCGACTCGTGATGTGAACTCCAAACCATCTTGGCACACGCGCACAGTGACATCAATGTGCGTCAGGGGCAGCGGGTGACAAAGAGGTATCCATTCGGAGGTGCGTTTGGCAGCGGCGATGCCGGCGATGCGCGCCACTTCGAGGGGATTGCCCTTGGGAGTCTCTAGGCGGCGGATTTTCGCGAGGGCGGCGCGGGAGACGCGCAGGAAGCCGCGCGCGACGGCGACGCGTTCGGTGACGGCTTTGGCGGTGACGTCCACCATCGCCACCTCGCCGGACTTCTTTTTGTAGTGCGTCAGTTGCGGCATAAGGTTGTACCTTGGATGGTGCTTTCTACCATTCTGTGGGCTTCAGGGGTTGAAACCCCTGAAGTTCCGCCACTTATCGGCACGGCTGAAGCTGTGCCCTCCTAAGAAGCCATTGAATCGCTCAGAGGGCATCGCGGCGCGGCCAGTAATCGGCCCATTCGCCGGCCGCCATTCCCAGGCGCTCGGGGCGCACGACGATGAAACCGGTGGCGTGCGCGAGCGCTACGATATCGCCCGAACTGGGCCACGGCAATTCTCGCACGACCGGTCCGCCATCGCACAATTCAAGCCGAGCCGGAAGAAAATACGTAAGTGCTGATTTCAGTCGCACGGGCGCGGCGAGTTTTGCGGCGACGATCGGCATATCGCGCGCTTCCGCGCCCACCAATAATTCGAGCGCTGGGCGGACAAAGAGCTCGAAGGTAACCATAGTCGAAGCAGGATTTCCCGGCAGGCCGAAAATGAATTTTCCGCGGCACGTGCTGAATACCACGGGTTTGCCCGGGCGGATCGCGACACTATCGAAGAAGAATTCCGCGCCGAGTTCGTGCAGCACCGGCTCAACCAGATCGTACTTTCCTGCCGAGACGCCGCCGGAAAGGACGAGAACGTCGGCTTCGAGGCCGCGCTCGATGCTGCGGCGCAATTCATTTTTGTCGTCGCGGGCGTTGCCGAGCGGCACGGGCTCCGCGCCAGCCAGCCGCGCGAGCATCCCAATGGACGCGCAGTTGCTGTTGCGCACTTCGAGCGGGCCTGGCGCGTCCGCGATGCCGACGACCTCATCGCCCGTGGAGAGAATCGCGAGCCGCGGGCGCCGCGCGACCTCGATTCGTGCACTGCCGACTTGCGCGGCAACGCCCATCTCCGCCGCGCCGATGCATGTTCCCGCCGCAAGCAATTCCGCGCCCGCGCGAGATTCCGTGCCGCGAGGGACGATATTCTCGCCGGGACGCACGGCACGATCGAAACGCACGCGGCGGCCTTCGATCCGCGCATATTCGACCATGATGACGGCGTCGACGCCGGACGGCACCGCCGCGCCGGTCATGATTTCAACGCATTGGCCAGGGCCAATTGTTCCGGTGAACGCAGTTCCAGCGCGTGCTTCGCCGATGATTTCCAGCGTTGCGTCTGCTTGCTTGACTTCGGAGGCGCGAACAGCGAAGCCATCACGAGTGGAACGATCAAAGGGAGGATAGTCGCGATCGGCAACAATCGCTTCAGCAAGAACGCGGCCTGCGGACTCCGCAAGCGGAACACTTTCCGATAGGATCGGCCCACGCGAGCGGCTCACAACTTCGAAGACTTTTGCGCGCGCATCGGCAAGCGAAAGCATCGCGCGCCCCACCTACAGCCAGGAAGCCAATTGCGTGTCCGGCACGATGATGGTGGCGTCGCGCTCGGGGCCGGTGGAGATCAAACCGATTTCGAGTTCCAGATAATCCGCGACAAATTTCAAATAATCGCGCGCCTTCTGCGGCAACTGCTTCTCATCGCGGATGCCCTCGGTGGGAGCAAGCCATCCCGGCAATGTGCGGTATTCCGGCGTGACCTCATTTAATTCCTCAGCCGTGGCGGGCATTTCGTTAATCGGAGCGCCTTTGTAACGATAACCGGTGCAGATTTGAATTTCGCGCTGGGTGTCGAAGACGTCGAGCTTGGTGACGACGAGCGACGAAATGCCGTTGATCATTTTCGCGTAGCGCAGGACGAAAAGATCGAGCCAGCCGCAGCGGCGCGGGCGGCCGGTCACAGCGCCGTACTCATTGCCGCGATCGCGTACCTCTTTCGCTTCAAGGTCCGGCATTTCCGTGGGAAATGGCCCGCTGCCGACGCGCGTGGTGTAAGCCTTCGTGACGCCGACGACGCCGTTGATGCGCATCGGGCCTACGCCGAGTCCGGTGCACGCACCGCCGGACGTGGCGTTCGACGACGTGACGAAGGGATACGTGCCGAAATCGATGTCGAGCATCGTGCCTTGCGCGCCCTCGAAGAGAACGGAACGGCCCGCATCGAGCGCCGCGTTCACCAGCTCGGAGGTCTCCGCGGCGTAGGGACGCAGCCGCTCGGCGTACGCGAGATATTGGTCGGCGACGCCCGTCATGTCGAGCTTCGTGCCGTAGGCCGCTTCGCACACGGCGTTTTTCTCCTGCGTCACGCGCTCAAGCTTTTCACGGAAGAGCGCCGGCTCCATCAATTCGGCGACGCGCAAACCGTGACGCGCCATCTTGTCTTCGTAAGCCGGGCCGATGCCGCGCGAAGTGGTGCCAATTTTGCCCGCGCCGCGCGCCGCTTCGGCGGCTTTTTCCATTTGGCGATGATAGGGAAATATCAGATGCGCGCGCTTCGAGAGATGCAGCCGGCCGTTGACGTCAATTCCCGCTTTCGCGAGCGTATCGAGCTCGGCGACGAGCGCCTGCGGATCCACCACGACGCCGGAACCGATAATCGCTTGGCGGCCTGGGCGCAGAATGCCGCACGGAATGAGTTGCAGGACGAATCGGTGGCCGTCGAAGATGACGGTGTGGCCCGCGTTGTGGCCCCCGGCGCAACGCGCGATATAGTCGAAGGATCCGGCCAGGTAGTCCACCACCTTGCCCTTGCCTTCATCGCCCCACTGCGCGCCCACCACGACGATCGATTTCACTTTCGAGCCTCTTCAGGCCGCACGTCTTCCCCTTCGATCCACAGACCGGATTGACGGAAGGAGAGAACCACTGCGGAATAAATATCGTACCGTGTGCACCGTTTGTGTGCAAGCGGGGCCGAAGTCCGACCAAGACCACTCGAATTTCTTCCTCAGGGATCAGTTCTAGCCGCACGAAAGGGTAAGCCGATTGACAATCCTCATCCTGGAGACCAAAATCCCTTGACCGTCGATGATTCACGTTGAGAACTTAACGAAAGAGTATGACCCGCCGACCAGCAAGGGGCGTCCGATACTTGCCGCGAATGGATTGAACCTCGATATTCCCGCGGGCGAGATCTTCGGGATGGTGGGCCCTAACGGCGCGGGCAAAACCACCACCCTCAAGATGATCTGCGGATTGTCGCTGCCGACGGCGGGCCGCGTCACGGTGAACGGAATTGACGTGGAGCGGCGGCCAGAGGAGGCGCAGCGATTCATCGGTTATCTCGGCGACTTCTTCTCTCTCTACGATGATCTCAAGGTCTGGGAATACCTCGACTATTTCGCGCGCGCCTACCGGATGGATCAGTCCGCAATTCCGGCTCGAATTCAAAGCGTGATTCAGACCATGGGCTTGGAACCGAAACGGGATGCGATGATCGGCGGTCTTTCGCGCGGGATGAAGCAACGACTCGGCATCGGCCGCGCAATTATCCATGATCCACAGCTTCTGGTGCTTGATGAGCCGGCGGCCGGACTCGACCCCAAGGCGAGGGTCGATTTGCGTGAACTTCTTCGCGAGCTGAATCGCTCGGGGAAGACCATTCTGATTACTTCCCACATCCTCTCGGACCTGGAAGATATTTGCAGTTCGATCGGGTTGATTGAGAAGGGGCGGTTGCTGCGTGTTGGCCGGCTAGAAGACGTGATGCGCGAGGGGAAGGCCGCGCGCAAATTCCGGCTCCGCCTTGCGGCGCCTGGGTTCGCACTGGATGCATGGCTCGCGGCGCGAGGCGGCGTGGGCGACGTAAAAACCGAGGCCCAGGCGACTGAATTCGTATTCGGCGGTACGGACGCCGCGCTCGCCGAACTCGTGCGCGATCTCGTCACCGCGGGGGCGCCCGTCTGCCGCGTCGAGGAAATCACCGAGACGCTCGAACAATTTTATTCGCGCGTCTCAAGCGGAGAAGTAATGTGAGCGTCTCGCGCGTCAATCCCGAATTGCTGCGCAATTTGCGCATTCAGTTGCGCCCGCGGAAAATGATCGCGGCGGCGGCCATCTGCGCGGCCATTTCCCTTTCGACAATCGCCTTTTACCTGCACGGTCACCAAGCGGGATCCACAGACCCAGACTTGTTGAAGTCCGTCCTCTTGATGCAGCTCCTGGCTTTGTTGGTGGGCGGCGGAATCTATTGCATTCAGTCCGTTCATACGGAGAAGGACCAAAACACATTTGACTACCAACGCCTTACCCCCATGTCGCCACTGCGACTGGCGGTTGGAAAACTCTTTGGGGCTCCAGCGCTAGCCTATTTCGTTGTGCTGTGCCTCATGCCCACTGCGTTCATAGGAGCGCATTTCGCACGCATCGGAATCGTTCCGTTCCTTGAGTGCTACCTTATCGTGTCTCTTGGCTGCATCACATATCATTCACTTGCACTTCTTATTTCTCTGTTTCTCGTCCGCGGGTCTTCCGCAGGCGGCATCATTTTCTATCTCATTCTCGCTTGGTTGGGGAGCGTCGATATGATTTCCCCAAGCGGTTCCCTTGCGATTCATACTCTAGGACCAGCCTTCGGATATACGCTTCTCGATCCGCATTCGGGGGCGGATGGATCTGACCGAATATTTGTGATTAACCCTTTGCGGGACCAATTCTACGGTTTGTCAGTCGCGCATGTTTGGGTGCTGATTCTGCTCTACGGTGCTTTCACTTCCTGGTTTTTGCTCGCCGTGGCTCGCAATCTCAAGCGGGATCCATCAGCGTATGAGATTTTTTCTCCGGCGCAGGGATTCGGTTTTGCGATGTTCACGAATTCCCTGTTGCTCGGCTTCTTTCCCTGGCGGCCGATGGTATATGAATTCATGATCGGTGGGAGACTCGTGGTTCCTCGACCGACGCCTCCCGGCGAAGCCGAAGCGGCGGTGCTCGGGTTTAGCCTCCCGATATTTGCCATTCTGGGATTGTCGTTGTTGCGTAACCGTGAGGGCGTTCGGCGACGGATCATCGGAGTGGGCGAGCGGGCGAAGGGGTGGCTTGCGGCTTTCTGGCCGGCACCGTATATGCTCGCGGGCGTACTGATAACCGGTTATGCGCTTCTAGAATTGATTCGACACAAACTCCCGAAATCGGATGACTGGAGTCTCGGCACGGGCCTGTTCATTGTGGCTGTGTTCGCGCTATGGCTTTCGCGAGATGTGCTCTATCTGCAGTGGATGAACCTGCGCCGTTCGAAGCATCCGCTCGTAATTAGCGTGCTCTTTATGATCGTTTTCTATTCTTGCTCCGGCGCTCTTTTGGCGGCATTCGACCTGTTCACCAACAAAGACGCACCGTTTGCTGCGGCCCTTGTTCCCGGCATAATTCTCGCCCCCCTCAAATATTCGGAGTGGGTGGCTCAGCGTGGCGCGTGGATCGCGGGGGCAATCCTGATCGCCGCTCAAGCGTTTCTCTTTGCGGCGCTGCAACGGCGAGAGCTCCGGAAACTCGCCGCCGCCTCTGCTATCAGTTCGGCAGGCCAGGCTTCACCCTCCTCCTGATTCCGACCGAAACCATTCCCTTGGCGCGGCGACCTCGGAGACTACCCAGCATCCAATTGGGGGCGATGTACGTAATAATTGTATCGGTGTAAATTAGGGGCGGGGAGAAACGCAGATGAGTGAGATTGCTACATTTGGGGCGGGATGTTTTTGGGGAGTGGAGGCGGCGTTCCGGAAAATTCCGGG
>Ga0209415_10014997_pt1 | contig 12610 bp, 10 predicted proteins | sample PeaSoiSIISIP2007_FD_187696 | JGI IMG/M metagenome (GOLD analysis project Ga0209415, IMG submission 187696) | Peat soil microbial communities from Weissenstadt, Germany - SII-SIP-2007 (SPAdes) (version 2) | ecosystem: Environmental > Terrestrial > Soil > Wetlands > Peat | place: Germany...
CGCCCTTAGCTCAGTTGGATAGAGCGTCTGGCTACGAACCAGAAGGTCGGGAGTTCGAATCTCTCAGGGCGCACCATACTATCTCATATCCCTCGCCAAACTCGGGATGCTTCGACAAGCTCAGCATTTCGGCGCGCGGCTCGGACGCCGCGCAAGCGCCTCAATTTCGGCTGCGGGCTCCCGCTTCGCTCACGCCCGCAAACCCGTCGCTCTCAGCTTTCGATCTGAGTTTTGAGTGGCCGGAAAATCCGCGTAAAAAGAAAAGAGGCCTGCGCCCGCTCGATGAGAGAGCGCCGGCCTCATCAGCATTTTCGGACGGTTTACTTGTTGCGATTGGCAGCTTCGGCAGCCTGTTTCAGTTCCTGGTTTGCCTGCTCAAGCAGGTCCTTGGCTTTCTGGGCATGACCTCCCATATCAAACTCGTTGGCTTGTTGAGCGGCCACGATCTTCTGAAAAGCTTGTTCGGCCAGGCGCTGTGCCGCAGCAAGATTGGGGTGCCTATGGGAACTGACGTTTTGTACCGGCTTTTGAGCAAGGACTATACTGCCGCATAGCAGGGTCACGCCGAGAAGGCTGCGCAGAACGACATTCGCTCTCATGATAATTGTCTCCTGGTCATCTTGATTTTTCACAAAGGGATCTCTCGACAGACTTGCAGTGTCGCAAACAACCTGCGCGGCGGGACTCCTGCTTGCATCTGTGAGGGACAGTGCAAGTCTAACATCAATCCTTCACCGTTTGTTTTGCCATGCTGAAGCGTTCCGAGCGTGAGAAGTCCGGCCGGATCTAGTCTTTGGACAGCGGGTGCGGACTGAAGGTCTACTAGCGCGAGTGAAATTTCGTGTGGGTTTTAATCTACATCAACCAGGCCAGAGTTGGGGGGTCGTGCGGGACCAGGTGCGATTCCCTCACCTGGGTTTAGGATTGTCCGTTCAAAGCCACGACTGGAGTGAACTGCTCCCGGGCGCCATTGTCCAACACTTTGATGCTGAAATTCACGGTGATCCTGGCTTGCGTCTCGACCGGCCTGCCGTTTTGTAGATACGGCTTGAACCTCCACTGGAGCGCCGCTTCCCGTGCCGCCGACGCCAGGATGACGGGACCGCTCAACACGCGCAATTCCCGGATGATGCCGTCGGCGCCGATGAGAGCTTGCAACAGCACGGCGCCCTGAACCTTCATCTGCCGGCCCAGCAAGGGGTATTCCGACGCGGCAGGTTGCAACTGAGCATGAGCCTGATCCGTAGACATCCGCACCCGCTCCGCCGCCGTTGTGGCCGGACCCCACTCCGTAGCTTTGGGGTTCGCGGCGTTCAAATGTGAGCTGGGCAACGTCTCAATTTTCAGGGAGTTGCTGGTCGAACCTACGTTGCGATGATTTTCTCCGGCTACTACTTCAACTTCCAGAGGCGGGAGCACGGCACGGCTGACAGCGACGACGCCGGACTTGCCGACCGCCGGCTTGGTGGAAGTCTTGGCAACAACGTGTTCCTTCACGGGCGTTGCGGGCGCGGCCGGGGCGGAGGGTGTTTGGGTTATATGATTCGGAATCCATGTGGGCGCCGTCTCTTCGGCTTCGGTGGCTTCATCCCCGCCAAACCAGATCTCGCTGTTCCTCGCCACCTCTGCGCCAAGGGCGATCAGCAGAAGGACAAGCGTGAGCCACATCATGCGGGAATGCTTGTTTGCTAGTGCGCCACCAGTCCAACTGGCGCCCGCTTCCCGTTTTGGCTTCCGTTCCAGCATCTGCCTTCCCTGCCTCGTGCACTACTAAGATGATAGGATTCCCGGTGGAGGGCAATAGCACGAAGGGTGAACGACATAGCCCGAACGGTGAGGGGCATGGCACAAAAGGGGTATACGCGGATTCGCGCAACGACTTCCCGAGTGGGCTTATGCAGCACCGCTGAAGCACTGCGGCGAGCCTTTCCGGGCAAGAAAAACGGCGCGCCTTGTACTTGGGCGCGCCGCAAACTGGGTTTCGGTGAAGACACGGGCAGTGGCCCGCGCTCCCTTAACTGCAGCCCGTGAATTTGAACGAAGTGGCGTGGGATTGCCAGTCGTACCCGCCGTCGGTCACTTCCTGGACGTACCATAAAGTGCAGTCATCGTCGGGGTCGACGCCCATGCTGCTGTAGTCGCCCCAGCGGTTGACGTCACCTTGTACTTGGGTTCCCTTTCTTAATATGACCGGCTTCTCCATCTTCCCCAGGGGGTCGGTCGGGACACGGCCGGTGAGCCAAATACTGGGATCCAGGTTGGTGCTGTTGTCCACGCTAAAGCCCAGAGCCATGTCTCCTACCTTGTCCATGGCGATGCTCCCCATCCAGTAATTGTCCTTCTTGCTCTGGAAGGTGCCCGCCTGATAGAGGGAGAATTTGCTCCCGGAAGAAGAACGCAATTCATACCAGCGCTCGGCGGCTACAGCCGTCGAGTTTTTTCCGGGGGACACGGAATGGCTAAAGACCATGGATTCGTGGTCGCCGAAATTACGGTAGGCGTTGCGGAACATCAGGCGGTCGCCGAGCGCATCCAGCGTGCCTCCGCCGTTGGGTTCCGGTACGCAGGCCCCACCGCCCCCACCGCAGAGAGTCTGGTACGCCGGCACGGTAATGGTGTTTGGACCTTTGAAGGTGGACTTCTTGGAGTTCTTGAAGTTCACGTGAAAATCGTATTCCTTCAACGTAGTGTTGGAGTTACCCAGTTCCACAAAATGATTCGGCTCACCGGTCGGAGGAGCCGTGGCGCCGTCCATGTCAGAAGGCAGGTAGCCGGCATCCGTGTTACTGGGAGTGAAACAAATGATGGTCGCGGTCTTGCCCGCAAGCATCTTCCTACGATCCATGGCGCAAGGTTCCCCCTGGCCGCTGCCAAAATAGTTTACCGCCAAGTAATAGGCGTCCGGCCATACCGCAAGTTTGGGATAGTCCGGCAGTCCGCTCCAATTGAAGGCGTAAAGATTGTAGCTGCCGGTCGCATCGTCGGTGGTCGACACCGCCACGCAGACCTGATCGCTGCTGAAATACTCGAGCTGCTCCACCAACCAGCGCTTCGCCAGTTTGTCCCAAAGCACGACGGGATCGCCTCCGTCCTCAGTCCCGCACTGTCCACCGAACCCGTTCCAGATGTTGTGAATGAGGGTGGGCGGGAGCAGGCTCTTCCCCGACGTCTTGTCGAAGACCTGGTAGGCGAAGTTGGTGATCAAAACAAATTGCGAGTCTCCGACGCTGCCATTCGTGTCCGGCGGAATTACGCCGCCGGCAGTGCTGCCGTCGACCCCGTCGAAATTCAAGCCGATGGTAATCGACAAAGCGGGCAAATACTGCGCCTCATCTTGCGTCACCGGATCAGGCAGGTCGTAGATCTTCGTTATCTTGTTCAAACTGCCGTGCTCCTTCCGGATGATCCAGCCGTGAAACTGCGGCGGCGGGACCAGCTTGACGATCTCACTCAGCGGCAAAGAGACAGCATGTTTGACCTCGGGGATTACTATTGGATTGCGTTGAACGTTTTCGGCCGCAGCCGGAATGATCCACAGCAACAAGCAAGCGACTAGCAGCAAGTTTTGCAATCTCGCTGCGCGGATAGCCTTCATGAGTCCTCCTTCAAAGTTAGGAAATGGCAGACGCGCACAATGGTTTCTCGAGGACCCGGACGCTCGAGCTTCGGCCCTTCCTTCGGCTCCCCGGGTCTTTATCCGAAACCATCTTGTGTTCGGTCAGGAGCCGTGCCTGGCTTCGCAGAATCTGGCTTAGTGTCGCACCCAGAGCCGGAAGCGAGGCAGCCAGCTACTATGCTCCCTAGTTGGCGCCGTGTCAACGAAGACTTTCTGCTCTGTCTCGTTTCCCCTCAGAAATGTCCCGGCCTTGCCACACTGGAAACGTCCGTTGGTTGCGGCTTGACGCGGATGAGAAGCCCGCCTCTTCCGGGCCACATTCTCCGCGGAGCCCTATGATCGGCCAAATCCAGAACGCTACCGTCCTACGCCGGTAATGTTGACTTGACCCTACGGCTATGTGACAATCCGCCCATGAATGGCTGTTCCGGCCAGCCGTGTCGTGTGGCCGCCGGTCCGACTCTTTAAATGCCCGTTCCACTGCCGCATTTCCGGCGGGTTACAGGTTGGTTAACTTACCGCCAGCCGTGGACTCCATGGCCATAGCCAAAGAGGGGGTGTGGATATTGCCTGCGCTACTCGCCTTCCTGGCTGGATACACCGATTGGCGTTCCCGCCGGATCCCCAATTGGCTGACTGTTCCCGGGTTGTTGCTGGGTCTCATCATGAATTCTCTGTCGTCTGGATGGGTGGGCGCCAAGAGTTCCATGCTGGGTGCGGGACTGGGCTTACTGCTGTTGCTGCCGTTCGTGCTGCTGCGCGCCCTCGGCGCGGGCGACTGGAAACTGATCGGAGCGCTGGGATCTTTTCTGGGCCCGCAAAACCTGATTACGGTTTTGTTCGCGACGATTTTGGTCGCTGGTTTGATGGCTTTGATTCTGGTGATATGGAAAAAGCGTTTTCGTCAGACCTTGCGAAACCTGGGACGGATGCTGGCCTCATTTTTCAGCTTACATCTTCCGGGCGCAGAGCTTTCTCTGGATAATCCCGAATCGCTGAAAGTACCATTTGGTGTAGCCGTTGCTATTGCCGTACTTCTTTATACTGTTAGACAGGTTTGGGGAAGGTCGTGAGTCGCTTGCCCTTTGGGCGTGCGGACATTTTTTAGGACATGAAGACAGGGCGTTGGGAGAAAATCGTAGCCGGGAGCGGGGGATCCGAAATCGCCGAAGCCGCGCTGGTGTTGCCTTTGGCTTTCCTGCTGCTTCTCGGCATTTACTGGTTCGGACGGGCGTTCAACGTTTACGCCACGATCAATCACGCGGCACGCGAGGGCGCGCGAGTGGCGGTTGCCTCCACCTGTGGGAGTTGCGGGAACGCCGCCACGACGGCGAGCACAATTGCAGGCGTAGTGACAACCACCATGCAAGCCTCCGGGGTGGACCCAGGCAACATTACGGCCTACTCTCCGGCTCCGACTTTTTGCAGTGGAACCTCGGCGACTAATTGCAACACCGCGTCCAACAACAACAACATCACCATTTGCAACCAAGTGCAACTTGCTTCGAACGTGGCGGGACAAGGACCGCCGGTTTGTGGAGTCTCTGTGAGTTTTGAATATCCCTACAGCTTCTCTCTTCCTTACCCGGCCAACGCCATCAGCCTGCAACTGAAGGCTGACGTGCAGATGCGCGGAGAGTATTAGTGCGCATGTTTGACTGCGACAAAATCCGCGAGAGTTTTCGGTCGCACTGTTCGCGGCTGCGGGGTGCCGAAGCTTCGCAAATGATGGAGTTCGCTGTCGCTCTCCCGCTTCTCGTAGTTTTGGTCATCGGAATTTTCGACTTCGGCACCGCTTTCAACCTGAAGCAGGAACTGAACAATGCAGTGCGCGAAGGGGCACGCTTCGCGTCCACGCAGCCCACAAATGATTTGTGCCCCACCTGCAGCACGCCGCCGTCGGTGGACGCAATCCGTTTTGTGGTGGATTCCTATCTACAAGCCTCCGCCATCAACGATTGCGGTCTGAGTACCTTGTCGGAGCCGGGTGCGGGCTCCGGGTTGATATGGACATACACCGCTACCGGAAACGGTTGTCCCAGCGGGCATGCGCTGACGCTGACGATCGCACGAGGCGTGGCGCTAGCGGCGACAAATTACGGGAACGCGAATGTAAACATAATGTCGACTCAGGTCACGATCTCTTACCCATACCAGTGGCGCTTTAACCGCGTCATTACGCTGCTGGCGCCCGGTGCCAATTACGCGGGAGTATCCCAGATCAAAACCGATGCCAGTGCTGTGAATATGAATTGAGGACGAGTGATGAAGAGGGCTTCACGCGACCGACAGGGAGAGCGCGGCCAGACGATCATCCTGGTCGCGGTGGCCCTCGTCAGTCTGCTGGCCATGGCAGCACTGGCGATTGATGTAGTAACGCTGTACGTTGCCCGCAGCGAAATCCAACGGGCCGCCGATGCCCTTGCCTTGGCGGGGGCCAAGGCTGTCGCGGACTCCGGGGTTACGACCCTTCCGGCCGGTGATTCCAATCTCTCGGGCGCGAAGACACTGGCTCAGAGCATGGTTACTGCGGCAATCACTGCGGTTCTGCCGGTCAATTTAGTAGCCGGGAACCAGCCCACGCTCGTCGGAACGCCTACTGTCACCTACCCGGTAAACAGCAATCCGCAAATCACAGTCACGCTGAACACGAGTCTTCCGACTTTTTTTGCCAAAATCCTGGGCCGACGCACGGCAACGGTGACCGCCTCCGCCACGGCGGAGGCTTACAATCCTGCCAACGTCCAGGAGTTCACCCCGATAACGCCAACCGACGTGAAGCCGTGGTTAGTTGCGAACCTGGATCCGACGCAGCCCCCCGGTACGAACTTCGTTACGCCGGCAACTGGAGCAATTGAGTCCCCGCCCAATAGTGTGGTTGGAGAGCAGTTCAACTTGACCCCAGCATCATCCTGCACGGGCCAATCGACGTGTACCTTAGGCACAAACCCCGGTCTCGCAGAAGTCCAATATGTACCCGCCCAGCCCTTCAGCGCCGTCGCGCAGGACGTATGCCCCTCCTGTGCTGGAACCACAGACTATGAGAAAGCCATCGCATGCGCCGACGCGAACAGCTATGTATATCTAAGTTGTGGTGGCCTGAGTGCCACAAATCAGAACTGGAGTAACACGATCATTGATGGCGGGCTCAGTGGACCGAGCGCCACCGGGGTGGAATGCCTGATTCACGCTGGGGGGCCAGGTGCAAATGATGGAACAAACAATCTCCAGGACGTCCTCAGCAATCCTGGGCCGTGGCCAACCGGTCCGTTGACCATTGCCGCTGGCAATGGTTCCGGGAATGTGAGCACCAGCAATTCGATCGTAACCATTCCGATCATCGACACAACCTCGGCGATTCCTCCGGTGAAAATAGTCGGTTTTCTGCAAGCCTTCATCAACTGGGTCGATCCCGGTCCGGGCGTCAGCAGTCCGGGGGACATCAATATCACGGTCTTGAACATTGCCGGCTGCAGCAACACGCCCAACTCAAATCCGCCTGTGGTTGGCGGAATGGGAACATCTCCGATTCCCGTGCGCCTGATTACCCCGCCGTAACCGATGCACGTGATCGCTTGATAGGCGGTCCGCTTCGCCAGCAACCGAGGGAGTCCTCTCAACCTCGACCCATCGCTCACCATTGACACTTTCGAGGCTCTACATAACAGCGCTAACCAAACAGTCGGACATTGCTACTCAAGCGGATGGTGAGTATTTGCGAGTAAAGATCTGATTGACGGAGTGCCGGTGCTGGCCGCGACTCCCATTACCACGATCTGGACGGGATTCGGCGGCTTGTGCGAGACCGTTGGGGCGACTACAGCAGCATGAGTGTTGACTCGGCGGACGACTGTACCTTTTGGTACGCCCAGGAGTACTACAACAAGAAGAATGGCGGCAGTACCAGCAGCGACTGGGCCTCACGCCTATTTTCGTTCAAGTTTGACAACTGCAAGTAAACGAAAGTGCACGCGCGGGCGCCCGTGCTCAGGAGTTGCGAACTCGATGACGCCAGTAGATTCCGGCGATGCCGGATGAAACTAGAAGAAGCGTGCCGGGTTCAGGAATAGGTGGTGTGACCGGTGGGGGACATGGTTTTAGCTTGGTTCCCGTGCTCGTGCCTTTCTTGGTTGGAGCGCAACTCCCCGATGGAATCGGCGGCGGGAACAGAGGCGGGAACCCTCCGCCCAGAGGTAAATTCGAACTGAGTAATCCGGGAGGCCCCTCGACCCCACTTCCCGGAAACACCTGAGGCGCGAGGGAGGCCATCAAATTCCCGGGAAATGGAACTTGCTCGGCGGTACCCAGGAATGGCTCCTCAAACTTTGCCGCCGGCGGCTCCTCGGGTGAGGCTCCCTTCTGAGCGGACTCCGAAACCCGGTTGGCACAGCGCGTCCGGGCAGTCATATTGCCGTCGGTAATCAGCTTCTCGCCCTTTCGCAGGCTGATTCTTTTGGTTGTCCAGAAAACTTTGTCACCAATCCGGTAGGAAAGATAAACCAGCTTGGGCTGGTCGAGCTCCACGATTCTGGCGTTGCGGAAATCGAAGCCTGTGTAGTGTCGCTCGATTACAGGATCGTGCTCACTCAGCTGACGCAGATCGTCCGGAGTTCGAATTCCTCCTGGAATGACGGAATACGGATAAACGATGCGCCGAGGCATAGCGATCGGCCCGGCCACCGACTTTGCCGCCAACAGAGCCAGATTCTGGCTGGGGTTGCCGTGCGCCCAGTGGGAATTTACCGGGTTCAAGTAAGAATAGGAAAAGGAGCGCCATGAAGCGCGGATGAAGGAGGCCGACCGGACACCAAAACCGAGAAACGCCAGCACCGCCAACACAATTGCAATCCGGCGAATCCGCTTGCGGCGGCGGTGGGACCTGTGCCTGCGCACCCGCACTCTCCCGCCTGGATAAGTCACAAAAAAGCTCCTCCGACGAAGTTGAGCGCCTGGGACAGTCTGGGGGAGACGTCCATCTTCCCAGTGCAGTTATCGTACCAGACTTGCGGCTTCGAAGCTGGTGATATTAATGGAGATTACGCTTTGTATGGCAGCTCATAGTAGCAGAGTGGGAATCTGTTTGCAGAGAAAATACCGGTGGATTTCCATGATTCCTCCGGATCGGTTCCAGAACGCTGTGGAAATGACCGAAAGCAACGAGCCGGAAGCCGCAATCTGATCGGTCAAAGCAGTCGCTATTTTTTCTGGGGTGTGGCTGGCGAACTCCGCCGCTACTCACTCCGAATCGCTCCCGCGACTTGGCGGCGTCGCTCATCAGCCCGCTTGTCACATGCGGTCGTGATGCCGCTCCTTGCGGCGCCAACCAAAGCGGCGTAAAGGTTGAATTGCTAGCAGAAGACCAAAACGGAAAGTAGAAGCGTTCCGCCACTGCAGAAAGAACAGTGGCAGGATTTGCATCAAAGCTCGATCGAGATTGCCCACCAGGATGCGCCGGCCCGACATGTGTCGGGCGGGCGATCGCGAATAGAACCTGCGAAGACGGCATCCCGCCGTTTGAACTCGGGGCAGGGATAATCAAAATCTTCAATGGAGGAACACCTGTATGAAACTCACGCTCGAACGAATTTGTCGCAGCAACTTGAAATCGGCAATCATGGTGTGCTTTCTGATCACCACTGCGGTGTGTGCCAATACGCCGCCGTCTTGGTTGCAGGCCATCAGCTTTGGAGGCAGCGGCAATGACAGCGCCGCAGCGGTTAAGGTAGGATCGGACGGCTCCCAATACTTCACAGGTTTCTTTAGCTCCTCGATAAAGTTTGGGACCACACTCCTGACGTCGTATGGTGGCGAGGATATCTTCTTCACCAAGCTCGATTCCTCTGGAACGGTGCTCTGGGCCATACAGGCAGGTGGGTCCAGCGACGACTGGGGGCAGGCTCTGGCCCTGGATGGATCCAACAATATCTATCTCACCGGAATGTTCTACAACAGCGCGACCTTCGGTTCTACCGATGGCAACAACCTGCCGGTGAGCGGTAACGGCTACACCATCTTCCTGGCCAAATACAATCCTTCGGGCGCCCTGTCTTGGGTGCAAACAGGTACCATACCGGACGGCAGTTGGATGTATAACTGGGGCAATGGAGTGGCTGTCGAGCCGACTACCGGCACGGTCTACCTGGCCGGGCTAAGCCAGGAAAGCACAACGTTCTCTTCGGCGAATGGGCAACATTATACGGTTCCGGGTTCCGGGTACTGGCACATGTTTCTAGCTAAGTACGATACCGATGGGAATTTCTATTGGGGCGAAACGGATGCCGCCAGCCCTAACAGCATGGGTATGGCGGTGGCAGTCGATGCGGCAGCCAATGCCTACGTCGTGGGCTGGTTTGAGGACCAATGTACTTTTTATAGCCAGGATGGCAACAACATCACCGTCACTGGCTTCAGCCCAGCGGACCGGGATAGTAATTATCCTAGCGACGCCTACATGGTGAAGTACAACAGTCAAGGCGATGCCGAGTGGGTAAACCACATCGGCGGCTATGTCGACCAAACGTATGCTGTTGCGGTAGGCCCCGCCGGTGAAGTCAGCCTCGTGGGCTACGTCGGCAACATCAACTACGACCTGCCAGTGGAAAAGACAGCAACGGTCACCTCCCAGTCCCCCGGCAAGAACAGGACCCTGGCTGGCGCTCATTTCACCAACCCGTACAACAAAGACGTGATCATCGCCACCTGGGACAGCGCAGGAGTGTTGAAGAGGGCTGTCCGCCTCGGCGGGAAGGACAATGAAATAGCTACTGGAGTGGCCTATGACAGCAGCGGTCATCTGTCCCTGAGCGGAATCTTTCAGAGTCCGTTCAACATCGGCCGCCGCCACTTGCGTGGCAACAATCAGCAAAATCTCTTTGTGCTGCAATATTCAGGCAACCGGCTGCTTCGCACTGCAACGGCAGTCAATGCGGCAGTGTGGACCGTACTTTCCGGAATAGCTGTGGACGCAGCGGGCGACATCTTCGTGGCTGGGACCTATGAAGGCACTGCCCGCTTTAGACAGATCAAATTGAACAGTGCTGGTGGAGAGGACATGTTCCTGGCAGAATTAGGGTTCAAGTAAGCCGGGATTCAGTGCAGACAAAATGAAACTCGACCAGTGCTCAACGTCTAATCACGGAGCAGACCTTGGGCACTGGCCCTTTGTTATGAATTGACCTGCCTCAGCGCCCCAGCAGCCCAAACGCGACTACGCTGTCGCTGGTGCCTACGTAGACTTTGCCGTTCACGATCATGGGCGTTCCGAAGTGGCTGGCGGTTCCGAACTGATCCCGCTGACGGTTCGAGTTGTAGAGTTCGTGCGTCAAGTCCGTGGCGTCATAGGCATGCAGCACATCCGTGGGATCGCTGTGCTCGATGGCCCAGACGATGCCGTCGAGCGAGCCGTTGGCGGACACACTCGGCGTGGTACCGGGATAAGTAAACGAGGCCGCACTCTTCGACGTCGGTGTCTTGGAGAGCTTGGCGTCAGTGAAAGTGAATTGCAGCAAATTGTTCCCTTCCGGCCCGAAATAGACGCTGCCATCAAAATAGGCTGACGTGGCCCATTCTCCGCCGCTGAGCGCACTGTCGATCTCCTGGTAAATGGCATTATCGTTGTTGGGATTAAACTTTCCCATGTTCTCGCGGTTCACAATGTAAATGTTGGAGTCTTTGCCGGCTCCGATGGCCAGGTGGCGAGTCCTGCCCTTGGCGTCTTTCATGGGAGGCAAAACTATCGTGCCCCCCGAACCAAGATCCTCGTCCGCGTCCGATTCCGAAACGGTGTTGTACATGTTGAAATAGTCAGCCACGGCAAGTTTCTTGTTTGTCGTCGAGATCTTCACGAAAGCATTTCCGTAGTCCCCGTCCTTGGGGAATCCCCTCTTGTTCAGGTTGGTGTCGAAGGTGCCGTTGGCGTCGAGAAGGAAGATGTTTTTCCCGTCGCTGGCCATGCCCGCCCCGGCCTGCCAGATCGCGCCCTCACTTCCGTTGGGCGTGAGGTTTAACACACTGGTTCGGGCCAGCGTGCTTTCATCGTAGCCGATCACCCAGCCCGTGTAGGGACGTTGATCGCAGTGCGAAGTCCACGCGGTGTAAATAACATGATTCAACAGCAGTAGCCCCTGGCGCTCGGCGTATTGGGACGGATCGAAAACCACAAACCCGTGGTGGGTATTGTCGCCCGTACCCGGGTATTTCGCCTTGACCACCACCGGCCCTCCGAACTCTTCTTGTCCGCTGGTCATATCGAGCGCGTGAATCCGCTGGATATAGCCGGAAGAATTCTTGCTCATGGCCACCGCATAGATGGTGCCGTTCTTGCCGCTACTCCTATCGATCACCGGCGTAGAGGTGACACCGATCTGGGGACTGATTTGGCCGCAGCCGTGGTCATCCGAAGCGGTCTCGCCCGATTCCAGCAGCGACACTTGCCACAGGAGGGTTCCTGCGTCGGCGTCGAAGGCGTATACGCTGTCGTTTTCGGTGACCGCGTAGATCACATTGTGCATCCCCTTACCCGAAATCGGAACCGCCGAAAGATACAAGGGTTCGGCGTCGATTTTCGCATCCACCGGCATGGTGAAAAGTTCGCCGAAGGTGGTGGAATTGACATTGCTGGTGGTCAGAATCGTTTCCTGCCGGTTTTGGCCGGTTCGCGCACTGTCGTTGTGATAGGTCACAACATCGGTGCCGAATGCGGTGCAGGCAGTGGCCGCAAAAAGCAGCAACCAGAACAACCGCCTGACGCCGGAAAGCGGCACCCCGGAAGGGCTGGAGCCGCGGCTGAGAAGAAGACTGGAGCGCTGCGCAGTAAAACCCTGATTCAAATCATAGGAGCCATCTGGTGTGCGGTTGCAAGTCATCACAGAACCCTCCTGAATGTGGGGACATCGGTTTAGTTCATGAAGCCGAAGATCTTGGTGGAGCTAGTCGGGCTCGAACCGACGACCTCATCGTTGCGAACGATGCGCTCTCCCAGCTGAGCTATAGCCC
>Ga0209415_10014998_pt1 | contig 12610 bp, 10 predicted proteins | sample PeaSoiSIISIP2007_FD_187696 | JGI IMG/M metagenome (GOLD analysis project Ga0209415, IMG submission 187696) | Peat soil microbial communities from Weissenstadt, Germany - SII-SIP-2007 (SPAdes) (version 2) | ecosystem: Environmental > Terrestrial > Soil > Wetlands > Peat | place: Germany...
GGCGCGGGACTCTCCGTCAGCCGCATCCTGCGCTCGTACGGCATTCTCATCGCGTTCGTTCTGATCTGCATTGCCATGACCATTCTCTCTCCGGTCTTCCTGACCGTGACGAACATCCTGAACATCATCCGGCAGAGCTCGATCTACGGGATCATGGCCATCGGGATGACGTTCGTCATCCTCACGGCCGGAATCGACCTGTCGGTCGGTTCAATCCTGGCGATCTCGGGGGCCATCGCTGCGGGGTCCATCAAGGCCGGCCTGGGACTGGAGCTGGTGATCCCCATTGCCCTTGTCATTGGCCTGGGATGCGGCCTCGTGAACGGCGTCCTGGTCACGATGGGCCGCATCACGCCTTTTGTCGTGACCCTCGGTATGATGAGCATCGCGCGCGGCCTCACCCTGATCTACACGCAGGGCTATCCGGTGAGCGGCTTCCAGGGCGCTTTCCGCTTCATCGGCGGCGGGGACCTCCTCGCCATCCCCTTCCCCATCATCCTGTTCATCCTCACCACGGTCGTCGCCTGGCTCATCCTTGCCCAGACGCGCCTTGGCCGCTACACGTACGCAATTGGCGGCAACGAGGAGACGGTGAAGCTGTCCGGCATCAACTCGGACTTTTACAAGACGATCGTGTACATGATCTCTGGCATCACCTCGGCCATCAGCGCGCTTATCCTCACGTCGCGGTTGAACTCCGCCGAGCCGGTGGCAGGGACGGGCTACGAGCTGGACGTCATTGCCGCCGTGGTCATTGGCGGGACCAGCCTCATGGGCGGCCGCGGGAGCGTGTGGGGCACCCTGATCGGCGCCCTGCTGATCGGCGTGATCAACAATGGGATGAACCTGCTGGGCATATCTCCGTATTTCCAGCTCGTCGTCAAGGGAGTCATCATCATTGGAGCGGTCCTGCTGGACCGCCTGCGCCAGGAACAGATCTAGACATGGATGTCGAAACGCGGCGGAGCCAGGGACGGCGGAAGCCGCGTATAGACACGGATGTCGTAAGTCGGCCCAGGCCTCCCACGGTATACCGTGGGATGGAGGGCCGAAAGGCCGACTATAAACACGGATGTCGAAACGCGGTGGAGCCAGGGATGGCGGAAGCCGCGTATAGACATGGATGTCGAAACGCGGCGGAGCCAGGGATGACGGAAGCCGCGCATAGACAGCCAGCAGACTTTTGGCAGGAGGGACGGCATGTCAGTGAAAGCGTCAGTTGAAAAAGCCCTGGAGCAGGGCAAGGGCATTGTCCGCCTGGCCCCGAACTGGGTTCCCCGTGCGTTCTGCGTACCGGGCCGCAGGATCAAGCTCCATCCGGCGGACTACTACTCGTTCGGCGGGGACCGCGGCGGCATCGACGAGCGCTGGTTCTCGTCGACCACGCCGGCGGACAACGGGCCAAAGACCAGCCCGAACGAGGGGTTGAGCTTCATCGTGGTTGAGGACGGGAGCAGGACCGAGAAGGTCCTGCTGCGCGAGGCCATCGCGGAGCTGAAAGGCGCGATCATCGGAGAAAGGATCTGGAACACGTACAAGGCGTGGCCAATGTATTCGAAGTTCTTCGACAACAAGGGCGCGCTCCCGCACCACGTCCATCACCGCGAGCAGCATGCAAAGCTGGTCGGGCAGAACGCGAAGCCCGAGTCCTACTACTTCCCGGTGCAGAACAACAACTATGGCGCTGACTACCCCTACACGTTCTTCGGCCTGCGCCCCGGCACCACAAAGGACCAGGTGGCCGAGTGCCTGCGCAACTTCTCCAAGGGGGACAACAAGATCACCAACCTGTCCATCGCGGTCCGACTGGAGGTTGGAACGGGGTGGGACGTGCCGGCGGGAGTCCTTCATGCGCCCGGCAGCCTGTGCACGTACGAGCCGCAGAAAGCCTCCGACATCTTTGCCATGTACCAGTCACTCACCGGAGACACTGTCATCTCGGAGGCGGACCTCTGGAAGAACACGCCTCCTGACAAGGTGGGCAACATCGATTACATGATCGAAGTCCTCGACTGGGAGACGAACGTGGATCCCAATTTCGTCGCGAAACACTTCATGGCGCCACGGCCGGTCAAGGCCGTCGCGCAGATGGAAGCCGACGGGTACCGGGAGAACTGGATCACGTACAAGTCCACGGAATACAGCGCCAAGGAGCTGACCGTGTTCCCGGGGAAGACCGTGACGATCAAGGACGGCGGCGCGTACGGCATGATCATGCTCCAGGGCCACGGAAAGATGGGCGTGTGGGATATCGACACCCCCGCCTTGATCCGCTTCGGCCAGCTCACCCAGGACGAGCACTTCGTGACGGAGGACGCGGCTCGCGCGGGAGTTGTGATCTCCAACCCATCTCGGACGGACCCCATCGTCATGCTCAAGCACTTCGGCCCCGGGAACCCGGATCTGAAGCTCTGAGGCACACCGTATCGATTGACGGCGGCCGTTTTTGAAAGGATACTTGAGGAAAAGGGGGAAATGGCCCTGGAGCAGCCCACCCGGACGGAGATAGAAAGAGAAGCTGACGACCACATCGCCCTCGGTCTGCTCCTGCGCAAGGATCGGGCCGAGCAGAAGAAAAGTGCCGTCACGAAAGTCCTTGCCAGTGAGCTCACCGTTTCCCAGAAGCTGGAGAAGATCAGGGAGATAGACGAGAAGGAGGACGCGGTTGGCCTCCTTCGCGTCCTGCGGCAGGTGAGCACGCAGCTCCCGCGCAGCAAGGTGAGCCGGATGAGCCGGACCATCAAGCGTCCGCTCCAGCGTCTTTCCCATATCGCCTTCCTGCTCAGGGAATACTCCCGGATTCAGCAGTTCGGCAGACGCACTCACGTCCTGGAAGCCCGCGTCCTGCCCCCCGGGGTCAAAATGGATCCAAGGCTGCCCGGCACCCTGGTGCGAGAGCTTCAACCCTCCGCGGCGGACCTGTCCCGCAGGCTCAAACCCTTCCTGGAGCACGGCTGGCTGTACCTCACTCCCCGGCAGTACAACCTGGTGGTCCTCTTGAAGAGGCTGGCGGACCGTCTGCTGGCTTTCGATTTCATCCGCCTGAACTGGCGTGACCATGATCTCATTGACGGGTTCAGACGCATCGAAAGTCTCTTCCTCATGCTGCATTACACCCCGGATACCACGGAGACAATCCTGGAGGCGATCCGCCTTTTCTTCGAGAAGCAGCATGAAGAAGAGGAAGAGATTGTGCGGACCAGCAGCCTCGTCCTCGAGGTCCTCGCGGAGGATTTCGCCCTGCCTTCTCTGTACAACTGCATTGTCGGGCTGAATATCTTCAAGTACAGGCGACTGCTGACCCTTGCCGACCTCATGCGCGAGGGCCTGGGGGAGATGGTGGACTCCGGCGGTTTTGACTGCGAAAACCAGGTCCGCGCGCGGGTTGACCAGTACATCGATGAATCACTCCAGTCCATGAGGAAAGTCCACGAGCAGCTTCTCGAGACACGGCGCATCAACAGCTTCATCGGCCACGACGAGGAGGGGGAAGTGGACACCACGTCCCTTCGCAGGTTGTACGTCGCCCCCGAGTCCCCGGTGCCGATAGACTTCGAGACCGACCAGGAGAATGTCGTGCTCTTCCTGTCCCGCCTCATTCACAGCTTCGACAGGGTCTTCAGGAACCTTCTGAACGGGCAATGCGTGTTCGAGGATGGAACACGAGCCGCGGTGTTCTCGCATTCGTTTTTCGAGCTGGATTTCTCGAAGATCAGGACGGTGGCGGAAAACCTGGACACGGGACCGTTTCACTTCAGCAGCTTCCCTCTCTCCCGCTATTTGCAGATCAAGGAGCAGAGACTTGGCACGGTGGGCAACGAGCTGGAGGGCAGCCAGCTGATCGCCGAAGGCGTGGGGTGCCTGGTGGACATCGGCAAGGCCCTGGTGAAGGTCCTGAGTCTCCGGTCTCTCGCCAGTGCGGCCAGCGAGGAGACGGAGCCCCTGCAGCCCATTGTCCTGCAGGGCAAGCCCTTCACGCTCCCCTTTCAGAGCCGCCGGCTCCAGGCTCGTTCGGTCCTCCTCCAGGGCAAGACGGTCCTGGAAACGCTGTCCACGGCGGTGTCCATCTGCTTCACCGTGGGGTTCCTTTTCCAGGACGACTTTCTCTCCCTCTTCACCGGGAAGGAAAAGAAGCTCGTCACGGACCTTCAGGCGCGCATGAAGCTGATGGAAAACCTTCTGGACCCCGACAACTACCGGGAGCTCACCACTCTGTACACCTAAGGCTCGCGAAGGAGCCCCAGGAGCTCGCGGGCGCTCTCCTCCAGTTTTTCCAGGTTCAGCGGCTTGGACAGGAACCGCGTGGACTTCTCGAAGGCGGACCCGGCCTGGACCTTGTACGGGGGGAGCCCGAGGAAGATGATGCGGATGCCCGGCTCGATGGCCCGGCAGATCTCGAAGTAGCGCGAGTACTCTTCTTCCGCGGACAGGACCTCGTTCACAATGACCAGCCGGGTGCGGAGGCTGGAAATCAGGTGAACAGCATCATACCGCTCGGCAAGGCGGGAGAATGAGAGGTCCCTCTTCAGCGAGCACTTCTTCAGGAGGCCGGCTATTTCCGCGCGCGCGTCCACGACCAGGGCGTTCTGCATCTTGCGTTTTCGTCGCGCGGCGGGCGCCCGCCCAGGACCGCCGTCCTGCGAGCTCTCCTCCCGGTCCAGCAGCATGTGCGCCCGCGTCACGCGCAGAATGGCCTGGATCTTGGCGTCCAGGTCCATGGAGCTTCGCACGATGCCGAGCACTTTTCTCTCCTGGGAGCCGAAGCGCTTTTTTTTGAGAAGAAGACCGTAGATCAGGTGCTTGTCCGCCTCGGAGAGGTTCCGGGGATCCATGACGTTCTGGACTGATGGTAGCGGACAGTCTGAGGATTGTCCAGTCTGCCTCTTTGCCGATCCCCATCAATGAAAGAGGCGCTTCTCCGGCATGACGCTGTATCTTCCTGCCCCGATGAGGAATATCACGACGGCGGTGAGGAGGTAAAACGCTTCTGCCTCCAGGCCCCAGGCTCCCGTTCTCTGGATCACAAAGGTGTTGCGGTAGGCTTCCAGCAGGATCGCAACGATCATGTTGATGACTACCACGAGGGAGGCCGCGCGGGTCCACAGCCCGACGATGATGAAAAGGGGCGCCAGCACCTCGCCGATGTACACGCCGTAGGCGACAAAGGAGGGCACGTGCGCCCCGGCCAGCGCCGCTCCAATGAATGACACGCCGTGGAATATCTTTGCCGTTCCATGGAACAGGATCAGTCCGGCGGTGGTCAGGCGGAGGATGAGTTTTCCGATATCTTCCATACTCACGAAAATGCCCTCCGGGGGAAGCGGGAGTCAAGCTCAGGTCTTCACCAGTTTGCCCCGGTGCGCTAAGATGCTCGAAGACTATCACAGATGAGAACAAACGATCCATTGGACGTGCTCGTGATCGGCGCCGGTGTGAGCGGTGCGAGCATCGCGAGGAAGCTCTCCGCGTACGAGCTGGACGTTGCGCTGGTGGACAAGGAGTGCGACGTGTCTTTCGGCACCTCGAAATCCAACTCCGGGATCATTCACGGAGGGTTCCATCACAGCGTACGGCACCTCAAGGCGCGCCTGGAGATCCGGGGAAACGCGATGTTCGACCAGCTGCACAAAGAGCTGGGGTTCCCGTTTCGCAGGTGCGGCATCCTGGTCGTCGCGACGCACTCGGATGAGATGAAGGTGATCGGCCAGCTCTACGCACAGGGGGTGGAGAACGGCTCAGTCGGCATCGAGATGTGCTCCCGGGAGAGGATGCTGGAGCTGGAGCCGAAGCTCTCACCGGACGTGCTGGGCGGATTGCACGCCCCGTCGGGCGGCATTATCGAGCCCTACCGCTTCGTCTTCTGCCTGGTGGAGTCAGCGCGGAGGAACGGGGTGCAGCTGCACACCGACTTCAAGGTGGCGGCGGGAACCTTCGACGGGGCCTCGTGGCTGGTCCGCGCGGAGGATGGCAGATCTCTGCGCGCCCGGTATGTCGTCAACGCCGCGGGCCTTTTTGCTGACGAAGTCTCACGCGCCTTCCAGGCGGAAGAGATCCCGCTCACCCCGCGCAAGGGAGAGTACTTCCTTTTGGACAGGTCCACCCCCGCCTGCCCCGCGCGTGTGCTTTTCCCCGTCCCTTCACACAATTCCAAGGGCGTCCTGGTGATTCCCACCGTGGAAGGGACCGTCCTGGTCGGCCCCACCGCAAAGGATATCCACGACAAGACGGACCTCTCCACCACCGCGGAAGAGCTGGAGAAGATATTCGACTACGCCAAGAGGCTGGTCCCCCGGGTCTCGCAGGGAGACGTGATCACCTCGTTTGCCGGCCTGCGCCCCGTCCTCAAGGATGAGGATTTCTTCATCGATTTTTCCAGCGTTGTCCCCCAGCTCATCCAGGTGGCCGGCATCCAGTCCCCCGGGCTGACGGCATCCCCGGCGGTCGGGGAATACGTCAAGGACCTGCTTCGCAAGGCGGGGGTCGCCCTGACGGAGAAGAAAACCTTCGATCCCTTCATTGAGCAGGTTCCCCGGCTCCGTGAGGCGGGGCCGTGGGAAGCCGAAAGCCTGATCCAGGCGGACCCTCGCTACGGAAACGTCGTGTGCAGGTGCGAAAAGGTCTCCGAGGCGGAAATTGTGGCTGCAATCAGGAAGGGGCACACGACGATGGACGGGATCAAGTATTTCACCCGCGCCGGAATGGGCCGCTGCCAGGGGGGCTTCTGCACCTCCCGCATCCTGAAGATTCTCACACGGGAGACGGGGATGGCGCCTGAGAGGATCACGAAAAAAGGGAGGGAGAGCTTCCTCCTGCGGGGGCGCCTGTGAAGGAAATCCATGTGGATGCGGCGGTCGTTGGCGGCGGCGCGGCCGGCATGGCGGCGGCCCTGGAGATCCGAAAGCGCGGCGCCCGGGCATGCATCATAGAGCGGGACGATGAGCTGGGCGGGATCCTGCTGCAGTGCATCCACAACGGTTTCGGCCTGCACGAGTACAAGGAAGACCTCACCGGACCCGAGTACGCGGAGAGGGCCGTGCGGGGCGTCGGGGAGGCCGGGATCGCTGTATTCACGCGGACAACCGTCGGTGAGATTACGGCAAACGGCGCGGCGCGGGAGCTGACCTGCTACTCCGCGGATCACGGCGTGATGAGGATTTTCGCCAGGGCAGCGGTCCTGGCAATGGGCTGTCGGGAGAGGAACAGGGGCAACCTGCGAATCCCCGGGAGCAGGCCGGCAGGAGTCTATACGGCAGGCCTGGTGCAGCGGCTGGTCAACATGGAAGGCTACATTCCGGGAAGGGACGTCGTGATCATCGGGTCCGGGGACATCGGGCTCATCATGGCGCGACGCCTGCAGTGGCTGGGCTGCCGTGTGCACGCGGTGGTGGAGATCATGCCCTACCCATCAGGTCTCACACGGAACATCGTCCAGTGCCTGAACGATTTCTCCATCCCGCTGTACCTGAGCCACGTCGTCTCACGCATTCACGGCGTGGATCGGGTGGAGGGGCTGGACGTCACCCCCATCAGGAACGGCGCGCCTGACCCGGCGGGACAGTTCCACATCGCCTGCGACACCATCCTGCTGTCGGTGGGGCTGATCCCGGAGAACGAGCTCTCCAAGACGGCCGGAGTCCTCATCACCCCGGAGACGAACGGCCCCGTTGTGGACGCGACCATGATGACGTCTGTTGATGGGATCTTCGCCACGGGGAACGTGCTGCACGTGCACGACCTCGTCGACAATGTAAGCGATGAGTCCCGCCTGACCGGCGGTTTCGTCGCGGACTACCTCTCCGGGACGCGTCCCGCGCGGCAAGTCAGGGTCAAGCCGGGGTCCAATGTGCGATACGTCAACCCGTCACGCGTGGATCCAGGGCGCGGCAACCGCCTGTATCTCCGCCCGCTCATTGTGAAGAACAAGGCGGAGCTTGCCGTCCGGGCGGAAAACCGGCAGCTCAGGAGAGTGGTCCTGAATCACGTCCAACCCTCCGAGATGATCAGCCTCACGCTGCGGGAGCGTGACATGACGGATCTCTCCCCTGACGCGGTGCTGGAGGTTTCCCTGTCATGAAGAAAGAGCTCACCTGCATCAGTTGCCCCATCGGGTGCGCAATGACCGCGGAATACCAGACGGATGGGTCCGTGGCGGTCACCGGCAACCAGTGCTCGCGCGGAGCCCAGTACGCGCGGGACGAGCTGGTGGACCCGCGGAGGGTCGTGACGGCCACCTGCCGGACCGAATCGCTCTCCCACCCGAGGCTGCCTGTGCGAAGCAAGGGGCCGTGCCCGCGGGACCAGATCCCCTCCCTGCTCGAAGAGATCTACAAAATGAGCGTGAAGCTTCCCGTGCGGCTGGGGGACGTGCTTGGCGTCCTCGGCGGGGTGGAGATCGTGGCTTCGCGTTCCATGCCGCCGCGGTAACGAAATTGGGAATTTTTGGGCTCGAACAGGCACAGGAAAGCATTTTTATGAGGGAACCGTATTCCCGGCGAAGGACTTGACAGTTATTATTAGTCCAACGGGAGACAAAAGAGGGATGGAAAATGGGCAGGAAAAGGACCTCCGGAATTTGCGCCTGTTCCTGGACGAAAACCCGAATCCGGTCCTTTGCGTAGCCCGCGAGGGCAACCTTCTCTACGCGAACAAAGGAAGCTGGCTGGTCCTCACGCACTGGAAAACCGAGGTCGGTCAGGACGTGCCCAAAGAATGGCAACTCATCGTCGAGGGAGCCCTCGACAACCGCCGGGAGCAGGAGGTGGAGGTCAGGATCGGCATCAAGACCCTCCTGCTGCAGGTGGTCCCGATCTGTGACAGGGGATACGCCAATCTGTACGGGATGGACGTCACTCATCGGCGGCACGTGGAGGAAAAGCTCCGCCTCAACGCGCAGGTCCTGGAGAACACCGCGGAAGGAATCATGATCATGGACACCGAGTTCCGGATCCTGGAGATCAACAAGGCATTCTGCTCCATCACCGGCTACGGGCGGGATGAGGTCCTCGGAGAGTCCGTGATGAGCCTGCACTCGGGGCCCCAGGAGAACGGGTTCTACGAAGGGATCTGGGACACGGTCAGGAACCGCGGGAGCTGGCGCGGGGAGATCTGGGACCGCAAGAAGAATGGAGAGGTGTATCCCAAGTGGCTCTCCGTCAGCGCGGTTGCGGACGAGCGGGGAGAGATCAACCGTTTCGTCGCCTTGTTCTCCGACATCACCCCCATGAAGAAGACAGAGGAGCAGCTGTACTACCTGGCCCACTACGACCCCCTTACGGGGCTGGCCAACCGTCGCCAGTTCCAGGACCTCCTGGTGCGATCTCTGAAGTCCGCCCGGCGCAAGAATGAGACCCTGGCGGTCATGTTCATCGACCTCGACTCCTTCAAGGAAGTGAATGACAATCTGGGTCACCGGGCGGGAGACCAGGTGCTCCAGGAAATCGCCAGGCGAATCCAGCGCAGCGTGCGGGAGACTGACACGGTGGCTCGCATGGGTGGAGATGAGTTCACTGTCATCCTGTCTCACCTCGCCGACTCGGAGAATGTGTCTCCCATTGCGCGAAAGATCATTCAGAGGATACAGGAGCCCGTGGCGCTGGACGAGCACGAAGTCCGCGTCACTTCGAGCATTGGCATCTCAGTCATGACGGACGAATCCGGGGACCCTGACAGCCTGATCCAGAACGCGGACCTCGCAATGTACCGCGCCAAGGCGGGCGGAAGAAACTCGTTCCAGTTCTTCTAAGGCGGGAAGGAGTCAGAACCATGAGCAACAACGTTGAAGGAAAAGTCGTGGTCATCACGGGCGCGAGCAGCGGTCTCGGCGAAGCAACCGCCCGGCTTCTCTCCGCGCAGGGCGCGCACGTCGTTCTCGGCGCTCGGCGCGCCGATCGAATCCAGAGACTGGCGGATGAGCTCCGCGCGGATGGCCGCAAGGCCATTGCCCTGGAGACCGACGTCACCCGGTGCGACCAGGTGAAAAGGCTGGTCGACGCGGCCGTGCAGGCATTCGGGCGCGTCGACGTGATGATCAACAACGCGGGGCTGATGCCGCTCTCCCCCCTGGAGCGCCTCAAGATCGAGGACTGGGACCGCATGATCGACGTGAACGTCAAGGGAGTGCTGTACGGCATTGCCGCCGCGCTGCCGCACATGAAGCGGCAGAAAGCCGGCCACTTCATCAACGTGTCTTCTGTGGCCGGTCACAAAGTCCGCCCGGGCAACGCGGTCTATGCGGCCACCAAGCATGCCGTATTGGCGCTGTCCGAGGGGCTGCGAATGGAAGCAAAGCCTTACAATATCCGCACGACGGTAGTCTCACCGGGCGCGGTCGCTACTGAGCTGCCGGGCAGCGTTACAGAGCCGGATGTCGCCGAAATGGTCCGAAAGTTGTATGAGACGGCGATTCCCGTCGAATCGTTCGCGCGGGCCGTAGCCTTCGCCATCAGCCAACCAGAAGATGTGGACGTGAACGAAATCATCTTCCGACCCACGCGCCAGGAGTTCTAGCGGAGTGCTGAAAAAGCCGGATTTCTTCAGACGACAAGCATTATCTGAATGTCGCAGACATTGGTCCCGGTCGGTCCCGTCCTGAAGAGCCCGCCGAGCTTCGCCAATAGCGTGTAGGAATCGTTTTCCCGCAGCGCTTCGGGAATGCGCATCCCTTCGGCATGCGCGGCGCGGGCCATGGAGGGAAGGGCATACCCGCCGGCCGCGTCCGTGGGTCCATCCTCCCCATCGGTGGAGAAAGACAGGAAATGCGCGCCCGCAAGACGAGCCGGCTCGTTCTCCATCTCCCAGAGGAACGCTGCGGCCATTTCCTGGTTTCTCCCCCCTCTCCCCTTTCCTCGAAGCGTGACCGTCGTTTCACCGCCTGACAGGATGCAGGCAGGCCGCCGGCAGGGGAGATCCGAAGCGGCCACGTCCTTTGCCACCGCGGCCAGCACCCTGGCTGCCTCACGAGCCTCGCCGGCCAGGTGAGAGGTAAGGATGATCGGGTTGTATCCCAGGCGCCTCGCTTCCGAGGAGGCGCTTCGCAGGGCCAGGAGGTTGGTGCCCGCGAGGATGTTGGAACAGGAGAAAAACTCCGGCGCTCCCGGCTTGGGAGTCTCCGGGACCTTCCCCTCCGCGCCTGCACGGAGGAAGTCCATGACGGCAACCGGGAGGGTGGCCGCGATCCCGCGGTACTCGAGGAAGGAGAGGGCCTGTCCGTAGGTGGTCGTGTCCGGGCTGGTGGGCCCCGAGGCGATGGTCTGCAGGTCGTCACCCACGACATCGGAGAGCACCAGGTTGACAGAGGTTGCCGGGGAGATGTGCCGGGCCAGCCGGCCGCCGGCCAGCATGAGGAGGTGCTTGCGGACGCAGTTGAGCTCGGCAATCGGCGCGCCGCAGGCAAGGAGCTGCCGCGTGGTCTCCTGGATATCTTCCAGGGTGACCGGGGGCCGCTCATCGAAAAGCGGCGCTGCCAGGAGAGCGGAGCCGCCGCCTGAGATGAGCGTGATCACCAGCGTCCGCGCATCCGCTCCATCTGCAAGCGCCGCGATCATGCCGGCCGCGCGCACGCTGTCTTCATTGGGCACCGGATGCCCGCCGGGGGTCGTGCGGATCCTTTCCAGGGGAACTTCGTGACCCCGCTTCACGACAATCAGCCCCTCGTCGATTCGGGGCCCGAGTGCCTGCTCGACCGCACGCGCCATCGGCCCGGCAGCCTTTCCGAATCCCAGGACAAGGACCCTGTGAAACCGTGACAGGTCGAAATCCCCGGCCGCATCACCCGTCCCCGCGTGCAGGGTCCCGCCGCTGATGCGCATGTTCCTGGCAACGATTGTTTGCGGGTCCACGGAGGCAAGGGACGCGAGTGCGATCCTGGGAAGGTCGTCACGGGGTTCCATGGAGCCGGGACTTACCCGAGTCGGAAAACGGTCAGCGCCGTCTTCCCGAGGCACCATTCCAGCTCGCTCTCCGACAAGCCGATTGAGCGGTATTTTGCGAGCTCCACGGGGATGTTGCTCACCAGGTCGCTGCCGAACATCACTCGATGTGGCCCGAGGGTCTCCACCATTGAGCGCAGATCATACACGGTGACCCACGACGTCTCCAGGTAGACATTGGGACATTCCCGCGCCGCCACTAGGGCATCCGCGCCGAAAGTCCCGCCGCCGGCGTGGGCAAGCACGATGCGCAGGTCCGGGTATTTCCTGGCCACGGGGATGCAAAGCGATGGGAGCGCGTTGGGCAGGCCGTTGCCAGTATGGATCATGGCAACGATGTCCAGCTCCTTTGCCAGGCGAAAGAGCTTGTCAGCCGCGGGATGTGAGGGAGACAGGCAGAAAGCGTTGGGGTGCAGCTTCACCCCCTTGAATCCGAGGTCTTTCACGGTCCACCGGACCAGGGAAGCATACTCCGTGTCATCCATGAGGGGATTGAAGCAGGCAAGGCCAAAGGCGCGCCCCGGGTGCTCATCAGCGAACCTCTTGATCCTCTCATGGGCCTTTTTCTGATCCCGCGCAACGATGCCAGGCTGCAGGACCTGGGACGAAATGCCGTTGTCGTCCATGGCCTTCAGCACGACGTGTTCGGAATCATCCGTCAGAAACAGGAGATCTTCCCCCAG
>Ga0209415_10014999_pt1 | contig 12610 bp, 9 predicted proteins | sample PeaSoiSIISIP2007_FD_187696 | JGI IMG/M metagenome (GOLD analysis project Ga0209415, IMG submission 187696) | Peat soil microbial communities from Weissenstadt, Germany - SII-SIP-2007 (SPAdes) (version 2) | ecosystem: Environmental > Terrestrial > Soil > Wetlands > Peat | place: Germany...
CTCGGCAATGGCGAAAGCCTGCTCCCGGCTTTCGATGGCGCACGGCCCGGCCAGAATGGCCAAGCCTTGCCCGCCAATAGTCGCATCGGTGCCGGGAAAGCGGATCACGGTGTTATCCGGTTTTATGTCGCGGCTCACCAGCTTGTAAGCCTTGGTGACTTGAATCAGTTCCTGCACCCCGGGCATTTCTTCCAACGTGCCCGGTTCCACTTCACTGCGGTTTCCCGTGATGCCAATGGCGGTGCGCTCGGCTCCCGGCATGGGATGTGCCTTGTATCCGAGCGACTCGATTTTCTGACAAACAGCGCGCACCTCATCGGGTGTGGCGTGCGCCTGCATGACGACGAGCATGACTGCACCTCAAGAACGAAGTCTATCGTTGAACCCGCCCACGCCGCAAACCTTGCGGCCCGCGTAGGGACAGCCGCCCTCGGCTGTCCAGAGGAGCGCAGCTCCGCAGTCACCAAGTTGACAGATTCAAACTCGGCATAGCAAGCTGGACATCCCATGAAGCTCTATCGAACCGCTCGGGGCTTTTACGTCTCGGAGGCGGAGAATTTCTATTCCGTGGAAAACACGACCTGGGATGCCCTCATCGCGCGCGACGATCTTCGCGATCACCTCGATGCCGTGATCCGCAAGACGCCGCCGGGGGCCGCGCCCGCCGCCACAGACTTGCTGGCCCCGATTGGCAGCCAGGAAGTATGGGCCGCGGGCGTCACTTACTATCGCAGTCGCGATGCCCGCATGCAGGAATCGAAGTCCGCGGCCGGCGGAGACTTCTATGACCGCGTCTACCACGCGGAACGCCCGGAACTTTTTTTCAAGGCCACGCCGCACCGGGTCGTCGGGCCCAATGGGAAAGTGGCCATCCGTGACGACGCATCCTGGTCCGTGCCCGAGCCGGAGTTGGCTCTGTTCATCACGCCGGGCGGAAAGATTGCCGGCTACACGGTCGGCAACGACATGAGTTCCCGCGACATTGAAGGGGAAAATCCTTTGTATCTGCCGCAGGCCAAGCTCTATGACCGGGCGTGTGCTCTCGGACCATGCTTGCTGATTACGGAGCAGCCGCTGGCCGGCTCTACCGAGATTCAACTGGAAATTATCCGCGCCGGCAAGCTTGAGTTCTCCGGGTCCACGACCCTTAAAGAAATGAAGCGTGATCCCATGCAATTGGTGCAATACCTGTACCGCAACAACCGTTTTCCCAGCGGATGCTTTCTTCTCACTGGCACGGGAGTGGTTCCTCCTGACTCCTTCACACTGAAAGCAAACGATGAAATCCGCATCACTATCCCGCCGATTGGCACGTTGGTAAATTACGTCGGCTAGACCGCGCGAAGCTCGGTCTCTGCACTCGTTGTAAAATCTAGGATTACCTGAAGCTCAAAGATCCACTCTATGGCTCAAGAAGAAAAGTTGCCGGTCCTCGGAGACGACCGCTACGATGCTCAACGCATCGAGAGCAAATGGTCCGCGTTGTGGCAGCAGGACGAATCGCTCTACGCGGCTGAGCCCCACTCGGCCAAGCCGAAGTATTACGTCTTGGAGATGCTGCCATATCCCTCCGGCGCACTGCACATGGGCCACGTGCGCAACTACTCCATCGGCGACGCGCTGGCCCGCTACATGTGGATGAACGGCTACAACGTGCTGCATCCCATGGGCTGGGATTCGTTTGGCCTTCCCGCCGAGAACGCCGCCATCCAGAACAACACGCCGCCGCGGGAGTGGACCCTGCGCAACATCGCCAACATGAAGACGCAGATGAAGCGCCTCGGCTTTGCGTACGACTGGTCGCGCGAGGTGACGACCTGCCTTCCCGACTACTACAGGTGGAATCAATGGTTCTTTCTCAAGCTTTACGACCGCGGCTTGGCCTATCGCAAGAAGAGCAAAGTAAACTGGTGCCCAAAGTGCGCCACCGTGCTGGCCAACGAACAGGTGGTCGGCGGATGCTGCTGGCGCCACGAAGATACTCTCGTCGAGCAGCGTGAACTCGAGCAATGGTTTCTGCGCATCACGAACTACGCCGACGAATTATTGCGCGACCTGGAAAAGCTTGACGGCTGGCCGGAAAAAGTTCGCACCATGCAGCGCAACTGGATCGGCCGCAGCGAAGGCACGCTGGTGGATTTCAAGCTCGATGGGCCGAGCGGCCCGGCAGGTTCGACCATCACGGTCTTCACCACCCGCGTGGACACCATCTACGGAGCGACCTCGGTGCAGCTCGCGCCCGAGCATCCGCTGGTCGGTGATCTCACGGCCAATGACGCGAGCTTGCGCGCCAAGGTAGACCAGTTGATCGCGGAGCAGCGCAAAGCCAAAGAAGTTGGTGACATTGGCGCGATCGAGAAACACGGCGTCAATACTGGCCGCTACTCCATCAATCCTTACAACCGGGAAAAAGTTCCCATTTGGGTGGCGAATTACATCCTCATGGACTACGGCACCGGCGCCATCATGAGCGTGCCTGCGCATGATGACCGCGACTATGAGTTTGCGAAGAAATTTGGGATAGAGATTCGGCAAGTGATCGTGCCGAACTACGCGGGCGAGGGCGCCCGCGCCACACCAGACAATTCCACACCAGAGTTGCCTTTTACCACGCTTGACGGCAAGCTCGTCAACTCGGGTGAGTTCTCTGGCCTGAGTTGCGAACAAGCCATTCAGCAGATGTCGGCGCACGCCGAGAAAAACGGCTTTGGTAAAGCTACTGTCACGTTTCGCTTGAAAGACTGGGGCATCTCCCGCCAGCGCTATTGGGGCACGCCGATCCCCATGCTCTATTGCGAGAAGGATGGCATCGTGCCGGTACCGGAAAAAGATTTGCCGATCCTTCTGCCGGAGAACATAGACATCACGCTGACCGGCGGCTCGCCGCTCGGCCGCGTACCGGAATTCGTCAACGCCGTCTGCCCCAGGTGCGGCGGCCCGGCGCGCCGCGAGACCGACACCATGGACACTTTTGTGGATTCGTCCTGGTACTTCTATCGCTACACCGACGCCCGCAATGACAAAGCTCCATTTGATTCCAAGACCGTTGCCTACTGGTTTCCCATCGATCAATACATCGGTGGCGTCGAGCATGCGATTTTGCATCTCATCTACTCGCGCTTCTGGACCAAATTCATGCGCGATATGACCCTGGTCAAGAACGATGAGCCCGCCGACCGCCTGTTTACCCAGGGCATGGTGATCAAAGACGGCGCCAAGATGTCGAAGAGCCTGGGCAACGTCGTTTCGCCCGACGAGATGGTCGCCCGCTACGGCGCCGACGCGGCGCGACTGTACAGTCTATTTGCGGCTCCGCCCGATCGCGATCTCGATTGGCAGGACACTGGCATCGAAGGCATTCAACGATTTCTCGGCCGCGTCTACCGCTTTTTGCTGCGCAATGCGCGCCCCGAGAATCCGGAGTGGCGGAAGCCTGTGCCGGCGCAATTGTCCCCCGAGGCCCGTGCCCTCCAACGGAAACTCCACCAGACCATCAAGCGTGTCAGCGATGACTTTCAGGGCCGCTGGCATTTCAATACTTGCATCGCAGCGATCATGGAATTGGTAAACGAGCTGTACCTCTTGGAAGACCGTGTGGCGCGGGCGCCCTCGCCCGCGGCATCTGATCCTGAAGCGTTCGAAGTAAAGCAATTTGACTTCGCTCGACCGCCTGAGCTGGAAGTGCTCCCCGTCTCGTTGATAGCGGAAGTCCAACGCTCACTGGTTCTCCTCCTCGCGCCCTTCGCTCCTTATCTCGCGCACGAGCTCTGGGAAATGCTGGGTGAAACGGGCAGCCTGCTGCGCGCACCCTGGCCGAAGTACGACCCGGCCTTGGCCAAGGAAGACGAAATTGAGATCCCAGTGCAGATCAACGGAAAGCTGCGCAGCCGCATTGTTGTGCCTGCCGATGCGCCGGACGATTTGGTCCTGGAGCGCGCCTTAGCCGACGAAAAGGTTCAAGCCGCCATTGCCGGTAGGCAGATCGTCAGGAAGATTGTCGTTCCCGGCAAGCTGGTCAACATCGTGGTGAAATAACCCAACCCTGTCATCCTGAGCGAGTTGCCGTTCGCAGAGCGAGCGGCAACGCAGTCGAAGGATCCCTACCTCGTCTCCGGAACTATCAGTAGCCACATCTCACAGGCATTCTTCCGAACACCTTATCTGGCCCCGGCCCATGCCATTCCCCCACTTGCGTTATCCTACCTTCATATGCAGCAGCGTTCGCCCACTCTGGAAGGCTTTCGGGCCCTTTTCCGCCGTCCGTCGGTCGGACTGGCTGAGATTGCCTGGCGCTGGAGCTTCGGCTTCGCTGCCGCTTTGCTTTTGACGTTTTCTTTCTTCGAATACCTGAATACGCTCCCCGTCTCAGCAAGGGATTTGTTCCTTTTCCGCACCCGCCAGCCCGCCCTGATCTCGCAGGCGCTGCTGCACATTTTTCGGGGAAGCGGTCAACGCGCGGTTGAGGCCGCGATCGTGCTCGGGCTGGCTCTGGCGGTGGCGTGGATCCTGATCGCCGCCATGGGACGCGCAGTGACGCTCCAATCCTTGCAAAGCTGCCTCAGCGAGCGCAATGCCACCGCCGCTTCCGCCGTGGAAGACTGGCGTCTGCGTTCCCTTGGCGGTTTGAATTTTCTTCGCGTGGCAGCCACCGTGGCTGCCGCCCTGGGTCTGCTCGCCGCGTGGCTTCTGGGCGCGGCTGTGTCCCCGGACAGCGATCCTTCGCCGGGGCTGGCCGTGCTCATCTTTCTCTCCGTCGCGATGCTGGTCTGGCTGGCATGGTCCGCGGTGAATTGGCTGCTTTCGTTCGCAGCCGTTTTCGTGGTCGCACAGGGAGAAGATACTTTCGGAGCGATGGCGGCGGCGCTGGATCTATGCCTGGCGCGCCCCGCTCCGATGCTCGCGGCGAGCACCTGGTTCGGCCTGGCGCACCTGGTGCTGTTCTTCGTTGCTAGTTCAGTGGTGGCGATCCCGTTGGCTTTCCTATCTGTGGCGCCAGGCGCCGTCGTGCTGGGCGGCGTGCTGCTGGTGACGTGTCTTTATTTCGCCGTCGTGGATTATCTGTATGTGGGAAGGCTGGCAGCTTACTTGGCCATTGTGGAAACTCCAAACCCTCCCCTGGCGTCCAATGTCACGCCGCCACATCCGCCCTATGCAGCGCCCCCGCGAGAGAACGTGGATCGCGATGAAGTCATCCTGAGTGATCTGCCGACGATCGACGTGCCGAAGTAGCAGCGCGGCTGTCCCAGATTTTCCCTGGCCCGTGCCCGGCCTCCCGCTTTACACTGTCCTCCCAATCTGAGAAACTCATCGGTGGAAACTCAATCCATAGTCGTCCTCGACTTTGGCGCGCAGTACTCCCAACTCATCGCGCGCCGCATCCGTGAACAAAAGGTCTTTTCCGTGGTGCTTCCCTGCACCGCGCCTCTGGAAGAGATTCGCGGCTATTCGCCGGTAGGCATCGTCCTGTCCGGCGGCCCGTCGTCGGTTTACGACAAGGATGCCCCGGTGACTGATCCCAAGCTCTTCAGCCTGGGCTTGCCTATTCTTGGCATCTGTTACGGACTGCAATTCATGGTGCATGCCCTCGGCGGCAAGGTTCGCGCCGCCAGCAAGCGCGAGTATGGCCATGCCGAGGTTGAGCTGCAGGACGGCTCGCGCCTGTTTGAGGGTCTGCCCGCCAAACTCTCTGTCTGGATGTCGCACGGCGATGAGGCGGTCGAGCTTCCCGCCGGATTCCGCTTAACCGCCCGCACTCCCAATGCGGTCGCGGCGGTAGAGAACCCCCAGAGAAAAATGTGGGCGGTGCAGTTCCATCCCGAGGTACACCACACCAAGCTAGGCAAGGAGATTCTGCGGAATTTTGTATTCAACATCTGCGATGCGAAACCCTCCTGGACTCCGCAGCACTTCATTGATGCCACCGTCGAAAACGTGCGCCAGACAGTGGGCAACGGCAACGCCATCTGCGCCCTTTCCGGCGGGGTGGATTCCGCGGTGGCCGCCACCTTGGTGGATCGCGCCCTGCGCGACAGTGACGGCAAATCCAGGCTGACCTGTGTATTCGTGGATAACGGTGTCTTGCGCAAAAACGAATTCCAAAAAGTGCAGCAAAGCCTGCGCGACCACCTGGGACTGCGCCTCATCGCTGTCGATGCCACCGAGCGTTTCCTGACCAAGCTGGCCGGCGTCACCGATCCCGAGACCAAGCGCAAGATTATCGGCGCCGAATTCATCGCCGTGTTTGAGGAAGAAGCGCAGCGCGTTGCGCGGGCCGAGGGAGCCGTCGAGTTCTTGGTGCAGGGCACGCTCTATCCTGACGTGATCGAGTCGCGCTCGGTGCGCGGACCCTCGCAGGTCATCAAGTCGCATCACAATGTGGGCGGCTTGCCGGAAATGATGAAGCTCAAGCTGATTGAGCCGCTGAAAGAACTATTCAAGGACGAAGTCCGCCAGATTGGCCGCGACCTGGGCATGCCGGAAGAAATTCTGCAACGCCAGCCCTTTCCTGGACCGGGTCTGGCCGTTCGTATTCTCGGCGAAGTCACGCCCGAGCGTTTGGCCATTCTCCGCGAGTGTGATGACATCGTGGTGGCGGAAATCAGACGCGCCGGCCTCTACACTAAAATCTGGCAATCGTTCGCGGTACTGCTGCCGGTGATGTCGGTCGGCGTGATGGGCGACCTGCGGACCTACGCGAACACCTGCGCCGTGCGCGCCGTGCACTCCGAAGACGGCATGACCGCCGACTGGGTACCGCTGCCGCACGAGGTGCTGAAAACCATCTCCAGCCGGATTGTGAATGAAGTGAAGGGCGTAAACCGCGTGGTGTATGACATAACATCAAAGCCGCCGGGCACAATCGAGTGGGAATAAGGCTGCCGTTGGCGAAACCCTCCACGGTCCACGTAGGGACAGCCGCCCCCGGCTGTCCCGCCGAGCGAAGCTCGGCTTCTTGCCGGCACTGTGCTTGCTGTCCAGATCGAGGTGAAGCATGACTCAAACCGTTTCCGACGCACTCGTCTTCTTCGGCGCCACCGGCGACCTCGCCCACAAAAAGATTTTTCCCGCCCTGCAAAGGCTCGCCAGACGCGACCGCTTGAATATTCCCGTCATCGGCGTGGCCAAAGCCGGCTGGAACCTCGATCAACTGAAGCAGCGCGCTAAGGACAGCGTGGAACACTATGGCGGCCTGGACCCCGAGGGATTTCCCAAGCTCATGAGTGTGTTGCAATATGTGGATGGCGACTACGCCGATCCGGCGACTTTTCAGCAACTGCGCCAGCTACTCGGCAATGCGCAGCACCCCATTCACTACCTGGCAATCCCGCCTAGCCTCTTCGCCGCCGTCGTAAAGCAACTCAAGTCCGCGGGATGCACCCAAGGCGGACGCGTGGTCGTCGAAAAGCCCTTCGGCAGGAGTTTAGCTTCCGCCCAAAAGCTCAACCAGACGCTGCACGCCGAGTTCAACGAGCCCGACGTTTTTCGCATTGACCACTATCTGGGCAAGAACGAAGTGCAAAACGTAGTTTTCTTCCGTTTCGCCAACGCTTTTCTGGAGCCCATTTGGAACCGCCAATACGTCGAGAGTGTGCAGATCAACATGGCGGAAGATTTCGGGGTGCAGGGGCGCGGCGCCTTTTACGATCAGGCCGGCGCCATCCGCGACGTGGTCCAGAACCACCTGCTGCAACTGCTGTGCAACATCGCCATGGAGCCGCCTCCCAACGTCGAGATCGAAAGAGTGCGCGATGAGAAGGTCAAAGTCCTCAGAAGCATTCGCACCCTGCGTCCCGAAAATGTCGTGCGCGGCCAGTTCGACGGCTATCGCAACGAAACCGGCGTCAAAACCGACTCCCAGGTCGAAACCTATGTCGCTCTGCGTTTGGCCATCGATTCCTGGCGTTGGAAAAATGTGCCCTTCTACATTCGCGCCGGCAAGTCACTCCCGGTCACGGCGACGGAAGTGATCGTCAAACTGCGGCAGCCTCCCGCCATCTACGCCGAGAGTGCTCCGCCCCACAACTATTTCAGGTTCCGCGTGACTCCCAACCTGGAAATCGCCGCCGCCGCATTGGTGAAAGAAGCGGGCGAGGAAATGCGGGGCAAGATGACAGAGTTGATGGCCGCTCAGACTTCCGATGCCGCCGAGTTGATGGCCTACGAAGAGTTGCTGGATGAGGCCATGCACGGCAACCAGGTCGGTTTCGCGCGCCAGGACTACGTCGAAGAGGCTTGGCGCATTGTCGATCCCATTCTCGACAATGTCACGCCTCTTCACCCGTACCAACCGGGCACCTGGGGGCCGGCCGAAGCCGATGCGCTCGTCGCCGCCGACGGCGGATGGTTCAACCCGAGTGCCTAGAGACTTGTTGCAAAACCTCTGGAATTTGTCATTTCGAGCGAAGCGAGAAATCTGCTTCTCTTGGAACTCAAGAAGAGCAGATTCCTCATCCCTGAAAGGCAATCGGAATGACAATCGGTAGAAGAATGGCGCGCGCTGCGGCTTACTCGACTTTCTCTGAGATCCAGCGCGATAAGGCGGTGACCATCTTGCGCGGCGCAAACCGCACCGACTCTGCCGTCAGCCAGTTGCGAACTCCGGGGATGACCAGCGTCTTGCCTTTCATCAGCCCGCGATAGCCGCTGCGCGCCACCGTCTTCGCATCCATCGGCCGCAGTTGCGCAAAAAGCCGCGAGCGGTCGTTGCCCGCCTCCTTGGCGAATCCGGTCTCCGTCGCCCCCGGACATAGGCACGTCACCATGACCCCGCTGCCCCGCAACTCGTTGGCGAGAGCCTCCGAAAAGGAAATCACATAGGCCTTGGTCGCGTAGTACACGGCCATCAGCGGCCCCGGCTGAAATCCCGCCGTCGAAGCCACATTCATGATCCTGCCCGACCGCCGCTCCCGCATCGGTCCCACAAACAGCTTGGTGAGCGCGGTGAGTGCCATGATGTTGAGCTGAATCTGGCCCAGACATTCTTCCAGCGGCATTTGCGCAAACTCACCATAGCGCCCATATCCGGCGTTGTTCACCAGAATGTCCAGCGCCACGCCTTCCCGTTGCAACTGATCGAACAGAAACTGCGGCGCCGGCTGCGTCCCCAGGTCGAGCGCGATGGGCTTCGCTGAGATGCCAAACTGCCGCTGCAACTCGTCGGCAAACTGTTCCAGCTTGGGTCCGCTGCGCGCCACCAATACCAGGTTGTAATGGTCTTTGGCAAAAAGCTTGGCCAGTTCGTATCCGATACCGCCGGAAGCGCCCGTGATAAGGGCAGTCGGCGCGCGTTGACCCATAAACATACCCTGTTTCCTGTCGGCTCAACCGGCCTTGAAGGCGTGACGAACTCTACAAACATATCGATGATCCGGCCAACAAAAAAGGCGCGGACGATTCGCCCGCGCCCTTCCGATTTCCCGTGTGCGGCTTCCAGCCTACGCGCCCACCAGCACCGGCTCCACTTCGTAAATCGAGTGCCAGGAGGTCGCCGCCTTCAGGCGATCATTCACGTTGTTGATGTTTTTCACGCCTTCGGTCTGCAGCCACTTGCGGAAGGCTTCCCCACCATGCTTGGCGTACACGGGGATGCCGTCCTTCCATGTCGCCCGGCCGCACAGCACGCCATTGAACTTCACCCGGGTTTCCGCCGCCAGTTCCAGCGTTTCCGAAAACTCCGCATTGCTCACGCCCGCCGAAAGATAGATGAACGGCTTGGTGGCCACCGCCGCTGCCTTGTGAAACAGGTCCACCGCTTCCTTCTTGCTGTACGCCGCTTTGCCCGCGAAAGACTTTGTGCCTTCGACGAACTTCATGTTCACTGGCACTTCCACCTTCAGAACGTCCACGCCGTAGCGGTCCTTGGTGAATTCTTTCATGCTCTCGGTGACGATCTGCGGCTTCTTCTTCGCGTACTCCAACCCCTTCTCATCCGCGCCCTCCTCGTAGCCGACGAACTCGAGGAAGAATGGAATATCGTTGGCGCGGCACTCGTCGCCCAACCGTTCCACCCAGGCATGTTTCTTGTCATTCACGTCCTTGGAATCGAACGGAGTGTAGTAAAGCAAAATCTTGACGCAATCCGCGCCCGCGGCTTTCAAACGCTGCACCGACCAGTGGTCGAGCAGATCGCCCAGGCGCCCCGGCCCGGTCTTGTCGTATCCGGTTTTCTCATAAGCCAGCAACAGGCCGGCATTCTTGGCGCGACGCTTCGAGGCCGGCAGCCCCCATTCCGGATCCAGCAAAATCGCGCTGGCGTGCGGGGTCAAAACTTCCGTGACCAGAGACTTGAATTCTTCCATCATGGCGTCGGTGACGTCCGAGCCTTTTTCTTTGGCCAGCGATTTTTGCAGTGAGCCGCGCTGATCCATGGCGGCAGCGGCGATTACGCCGCGCTCGTTCGACACTTTTTTCAGTCCGGCCAGCTTGCCAGGCGTGAGCTTCATGCGTTTCCTCCAATGAGTGCGTTGAATTGTCGTCTACAGAATGCGTTAGCCAATACTGGATAGCTAAACATTGTAATACGTTTTCACATCTCGCACCGCTCTGGCAGGAAGCAAAAACACCAGCCTGCGTGACCTGAATCACAGGTTCCCACTTCGGTCCGCACTTCGGCCATTCCTGCCTGCCAGGCAGCGCTTCCGCTTTGGAACCCCTCACTGCCGCAGCGTCAGCCCGCTCAGCACCGCCTGCTGCTTGGCGATCAGCGACTGCACCCCCTGGCCGGCGAAAGCAATCATCTTGCCCAATTGCGGTTCGTCGAATACCTGATGCTCCGCCGTCGCTTGCACCTCCACGAACTTGCGGCCCGCCGTCATCACGAAATTCATGTCCACATCGGCGCGGGAATCTTCTTCGTAGCACAAATCGAGCAGGATTTCCCCGTCCACAATGCCCACGCTCACCGCCGCCACAAAATCGCGCAGTGGCGCCGAGGTCAGCGTCCCGGCATCCACCAGCTTCTGCAGCGCCAGCCCCAGCGCCACGAACGCTCCTGTGATGGACGCCGTGCGCGTGCCGCCGTCGGCTTGAATCACATCGCAATCGATCCAGATGGTACGCTCCCCCAGGCGCGCCAGGTCGGTCACTGCCCGCAGCGAGCGCCCAATCATTCGTTGGATCTCATGCGTGCGTCCACTCTGTCGGCCCTTGCCCACCTCCCGCGGCGTGCGTGTCAGCGTCGCCCGCGGCAGCATGCTGTACTCGCCGGTGATCCAACCCTTGCCGCTGTTACGCATAAACGCCGGAACGGTTTCTTCAATGGAAGCTGTGCAAATCACCCGCGTATTGCCGACCTCGATGAGGACCGAGCCTTCCGCGGTTTTGATGTAGTCAGGGATAATATCGACCGGCCGCATCTCGCCGGGAGTTCGATGATCGGGACGATAGTGCATAGGCGGTGATTGTAAACGAAAGGGCTGTACGCCAGTCTGGGTGCGACCTAACTTGGCGGGCGAGCAACTGGGACAGCTCACCTCGCTCTGTCATCCTGAACAAGCTTCCAGCTTGTGAAGGATCCTACGACCGTTCGGGTCGCCACTGCGCTTGCGAGGCTCCCACCGCTCACTTCACTGCGAAGCTTGCAGCGTGCTGACCATCTGCTGCACGTTGGTGACATCATAGATGTCTGCCAGGTCGGCGTGCCCGGCGAGGGTGTCGCGCTCTTCGCCGCCCACCAGAAATTGCACCCGCGTGATCCCCGGAATGTTGGCCGATAAGGTCTCCACCAGCGACGCCACCGTCAGTTCTTCCACCAGCACTCCCGAGCGATGGCCATTAGCGAAATCCGTATTGAGGTCGAGCACGGCCAGCCCCGGGTCCACCAGATAAACGTTGCGCACCTCCGACCCGGCGGCCAGCGGATGAGGAGAAGACTTTTCCAGGTAGCGGTTGAGCAACGCGCGCAACAGTTCCTCGGCGCGCTGCTGGCGTCCCTCGGGCAGGGCGATGGTAGCCTGCTGCGGCAGCAACACCCCCGCATCGTCATTGGCGATGTAGAGCGTGACTTGCTCGGTTGGTCCCGAAGCCGGAGGCGCCACCGGATGCGCGTAGCTGACCGAAGCCTCGGTGTGAGCCCGCGCGCGCATATGCCACACGTACGCGCCCATGCCCATCGCTGCGGCCAGCATCGCCGCGACCCCAATCAGTAAAGGACGAGGCGTCATCGTCCGCCCTCCAGTTTGTCCCGCAGCGCGAGCAGTCCGTTGGCCATGCTGGCCGCCACCTGTTGTTGATAGATTGCGGAATTCAGGTCCGCGATCCCCGTCGCCGGCGGCGCCACTTCCACGGCGACGGCCGCTGTGGCAATGTTGTTCAGTGGACGCAGGGGCGCCATCAAAACCCGCACCGGGATCTGCTGCTTCTGCAGTTCGACCGCCAGGCCGGCGGCGGTGGACTTGCTGAGCGGAAGAAACGCTGTCTGCGCCGTGTTCCAATCGAGGAAGGGACCGGAGTCCTCTCCGCCGGCGGGAAGCAACGCGGTGTAAAGGCGCACCCCATGACCCTCCGAGGATGCGTGCAGGCAAATATAAATCGCCGGATGCGCCAGGTTGGCCATGCTGGCCCGCTGATCGGGTGTGAAGGTGGCGTCGCCATCGCGCAACACTAAGGCGGT
>Ga0209415_10015000_pt1 | contig 12609 bp, 11 predicted proteins | sample PeaSoiSIISIP2007_FD_187696 | JGI IMG/M metagenome (GOLD analysis project Ga0209415, IMG submission 187696) | Peat soil microbial communities from Weissenstadt, Germany - SII-SIP-2007 (SPAdes) (version 2) | ecosystem: Environmental > Terrestrial > Soil > Wetlands > Peat | place: Germany...
CCGTTCATTTCGTAGGCCAGCACACACTCTTCGATTACCGGATTGGAAAGGTCGAGTGACTTCAGGAATTCGTAGGAGCCGTGCCCCACCGGACCTTTGCCGCGATCCATCCCCTGGAATTGCACCTGGACGGAGCCCGGTTTCACTTCCGCGGCGCGGAGCAGTTCGCTCAGGCGCACGCCAGTCCACATGGCGTTGCCCATGGCGCCATTGCCCCACTGGCCGCCCGCCACGCGCGGTTGCAGCCGGCTGCGGCTGTTTCCGGAGCACTGGTTGACGGCGGCAATGCTGCTCGCGGGAAAGCGCGAGAGCAATTCGCTGAAGCTGAATTTCAGCGGTTTCTCCACGTTCCCCGTCACCTCGAGCCGCCATTCGGCCAGGTCCACGGTGGTGGGAATTTCGTCCAGATGCCAGCGGACGTAGAACGCGCCGTTGGGAGTGAACGGGTTGAGAAAATAATGCTGCGGCGTTTCGAGCTGCACCGGACGATCCGTCAGCAGCACCAGCGGGACCTTCTGCGGATACGTGGCTACGGGGCCCACGGAGGTCCAGTAGGGATTTGCGCCCGGGCCGGTGAAGGGCGGCAGGCGGTCGGAAGCGCGCTTCTGTTGCGCGTCGGCCGGCTCCGCGAAGCGGCCCAGGGCCAACGCTCCGGCGCCGGCGGAAAGAGTTTCGAGCAGCCTCCTGCGGGAGATTCCGGGCATTCAAGTTCCTCGACGGAGAGTGGACGTCCTTGCTGCACACGCCGGTGTGGAAGGGCGCGCCCTGCGCGGCGCGAATGGGCGCCTACTTCCCGGCGATATTCTGCGCGATGTCGCCGACGAAAGGAAGTTTGTAGCGCTCGCCCTGATAAGCCTTCACCATGCAAAGAATCCAAAGGACGAGTCCCGCCAGCCGCAGGACTGCGAACACTAGTCCGTAGAGTGACCAGAAGGCGTAAACGCCGCCCAGCCCGAGTGTCCCGGCGAGGGCAATGCCCAGGATCCAGTACAACACGGTGAATGCGCCGAACAGCACCATGGACTGCGCCGCGTGGAATTTGACAAAGGGACGCTTGTCGATCACAAAGAAGATGATGCCGGTGACCCAGCCGGCAACGTAGCTCAGCAAACCAGCGACGTTCTCATCGAGCCCGGTGCCCGTTCCCACTCCGGCCCCTCCCCCCGACGCCGACTGAGGGGCGCCGCACGCGGGACAGAACGTAGCGCCCGCGGCCACCTGTGCTCCACATTTCGCGCAGAATGCCATGGTCGTGCACCTCCCGCTCGACGATCACCCACCGTCGCTGTTGCGGAGACTACCAGAAGCGCCACCGGCGAACAATAGTGGTGAAGGAGGCCGCCTCGATATGCAGTGGCCGATAAATCAAGCTCGGTCGTAATGTAGAGGCGGCTTTACGCCGCCATCCTTCTTGAGCGTGGCGGGATAGACCCGCCTCCACAATCGCGCCGGTCTTTTCCTGCATCCTGCTGAGGGCGAATGCACGGCGCGCGGAAGGAATACCGCGATTGTTAGCCCTCAGTCTTCATGGTAGAAGTGGCCTCTCATCCTGAGTCTCGCCCTCTGTCGCCCATGCCCTACATCCTCGCGCTCGACGCCGGCACCACCAGCGTGCGGGCCATCCTGTTCGACGCTCGTGGCCGCATCCGCGGCATCGCGCAGAAGGAACTCCGGCAAATTTATCCGCAGCCGGGCTGGGTCGAGCACGACCCTCAGGAGATCTGGTCTTCCCAGATGGCCGTGACCACCGAGGTGCTCGGCCGCGCTCGCGTGCGCCCCTCCGATGTGGCCGGCATCGGCATCACCAACCAGCGCGAGACGGCCATCGTCTGGGACCGTGAATCCGGCGAGCCCATCCACAACGCCATCGTGTGGCAGGACCGCCGGACGGCCGCGATGTGCGATCGTCTGCGCGCCCCCGGCGCACTGCAACTCCTCCGCAGGCGCACGGGCCTCCTGCCGGACCCCTATTTCTCGGCCACCAAGCTCGCCTGGATTCTGGAAAATGTTCCAGGGGCGCGAAAGCGGGCCGAGCGCGGCCAACTCGCATTCGGCACGGTGGACTCCTGGCTGGTGTGGAAGCTCACCGGCGGGCGTCGCCACGTCACGGACGCCAGCAACGCCTCGCGCACGCTGCTGTTCAACATTCACTCCGGCGATTGGGACGCGGAACTGCTCAAGCTTTTCCGGATTCCCGCGAGCATGCTTCCTGAAGTGCGCCCGTCCAGCGAAATCTACGGCGAGGCCACGAGCGCACTCGACGTGGTCAAAGCGCCCATCGCCGGAATCGCCGGCGACCAGCAGGCCGCCCTGTTTGGCCAAATGTGCATCGCTCCCGGCCGCTCCAAGTGCACCTACGGCACCGGTTGTTTCCTGCTGCAGAACACGGGGAGCCGCGCCCTGACGTCGAGAAACAATTTGCTCACCACGGTGGCATGGCGGCTGGGCGAGCGGCTCACCTACGCTCAGGAAGGCAGCGTGTTCATCGGTGGCTCCGCTGTGCAGTGGCTCCGCGACGGGCTGCGGCTGGTGCGCTCCTCGCAGGAAGTCGACGTGCTCGCCCAATCGGCGAAAGATAGCGGCGGCCTGTTCCTGGTTCCCGCGTTCGCGGGACTGGGCGCGCCGCATTGGGATCCCTATGCGCGCGGCCTGCTGATCGGGATTACACGAGAGAGCACGGCCGCGCACCTCGCGCGCGCGGTGCTGGAAGGAATTGCGTTCCAGGTCGCGGACCTGCTGGACGCCATGCGCAGCGACACCGGCCGGCGCCTCACGGAACTGCGCGTGGATGGGGGACTCTGCCGCAGCGCTCCTCTCATGCAGTTCCAGGCGGACATCCTGGGGATTCCCATCGTTCGGCCTGCCGTGATCGAAACCACTGCGCTGGGCGCCGCCTATCTAGCCGGCTTGGCACTGGGATTCTGGAAGAGTCCGCGCAACCTGGAATCGCATTGGAAGGTCGAGCGGGTGTTCGAGCCCCGCATGCCGCGCAGCCGCGTGGAGGAACTTCGCGCGCGATGGACCGAAGCGGTAAATCGCGCCAAGTATTGGGAACGGCCCGGCGGCAATGGGTCAAGTCGTGGGAAGTCTGCGCCAGCCTCGCGATCCTTCAAAAGCCGCGGGGCTCAGTCCCGCCGCACTGGAGCGGCTGCCGCGCGCGGAACTTCAAAGCGGTAGCCCACCCACGGCTCGGTGAGGATGTATTTCGGATGCGCCGGGTCCGCCTCGAGCTTTTTGCGGAGCTGGTTGATCACCACGCGCAGGTATTCCGTCTCATCCCCGTAATCCGGCCCCCACACCGATTGCAGCAGGCGCCGGTGCGGCAGCGGTTTCCCCTGGCCGGCCACGAGCTGCCGCAGCAGGTCGAACTCTTTGGGTGTCAGGTGCACCGGACGGCCGCGAACGGTCACCCGCCGCGCGGAGAAATCAATGTTAAGCTCTTTGGTCACCAGTGCGGGCAACTCTTCGCCGGTCGTCGTGCGGCGCAGCGCGGCCCGGATGCGCGCCAGCAGTTCCGGCATCCCGAACGGTTTCACCACGTAGTCGTCCGCGCCGGCGTCGAGCGCAGCCACTTTGTCGCGTTCCGCGTCACGCACGGTAAGCATGATGATGGGCACCGCGGAATCGCGGCGGATTTCGCGGCAGGTGGCCAGGCCATCCATCACCGGCATGTTGACGTCCAGCAGCACCAGGTCGGGCGGCGTGCTGCGCATCCCTTCGATCGCCTCCTCGCCGTTGCGCGCTTCATAGACGATGTAGCCCTGCGCCGCCAGCGAGGTGCGCATCACCCTCCTCACCTGCGGCGCGTCGTCCACCACTAGGATTTTCGCGGAACTCATATGCGTTCGCCCTGGCTCCGATCGATGGGAAGCGAAAAGGAAAACACGGAGCCGTGGCCGATCTGGCTGGTCACGCTGATCGTCCCTCCATGCGCCTCCACCAGCGCCTTCGCAATCGGCAGGCCCATTCCCGTGCCTTGCACCAGATATCGCTGATCCTTCCCGCGGTAGAATTTGTCGAAAATGATGCCCTGCTCCAGCTCCTCGATCCCCGAGCCGCGGTCCGCCACGCTGGTCACCACGGAATTTCCCACGGCCTCAGCCGTGATCAGGATGGGCTGGTCCAGCGGCGAGTAGTGGTTGGCGTTGTCCACCAGGTGCCCCAGCACCTCTCTGGCGCGATCCCGGTCCGCGCGCACGCGCGGCAGTTCGTCGGGAATCTGTACGCGCACCTCGCGCGGCCCGAGCGTGTTCCGGCAGTGCGCCAGCGTGGCATCCACAATTTCGCGGACCGCCACCGGCGCCAGCTTCAGTTCCACTTCCCCCGCTTCCAGCCGGGCCATTTCCGCCGCCTCTTCCACCAGATGATTCAGCCGGTCGCACTCCTCGTTGATCACGCTCAGCAGTTCTTTCTGCTGCGCGGGGCCGGCCGTGCCGTTCGAAAGCAGAGTGGTGATGGAAGCCTTGATGGCCGTCAGCGGGGTGCGGAAGTCGTGCGTGATGGAATCGAGCAGCGCGGACTTCAGCCGCTCGCCCTGCCGGTCGGCCTCGGCCCTTCCCAATAGCTCGACGTTTCGGGCGCGCTCGATGGCGATGCCCACCAGCGTGCCGAGCGCCTCCAGCGTCCGCCGGGAGGGAGGCAGCCCGGAGATGCCGAAGCTCCCGATGGGTCGCACGCCCAGGCGCACCGGGGCGAAGCAGAATCCGCCCTGGGCGTCCACGCTGGGCTCGTCGCGGCTGAAGGCGTCGCGGAGGCGTTCCTCATCAAGTTGCAGGGCGCCGTGGCCGGAGCGGTAGAATTTCTGCTTCTCCGGGAGAAAAAGCGCGGCGGCGCCGGCCTCGAAGGTTTCGACGATGTGGTTCGGCACGGCGTTCAGGAGCTGAATGACGTTGCCCTCGCCGAGCAGCTTCTGGCTGAAGGTATAAAGCCGTTCGATCTCGCGCCGGCGCCGATCCGCCTCCTCCGCCTCTTTGCGCGCGCGGCTGGAAAGCTGGCTGCCGAGTACTGCGGTGATCAGAAATGCAAATAGCGCCACCCAATTCTGCGGATCGGCGATGGTCAGCGATCCGATGGGCTCCAGGAAGTAATAGTTGAAGGCCAGCGCGGCCGCCCCAGACATTACCAGAGCAACCCCCATTCCCCATAACGCCGAAACTGCTAGAATCGCCAGAAGGAATGTGAGCGACACTGTGGTCTGGTTCACCTCGATCAGCCGGCGGAAGCAGATCGTCACTCCCGCGATGATCGCGAGAGATACGGCGAGCTGCATCACCTGTTCGAGGGGACGCGGGCGCATGGGGCCATTCTACCCCGCATTGGGGGAGCCGCGCAGAGCGCACCGAGGTGGCGGTACTGGGTCAGTTTGCCCAGTAGCACGGACAATCGTGTCTGTGTGCTCGCTCAACCGCCTCAATACGAGCCAGCAACTAAGAGCGAGCCCGTGTACGAGTCCATCAGTGCAAACTGACCCAGTACCGAGGAGGCCCGGGCATTGACGAAAAAGCCTGAAGAGTGGCTGGAAGCCGTCTCGCCCCGCGCCAAGACCAGGGGCATCCTCAAATTGTTCCTGGGCTACGCGCCTGGCGTCGGCAAAACCCACAGCATGCTCAGCGAGGCCATCCGCCGGCGAGGACGCGGCGAGGAGGTGGTGATCGGCGTCGTGGAAACGCACGGGCGGAAGGTCATCGAATCCCTCGCCGCCCAGCTCGAGACGGTGCCGCGCCGCAAAATCGAATACAAGGGTGCCCAGTTCGAGGAAATGGATCTGGACGCGGTGCTCGCGCGCCGTCCCCAGGTGGCACTGGTGGACGAGCTCGCGCACACGAACATCCCGGGCAGCAGGCATCGCAAGCGCTATGAAGACGTGCAGGAGCTGCTCGACGCCAACATCGACGTCCTTTCCACTCTGAACATCCAGCACATCGAGAGCGTGGCGCCGCAAGTCCATGCCATCACCGGCATCACCGTGCGCGAGACCGTGCCCGACTGGGTGCCCCTCACCGCCGCCGAAACCGTGATGGTGGACCTGACGCCCGAAGCCCTGCAGAACCGCATGCGCCGCGGCGACGTCTACCTGCCCCAGAAGATTGAGCAGGCGCTCAAACACTTCTTCCGCCGCGGCAATTTGATCGCCCTCCGTGAACTGGCCCTCCGCCAGGTGGCCGAACAGGTCGACCGCAGCCTGGAATCCTACATGGCGGCGGAAGACATCCGCAAAAACTGGGCGGTGCGGGAGCGCATCGCCGTGTGCGTCAGCTCGAACCCCGCGGCGCAGTATCTGATCGCGCGCGCGGCGCGCATGGCGCGGCGGCTGGATGCGGAGCTCTACGTGGTCCACGTGGTGGACGACGAGGATGACGTCCCGGCCAACCAGAAAACTCTGGCCGCCAACCTCCAGTTCGCGCAGAACCTGCGCGTCGAAGTCGTGCGGCTGGAAGACGGCGACGTGGCCGACGCCGTGGGCCAGTTCGTGCGCGAGAAACACATCACCCAGGTGATTTTCGGCCGCTCCGCGGTGCGCGGCTGGCGGAAGTGGCTGTACATCTCCGTCCTTTACAAATTCCTGCGCGAATCGCCCGAAGTGGACATCCACGTGGTCACACAGGAGTACGACTGAAGCGCAGCGAAGCTCCCCGCAGACGTAAAACCATACCCGTACGCTTCGCGAATCTCAAAGTTCCTGTTGATGCTGCCCGGCGGTGAAGGGTAGGTCTTGGCCGGGTTCTCCTGAAGCCGGAGATCCGGCGCGCCTTCAGGGATACAGATCGAGATCTTCGATGGTGATCAGCCGGTTTGCAGCCATTTCCCGCAAGTGCGGCAGCACGCGAGAAACCATCTGCGGCGCGTCAATGTACTCGAGCACCAGCGGTAACTTTCCCCCGGCATCCACAAGAGAGGTGGAGACGACGCCGGCGGCCTTCGTAAATCCCGCCACCCCCCGAAGGACGGTGCCGCCGGCGCAGCCCTGGTCCCACAGAAAGCGAAGGATCTCCAGGTGGAGGGGCTTGCCCCGCCACTCATCGGCTTCGCTCAAGTAAATCGTCACGCGGCTCACTCTTTGCGCAGGCATGTTAGAGACTCCGGGCGATCACTGCGCCGAGAATCGCCCCAGCCAGCGACAGGACGTTGTTGCTCACCACATTGCTCGCGGCGAGCCAATAGTGACCCTGCTCGTAAAGCGCGAACGTCTCATAGCTGTAGCTCGAGAATGTGGTGTAGGCTCCGCAAAAGCCAATGGCAAAAAAGAGGCGTAGCTTGTAGTCGCCCAACACGCGCTCCGTTGTCCAGATGAGGAAGAAGCCGAGCAGCAAGCTCCCGCTGAAGTTAATGAGCAGGGTGGCGTAAGGAAACCCGGCCCCAAACTTGCCCAGAACACCCCTGTTCACCAGGTAGCGTACATTCGCTCCCAGAAAGCCGCCCACTCCGACGTAAAGGGCTTCACGCCACATGAAGTCCCTTTGCTGCCCGCCGTGTTGCACCTGGGATTGTCACGGTGCTCGAGTGCGGCAAGTCACCGCCGGATTGCCGCCTCAATCTCTCTCTTTCCGTCCTGTTGCCGCTCCTCGCGGGCCGCGGTCAGTCCGGTGCGCCGTGCACTGCGGTGGGCCTCTGCGCCGCCGAGCCGTGCCCCCCAAGCGCTTCGATGTCCTGCAGAATTTCCGATTTTTCCTCGCGAGTCAACGCCCGGCCGCCGAGCGAGCGTTCAGCCTGGGCGCGATAGCCCTCCGCATAGGCTTCGAATCGAGCATTCCATTGCCTCACCACGCCCCCGCACCAGTCGTTCACCAACGACACGTAGGTGACCAGGGAGCGCCTCCAAGCCTCCCCAACCGCTCGTTCCAGCCGCCGCGCCAGGCGCCGTTCCACCGCGGACTGGCCCCCCAGCCCTGCGAGCGGCGACCGCGAAACGCGGAACTCGAACTTTGCAAACTCGAATGCCGGACTTTCGCGCAGCGCCGCCTCGAATTCGGAGGATTCTGGCGCGTCCGGAAAACCGACGGCCAGCGCCGCGGCCTGCAGCTCCGCAGCCATTTCTCGGGCGAACCCCAGCAGGCGCTCGTGCAGCGCGTGCACCCGCTGCTGAATAAACGCAACCAGCGCTTCGTGCGCCAACTCCCCTGTGGTGCTCGCCGATCGTTCCGCAGCGGACGGCGCCTCGAGCAGGCGCGCGGCAGCGGCGCGGAACGCGATTTCCCGCTCCGCGAGGATTCGCTGGCATTCACCCTCGCAGAGCGCGCGCATCTCGGCGATCCGACCCGTCGCTACGCGCAGGCGCGCCTCCACCGCATGGACTTGCGGGTGCCCTCCGGCGGGGGCCGGTTCAAACGGGATTGCGGACGCGCCCTCCCCTCGGCGAAGGCGGACTTCGAGCACAGCCATCACCGACTCCCGCACCGCCCCGGTCTTCCTTCGCAGCGAGGCCGCCCGCAATTCGCGGGACTTCGCGTATAGGGGAGAAATCGCCTCAGAGAACCACCTGTCGAGCGAATCGCGGTGGGACGGCAACACGCTCACGGGATGGACCGCCAGGTCCGCTCTGCCTTCCCTGGCGAGTTGCTCGCGGACGTACCGCGTCACTCGCCCCAGGTCGGCGGGAGAGAGCAGATCCACTTTGCTGAGCAGCACGCTCGAGGGAATGGCGGCCTCGGCCAGCGCCTGAATCGTCTGCAGATCTCCCGTTGTGAGCGGCGAGGCCGCGTCAATCAGCACCACGCCGAGGTCGCATTTCGGCAAGTAGGCTAGCGTCTCTGTTGCGCCTGTGGTGGCCAGGGAACCGAGGCCGGGGGTATCCACGAACATCACTCCCTCCTCGAGCCGCGGCGAAGGGATGCAGACCGTCACGCGCGTGACGTTTTTCCGGTTGCCCGGGTTCTCCTGCTCGGTCACAAATTCCGCCAGTCTCGCAATCTCGCACTCCTGCGCCGGGCGTTCCGCGAAGCTCACGGTCACGCCGGGCGACTCGCCGTGGCCCAGCCGAGTGGGGATTGAGGTCACCGGCGTAACTCCCACGGGCAGCGCCTCGGTCTCCAGTATCGCGTTGAGCAGCGATGATTTCCCGGAGCTGACCCTGCCGAACACGGCCACCTCGAGTGATGTATCCGCCATCCGGTCCAGCAGGCTGGCGATAGGGGCGCGGAACTCCACCAGCCCCCGGCGCGTCACGATATCCTCGATGCGAGCGAGCAGCCCAACTTCCTCTCCCGCTTTCTCGATCCGTTCGAGCCGGGTACGCAGATCCTGGCCTTCCCCCTGGGCCACGTAGCGGTCCAGCCGCGCCACTAGGCCGCGCATCTCGCCCACAATCCCGTCGAGTTCAACGGCGACAGCGGCATCCACGGCTCCGAACCCGGCCATGTATTTCGGCCTGAGCTCTTCGACCGCGATGTCGATCCCCGTCAGGTTTGCCCGCACGGCGCGCCGCGCGGGAATCTCCGGAGGTTCCGGCGCGATTCCCTGCCCGGAAAGCACGCGAATGAGCTGGGCGCGAATGCGCGCGATGTAGTCCTCAATCGTGCGCCGGTCGGCCGGAGAAACGTCGGGAATGTATTTGGGAAAAGCAGCCTTGGAGGCCGCTGCGTTCAGCAACGCTTCGATCTCGCCGAGCAAGCGGTCCACGTACTGGCACGTCACGCGCAGGCGCCGCGCCTGACTTTCGTTCAGCGGGCTCACGGCCGTCTCTTTCCCGCCGCGGGGCAGGATGCCCGCTCAACTCGCATGATCGTCCGGGCGCCCCGGCAGCGCCGCGCTAATTTGCTCGAGCAGCGGGCGGATGGCGGCGGCGCGCTCCCGATCTCCGCTGGAGAGCAGCCGCTGCACCGTCACAGTCAGTTGGTCGAAGCGCTGTCCGGCTTGGGCGGCGGTGGCGCCAATGGCCGCGTTCACCATCTCTTCCCACTGCGTGGTGAGCCGGGAAAGGTTCTTGTAAACCTCGCTCGCTGTTTTTTCACGGAAGTGCGCTTCCACCGCACCCCGGAAAATCGGCATCGGGATCACCCAGGAAATCAGCTCCCAGTTGTGATCGAAGATTTTGCCGACGGACACGTCCGGGCTGCGCGGGGCCTGGACTTCCAGATCGCTTTCTGTGGTGCGCAGGGGCACGCCGAAAACGCTCTGGACCTTTTCGGAGAGCTCGTCGCGAAAGGCCTGCAAATTGGCGTGGCACTGCCGCTCCAGGTCACGCAACGGCAACAGAAAAACGCCCTGTTCCCCATCCGAAACGCACGCCAGCTCTTCCCGCAGCGTGTCTCGGAGCCAGCCTTCAAATCGAGCCAGTTCTTTCGACAGGCTTCCGCGCCAGCCGGGCAATTTCTCTCGGAGGCTTTGCTCGAGCTTCCTTTCCAGCGGTTTCCTCACCGCGCGCTCCAAGTGTTGCTCCACGAGCGCGCGCGTGTTCCCCGCGGCGTGGCGGGCCAGCAGTTGCAACTGCAGCTTCCGGTCGGCCAGTGCCTGCGCCGAACCGAGTACGCGTTCCCGCAATTCCTCCCGCTGGGCATCCAGCGTCTCCGCCGATTTCAGCGCCAGTCGCAGGTAGTCTCCGCACTCGCCCAGCACCGTTTCCAATTTGCGCTCCAGCGCCGCCGACCGCCGCGCGTGGAACGCTGCCAGCGCCTTCTCCACCTGCTCCCTCTCGAATCGCGCGCGAAGCGCCTCGTACCCCGGCCGGATCGAGTAGCAGAGGACGGAAATCGGCTCCGCGAACTCCGCGCGCAGCCGGCTCTCTACGTATTCCAGCACCTCGCGCTGTCCATCGGCATCGAGCGTGTCCACTTTTGTAAGCAGCACGCATATGTTCGGTGTGAATCGCGCCAGCCGTGCGATGAGTTCCCGGTCCTGCTGCGTGAGCGGCGCGTCCGCCCCCACCGCCACCACCGCCAGGTCCACGTTTGGGCTCCACGAGAACGAGGCTTCCGTATTGTGCTGGAACAGGCTCTCCAGGCCCGGCGTGTCCACAAATTTCACGCCGCGAAACCGCGCGAGCGACGGCAGGAAAACCCTCAGCATATCGATCCGCTTCTCGTTCCGCGGATTTTCCGCCTCGGAGATGTAGCTTCCGATCCCGCCCGGGGGAATCGCCAGCACGCTCCCGTCGAGCCGCACGACTTCCGCGCGCTCCTCGTGGCCGTAGCTGATTTCCGTGACCACCGACGTGACCGGCACCACGCCCACCGGAAGCAGGGGCTGCCCGATCAATTGGTTCAGCATGCTGCTCTTCCCCGTGTTGAACCGCCCGAACACGGCCAGATTCAGTTCTCGCTTCTGGTCCTGAGCCCGGATGGCGCGCACCAGCGGCCCGAGGTCGGCCAGCTCGAATCGCTCGATAATTTCGGCGGCTAACTGCAGGGCGGACTGCTCGCTCCTCAACGCCGCGGACGGCTCGAATGTGTTCCGCTCGGTCATTTCCAGCCGCTTTTCTCGCCGCCCTTCGCACCGCTCGGGCCGCACGAGAGCGCCGCGCGAGTTACGCCCGCCGGGCCGACGCTCCGCCGCCCACGGTAAGAAAATTGCATCATGTAGTCCACGTGGAGCAACCTCGTCTCCACGCACCCGCCAAAGTAATACTCCGTGTCCACGGCGCGCGCGCGCATTTCCCGCTCCCGCCGCCTAGCGGACTACCAGCACCGGACAGTGCGCGTAGCGCAGCACCTTCTCCGAAGTGGACCCGATGATGATGCGCTCGAATCGGGAAACACCGCGTCGCCCCAGGATGATCAGGTCCACGTGGTCGGTCTCCGCGCGATGCACGATCTGCTCCACCGGGTGCCCAACCGCGATGTCCGTTTCCAGCTCGACGTCCAATTCCTTCGCGCGCTCCGCGATTTTCTTGAAGTCCGCTTCAAAGTGTTCCCGCGCATCGTCCAGCATGGCGTCCACCTCCACCATGGTGGCCGGCTCGGGCGGGCGCGCCACGGCGAACAGGAGCACCTTCGAATCCAGCGACTGTGCCAGCGAGAGGGCGATTTCCGTGGCCTTCTTCGACTGCGCTGAACCGTCGAAGCCAACGAGGATTTTCTTGAACTGGGAATCTCTGCGGCCCTTCATCTGCCCTCCTTAGTCCGCGCTCGCGGTGCTGGTTTCCGTCGTCGCCGGTTCCTTGGCGGTCTTCGGCAGCAGGTGATGCGGCAGGAACCAGGCGTTGGCCACCATCGTGGGAATCACGGCACTGGCGATCACCGTGGCCACCAGGTGCGTATACTGCGTTTGATTGATGATGCCGTGGCTCAGGCCGAACAGCGCGGAAATGGTGCCGAAGGTAAGCCCGGTGGACATCATCAGTGTGTAGTACAGCCCTTCTTCTCCCTGATATCGAAACGCCTTCACGGTGGGATACAGGCCCACCATCTTCGAAATCATCTTCGCGCCGAACAGCGCCAGAAATACCAGCGGAGCGCCCATCAGCACGGGGACTAGCACAAATGATCCCGCACGAATGAAGTAGAACGGCGTGAGCAGGCCAAACGTGAGCGTGCGCAGCCGGCGGATCAGCGCGTGATCTTTTCCCACCGTGCCGGCCAGCACCATTCCAATGATGTACGCAGGCAAAACGGCCTCGCTCCCCGACCACACCGCCAATCCTCCCATTCCGAACAGCAGGAAGAGCAGATATTTGGC
>Ga0209415_10015001_pt1 | contig 12609 bp, 10 predicted proteins | sample PeaSoiSIISIP2007_FD_187696 | JGI IMG/M metagenome (GOLD analysis project Ga0209415, IMG submission 187696) | Peat soil microbial communities from Weissenstadt, Germany - SII-SIP-2007 (SPAdes) (version 2) | ecosystem: Environmental > Terrestrial > Soil > Wetlands > Peat | place: Germany...
GGCCAGCAGTTCTGCGTAGCGTGAGCGATGGACAAAAATCCGCGACCCGGCCGAACACTTCTGCCCGCCAAGACCGAACGCCGAGCGGGACACCCCCGGAACGGCCCGCTTCAGATCAGCCGAAGCAGTGATAATTGTCGCGTTTTTGCCGCCCATTTCCACGATGCATGGCCTGGGCCAGGATCCGGCGGCCGCGAACGCGGCGACGATTTTCATGCCGACATCCGAACTGCCGGTGAAAGTCACGCCTGCGAAGTCGGGATGATGGATCAGGGCCTCGCCCACCGTAGCGCCGCTGCCTGTCACGAAGTTGACGACTCCCTGCGGCAATCCGGCGTCAAGGAAGCATTTCACGGTAAGATAAGCCGTCAGCGGGGTCGCTGTCGCCGGCTTTGCCACCACCGTGTTGCCGGCCACCAGGGCCGCGCCGGCCGGGCCGCCGGTGAGCGCCGCCGGATAGTTAAAGGGGGAGATGACCGCCCACGGCCCGAAAGGCTTCAAAACGCTGCGGTTATGGTGCCGCGGCGATTCGCACGCCAGGTCCCGGACATAGCCGCCGTTTTTCTCCATGTCGTCACAGGCATAGTAGATCAGGTCGGCCGTTTCCTGAACCTCGCCGATGGCTTCCAGCCGGTTTTTTCCGACCTCCAGCGACATAACCGCGGCGATTTCGAAAACCCGGTCCTCCATCAGCGTTGCGGCCCGGCGCACCAGCGCGACCCGCTGCTGCCAGGGGGTTTTGCGCCAGCCGGGGAAAGCCCGCTTGGCGGCGGCGACAGCGCCGTCGACCTCGCTCCGGTCAGCCTGCGGGAAGTAACTCATGATCCGGGAAGTTTCCACCGGCGACCGGCCGGTAAGCTCACCAGGCGAAAACACTTCCCGCCCGTCAATCACGTTTGGATAACGGGCGGCCGGCGTGCCGCGGAAACAGGCGACCGCGTCTTCGTAAGCGGCGTGTAAATCCTCGTTGGCAACAGCCAGTGTGGTATAAGTCACCTTTACCTTCGGTTTGCTCATACTCCTCACCCCATTCATTAACGTTGATCAACCAGGTCCGGCCGCCGGGCCGGGTCGTCTCGCCGTAGACAAAGCAGCCACACTCGCGGTGCAGGCCACAAAGCCGCGCCGCAAAATGTGGCCGCAGTAAAAACCGCTAGAGGCTTTTCTCCCAGCCGTCAAAAACCTGGCCGAGAGCCGCGTCGATCGCCCGCCGGATGAGGGCCGGCGCTACTTCCTTCTTGTAACCGGCCGAGGCCCGCTGCCCCAGCGTAACCGCGATTTCCCGCAGTGCCGCCGCGACGCAGATCTCGCGGTTGCCGCGGGTCAGGCTGCAGTTGAGCCAGATCTTCTCGGCGCTCCTTGTCCGGAACGGATTGGGGGCCACCGAACCCACGGCGATGCGGCAGTCGGTGCAGGTCAGACCCTGCGGTTCGTAGCCGACGATGACCGCCACGCTCACCCGTGAGATGGACAGGGCGTTGCGCCGCCCCAGCTTGACAAACGCGCTGCCGGTCTTCTCCGGCAGCGCCTTGAAGACGATGCCGGTCAAAACCTCTCCCGGCTCCAGCCGGGTTTTCCCGATACCGACAAGAAACTCTTCCAGCGGCATTTCCCGTTCTCCCTGCTGGCTGGACAGCCGCAGCCTGGCCTCCAGGGCTACCAGCGCCGGAACCGTGTCCGCCGCCGGTGAGGCGTTGACGATGTTGCCGCCCACCGTGCCCTGGTTGCGGACCTGGGGCGACCCGGCGCTGAGCGCCGCCTGAGCCAGCAAGAAGGCGCCGTCGGTGACGACCGGCGATTCGGCCAGTTCGGCGAAGGTCGCCAGCGGACCGACAAGGATGGTGTCCCCTTCCCTTCGTATCCCCTTCAGTTCCGCGATCTTGTTGATGCTCACCAGGCAGCTTGGCGTGTGGCCCGAATCCCGCATCTCCACGACAAGGTCGGTGCCGCCGGCGAGAACCCTGGCACCCGCCTTGTTCTCGGCCATGATCGCCAGCAGTTCATCCAGCCTGGTTGGGGCGTAGTAGGCAAAACTCATATGACCTCCTTCGCCGGACTATGCTTTGGGCGGCAGGTAGGAGCCTTCGATCTCCCTGACCGCGGGCAGTCCGACAAGTTCATTGAACTTTTCAAATGGAATCATTTCCTCCAGCACCGCCCGGGTCGTCCCGCTGCGTTTGAGCTCCTCCATCACCTTGGTCACGGCCATCGCCGTGATATAGGTCGACGACGTCGGGAAGATCACCAGCTTGTAGCCGATTTCCTGCAGCTCGCCGGCGCTGTACAGTGGCGTCCGGCCGCCTTCGACCATATTGGCCAGGAGGGGGAGCTGAAAACTGGAAGTGATCAGCCGCATCTCGTCGACGCTCTCCGGCGATTCGATGAACAGCAGGTCGGCCCCGGCTTCGGTGAAGGCCCGGCCCCGCCGCAGAGCCTCGTCGATCCCCAGCGTCGTCCGCGCGTCGGTGCGGGCGATGATAACAAGGTCCGGGTCCTGCCTGGCGGCCACCGCCGCCCGGATTTTGCCGACCATCTCGTCCAGCGGCACAACCTGCCTTCCTGTCATGTGGCCGCATTTTTTCGGGGCGACCTGATCCTCGATCTGGACCGCCGCCACCCCCGCCGCCTCATATTCCCTGACCGTACGCATCGCGTTGACGGCGTTGCCGAAACCGGTGTCGGCGTCGGCGATCACCGGAATATCCACCGCCGCAACGAAATTCCTGGCCCGCATCACCATTTCAGTCATCGTCAGCAGGCCGACGTCCGGCCCCCCCAGATGGCTCGCCGCCTGACCGTACCCGGTGAAATAAACCGCCTCGAAACCGGCTTTGGCCACAATCTTCGCCGCCAAAGCGTCATGGGCCCCGGGAGCAACCAAAATCTCGTTCTTCTTCAGCAGCTCCCTGAGGCGCGTCGTCATTTTCAATATTTCCACCTCTTTAAACGGCTATTGTAAGCCAAAATGTTTTTTCGCGAACCGCAGCGCAGCAGTAGGGTAGTACTGCGACAGCAGCCCCACCGCGTACAGCAGATACTCGCGGTCGACAACCAGCCGCGGGGCGGCCGGCAGCAGGGATATCCCGGGGTTTTTCAGCGCCCCGGCAACAATGGCCGCGCTTTCGGCGGGCTCGGAGTGGGTGAATATGCCGCCGATGGCGATCACCGTCTCCACCTGGCGCAGGTCGCGGCCCATCGGCGTACCGGGGGCGATGCCCATGATCGGGTCAAAGTTCTGGGAGATATAGCCGGCGTGCCGTTTTAAGGCCACCTCCACCGCCGCCTCAGCCATGATCCGGTCGAACAGTTTCTCCTGATCGCTACAGGCTAGACACTCCGGGTTCTTTTCCAGCCTGGCCGCATACTGGCTCAGCGTCTCTTCCCATTCTTCCCCCGCCAGGCCGCACTTGGCCAAAAGGCCCTTCGGGCCGACAGCCTCGACGATGCCCCGCGCGCTCACCCGTAGACCCAGATTGCCTTCCACCGTGCGGTAAGTAGGCTGCTTATCGTTGGTCAGCACCAGGCCCTTTTCCTCGATGCTCAGTTCGTCGAGGTGGGGCAGCACCGAGTGAATATCGGTGGTCGCGCCGCCCAGGTCGATGATCGCGAGGTCACCGCAGCCTTCCTCGTCGCAGGTTCCTTTTGCCAGCAGTTCCGCCGCCATCAGCACCGCTCCCGGGGTGGGAACCACCTTTTTCACCGTCAGCCGGGACAGCAGTTTGGCCAAACCCTTGGCCTTGGTTATCTGGTGGATGAACTGCTCGTGGATGGCCTCGCGGGCCGGTTTTACCCGCAGTTCGTGGATGGTCGGCATGACGTTCGGCACCCTGATGGTCCGAACGCCGGCCTGGGCGAGGATGGCCTCGACCGCCGGCTGGGCCTGGCGGTTGCCGGCGATGACCACCGTGGCCCGCACTTTGCTGCTGACGATGATCCCGGCGTCGGCGACAAGCGAATCGGTGTCGCCCCCGTCGGTGCCCCCGGCCAGCAGAATGATGTCCGGGCGAATCTCGCGCAGCATTTCCAGTTTATAATCGCCGTGGTCCTCGAAAGACATGACCTCAAGCACCCGCGCCCCGGCGTTCATCGCCACCTCTTTGGCGGCCTTGGCCGTCACCCGCGGCATATAGCCCATGGCCACCATCCTGAGTCCCCCCGCGGCGCTGCTGGTGGCGTAAACCCGCCTGGCGTTCAGTGTGCCGCAGCCCAGAGTCTCGGCCAGCAGTCGGGTTACCTCCGCCAGTCCCTTGTCGATGTCGTCCACCGTCGTCGGGGCCTGGGCCCGGGCCAGCCACTCCAGTTCCCCGCCGGCAAAAGCGAAAACCGTCGCTTTGGTAAACGTGCTGCCGACATCAAAAATCAGTAGATCGACCATTTTTTCCGTAGCAAGCTCCATGGTTGCACCTCTTAGTTAATTGCAGACATAGGCGTAGCCGTCCATCAGGCGCCGGGCGGTACGGGATATGGCGGCCCTTGTCAGGGTGACCTTGCCGTCCCGGGCCTCGGCCGACACCTCGATATCGATGACCCCGGCCGGATGACCGATGCGGATCACTTTTCCGGCCTTCGGGCTCAGGGCCTCATGCACCACCGTGCCGGGAACCCTGGCCGCCGCGCCGGTGCAGATGGTGCCGGTGCCGGCGTAGGTTTTGTGGATTACCTGCATATACATCAGTCGGGACACCAAATCGACGTCAGCGGCCTTGATAGGCCGGCCTGTGGTAAAATCCTCGTAATCGGCCGGCGGGCTGACAAAAGCAATCATCGGGAAGGCCGGGCTCATCTCCAGTGCCTCCTTCAGATCCTTGGCCATGCCGATCATCACCGTCGCCGTGCCCCGGATGGTTTCCAGCAGCTTGAGCAGGTCGGCGTTGCCGTTCACCTGCTGCGGCGTTTCGACGCCGGTCAGTTTCAGATCCTTGGCCCGCACGAACACCATCGGGTTGGCGGCGTCGACGATGCTGACCGTCAGCGGCCCGAAGCCGGGGATGTCCACAACATCGGTCGGGTTGCCTGTGGGCAGCAGTTTGCCGGTAACCGAGCCGCTCGTATCCGACCAGTCCAGCATGATCTGCGCCCCGGTGCCCGGCACGCCGTCGCAGACGCAGTCTCCCAGCGCCGCCACCTCGCCGTCGGCCATCGGCACGTCGGCGATGATCAGTTTGCCGGTATTGGTGTTGTGGATCCTTACTGTGGTCATTTTTTCCCCGGCCCGCACCAGCCCTTCCTGGATGGCGAAGGGTCCCACAGCCGAGGAAATGTTGCCGCAGTTGCCGCTGTAGTCGATATAGCCCTTGTTGATCCCCACCTGGCCGAAGGTATAGTCGACGTCGGCATCGTCCCGGCTGGCCGGACCAATGATCGCCAGTTTGCTTGTCAGGGGGTCGGAGCCGCCCAGGCCGTCGATCTGCCGGACGTCCGGGCTGCCGAAAACCTTGCAGATTAGCTGATCGCGAACAGCTTTGTCCCGTGGTAGGTCGTTTTCCATCAAAAATACCGCTTTACTTGTGCCGCCCCGCATGATGGCGGCGCGTATCCGTCGCATCTGGCTCACTGTTTGCCCTCCTCAATATGTTTTTGGACCCACTCCACGACTTTCTCCGGCGGAGTGCCTGGTCCGAAAAAAGCGTCGACAGCCAAAAAGGCGGTGCCTTCGCGCTTCATTTTCTCCTCCATCGCGCTGTGTTCCTCTTCTTTTTCCGCCACCCGGCCCCCGGCGATCACCTTGATCCTGTCCCGCTGGCCGAGCTGCTCCAGCCGGGCGCTCACCCGGGGATAAAGCACAGTGCCCATGCCCAGGAGGTTGCTGACCCCAATGATGTCGGCCTTGGCTTCCACGGCGATCTCGGCCACCGTTTCCGGCAGGTTCATGCCCCTGAGGAAAATCACCTCGAACCCGGCCTGCTCGAAAGCCTCGCGGATGTTGTTGATCCCCATCACATGGGCGTCCGCCCCGATCGTGCCGAGGACCATTTTGGTCTTCTTGATCACTGGCTTGACCCCATCCACCTTCACCGGCTCGCTGGTGAAGGCCAGCTTGCCGACAGGGATCTCCGCCGGACCCCAGCCTGGTATGTAACGGCGAACTCCATCCCGGTCGCGGTGGGTTCTCACCCCGCGCTTCAGATCCCAGCCGCCGGCGCGGGGAGCGTCCAGCACTCCCTTTTTCCCGGCCTGGACCACCAGGCTGATGAGGTCCTCCACCCCGTAGCCCCGCCAGAAGTCGGGACCGATCTCGGCCGGCGCCGGGGCGGGCCTTTGCAACACCGCGGCCAGCACGGCCATGGCCTCGGCGTAAATCTCCTCCTTGCGGTGGTCGATAGCCGGATCGGCGATGTCGATAGCCACTGTATTCTCAAACACGTTCTGGCTGGCCCAGATGGCCTTGCCCATCGACGCTCCGGTGGGAATACCCACCGATTCGGCCGCTTTCGGCCGGTAGAAGTCGGCCCCGCCCAGCCTGGCGCTGATCGCCATCCGGGCGAAATGGGCCGATTCGGCAATCAGGTCGGGCGGCGGGTTCTGGAAGGTCTCCGGCACCACGATCAGCGAACCGCTCCACATCACTTCCTTGAAAGCCCGCATCACCGCGAGGTCGGCCAGCAGGTTGAGGCCGGCCACATTCATCTGCAGCGCGCTAAGCTGCCTCGGCAGCCCGGCCAACACCGCCAGCCCCTCGGACAGCAGGCACATCGCCAGCGCCATGCCGTCGGTCCCGCCGATATTATTGAGATGCTTGTGCGATTCGATCTGGGCGAAAATATTGTTTTCGGCGCAGATCTGCATCGATTTGAACCCGTTCGTCACCTTGGTCTTGTAGTCGTGAATGCCGCGGCCGCCGAAATGAACGTGGATGACCGGGCCGATGTCGGTGCCGTCGAACCCGGCGATCAGCGCGTTGACAATCGAAAGGTGCGGCGTATCGCCGGTGGCGTTGATCCGCAACGGGTGCTTGGTCCCGCCGCCCATGGCGACGAACTCGCGCTCGCCTTGCGGCGTGATGCCCCCTTTTCCCCGCGACTGCTCGATCAGCTCCGCCCCGTCAAGCGGGTCGATATGCCTTGTCGCTTCGGAATGGACGAAATGAAACAAGGTAATGCCCAGTTCCTCGGCGGCCTTGTACATATCCACCGATTCCCGCATCGTTTCCTCGGCGCTGTTGCGGCCAAGGATCGGGTTTTGCACCGGAATGCCGTTCTTTTTGGCCTGCTCGGCCAGCTGCCAGATCCGGTAGCCGCTGCGCTCCACCCCGTGGACGACCCGCGGATAAGGCGCCGGCAGCCCGTCGATATCTCCGTCGGCCGTCACTTTCGGCATCGTCACGCCAAACACCCGTTCATAGGCTTCCAGACGTTCCCGGTCAGCCAGCAGTATCTCTTTGGTAATCTCCTGCATGGTTATCCCCCCTCTTTTGCAAGCTGACGGCGCACCTTGTTGATCAGTCCGCCGGCAGCCAAAACAGCAATCACATTTTCCCCCGGTACCTGCCCTTTGATGATTGAGCCGTCAGCCAGAACGACCTGCCCGCCACGGAGATGAGCGGTGACGACGTCCCCGTCCTTGACCCGCCCGTCCATATCAGCCTGCAGCACCGGCAGTCCGATGTTGATGGCATTGCGCCGGAAAATCCGGGCGAAGGAAGCGGCGATGACCAGCGCCACCCCGGCGTCCTTCAGCGCCAGCGGCGCCTGCTCCCGGCTCGAGCCGCAGCCGAAATTGCCGCCGGCGACGATGATGTCGCCAGGGGAGACCTCGGCCGTGAAATTCGGCCGGGAACTGCCGGCCATGGCGCAGGCCCTGAGTTGCTCCCGCGGGTACGACATGGCGTATCCCGGGAGGATCTGATCGGTGTCGACGCTGTCGCCGAACAGCCAGACCCTGCCGCTGAATACCAATTCTTCGCCCAACCTACTCGCCTCCTAACGCCGCTGCCGTCCCGGGCGAGGCGATTACGCCGGCGGCGGCGCTTTCGGCCGCCGTTCGCGGCGAAGCCAGATAAATTCTCGCTTCCTTCGCGCCCATCCGTCCCGGGAAGTTGCGATTGGTGGTCGACACCACGACATCGTCGGCCGCCACCAAACCCATGTGGCCGCCGAAACATGGCCCACAGCCAGGACTCGTGACCACCGCGCCCGCCCGCAGAAAAATATCGGTCAGGCCCTCTTTTTCCATCGCCGCGGCAATGCGGCGCGAGGCCGGCAGAACGATGCAGTTGACGTCCGGGTGAACCGGCGCCCTGCGAAACACCGCTGCCGCCTCCCGCATGTCGGCCAGCCGGCCGTTGGTGCACGAGCCGATGACCACCTGGGTGACCGGCAGGCCGGCCAGCTCAGCCACCGGCCGGACGTTGGCCGGCGACGGCGGACAGGCCAGCAGCGGCACAATTGCGCCTACGTCAAACCGGTGAGTCGCTGCTGTCTCTCCCGGGTCTTCACTGTCCGAAAAATAACTGAGCATGGCTCCCATCTCGATCGCCATGTTGCTGATCGTCATTTTTTCCGCCAACGACGCCTGACGGACCCAGCCGCCGCAGAAAATGACCGCCTTGTCGGTAAAGCCGTCCGTTCCGAAGGCGCCGATGAGCCGCAGCACAATGTCCTTGGCGTAGACTCCCGGGGCCAGAGCGCCCTCCAGCACGACGGCTTCGGTCGGCGGGACCTCAATATCCAGCGTCCCGGTAGCCATCGCCGCCGCCAGCTCGGTCGAGCCGACGCCGAAGGCCAGCACGCCGTAGGCCCCGGCGGTACAGGTGTGCGAATCGGCCCCCACCAGCACCGACCCCCGCGGCAGGGCGAATTCTTCGCTCAGCAGCTGGTGGCAGACACCCTCGCCCTTGTCGAAAAAGCGAAAGCCGTAGCGCCTGGCGAACTCGCGCATCGCGTTGTGGCACTGCCGGGCCTGGACCGTCGGAGCGGGATAAATATGATCAAGAATAAAGACCACCTTGGCAGGGTCGAAAACCTCGTTTACGCCGATGGCGTCAAACGGGGCCAGGGCCAGGGGAGCGGTCACATCGTGGCCCATAGCCAGATCCACTTTGATGGTGATATCCTCCCCGACCTTTACCGCGTCCAGTCCGGCGGCTGCGGCCAAATGCCGTTCCAATTCATTCATCCTCGCAAGCCTCCTAGTCGACAAGTTCGATGTTGAGTTTGTTGGCCGCCTGCCGGGCCGCTTCCGGCGACGGCGTGGCGTCCTTGAGCACCAGCCGGGCCCCGCCGCGGTTCAGGCTGGAGACCATCGAATTTTGCCCGGCGGCGTACACCGTGATCCGCTGCAGCTGCGGTTCGTCCACTTCCTCGATGATCACCTTCAGCTTGGCCTGGCGCACCCGGTCGATAATTTCGCGGTACAGCTGGGCGTTGTCGGTCCCTGCGCCGTACACCGCCGCCATCAGTATCCCCGGAACGTTGATGCCCCGTCTGGCGAAAAGCTCGGGGTACAGCTCGATCTTGACGCCGCTGATTTCCCCCTGCGACAGGGCGTGGGCGATGCGCGCCGCGTTGGTCGGCGATCCGACCGCCTGGCTCGAGCCGCCGACGACCGCTTCGCCAAACGGCTTGATGATTGAGTTGGCCCGCGCGGCAAGAGCCCGGGCTTCCTGCCGCGCCGCCGCGGCGGTCGCTTCGATCCGGGCCGCCTCTTTGGCCTTGACCGCAGGATCGATGTATTCCTCGACCCCTTCATGAGTCTTGAAGAAGGGTTCCATGTAGTGAATGACCACCGGAACGATATGTTTGGCCGAAACCGGGTGAACCGCCGCCGCCATGGCGATCATGACATCCGGGGGGACGGTCACCGGAATCGACGTTTTGACCGCGAGATTGGCTGCCAGGCAGCCGATGGCGACCCCGCCGCCGAGGTGGGTCGAGCACAAGCCGGCCACCATCACCCGGGGAGTGCAGGGGTTGCCGATGGTTGGCGACAGCGCCAGGACGATGGCCTTCCCCACCTGCTCCGGAGCTGCGCCGATCATCTCTGCGACCACCGCCGCGGTCGCCGCCGCCCCGGCCCCAAAACCCTCCATATTGCAGCCGGTGGTGGTTTTGCCCACCCGGAAGATTCCGCCGATTTTGAGCATAAGCGCCGTCAGGCGGGCCAGGGTGTCCTTGTCCTGCACCGTCTCGCTCAGCGTTTTCACCAGCCCGGTGAAGGTGCACGAATCGCCGGTGCCGGCGCAGGGCTGCAGGCCGACCGAGTGGTTGCCCACCTGGGCGGCCAGGGTGTAGCGCAGCGCTTTGTCGACGAACAGGTCACCGCTCAGTACAATGTTGCCGTCCGCCAGTTCCTTGCCCAGCGTTCCCATCAGGAAGCTGGACCCGGCCGAAAGCCCGATCTCCAGCGCGTACAGGTTGTGGCAGAAGGCATCCAGCACCGCCGAGGCCACCTGTTCGCGGCTCATCTTGTTCGCCGCCATCGCCTCGGTGATGACCACCTCGCCGACAGTCGTCCCGAGTTCCTTCGCCAGGTCGATGCAGTCACCGATGGTCAGGCCGCCGATCTGTAAATCCTTTTGCCTGACCAGCTGCAAAAATTTGTCCACAGGAGTCTCCTCCCTTTCCTCTCTCACTTGAACATCTCATCTTCAGCCGTTTTGCGTCTTTTTTAAGTCCGGACTTTGACCCCGGCGAGCTCTTCTTGCATCGTAACCACCGCCGAAATATCCTTGCGGCCCAGTCCCTTGGCCCGGGCGGTTTCATAAACCTGTCCGGCGACGTTGGTCAACAGCAGCGGCAATCCTAGTTCCTTGCCGGTCTGACTGGCCATCTCCAGATCCTTGTACTGCAGGTCCACCGCGAAGCCCGGCTCGAAGTTCCCCTTCAGCACGAAGCCGGGAACCTTCGCTTCCAGCGCGTAACTGCGGCCCGAGCTTGCCGCGATCACCTCGTACATGATCTGCGGATCAAGGCCGGCCTTCACCCCCAGGGTCATGGCTTCGGCCACCGCGGCCATATTGATCCCCAGCAGCAGGTTGTTGACCAGCTTTACCGTATCCCCGGACCCCACAGGTCCCACATGATAAATCTTTTTACCCAGCACCGCCAAAATCTCGCGACAGTTCTCCAGCACCTCAGGCTTCCCGCCGGCCATGATCGTCAGGTTGCCGCTCACCGCGCCGGCGACGCCGCCGCTGACCGGGGCGTCGATATATTCCACTCCCTTACCTTCCGCCAGAGCGGCCATTTTCTTGGTATGCCCGGGGGTAACGCTGCTCATGTCGACGATTGTCTGCCCCGGGCGGCTGCCGGCGAGCAGTCCGTCGTCGCCGCTCAGCACCGCCTCCACGATAGCGTTGTTCGGCAGCATCGTAATAATGACCTCCGCCGCCTCGGCCACCTGCCGCGGCGTTAGGCCTGATGCGGCTCCTTTGGCTGTCAGTTCGGCCACCGCGCTCTCGACCACGTCGTAGACCGTCAGGGAATAGCCGGCCTGAAGCAGGTTGGCGGCCATCGGTCTGCCCATCGCCCCCAGGCCGATAAATCCGACTTTGCGCATGTTTTTCCTCCTATCGCAGACCGTCTTCGCCCTTGATCTGATCGACGGTCAGACCGCCGACCCGCGGAAGGGGGCGCCCGCCGTCCGTTACACAGATGATCAGGACGATTTCATTCGCTCGCGGCGCATCAGAAATCCTCACTTCCATCGCATCGAAGTGACTGCGGACATAGGCGGCATCTTTGTGGCCGAGCGGCACGTCAATGGCTGCGCCCACGCCGCCGATTTTCTTGGCTGATGGCAGCAGAGCTTTGCCGCCCCCGACATTCGCGCGGATCGGCGTGCCCAGCTTCGGGTGCAGCAGCGCCGCGGCGTGTTCGAGTTCGCCGTTTTGGCCGACGATAGCCGCCTTGCCGTAGCTTTGCACTTTTTCCGGAGCGACGCCGAGAGCCTCGACCGCTTTCTTGGTCAACATTTCGCCCAATTCCAGGCTAGCCTCGGTTAGTGGGCTGAGGTCTTCCACATATTTTCCGGCGTACGGGTTGGTAAAAATGACCGCCGCCGCCGCCTTTCTCACCGGTTTGCCCAAATCCTTCCCGGACTCTCGCCGGGTTTCCTCCACAATCGTCACGACTTTCCGAATCTCCACTCTAGACCCTCCTTAATTTCAATATTGTTGACCGGAGCAGCAAAACTTTCCGGGATCATGACCCCGAAATTTCCGATAAACAGCGCCATTCCCTGGATCAGACCCAGCCGGCGGCATTCCTCCGCCCGCCGCCAGCCGTTCAGCAGCGCCTCCTGGACGATTTCCGGCGGCAGAGGGCCCACCTGGCCCACCACCAAATGACCGGCGATATCGGTCAGGGGATCGACCGCCTCGGCCCGGACCAGCTTGATGGCCGGGTGGGCGGCGAAAGTGGCGTTGCCGATGCTAGTGGCGCAGGCGTCGGCCAGTGCCGCCGTTTTGGCCGCCACCACCGCCGCGGTGGCGATGCCTTTGGTGAAACTGCGCCCCCCCAGCCCGCTGGTAGCCACGCCGCCGATGCCGTCGGCCGCCCTTACCGAAAGGATGTGGGTCGGGGGCGTGCCGATGGCCGGAGCGACTCCGACCTCTGCCGAGTAGCCCTCAGCCAGGCGGAGGGCAATGTCGCCGCCGTTGTTCACGATCAC
>Ga0209415_10015003_pt1 | contig 12607 bp, 10 predicted proteins | sample PeaSoiSIISIP2007_FD_187696 | JGI IMG/M metagenome (GOLD analysis project Ga0209415, IMG submission 187696) | Peat soil microbial communities from Weissenstadt, Germany - SII-SIP-2007 (SPAdes) (version 2) | ecosystem: Environmental > Terrestrial > Soil > Wetlands > Peat | place: Germany...
GGCGCTGCTCGATCAGCGAGGCGAAGTACTGCACGAACGACAAGATGGCCCCGAGCCGCTGCTGCACGGCTTCGGGGGGGAGGAGGAAGTCGGGGTCGAGGCCCCGGGCCAGCGCGTGCGACCACACCCGGAACTGCTCGTGGTCCTCGGCGGGCACCCCCAGCATCTCGACGATGATCTGCACGGGCAACGGGTAGGCGTAGTCGGCCACCAGGTCGACCTCGCCGCGCTCGAGCGCAGCGTCGAGCAGCCCGTCACAGATCTCCTCGAGTCGCGGCCGCAGGCCCTCGACCACCCTCGGGGTGAACGCCTTCTGCACCAGGCCCCGCAGGCGGGTGTGGTCGGGCGGGTCGCGGAACAAGAAGGGGGCCATCTCCGCCAGCATGGCCTCGGGGCCCTGCTGCAGCGGCATGTCGGCCAACCGCAGCTCCCGAAACGAGGTGGCCTCGATGTTGCGGCCGTCACTGCTCGAACGGCGGTCGCGCAACAGGGCCAGGCAATCGGCATGGCGAGTGAAGACCCAGAAGCCCAGGGCGTTGCGGTGCACGGGGTTGCTCCGGCGCAACTCGGCATACACGGCGTAGGGATCCTCCACCCAGGCCGGGTCGTAAGGGTCCCACACCAGCGTTCCCGAGGCGGCCGCTTCGTCGCGCACGGCGCGCGCCGCCTCGCTGTATTCGGCGGTGCGCTGGGCCACGAACTCGGCGACCGACGGGTCCGGTCCCGCCACCGGCTGCCCGCTCGTCATGGGCGCAGCGTACCCAGACCCCGGCGCGCCCACCACGACGTGGCGGGCCCGTCGAGGCCGGACAGGGCCCGGGCGCGCAAGGTGGCGTCGTCCTGCCAGGAGCGCAGCCGCAGGCGGATGGGCGGGAGGTGTCCCGACACCACCACGGCGTCTCCCGGCGCCACCCGCCGCAGCGCGTCGGCCGGCGCCAGGCGCCGGTTGGCCGGCGAGTCGGTACGCGAGGTGGAGCCCGAACCGTCCACCGTGGTCGCCTGCGACCGCATCTCGGTCTCGCCGATCAGCGCGCTGACGTGGTCGAGGGTGCCCGGATCGGCGATCCCCGACAGGAAGACCTTGACGCGGTGGTTGTTCACCACACTGCCCGCCCGGGCGCCGTAGCGGGCCTGGACCTGGGCGAGGTCCTGCCACACGGTGACGAGCTGCACTCCGTGTCCGGCGGCCGTCGACGCCAGCACGTCGAGCTCCGCCAGGGGCGCCACGTTGGCCGCTTCGTCGAGCACCACCAGCAGCGGTGGGTCGAGGGGTTCGCCCTCACGCCCGGCGCGCTGGTAGGCGGCCTCGACCACCTGGTGCACGAGGGTGGCGAACAATGGCCGGAGGCGGCGTTGGTCGTGGGCGGGGGCGCACAGGTACAAGGTGTCGTTCCCGCCCACCAACCGCAGTGGGTCGATGCGGTTCCCGGGACCGGCTCGCCGGCCACCGCACTCGCTGGCCGCCACCTGGGGATCGGCGAAGACCTCCACCACGGTTTCGGCGGTGGTGTACACGGCGCTGCGTTGCCGGTCGTCACGGCCCCAGGCGGCCTGCATCGCCTGCAGCGCAAGTTGCGCGCCGGGGTCGCCCAGCGCATGGACGACCTCGTCGACCTCCTGGGTGTCCACCCACCGGACCACGTCGGACATGGTCCGGTCCGATGTCGCCGCCGCCAGGAGCAAGGGCGCCAACAGCTTGGCGGCCGTGGCGTACCAGAAGTCGCCGTCAGACAGCGCGCCGGGCGATGACCGGGCCACCTCGGTCAGAGACTGCGCCGTGCGGCGCGCCCCCTGCCAGCTCCCCGAGGCCTGTAGCGGCGACCACGACGCCGACTCCAGGCCCGTCGACTCGGTGGGGTCGTAGACCCACACCGCTCCCTGGCTCGCCCGCCACCGCAGGGTGTGGCGAGCGAGATCCGACTTGACCGACGCGGCCACCACGGGACCTTGCCACTCGAGGATGGCGGGAACGGCGAAGCCGCTCGTCTTGCGACTCTGCGTGGGCCCCACCACCAGCACCGAATGGCCGCGCTCGGCGGCGAGCAGCCGGCCCTGGGCGGTCCCGAGCGTCAACCGGCCCCGACGGGATGCCCCCACCACGAGGTGGCGGATGTCGCGCCGCCCGGCCCAGCGGGCGCTCTCGACCCCCCTGGTGCGGCGCGGTCTTCTCAGGCCCGCCCGCCCGACGTGGCGGTCGCCCCCGGGGTGGCGCACCATGGGCGCGTGGTACAGGCGCCATCCGGCGAAGGCCCCGGCGGCGGCGATCACCTGCACGAGCCCGTTCACGGGCCGCTCCGGGTGGCGAGCGGCGCGACCTGCTCGCCCCGCCCGTCCATGCGGGCGTCGGTGTCGACGATGGCCCGTTCGAGCGGCGACAGGCGGTGTTGGACCAGGAACGAGCGCGCCCCGACCTTCCACAAGGCCACGCCGCGGCGCAGGTGCGGGACGAGCTCCGCCTCGGTGCTCGACAGGCCGAGAAGCGGCGCGGCCCGTTCGACTTCACCGTGCGGTTGCGCGTACACCACGCGCGTCTCGGAGTCCGCCAACAAACCCCGCGCCAGCCCGACCTGTTCGGACCCGCTGACACCGGTCGTCTCGAGGTCCGACAGCCGGTGGAGCACGGCGACGTTCGACACCCCCCGGGCGCGTGACAGCTTCCACGACGACTGGAGCCAACGCGCCACGCCGATGTTGGCGAGGATGGCCCAGGCTTCGTCCACGACCACCACCACGCCACCACCGGCCGCGTCGGGGCCGGCCGTGAGCCCGGCTTGGAGCCAGGCCGTGGCACAGGTCATGAGAATGCCCAGGGCGGCGGAGTGGTAGACCGCCGACAGGTCGAGCACGACCAGCGGGGCGTCGAGCCGCAGGCCCGGTGACGTGGGTCCGTCGAACATGCCCCGCAGGTCACCGGCCACGAGTCGACGGAGCTCCAAGGCCACGTTGCGCCCGTCGGCGGCCAGCCCCGCCACGTCGGTGCCCACCGCCCGAGCGGCGTGCGCTCGGGGCCGGAGCAGGGCGTCGACGACCGAGGGCAGCGTGGGTGGCGATGACTCGGCGCCCACGGCCAGCTCGAGGGCGCTGCGCTCGGTGGGCAGAAGCGTTCGCCCCAGGCTGGCGGCGCACAGCGAGGCGAGCAACTCGCAGCGTTGCCGGTGGACGTCCTCGTCACTGTGCGAACCCGTTCCCCCCGGTATGGCGTCGAGCGGGTTCAGCCGGACCGAGCCACCAGGGCGCAGCGCCACCGGCTCCACTCCCCAGGCGCGCGCCAACGGGCCGTACTCACCTTTGGGGTCCACCACCCAGGCCCGGCGCCCGAACACCGCCAGCCGCCACAGGTAGGTCTTCACGAAGGCGCTCTTGCCCCGGCCGATCTGTCCGATCACCACCATGTTGGGGTTGGTGAGCTGGCCCCGCCGGTAGAGCTCGAAGGGGTCGAAGCGGAATACCGAGCCCAAGAGGTCGCGACCGACGAGCACGCCACTTCCCATGCCCAGCCCGGGCTCCGACACGAAGGGGTACAGCGCCCCCAGGTGACGGGTGGTGGCCTCGTGCGCGGGGGTCCCCATGATCCACCCCGAGCTCAGGAAAGCCCGCGGCCCAGCGGAAGGGTGCACATGAACGCGTTGACCTGGTCCCCGTAGCACCGTCGCAGCTCGAGCCCGGCCCGGCCCGCCGCCTGCTCGACGCGCCCGCAGTCCTCCTCGAGGGCCTCGGGGTCAGCCGCACTGACGGTCACGTATCCCGAGAAGCGGTAGTGCGCGTGGCCGTCGGCCAGTTCGACCTCGCGCCGGGCGAGGATCTCCTCTTCGCGCCGACGGCGGGCGGTGCCCAGGAAGCCCCCACGGCGGCGAAGCTCGGCGTCGGCGATGTCGGCCGTGCGCGCCTGCTCCACCTTGCGCGAGGCCTCGACCGGCCCGACGGGCTCCATCACCACCGACATGGTGCGGCGAACATCGGACGACAACAGCACGGGGCCCAGGAAATCGGGGCCCACGTCGGTGCGCGGCCACTCCGACACCCAGTACGTGGCGTGCCAGGTGGCGTCGGCTCGCAGGCAGCTCCATTGCGGCGCCACCCCCATGGGCCACGGCCACGTCGTGCCGATAGGAACGGCCCCGGTGTCGTAGGAGCCCCGGACCACGGTGGCCAGCGCCGCCGGCCACAGCACCGCACCCACTTCGATGTTGACATCGGTCAAGCGCCGGCGCAGTGCGGCGATGTCACGCAGCAGCACCGCGCACGCCCCGCTCTCGCCTCCACCCCCGGCCTTCACCGCCCGCGCCGCCCGACCGGCGTGGATGGTCACCGCCAGGAGCACCTCGTGGCGCGGTGCGCCGTGCGCCTCGGCCGCCACCAGCGCGTCGTACGACGCGACGGGACCGTCGGCACCGGAGCGAACGGGGCCCGGCGCGGCGTCGACGCCCACGACGCGCTCCACCCACTGCAGACGGTGGACCGCCGACCCCTCGCGGGCCAACGAGGCGAGGACGCCCGACCACGCGCTCACGCGGCGCACCTTGTCGTCCTCGCCGAGGAGCACGAATCCCGGGTCCGACGCCCCGAGCACCGCCGTGAACGTCCGCTGCGAGCGATCGTGCAGGACCCCGACACCACCGGTGCCCGGCCCCGACCCCGGCGACGCGGCATCCACCTCGATGAGACGGATGTCGGCAAACGGGTTGGTCCGCCGACGGGCCCGGCGACCGAGGGCGGCCCCGTGGCGCAGGGCGTCGGGTGCCCACTGCTCCGCCGTCCTCCCCGCGATGGGCCACGTCGCCACCCCCACCCCGACCGCCACCGCGGCCAAGGCGATGATCACGTCTGCCGGTGACGCCGAGGCCCGCAACACCCCCACGCCCACCACCAGCGCCGTCGCCACCGCCCCGATCTGGCCTCCCCGCCACCCGGCCACGAGGCCGCGCCGCTCGAGCGGCCCGAACCGGTAGCGCGTCGGGGTGGCGTCACTCGCCGGCACGGTCGCTCTCCGGCGCGGCGTCACGCACCGTGTTGTCGGGTGACGGCGACGGCGGGGCGACCTCGGGGCGTCGGGCGGCACCGTCGTCCCCGGCGTGCACGGCGTCCCCAGCATGTACAGCGGCCTCGGCGTTGGCCACGCCCGGTGCACCGGTCGCACCGGCGGCCTTCGTCGCGCCCGCACCGGCACCGGCCGCCACGGTGAACTCGGGAGCGACCACGGTGCCGGCGATCATGGGGATCTTCGACGTGTCGGGGCCCGTTCCCACCGAACGCACGGCGCCGGCGTCCCCGCCGCCGGGTTCGACGTCCCCTTGGCCCCGCATGTGGTCGAGGGCCAGGTTCCCGGCCGTCCGCACCGGGGCGCGCGCCGCGCCCTGCAGGCGGTGACGGGTCGACTCCAGATGGGCGGTGGCCCCCGCCTCCACCGCCGGCACCAACCGCAGCAAGGTGAACGGCGCCAGGGTGGCGACGACGAGGAGCGCGATCCCCGTCACCACCGCCGCGAACCCCCCGCCGTCGCCGCTCCCCGACAGCCCCAGCCCACCGGCGATGGCGCCGGCGGCCAGCGAGAGCACGGCGGCGATGACGAACTTCGACAGGACGAGGGCGACCAGCGTGTCGACCAGGCGCCGGCACCAGTGCGACACCGAGGGCCACACGAGCGACGCCAACGACAGCGGGAGGAAGAACGCGGCGACGGTGACGGCGGCGGCCCGCACCACCAGCTCCAACCACAGCACCAGGGCGGCCACCGCCACCAGGAGGGCACCGACGAAGACGACGAAGCCCGGCACACCGGGCCCCGCGGCCAGGGCGGCGGGCCCGAGGAAGGTGGTCACCCCGGAGAACAGGTTGGTGGTGTCGACACCGGCGCTGGCCAGGACCCGGGCCGACAGGGCGTCGGTGACCGCCAGGGCCAGGCGGACCAGCGTCACGGCCACCCCGGTGAGCAGCAGGGACAGGGGGAGATGGACGAAGAACGTGCGCAGCAGGGTCGAGATGCTCTGGCGGTAGACCGCCTGGATGGCGGCGCAGCACGACATGGGAAGCACCACCGCCGCCGCCAGGCTGGCCATGAGCGCTTCGTGGGCCGTGAACCATTGCGCGCTGAGGTCGATCGACGTGGTGGCCGACATGGCCCTGCCGACCTCGGCCATCAACCACACCGCGCCCGACGCCACCCACTGAACGGCCTCGGAGAACACCGCGCCCACCCCGGCACCGGCCACGCTGCCGGCCGCGCCCGACACGGTGTTGCACGCCGTGCCGATCACGGGGAGCGATCCGGGGCACAGGGGGAATGCTTCGAGCACGGTCAGTGCACCCCCTGCCCGGCGTGGAAGAAGAAGTTCACTATCGCCGGGGCGGCTCCGATCAGCAGGGCGGCCAGGGCGGAGACGAGCACGGTCCGGCGGCCGTTGAACGACTGCTGATAGTTCTGGGCGTGGGCGCCCAGGGCCCACGCGGCGGCACCGATCACGAGCCCCACCAGCGCCAGGATCAGGGCCCACCCCCCAAGCCCGTTGGTGAGCTGCTGGAGCACGGCTCCACCGGGGAGGTTGCTGGGGTCGGGGTTGAGCGTCACCGTCGCCACCACCGCATGCATCGCCCCTAGCACCACGACCGTCTCCTCTTTCCTCGTGGCGTGTCCTCGTCGCGCCCGCCGGCAGCGGCGTCGGATCCCGCCCGGCGTCGTGTCTCGAAAGGGTACGGGCGGCCATCGACCCGATCAAGGCTTTTCATGTCTTTTTATATCTTTTCCTCCCGAGGGCGCGACGGCCCCGCCGGGGAGCCCGGAGACGGCCCGGCCGTGTCCGGGCCTGTCATGCTTGTGCCGTGGTCGGCGCCAGCACCGTGTCTTCGAATGTGGCCGTCGTCGGCTTCATCGCACTGGGCGCAGTGGCGATCATCGGCGTGGTGGTGGCCACCATCCTCGGACGCCGTTCGGGACGGCGTTCCCTCGAGCAGCGCCTGTCGGCACTGGCATCCCGGCTGGGCGTGGACGCGCCGGCCGAAGACCGCGGCATGGGGATCGAGCCGGCGCTGCACCACCTCGAGCTCGTCACCGACCGTGCCGCCGAAGCGGTGGCCGAGTCCTCAGCCGACGCCATCCGGTTGCGGCGCGCCCTGGACACGCTTCCCCAAGGCGTCATCGTGTGCGACGAGAACGGCACGGTCGTGTTCCGCAATGCGCGCGCCGTGGGGCTGATGGGAGGACGCCACGGCGACGCCCTGGCCGCCCAGGCCGTGGTCGACCTGCTGGCGGACGCCTGGAAGCAGGGCTCGGCCTTCAAGAGCCTCGACCTCTACGGTCCGCCCCGTCGGACCCTGGCAGTCTCCACGCAGCTCATCGACGACGGCCGGCGCACCCTGGGGGTGATCGCCGCCATCGACGACGTGTCCGAGCGACGGCGCCTCGAGGAGATCCGACGCGACTTCGTGGCCAACGTGAGCCACGAGCTGAAGACCCCCATGGGTGCCATCGGACTGTTGGCCGAGACGCTCTCGGCGGAGACCGATCCCATCGTGGCCCAGCGCCTCGCCAGCCGCATCCACACCGAAGCCTTCCGGATCAGCCGGATCATCGACGACCTCCTCGACCTGTCGCGCATCGAGGCCGAGGAGGCTCCCCCGCGCGAGCCTGTCCTCGTGAACCTCATCATGGCCGAGGCCGTCGAGCGCATGCGCGCCGCCGCCGACCAGCGCGACGTCAAGATCGAGCTCGAGGAGCCCACACCGCCGGTGACGGTGCTCGGCGACAGGCGCCAGCTCGTCTCGGCGCTGTACAACCTGTTGGAGAATTCCGTGAAGTTCTCCTACGACGGGAGCTCGGTCCGCTTCGCCGGCCGGGTGGCCGACGGGCAGGTCCGGCTGGATGTCGAGGACCACGGCGTGGGCATCCCGGCCCGCGACCTCGACCGCATCTTCGAGCGCTTCTACCGGGTCGACCAAGGCCGGAGCCGCAACAGCGGAGGCACGGGCCTGGGGTTGTCCATCGTCCGTCATGTGGCCGCCAACCACCAGGGGCACGTCGAGGTCGATTCGCGCGAGGGTGAGGGCTCGACGTTCCGGCTCATCCTCCCGACACATTCAGAGGTCGTCTAAACCGTGGGCAGCGCCGCAGGCACCCATTCCACCCATACGCCGCGCGCCTCGCAGCGCGCCGGACGGGGCGAGCGCTCGGGAGAGGCGTCGGACCGGGGACGCGACAGCGCCCGGCCCGTCACCGTCCTGGTGGCCGAGGACGAGGAGTCGTTCGTCGACGCCCTGGTGATCGGCCTCGGGCGCGAGGGCTTCGACGTCTCGGTGGCCCGGGACGGGCCCGAGGCCCTCCAGCTGTTCGACTCCATTGACCCCGACCTCGTGCTGCTCGACATCATGCTGCCCAAGATGTCCGGCGTCGACGTGTGCCGCGCCATCCGTGCCCGGTCGCGCGTCCCCATCATCATGGTCACGGCCAAGGGCACCGAGATCGACACCGTCGTCGGCCTCGAAGTCGGTGCCGACGACTACGTGACCAAGCCCTACCGGTTGCGGGAGCTGGTCGCCCGCATGCGGGCCGTGCTGCGGCGCTCGCCGCTCGGGATGCCCGGCACCCCCATCGCCGAAGAGGAGCCCGTCGACAAGGGCACGGTCCTCGAAGTCGGTGACATCCGGGTCGACCCCGACCGCCACCGGGTGTTCGTCCGGGGCCAGGAGGTCCACCTGCGGCGCAAGGAGTTCGAACTGCTCGTGCTCCTCGTCGAGAACGCCGGACGAGTCCTCACCCGCGACACGCTCATCGACCGGGTGTGGGGCACCGACTACGTCGGCGACACCAAGACCCTCGACGTCCACATCAAGCGGCTGCGGACGCACGTCGAGGCCGACCCTTCGGCGCCCAGCATCATCACCACGGTGCGCGGGGTGGGGTACCGGTTCGAGATCCCCGCCGACGGGTGAGCCCCGAGGGCTCAGCGAGCGCCACCCCCTTCGAGCCGGCCCGACTGGGGCCCCTCACCCTCAGGAACCGGTTCATCAAGGCGGCCACCTTCGAGGGGTCTTCCCCGAAGGGCCAGGTCTCCGACGCCCTGATCGACTTCCACCGCCGCGTGGGACAGGGCGGGGCGGCCCTGACGACCGTGGCCTACCTGGCGGTGTCACCCGAAGGCCGCACCGACCGGCACTGCATCGTCGTCCACGACGACGTGCTGCCCGGACTGCGCCGCCTCACCGACGCCGTGCACGACACCGGCGCGGCCGTGGCCGCCCAGCTCGGCCACGCCGGCCCGGTGGCCAACGCACGTTCGAACCGGTCCCCCGCACTGGCCCCGTCGCGTCACGTGAGCCCGCTCGGGACGGTGAGCCGCGCCATCACCGAGGCCGACATCGGGCGCGTGACCGAGGACTACGGGCGCGCCGCCCGCCTGGTCGTCGAGGCCGGCTTCGACAGCATCGAGGTCCACCTCGGCCACAACTACCTGCTGAGCGCGTTCTTGAGCCCCAAGCTCAACCACCGCCACGACCAGTGGGGGGGCAGCGTCGAGAACCGCGCCCTCTTCGCCCGCCAGGTCGTCCGCGCCGTGCGCGCCGCCGTGGGCGGTCGATGCGCGGTGACGGCCAAGCTCAACATGGCCGACGGGGTCCCCGGAGGGCTGTGGCTCGAGGACAGCGTCGAGGTCGGGCGGTTGCTCGAGGCCGACGGCGCCTTGGACGCTTTGACGCTCACCGGGGGCAGTTCCCTCGCCAATCCCATGTACCTGTTCCGGGGCGAGGCGCCGCGCCAGGAGTTCGCCGCCACGCTGCCGCCCGCCGCGCGCCTCGGCTTCCGCCTCGTCGGCCGCCGGTTCATGCCGGACTACCCCTTCGAGGAGGCGTTCTTCCTCCCCTACGCCCGGCAGTTCCGGGCCGCCCTCGACATGCCCCTGGTGCTTCTGGGTGGGATCAACGAGCTGGCCACGGTGGACCAGGCGCTGGCCGAGGGGTTCTCGTTCGTGGCCATGGCCCGAGCGTTGCTGCGCGAGCCCGACCTGGTGTCGAAGATGCGCGCCGGGACGTCGGCCTCGTCGCTGTGCATCCACTGCAACAAGTGCATGCCCACCATCTACAGCGGCACCCGCTGCGTCCTGGTCGACCGGTCCCGGCCCTGACAACGGGACTACGGTCCGGGCCATGCCCCTCCATGTGCACGAGACCGACAGCGCCGCCGACGAGTTGCAGGTCCGGCCCCAGTTCTCCCAGCTGGGCGAGATCAGCGAGGTCCCCAAGCTCCGGCTGGCACCGAGCGGGATGCCGGCCGAGACCGCCTACGAGATCGTCCACGACGAGTTGCTCCTCGACGGCAACGCCCGTCTCAACCTGGCGACCTTCGTCACCACCTGGATGGAGCGCGACGCCGAGACCCTGATGGCCCAGTGCTCGGCCAAGAACATGATCGACAAGGACGAGTACCCGCAGACCGCCGAGCTCGAGCGGCGCTGCGTCAACATCCTGGCCGACCTGTGGCACGCCACCGAGGAGGGCGGGGCCACAGGGTGCTCGACCACGGGCTCGAGCGAGGCCTGCATGCTGGGGGGCATGGCCCTCAAGTGGCGTTGGCGCCAGCGCCGCCAGGCCGCCGGCAAGCCGACTGACCGCCCCAACCTGGTGATGGGCGCCAACGTGCAGGTGTGCTGGGAGAAGTTCTGCCGCTACTGGGACGTCGAAGCCCGGCTGGTGCCCGTCGGCCCCGTGGCGTCGTGCCTGGGCGCCGAGGAGGCCGCCGCCCACTGCGACGAGAACACCATCGGGGTCGTCGCCGTTATGGGGTCGACCTACGACGGCGCCTACGAGCCCGTCGCCGACATATCCGCCGCCCTCGACGACCTGGCGAGCTCCCGGGGCGTGGACGTGCCCATCCATGTGGACGGGGCCTCGGGAGGGTTCGTGGCGCCGTTCCTGGACCCCGAGATCGAGTGGGACTTCCGGCTGGCGCGCGTGCAGTCCATCAACGCCTCGGGCCACAAGTACGGGCTGGTGTACCCGGGGGTGGGTTGGATCATCTGGCGCGAACGGGCCGCGCTGCCCGACGAGCTTGTGTTCAACGTCGACTACCTGGGCGGCCAGATGCCCACCTTCGCCCTCAACTTCTCCCGCCCCGGCGCACAGATCGTGGCGCAGTACTACAACTTCCTGCGCCTCGGCGCCCACGGGTACCGCCAGGTCCAACAGACCAGCCGCGACACGGCGCGGTGGCTGGCGGAGGAGATCGGCGCCCTGGACCCGTTCGAGCTCGTGTCCAAAGGCGACGGCATCCCCGCCTTCGCCTTCAAGGTCGGTCGGGCCCCCTTCACGGTCTACGACGTGTCCGACGCACTGCGGGCGCACGGCTGGCTCGTCCCCGCCTACGCCCTGCCGCCGGCGCTCGACGACGTCGCCGTGCTGCGCATTGTGGTGCGCAACGGCTTCAGCCGCGACCTCGCCGCCCTGTTCGTCGACGGCCTCAAGGCCGTGGTGGCGCGCCTGGGCGCTCCTCATGCCGCCTCGCCCAAGGTGGGCTTCCACCACTGAGGCGGGGGTTCGTAGGCTCGGGCCGATGGACAGGGCCCCCGAGGAAATCGTCCGGCACTACCAGAGCACCGACGAAGGCCGCCGCATCACCGAGGGCTTCGGGCGCCTCGAGTTGCTGCGCACCCAGGAGGTGCTGCGCCGGCACCTTCCCGACCCGCCGGCCCGCATCCTCGACGTGGGCGGGGCCACCGGGGCGCACGCGTCGTGGCTGGCCACCGACGGCTACGACGTGCACGTGGTGGACCTCGTGGACCGTCACGTGGCCCAAGCCGGCCACCAGGTGACGGGCCCGGGCCGGATCACGGCCGAGGTCGGTGACGCCCGACGGCTCCCGGTCCCCGACGCGAGCTTCGACGCCGCCTTACTCATGGGCCCGCTCTATCACCTCACCGATCCAGACGACCGCCGACGCGCCTGGGCGGAGGCCCGGCGCGCCGTGCGGCCGGGCGGGTACGTCGTCGGCGCCGCCATCTCGCGCTTCGCCTCGCTGTTCGACGGCCTGGCGCGCCAGTTCCTGTTCGACCCCGACTTCAGGAAGACGGCCGAGCGCGACCTGGCCGAGGGCCAGCACCGCAACCCGACCGACCGACCGGAGTGGTTCACCACCGCCTACTTCCACCATCCTCACGAGCTGCGGGCCGAGGCGCAGGACTGCGGGCTCGACGTCGTCGACCTCGTCGGCGTAGAGGGTCTGGCCAATTGGCTTCCCCAGCTCGAGGAGCGGTGGGCCACGCCCGAGGGTCAAGAGACCATCATGTTCTCGGCCCGGTGCGTCGAGGCGGAGCCGACGCTGCTGGGGATAAGCGCCCATCTCCTCATCGTCACGCGCCGCTGATGACGGTGTGCCCTCCGAGGTAGTCGCCGAGCGCGGCGGGCAGCACCACAGACCCGTCGGGCTGGCGGCCGGTCTCCACCAACGCCGCCCACACCCGTGCCCAGGCGATGGCCGACCCGTTGAGGGTGTGGACGAAGACAGGCTGGCCGCCACCGTCGGCCCGGTAACGGATGTTGGCCCGGCGCGACTGGTAGTCGGTGCACCAGCTCACCGAGGACACCTCGAGCCACATGTCGCACCCCGGTGCGTACACCTCGATGTCGA
>Ga0209415_10015004_pt1 | contig 12606 bp, 9 predicted proteins | sample PeaSoiSIISIP2007_FD_187696 | JGI IMG/M metagenome (GOLD analysis project Ga0209415, IMG submission 187696) | Peat soil microbial communities from Weissenstadt, Germany - SII-SIP-2007 (SPAdes) (version 2) | ecosystem: Environmental > Terrestrial > Soil > Wetlands > Peat | place: Germany...
GGCTGCCGCCGGCTTCAGCCGGCGCTCCTCGACCCGCGAGGTTTCTGCCGCCAGAGACGCCCACCCGGGACCGTCTCCCGCTCGTGTCGATGCTTGTCCGCGTTATGGACGGCAATCGTGCTTCCGCAGGTAATCGCGGCCGCGTCAAAACATTGCCAGGCCGCATAGCCGGCGTTTCCCGTCGCGTTCGTGGCGCGCGCTCGATACGTATCAGTAGTCCCGGACACCACGGTTGGGTCCGTGAACGAGCTCATCTGCAACACCGAATCAACGGACATGTCCACCTTCAGCAGATCGTTTCCGGGCGCAAACACAAAGACAGAATCGAGAGCCAGGAGCGGACGGAAATGCTCAGCGTCTGCTTTTGAGCCGTGGGCGATGTTCTCGATTCCGCCATGCACACCTGTCAGTCTGTGGATGGCTGCCGCGTCCGGAGGGCGTCCAGAATGGCGATGATCTCCAGGGCTGCCATGAGGTAGATAGTGAATTCGATCGGCTGGCGATACCTGATGTAGCCAGGCACCAGGTAATAGACCAGCGGATATGTCAGCCAGATTGAGGCAATCGTCAAGGTTGTCCGCTGGTTTGTTCTCATCAGAGTTTTCGCGCCGCCAAATGCCGCCACCGTACACACCAGAGATGCCAGGGTGCGATGGATTCCGGCCCCCAGGGGAATCCAGAACAATACGATGCGCAGCACCGTTCGTTGTACAAAGAGCTTCGGGTTCTGGCGAATCCATTCGAGTCCGTCGTGCAGAAGCCCGCGATAAACGGCGGGCTCACCCGCCTGGCGCAGCAGCGATAGACTGCGGGCGTTGGCATAAGGGTGTATCAGAGGCAATGTCGCGCCGAGCTGGTCCCCCATCGGATGCTGGGCCAGCCGAAATTCCAATCCGAAATTGGATCGTACCAACACCCATTCGTGAAACACGAAGCGATTCCGAAGAGACCAGGGCAGGATGACCAGGCAAACCACGATTGCCGCCACCAGGCTGAAATGCATTCGCCGGCGTAAGATGACGGCACAAAGCAACACTCCGATCACTGGCGGCAGCAACGACTGGTAGCTGAGAATCGCCAGGCCGGACGCGGCGCCGAAGAGGATTGCGCGGACGCCCTCACCTCTCTCCCCAGGTTCCCACGGAAACGCCAGAAGCGCGCAGATAAAAAACAGCGTGCCCAGGCCCGCGTCCGGCTCGATAAGATCGGAGCAGAATTGGAGCCCGGTCGGGGCGATTGCCGCCAAAAACCCGGCAAGTAACTGCACCCGCCGCTCGAACCCAAGCCGGAACGCCAGCAGTAGCGTCATTCCGCAGGCGGTAGCGGACACCACTGCGCAGGCCAGCCCACGCACAACCTCCGCGCGGTGCGTAATGCCGAACCCGCGGTAGATCAGGCTGGTGACAAACGGCCCGAGGGGCGCCAGATGGGCCGTCTTGCCCGTCGGCTCCGAAAAGGGATTCGCAAAATCGCCCGTGGAGGCCAATGAGATGGCAATATTCCTCAGCTCCCGCTGGCGCTGCAGCATTTCCACATACTCGGGAAAGAGAACCAGCGCAGCCGCCCTGACCGCGAATGCAAATAGAGCAATCGCTATGGCCGCACGGCGCACCGCGCCGGGAATGTCGCGCGATGTCCCGGCCGGATGAGTCGTTGACACACGTGTCCCCATGTATCTCCGTTCGGTCACGGTACCCAGCCAACCAGGCGGATGTCATCTGGAATTTCCATTTGGATTTCCAGGTCCCATTTAGTATAAACCAAACCGCCATCCTTTGGTCCTGCGAGGTGCATTGGGTGCTTATTAACCGGCTAATCTCGCAACGCGCTGAAGCCGTCTCGCTTGGATCGAACATTTTAGGGGCCGGTTAATAAGCACCCCCTTCACGCCATCGAGCGTCCGGCCCATCCGTCGTGATAGGATAATGGCCAAGTGGAGGGACGACGGATGCCTTGCTCCAGACGCAATTTCTTGAAGACCGGACTCGCCGCGGGGATACTCGCGGGAACCGGACGGCTGCCCTTGCGGGCGGCGCGTGGGACAGCTACCGATTGGGTGACGCTCGGAAAGTCGGGCGTCAAAGTGACGCGCCTGGCGTTCGGCACCGGCACGTACAGCGGGCGAGTGCAGCGCGACCTGGGGCAGGACGAGTTCACGCGGCAGGTGCGTTACGCGTACGACCGGGGCATTCGCTTCTTCGAGACCTCCGAGACCTACAGCGAGATGCACAAGATGCTGGGCGTCGCGCTGAAGGGCATTCCGCGCGATTCGTACCGGCTGATGTCCAAGGTGACGACGCGCGAAGGCGTAGATCCGCAGGCGAAGATCGACGAGCTGCGCAAGCTGGCCAACACCGATTACTTCGACGTGATGCTCATGCACTACCAGCACGTAGGCACATGGCCGACCGACACCGTGCGGTGGCAGGACGGCATCCTGGAAGCGAAGTCGAAGCACGCGATTATCGGGCACGGCGCATCGGTGCACGGGCTGCCGGCGCTGCGCCGGTTCCCGGGAAACAAGTGGCTCGAGATCGCCATGATCCGCATGAACCACAGAGGCGCCCATATGGACGCCGAGGATTACAATACCGGCGGGCCGGGCAACGTGAGCGAAGTGGTCACGCATATGAAGCAGGTCCACACCGAAGGCATGGGTGTGATCAGCATGAAGCTGGTGGGCGAGGGCTCGTTCACCACCCGCGAGGACCGGCAGGCGTCCATGAAGTTCGCCTTCAACAATGCGGGCGTCGACAGCGTGACGCTGGGCTTCAAGAATACCGCCGAAATCGACGAGGCGATCGAGAATCTGAATCTGGCGTTGGCGTAGCCGCGCTCCGTCAATTGTCGGCAGGCTTCTGCGCCGAGTCGACCACCAGGAACGACACCGGGACCTTGTGCGATTCAAGTCGCAGCCCCAGTTGTTCGTTCAACGCGGTAGTGAGCGCCGGGCCGGCATCCTCATCCCACGACAGCGTGAAATCATAAGCTCCTGAGAGGCCCGTCTTGTCCATCATCGGACCGTGCCCGCCGATTCGCGAAAGCAGATTGGCTAACATCGGCATCGTATACTTACGCGCCTTGAGTGAGGCTGGACGGCCCGGCATGGGCTTTTTTGCGCCGCTGAAAGCCGTTCCCACTTCCTCGGCAGTGGATTCCCGTAGTTTTGGTCCATTCTTCGCGACCACCAGTGCAAATCCCGGCGTCTCGACCGTCTCGCGGTGGAACTTCAGTTGGAAGCGGTCCGCCAGCAGCGTCTGCAGCATACTGAGCAGTTGTTGCTCGGTCGCCTTCGAAGGCTCGGCCGCTTTGGCCTCGATATTGTAACGGTCGTCCCCGCGAGCGATCCAGTCCGGACCGCTCTTGATCGACACCATCGAATTCAAATCGTATGCGATGCTAATCAAATGACTCAGGCGTGCGTCGGTGATGACGCATCGGCCGAGCGGCGGCGGGGCCGTCCGGCTGGGGCCGTACTGGGAATCGATTCCATGGCAGCCTCCCGCAACCCCATTCCCGAATTTGCTCACCTTCACCGACGCGACCTCAAATTCGGGTGGGGTAGCGGCTGCCTGCGGCTGGGAACGAAGGGGCGCCAGGTTGAGGCCGATGACGAGCAGGGCGAGCGTTGTTTTCATCGCGAAACCTCCGAGAGTGATTCCTTAAGAATACCCCTTCGGGGGCGCCGGTTGCCCGCATATTGAGAGAACTGATATACTTGTACTTCGAAACATCAGGGAGATTTCTGTCATATGGCACGAGTTTGCGAAGTGTGTGGCCGCGGGCCGATGTTCGGCAACCGGATCAGCCACGCCCACAATGTCACGAAACGCCGCTGGAACCTGAATCTGCAGACGGTCCACGCAATGGTGAATGGCGCCGCCCGCCGCATTCGGGCGTGCACGTCCTGCATCCGCTCCGGCAAGGTACAAAAAGTCGCGTAGTGTAAGTCTGCTTCTTCCCATCATCCCCTGAAGATTCCTCCTTCCTGGCACGAGAGTTGCAGTGTTCCCATTCGCGTGCCTGACGACCAGCATCTTCCGGAGCCGGATCCTCCGAAGCCGGAGCAAAGACTTCTGGATTCTCGCGAAGTGCGGATCGCGGCCGCGATTCTGATCGGCATGCTCGTGCTCGGGCTCGCCGGGGCCGGCATCGGTTACCTCAAGTTCGCGCGGATGGTCGACCGGCGCCTGGCGGCCGGAGCGTTCTCCAATACATTCAATATTTTCACGATGCCGCGCACGGTTGCGAGAGGCGATCGATTGACGCCGGAGCAGGTGGCCGCTCGGCTGCGGCATGGCGGATATACGACATCGCGCAGCAATCCGGTGGGCTGGTACCATGTGACGCCCCGCACGGTCGAAATCTTCCCTGGGCGCGAGTCGTTTGTGGCCAGCGAGCCGGCGGTTCTGGAATTTTCGGACGGTAAGATTTCCCGCATCTTTTCTTTACGGGACCAGACGGAGCGGCAGACCTTCGAACTCGAGCCGCAACTCATCACCAATCTGTCCGGGCAGAGAGAAAGGCGGCGGCTGGTGCGGTTCTCCAGCATCCCGCTGCCGCTGGTGAATGCGGTGATCTCGGTGGAAGACAAACACTTCTTCCAGCATTCCGGGTTCGATCTCTCGCGAATCCTCAAAGCCGCCTACATCGACCTGAAGGACGGCCACAAGGAACAGGGCGCATCCACCTTGACCATGCAACTGGCGCGCGGATTCTGGCTCGGGCCGCAAAAGCGCTGGAAACGCAAGGTCGAGGAAATCCTGCTCACCCTCCATCTGGAAGGAAAGCTGACCAAGCAGCAGATCTTCGAGGATTACGCCAACGAAGTCTACCTTGGGCGGCGGGGCACTTTCGCCATTAACGGATTCGGCCAGGCCGCGCGGTCCTACTTTGGCAAGGAGGTGTCGCAGCTCTCCAACGCCGAGTGCGCTTTGTTGGCCGGGTTGGTGCAGCGGCCCAGCTATTACAATCCATTCCGCTATCCGGAGCGCGCGCGCGACCGCCGCAATGTGGTGCTCACCATGATGCGCCACAACGGGTACCTTCCGGAAGAAGAGTATCGCGCGGCGATGAACGCGCCGCTGACTCTCACACCGGAACCGTCCGAGGGTGTCGCCGGCCAGTACTTCATCGATCTGATGAACGACGAGCTGCAAACGAAGTTGGCGGCCAACGAGAAGGATACGCGCTACGTCTACACCACCATCGACCCCGATCTGCAGGAGGCCGCCCAGGAAGCGGCTCGACTTGGCATGCAGGATGTGGATCAGGAGCTCCGCAAAAAGAGGCGCGAGGCGATTCCCGAGGGCCAGCCGCAAGTCGCGCTGATCGCGCTCGATCCACATACCGGCGAGATCAAAGCGCTGGTGGGAGGCCGCGACTACGTGGGCAGCCAGTTGAACCACGTGCTGGCCATGCGCCAGCCGGGCTCCGTATTCAAACCGTTTGTCTACGCCGCGGGGCTCAAGACGGCGATCGAAGGCGGTCCTGAGATTTTCACCCCGGCGAGCGTCTTGAACGATGAGCCGGCCAGCTTCTTTTTCGGAAATCAAGTTTATACGCCCGGCAATTACCACAGCGATTTCTCGGGCGAGGTGACGCTGCGCACCGCTCTGGCGCATTCGCTGAACATACCCACGGTTCAACTGGCGCAGGAGGTCGGCTACCGGAGGGTGGTCGCGATGGCGCGCAGCGCGGGACTGAACGACGCGATCCAGCCCACGCCTTCGGTGGCTCTGGGGGCCTACGAAACCACGCCGCTCGAAATCGCCGGGGCATACACCGTGTTCGCCAACCGGGGAATGCATGTGGATCCGACCACCATCGCCCTGGTCCGGGCGCAGGATGGCACAGTGCTCTACCAGCGCCGGTCCGAACCGCGCGCGGCCCTCGACTCGCGGGTGGCTTACCTGATGGTCAACCTGATGCAGGAGGTTTTGCGCAGCGGCACCGGGGCCGGGGTTCGCGCACGCGGCTTCCTGTTGCCCGCCGCCGGCAAGACCGGAACTTCGCGCGACGGCTGGTTCGCCGGATTCACCAGCGAGCTGCTGTGTGTCGTGTGGGTCGGCTTCGACGACAACCGCGATCTGAGTCTGGAAGGCGCCCTCTCCGCCTTGCCGATCTGGGCCGAGTTCATGAAGCGGGCGGCGCAGTTTCGTCCGTACCGCGATGCCAAGCCTTTCGCGGCGCCGCCGGGGGTTGTGTCGGCGGAGATCTGTTCGGATTCGGGCCAACTGGCCGGGCCGGATTGTCCCGAGCCGCGCCTCGAAGTCTTCATCAGTGGTTCCCAGCCAGAGGTGGAGTGCGAACTGCATGGTGTGCGTGCTCATCGGCAATCCGCGGACCGCATGGCGGAGCAACTGGATGGCCGCCCGGCGGCGGGAAGAAAGTAAGCCCTGGGCACAGGTCAACGACAATCGGCTACAGTAAGGTCGTGAACGCGATAGCGGAAGCGCTCGCCTCGGTAAGCAAGTCCGAACAGGAACTCGTGGCCATGTTCTACGGCTTTGACGGGCGGAGCTGCACTCGCGAGGAAGTGGCACGCCTGTGCCGGCAGAGCCTGTCTCAAGTCGATCAAACAACCAGGAGCGTCATGAGACGCATGCGGCATCCCACTTGTGCCAAGCTCATCCGGGAGACGCTGGCTTCCGCCGATGAGAGCATCTGGGCCGCGCTGGCGGGCGAGCATGACATCGTATCGAGGGCCGAAAGCACAGTCGAGGCCGGCGCGCGCCTGCCGGGTGAGCTCCGGTTCGCCATCGAGTGCCAATATGGCACGCTGGAAAGCTGGCTGTCGGCGAACGCACGCGCCACAACGCGGGCCTGGTATCGCTCGCGGTTTTCGGAGTCCGAAATCGACGCGCTGATCCTTAAGCTTGCCCCCGGGACGGATGAAATCCGCTTGCCCTGGCCGCTCGAATCGCTGGCGCGCGCGATCGAGGCCGAGACGGAGGCGGTGGAGACCGCAGTCCGCCTGAGCGGCGATTTTCGGATGTATGCAGGTTACGTGGCGGGGATGCCCCTGGGCACTCACCAGCCACGGGCCATCCGCCTGCACCGCATTCTTTCCGGCAATCACGCTGGCCAATTGATCCGAGGACAGCCACTGGCGGAGGAGTATCGATCGGGATTTGCCGACGACGCATGCACGCGGAAAGATGCGGAGATAGCCATGGCGTCCTATCCCCATTTGTTCTTACGGGTGGCCGATTTGGGCTGGTGCGGAGTTGGCCGGTCTGGAAGCCGGGCAACGGCAGCGGAAGGTTCCAGCGAAGATGAAGTGACTTTCCACCGGTGGAGCGAAGATCGCAAATCCCAGGCGGACGTCGCCGCCCGAGACGCCATCCGGCAGATTCTGGAAGAGCACGGCCCGCTCCGGATTCCCCAGATTCAACGCCTCATCCGCAAGAGGCCGATCGAAATTCTGCCCAGTTCGGTCCTTATGTACGTCACCATGGGCGACGAATTCGTGCGCCTGGCTCCCGGTGTTTACGGCCCCGCGGAACACCGCGCCGCCGGCGCCTCGTCAGCCAAGCTGCTGTTGCGCCGGAGCGCCTGCTTGCAATACGTGTATACCCGCTGGGCGGGTGAACCGCCGGATGCCTACCCGTTGTGGACGCCGGAGATGGAGGCTGAGTGGTGCGAATGGGTCCAGTGGAGAGACAAGAACCTGCTGGCATCGTTGCTGGCGGTGGCCGATCCGTCCGGCTGGCCCGTTGACGATTCCTATCGGGAGACGTGGCTGTGGAAGAAGGAGTGCCTGGGACATTTCCGGCTCGAAAAGCCTCCGCGTTATCCGCTCGAAGCCTTTCCGCTGAACGACCTGCTGGCGCTAGTGAAAGCCGCCAGATGGCGCGGCGCGGCGAACTGGCTGCTCGCCAACCGGGTGAGAGGGAGGCCGCGGCTGCTGGATCGCGGCGCGGCGTCGCCCATGGCATTGCTCATCGGAGTGGGAGCCGTTGTCCCGGCGGCGCACTGGCAAAGGACGCACGTGGTTTCCTCGGACGCTGGCGAGATCGATAGCCTGCTCTCCGAAGAGCTGCATCGGAGGGGGGCACTGGAGTGGAACGGCGCCAGTGGCCGCGCGGTGTTGGAGCGAGTGGCCAACACCATCGATCGCGGAGAAACCGGCTGGGTGGCGCCAGCCGAGTTGCGTCGCTTGTGCGAGCGGCTGCGCGGCCAGCCGTGACAGGGCGACCGTGTAAGGCTCGCCAGGGCCATGGACGGCGGTAAACGGGTGTTGCCTTAGCCGACGCTTTCCCCTACCCTGAAGCCATGGAAAGTACATTTCCCCCCGACGTACAAGCGAAGCTCGAGCAGATGGCACGGGGCACAGGAAACGCTCGACCGCTGCTATGACGATCTGGAAAGCGGCTGGGCGAAGCCTATCCCCGGTGACGAGGTTGAGGCCTGCTTCCGCGGAGAGAGACCGAAGGCATAACCGGAAACTTGGAGGACAGTGTGGCGAGTCTGGATTGGACACAATGCCCCGCCGTGGAGAGCGTCCCCGGCAAGCGCAGCGGTGCATGGGTATTCCGGGACACCCGGACGCCCGTTTCCGTGGTGTTTGAGAATCTGGAAGCGGGAGCGACTATCAGTGAAGTGATGGAGTGGTTTCACTTGTCGCACGAACAGGTGACAGCGGTGCTCGAATTCGCGGCGCGGAGCCTTGACGCGCCGCCCGGCATGCAGGCCCCCGCGCTGGCCGTCGATGCTCATACTCTTCGATAACGGCACCCCCGCAAAACCTGACGGGCCGAAGAATCGCTTTTGTCGTTCTCGGAAACCAGCAATGGCCAACCTTGCGCCGATATATTGAACGGGTCGTTGCCGCCGTGAACGCCGCAACGCCGGGCAGCTATGCCGAGGTGTTTATACCTTTCGAATAGGGCAGCGTCATGCCTTGAAAAATCCCCGTGGTTTCTCTTGCAGCGTGAAGCGTAGCCGGAAGAATTGCGCAGCCTATCTGGGCTTCGCTGGAAGCTCCACGCCCACGTCCCCCGTTCCTTCCCCGTTGTAGTAAAGTCACATCAGGATGCTGCAAATTACACGTTCACCTCAGGTGTTCGACGTGGTCGTGGTCGGATCCGGGGCGGGGGGCGGCACGGCCGTCAAGATTCTCACCGACCAGGGCTTCAGCGTGGCGCTGCTGGAGGCCGGGCCCATGCTCAACCCGGCCAAAGATTTTAAGGAACATGTCCTGCCCTACCAGGTGGACCATCGCGGCGCTTTCGAGCATGCCGAAATGTACTTCGGCCGCCAGCCGAAAGCCTTCGGATACTTCTCCGCACCGAACGGCAACTGGACGCTTCCCGGCGAGCCCTACACGGTGGCGCCGGGCAGCGAGTGGCGCTGGTTCCGCTCGCGCGTGATCGGCGGCCGGACCAATCATTACGGGCGCATTTCGCTGCGCTTCTCGGACTACGACTTCCAGCCGGAAGACGGCTTGAGCGACGCGTGGCCGGTGACCTACGACGAGATGTCGCCCTGGTACGACAAGGCCGAGGGATTCATCGGAGTGACCGGCACGAAGGAGGGGCTGCGCACCGCGCCCGACGGCAATTTCCTGCCGCCGATTCCGCCGCGCGTCCACGAAACCCTCATCCAGAGATCGTGCCGGAAACTGAACATCCCGTGCATCCCGTCGCGCATGGCGATGCTCACGAAATCCATCCACGGGCGCGCGGCGTGCCATTACTGCGGGCAGTGCGGCCGCGGCTGCTTTACGGCGTCGGCGTTCACCTCGAGCCAGGCCATGATCTTCCCCGCCATGAAGACCGGCAAGCTCACCATGTTCACGGGCGCGATGGCCCGCGAACTGGTCGCCGATGGATCGGGGAAGGTGACGGCGGTTTCGTATGTCGACAAGGCCACCCGGACGGAACGGCAGGTCCGCTGCCGCGCGGTGGTGGTGGCGGCCAGCGCGTGCGAATCGGCGCGGCTGCTGCTGAATTCGAAATCGCCGCGGTTCCCCGACGGGATCGGGAACTCGTCGGGCATGGTCGGGCGCAATCTCACGGATTCGGTGGGGTACAGCGCGAGCGGGTATGTCCCCGCGCTCAGCGGCATGCCGCGGCACAACAGCGACGGCATCGGCGGCATGCACGTGTACGTGCCGTGGTGGCTTTACGGAGACAAGCAGAAGGATTTTCCGCGCGGCTACCACATCGAAATCGGCGGCGGGTTCGAGATGCCGATGCTGGGGTCGTTCGCGGGGCAGTGCGCCCGCCACGAAGGGTACGGCAAGGCGCTCAAGGACAAGATCCGCGAGGAGTACGGCGCGTTTGTCCATTTTGCGGGCCGCGGCGAGATGCTCCCCAACAAGGACAGCTTCTGCGACATCGACCCGCAGCGCGTGGACGCCTGGGGCATTCCGGTGCTGCGCTTTCATTTCGCCTGGAGCGAGGCCGAGATCAAACAGGTGCGCCACATGGAGCAGACCTTCGCGTCGATCATCGAGACGATGGGCGGGCAGGTGATGGGCCGGCAGGCGGAGCCGCAGAGGGCCATTTCGACCGGCGGCATGATCATCCACGAAGCCGGCACGGTGCGCATGGGAAGCGACCCGAAGACCTCGGCGCTCAACCAATACTGCCAGTCGCACGACGTGAAGAACCTGTTCGTCTGCGATGCCGCGCCGTTCGTGAACCAGCCCGATAAGAACGTCACGTTGAGCATCGTGGCCTTCGCATGGCGCGCGTCCGAGTACCTGGCGGAAGAAATGAGGAAGGGCAATGTCTGAAGAAGGAGTCAGGGGTCAGGAGACAGGAGACAGAAGCCTGGGGACGCGGCGCGACTTGTTGATCCGCATCGGCGCGGCGGTCAGCCTGGCGGCGGGCGCGGAACTCTTGCCCGCGCAGGAGGCGCAGCACGTCCACCAGGCGGTGGCGCAGGACAAGGCTGCGGGACCGTACAAGCCGAAGGGGCTGACGGCGCACGAATATGCGACCCTGCAGCGGCTGGCCGATTTGATCATTCCCGCCGACGAGCACTCCAAGGGCGCACTGGAGGCCGGCGCGGCCGACTTCATCGACTTTCTTTGCGCCTCGAGCGACGACATGCGCGACATCTACACCGGCGGTCTTGCCTGGCTGGACGAGCAGATGAAGCACCGCTACAACGGGAAGGATTTTCTCGGCGCCCTACCGGCGCAGCAGACCGCCATGCTCGATCTCATCGCGTGGCGCAAGAACGAATCGCCGGAGCTGAACCCGGGCATTCACTTCTTCACCTGGGCCCGGCGCATGGTGGCGGATGGGTATTACACGAGCCCCATCGGCATGAAGGAGCTGGGGTACATGGGGAATAGCGCCATGGCGGAATTCAGCGTGCCGCAGGCCGCGCTGGATTATGCGTTGAAGCGAAGTCCGCTGGTGTAGAAAGGCAACACAGACAGGAATGTCTGTGCCACGAAAGCCAACACAGACAGGAATGTCTGTGCCACCATACGGGTATGTCTTCCAACTTCACGCGCCGGCAGTTTACCCGAGCCAGTGCTGCCGCTTCGCTAGCGGCGCTGCTCCCGCAGGGAGTTTTCGGCAATACCTCCGCCACCAAGAAAGCCATGGTCCACGCCGATCAGGAGATCGGGACCGTCCGGCCCGAATTCCACTCGCACTTCGCCGAGCACCTGGGATCGTGTACGTATGGCGGCATCTGGGTGGGCAGGAATTCGCCGATCCCCAACATCAACGGGTTTCGTAAGGCGGCGGTCGACTATCTGAAGGAACTGGGCGTCCCCGTATTGCGATGGCCGGGCGGCTGCTATGCCGACGACTACCACTGGCGCGACGGCATCGGACCGGCGGAGAAGCGCCCCAAGCACGTCAATGTCAACTGGGGAAAATACATCGAGGACAACAGCTTCGGCACGCACGAATTCATGGGCTTCTGCCGGTTGATCGGCGCCGAGCCGTACTTCGCCGCCAACGTGGGCACGGGCTCGCCGCGGGAGATGCGGGACTGGATCGAATACTGCAACTTCCCCGCGGGCAGCACGCTGGCCGACGAGCGCGCCGCCAACGGATCGCCGGAGCCATTCCGCGTGAAGTACTGGGGGGTGGGCAACGAGCTGTGGGGATGCGGGGGCAATTACCGTCCGGAAGGCGCCGCCGGGGAGTTTCGCAGGTATGCCACCTTTGCGCGGCTGGCCGGCGGCAACGACGTGTACCTGGTGGGCTGCGGGCCGAACGGCAACGACACGGCGTGGACCCGCGGATTCATGGACACGCTGGCCGGGCGCACGCGCATGAACGGCTACTCGATGCACTACTACGAGACCGGCATACTCCCTCCGGAGCAGTTCACGCCCGAGGCGATGTACACGCAGTTCAACCTCTTTCCGCGGGTGGAGCAGTCGATCGTCCAGCAGCGCGCGCTGCTCGACAGCTACGATCCCAACCGCAACATCGGGCTGTTCCTGGACGAATGGGGAGTCTGGGACCGGCTGCGGGAAGACTCCAAAGGGCGCTTGTGGCAGCAGTCCACGATGCGGAGCGCGGTGGCCGCGGCCCTCGGACTGAACCTGTTCAACCGCCAGGCCGACAAGCTCTACATGTGCAACATCGCGCAGTTGATCAACGTGCTCCAGTCGGTGCTGCTCAC